>VFSW01011897.1_pt1 | contig 12193 bp, 7 predicted proteins | sample 5358111 | NCBI WGS metagenome assembly VFSW01 (sample SAMN11554181, study PRJNA540505) | mine drainage metagenome | isolation source: sediment from site ElyBrook_90M | place: USA: Ely Copper Mine, Vershire, VT | collected 2017
CCTACCTTCGCACACCCCGGACCCGTCAACCATGCTGTTGGTCGGAGGCGTTCGAGATATCGCAGGCCGGTTCTATGCGCTTGTCATACGCGGCTGATGGCGCTAGCGATGAGGTTGTTGCCGAACTCGCGGCGAGGCGAGACGCAGGGCAATACGATTCTCGTCGCGGTAGAGTCCAGCCGAGAATTGTTCCGCTACGATACAAGCGACATGTTGACTGTTACTGGCACGGCGCGTCGGCGCGGCGTGGGGCCCGTCTGCCGGGGGGAACCCCAGGCCGCGCGCGGCGGCAGAGGAACGTTTAGTCCTTGACCGGCTTCGCAGCTAGCGCAGCTTTGTGCTGCAAACTCCGCTGGTAGCGTGCCAGAAGCTGTTCGCGATTCTGGCGCAGGTCTTTTCCGCTTGGCCTGGAGGGATAGGGCCGGTTGCCCATCAGCCCCTTCCAGAGAATGCGGTTGAATTGTTCACCATCGACGAGATCCGCGTCGGTGAAGTCCATGCCCTTGGTAGCCCGGGTCCAGTAGGCCACGTTGGGCTTGGGATTGTTGCATGGCAGTGCGGGAGAAGGAAACGGCAACTTCGTACAGTAAAGAATTGCCGCGGGGGTCGCAGTGAAGCTCCACCCGGCCGGGGTGGTATTGAAGATGTCGCTCATGGGCGTAGCCAGCGCGTCGTTCAGGTTCATCGGCGGGAGGCCCAGAACCTCTTCCATCGTGCGGATGAAGTCGAGGGTGTTATACGCCGTGGAGACCACTCCGTTTTTCACATAGGCGCCCGCGATGTAGGCTGTGGTGCGGTGCGAGTCGATGTGATCGCCGCCATCCTGTGCGTCATCCTCAACGACGAAGATCAAAGTGTTGTTCGCGTAGATGCTGTTTGCGATCTTCTGCACCAGCAAACCGACGGCGTAGTCGTTGTCAGCCACGTCCCGGTCCGGCGTATTCACGCCGTCGATTGCAGTTCCGAAGTTGCGGGTGTGATCGTGCATGAAGCGCACCAGGGTCAAATTGGGAAGGCCGCCGCTTGCGTAATTGGTATCAAAGTCCCGCTCCCACTCCTTGAACCGGTAGTAGTCCGGGAAGGAGGGATCGAAGCCGCGGAAGTAGGGGTCGGTGAATGGAGTGAGAGCGACATTCGACGAGGGAGCAACGATGGTGTTGGTCGAGAACGGGTCATGCGCCAGAGGCGTCTGGCATGAGGGCTCGTTATAGCAGGTCATGTCGATGAAGAAGCCATAGTCGCGCACGGTGAGCCCCGCGCGCAGAGCGTTGTCCCACAAATAGCCAGTGTTCAATTCGTCGTTCGGTCCATCCGGGGCGGCCACATTGGTTTGGCCCGGAAGCAGGTCTTCACCGCCCGTGACATTCGGCGAAAGGGCACCGCCGGGCATCAGAGGATCGGAGGCCTGACGCTGAGCGAGCGTCGGCAGGGCCACATTCACGTTGCGATTCAGACCCTCGCCCTCCAGGGCAAGGCCGCGTTGCGCGTAATTGACGGGGCATTGATGTTCAACGATTTCGGGGGTGCGAGCCGAGGTGCTCCATGGCCATCCGTCGTAGCTGACTTCAGCGGTGGCTCGGAAGTTGTCGAGAGTCACGAATTGCTGCGCCAGGTTATGCTGATTTGGCGTGATCGCCTGACCAAACAACGTCAAGTCAGGATCCCCATTGCCCCGTCCGAGGTCGCCCAGAACCTGGTCGTACGTCCGGTTTTCCTTGAGGATATAGATCACGTGCTTGATGCCCTGTTGCACAGCTGCCAGCACCGGGCCGGTAGTCGAGGTGGCGGCGAAGCGGTTATTCGCCTCGACCGTGGGTGTCAATTTCAAGAGCTGCGAAGCGGAGGGTACCGGCCGTGTAGGTGATTGGACTGGGGGGCTTGACGTTGCTGCCATTGTTGCCACACCCGCACAAGAGAGGCCAAACAGAACGGTTCCACAGAGTACAAGTCCACGCATGTCTTGCATTTAGACTGCCTTTCGCGCGCCATTGCGCGATGCATTCGCGGGGGTGCGCCTCCCAATAATAGAGGGCTAAACGATCTTGCTTAAGTACAGTTAAGGGCTATGATTGCCATCATGGTTACACCCTAAATGTAATAGCAGGTTACTTTAAATCTGCTCATTTCGTTACTTAAGTTTTCAATCATTTTCATCAATCGGGTGGTAGTGGGTGTTCATCCCAGACCCTCGAATCCTCTTGGATGGCCAGAGCCGCCCTCATGCCGCGTCAGCACTGCCCTTCCCCAACTGCAGCCAGGCGAACAAGTTTGCTGTCCGGCTCTGGAGCGCCCGACCTTCCGTGCCGGCGCCGATGCCCAATATGCCTCGCATTCCGAGGCTTCTCGTTAGACTAAGAGACATGAAGCTTTTCGTACCCCTCGCTCTCGCAGCACCCCTCGTCACGTCTAACCATCTGAGGGGCGAATAATGGCAACTTCCAGGCTGCTTGCGCCCACCTCCAGTCGTTCCAGATTTAAAACTTTTCTCTGGATCTTCCTTGGTGTCACTTCGCTCTTTGTCTTCATCACTTCAGAAGTTCTGCTTGTCACCGATTACCCGATGTACCACGCCTACCGTCTGCAGGTCATCGCCGACCGCCATCTCCTCATCCCTCATACACTCGCCGGAATCTTCGCTCTCTCGATCGGCCCCGTCAATTTCTCCTCGCGGATCCGTGAGCGTCACCGCCAACTCCATCGCGTCCTCGGCCGCATCTACGTCATCTCCGTCTTTATCGGCGCCGCCACCGGAGTCGCCCTCGCCTTCGGCCGTCCGGGCTTTCCTGGAACCTGCGGGCAGGCCGCAGCCTGGGTCGTCTGCACCACCGCCGCCTTCCTCACCGCGCGTAACCGCCACATCATCCAACATCGTCAATGGATGATCCGTTCCTACGCGGTTACTTTTACCTTTGTCTCCAGCCGTATGCTCAACCTCTGGCCCGTTTACTGGAGCCACCTGGGCGACACACTCTCGGCTGTCGGTGTCATCGCCTTCACGCTTTTTTCGCTGCTTATCGTTGACCTCGGCCTCAACTGGCGCGAGCTCACCACTCGCCGTGACTGAGGGCCGGCGCCAACACCCGTCTCAACACCCGTATTACTTCCAGCGCCCCACGCACAACCGTCCTGGCTGCCAATGCTGCACCGTCACCGCCTCCCGCGGAACCCCAGCCGCCGTCAGCAACCGCACCCAGTCCTCCTCCCGGAAGGCCCGTCGGAAGGACACCTGCCCATCGTGCCGGACAAACCGGTGCCACCTCACCATCCTCTCCAGCCACCCAAACAACCGGCAACTCCACTCCGACCGCTCCAAATCATTGATAAACCAACCTACCTGCGCAGTCGCTTCCATCCACCGCAGCAGGGCGATAACCTCGTCATCCTCCAGATGATGTGCGGTCAGCGAACTCACGACGATATCCACCGGCTTCTCCGGCCGATACACCAGAGCATTGCCTGTGACCCACGCGATTCCGAGCTCTTTCGGCGTGGACTCCGCTGCCGCGCGCGCCGCATGAGGATTGAGGTCGATCCCGGTTAGCTGCACAGCAATGCCGCGCCTGCGTGCCCAGCCTGCAATCTGCCGCAGCAGATCGCCGCCGCCACTGCCCACATCGACGATGTGCGCCGGATCACGGAGTCCGTGGGGTAGCCGCTTCAGCCAGGACAGCGTTGGACGATATCCCAGCAGCCAGCGGTTGATCTGCTCGAGGCTGCGCAGGCAGCCACGGAAATCCCCATAGCTGCAGTCGCCATCCATCAGTTCCGGCAGATCGCGCGGAGATGCCCGCAGTCTGAATTCGATTCCCGAGTCAGACCCCATGGAAGCGAATTGTCTCCGCAATGCGGTTCAGGTAAGCCGTAGTCACGCGCAATAGGTCCTCAGTTTGAATTATAGGGATAGGCGGAGCGTGTGTGTGCTGGGGAAGCTGGACCACGAGGAGGCGACAAGCCGGCGACAGTCCACTTTCCCACTCGCGGTGATGTTGCGGGCCAATCAATGATCTGATTGGCCAATTTGGCGAGGTTACCAGCGTTCTGTTCACAATCTTGCTGTTGCGCCTGCTGGCGCCAAGGATGGCACTGCCGGCTGAGGCTCACCATCGCCACCTGCGCACCGTCAAACCCTTGTGCCAGTCGCGTGGGTTGCCAGCTGCACCGCATCAAAATGACGGCATCTTCATAGAGTGCCCAGCAGGAACCGTACAATTTTACATATCGGGTCCGAAAAGGAGATTCCAATTATAGCATACCCATTGAATCGGATTTCTGGGCAAGATGAAGTTCTCGTCCTCGGCGGTGGAGTGGCAGGCTGTGCCGCTTCTATCGCGCTCGCCCGCAAGGGAGGTCGCGTCACGCTGATCGAACGCGAGCCCACGCCGCGCCATAAGGTTTGTGGAGAGTTCCTGAGCGGTGAGGCCCTTGAAGACCTGCACTTGCTCGGCATCGACGTAACCTCGCTTGGAGCTGTGCCTATCGACTATGTTCGCCTGGCCGCTGCCAGACGCGCCGCGGAGGCCCCTTTGCCTTTTTCCGCAGCGTCGCTGACGCGCAAGGCGCTGGATACCGCGCTCATCGCCGAAGCCATCGCCGCAGGAGTCCGCGTAGAGCGCGGTCACAGTGTGCAGGCGCTCGCGCGCACGACAGCCGGCGTCTGGCAGGCTACGCTCGACGACGGCACCACCCGTGAAGCTCCAACGGTCTTCCTCGCCACAGGCAAGCACGACCTTCGCGGCCACGCGCGTCCGGAGGACCCGCAGCGATGGGTGGCCTTCAAGATGTATTTTCGCCTGGCTCCAGTTCAGGCCGCTGAGCTTGCGCGCGCCTCTGAGTTGATGCTCTATCCAGGAGGCTATGGTGGTATCCAGCCGGTTGAGGGCGGAATTGCAAACCTCTGCTGCGTGGTGCAACAGCGGTATCTCGCGCGCGCTAATAATCGCTGGGAGAACTTCCTTGCGAAGATGCAACAGGACTGTCCCCACCTCGCGATGAGGCTTGCCGGTGCGGAGCCGCTCCTGGCCAAGCCGATCGCCATCGCCCATATCCCGTATGGTTACATGCGCCCCACGACGGAGGATGGGCTCTACTGCATTGGCGATCAGGCGGCTGTGATCCCCTCGTTCACCGGCGATGGCATATCGATCGCTTTGCATACGGCCCGTTGCGCCGTCGCTGCCTATGTTGCGGAAGAGCCAGCGCCGCTGTTCCAGGCTAAGCTGCGGTCTGCACTGCTGACACAGATGCGCCTTGCCGAGTTCGCCGCCGATGGCTTGAACAACGCCCTCGCACGCGCTGTATTACCGTTCTGCCTCAGGGTCTGGCCCGGTGTGATGCGTGTGACGGCAAAGCTGACACGCGTCGCCCAGTACGCCGCTGTTTCTCCCCTGCAGTCGCCGGCTGAAATCTAGCCGCACTAAAGACAACTTCCGACAGTCAAGACACCGTGGCCGATTGTCCGCGCCAAGTAATCAATAACCGTTTGTAAATTGCGCATTGTCGAGGTTCCAACCGCCACCAAGCGCTTTGTAGAGTTGGACAATCGCAAGCCGCCGATCACGGGACGTCGCGGAGAGAGCAAACTCGGCAGGATAGAGAAGTTGCTGAGCCTCGAGAACCTCGTAATAGCTGGCGAAGCCGCCCATATATCGTCGATTCGCGATCGCGACGGATTCAGTCAGCGCGGCTACTTCGCGCTTCTGCTGTATCTCAAGGGCGTCAAGTTTTTGAGATGCGATGAGAGCATCCGACACTTCTTGAAAGGCCTTCAATGCTTTCTGCGAGTACTGGAACTTTGCCTGATTCAATGCTGCTATCGCAGCCCTACGTTCTTGGGTCAATTCGCCTCCGGTAAAAAGCGGGCCCGAAAGAGACGATGCAAGTGCCCAAACATTCGACGCGCCACTGGCAAGCGTCGATAAATCCGTGCTGACTCTTCCAAGCAGTGACGTCAAACCAATTCGAGGGAAGAAGTTCGCATTTGCAACCCCAACATTCGCCAATGCGGTTCTGACGTTGTCCTCTGCCTCTCGAATATCGGGGCGCCTTTCGAGGAGCTGGGACGGGATTCCCACTGGCACATCCGGAGGAGGCTCCAGTTCCATGTTGGGCGGGCTACGCCGAATTGCACCGGGATTCCGGCCAATTAGAACGCATATCTGGTTTTCCTTTGCAGCGATCTGACGCTCAATATCATCTATCGACCCCTCCGCACCCGCCAGAGCCGACTCCGCGCGAGTAACTTGCAACTTGGAAACAATTCCCGCGCCATAGCGCTCATTGAAGAGCTTGTAGGTCGCCTGAAAAGCTGTTCGGCTCTGCTCGGCAACCTCCAGACGCCGGTCCAATTCCACAAGTTCGAAGTAGGCTTGTGCAACATCGCTTACAAGAGAAAGCATCAGACCGCGACGTGCTTCCTCCGTTCCAAGATAGTTTGCGTTTGCCGCCGCAGTCCCGTTGCGAATGCGGCCCCAAAGATCGATCTCCCAAGCAGCGGACAGGCCCCCGAGAAGCAGATTCTGCCTGGTAGATCCAGGCGTCGGGAGGTCAAAGCTAGGATCCGCCTTATATACGCCGAGATCGCGCTGCGCGCCGGCATAGTATCCAACAGACGGGTAATACGCCGAGCGGGCAACCCCGACGTAGGCCCGCGCCTCCTGGGTACGTGCTATTGCAGTGCGCAAGTCATAGTTATTCTTGAGCGATTCCTTGATCAGGTCCTCGAGCAGGGGATCCGCATAGACAGTCCACCATGCCGCGTCGGCCAAGGACATCGACTCTGAGCTTCCCCCCCCTCGAAAGAGGGGCGGGGCCGACACCGCGGGCCTTTTGTAGTTCGGCCCCCAAAGACAGCCGCTTAACTGAACCGCGGCCAGAAGAACAATAAGTGCGCGGCGCCTCAAGATGATCTTCTCCAAGAACTCAGCTTGTCTTTGGCGGATTCCACGGCGTAGTAAGCAGCGGGAATGATGAAGATGGCAATCAACGTTGCGGCGAGCATGCCACCAATCACAGCAGTACCAAGGATTCGCCGCGAGACCGCCCCGGCTCCGCTTGCGATCGCCAAGGGCACCGTTCCCAGGATGAATGCGAAGGCGGTCATCAAGATGGGTCGTAGGCGGATACGGGCGCCCTGCAGAGCCGCATCCAGCGCGCTCTTTCCGCGAAGACGTTCCGATCGTGCAAACTCAACAATCAGGATGGCATTCTTCGCTGAAAGGCCAATCAACATCATTAGACCGATTTGCGCATAGACATTGTTTTCAAAGCCTCTTGCCCAGAGGGCAAGGAAAGCGCCAAACACGGCGATTGGAGTTGCGAGCAGAACGCTGAACGGAAGCGCCCAGCTTTCATACTGGGCAGCGAGGATAAGGAAAACAACGAGAAGGGAAAACCCGAAGACCATGGCGGGGCTTACTTGAGCCTTAGCCTTGTTCTGCTGATAGGACAGGGCGTTCCAGTCGTATCCCATGTCTTTTGGGAGTTCCTTACTGGCTACTTCTTCGAGCGCCTTCATGGCCTGGTCTGTACTATAACCAGGCGCGGCGGATCCTGTGATCTCCACCGCCCGGTACTCGTTAAACCGCGACGTAAACTCCGGGCCGGCTGTTTCCTTGATGGAAACCACGGAGGAAAGTGGCAACATCTGGTTGTCCTTGTTTCGGACGTAGAAGTTCATCACCTCCTTGGCCTCGGTTCGGTAACCTTTTTCCGCACCGATATACACCTGCCAGGCGCGGCCGAATCGATTGAAGTAGTTCACAAAAAGCGATCCCATAAAAGCTTGAATGGTGCTGTAAACATCCTTTACTTCAACGCCTTGTTTCATCACCTTGTCTCGATCCACCTCGACGAGTACCTGTGGGACCTTAGCGTTCAATGAGCTATTCAGACGAGCCAACTCGGGGCGCTGTTCGGCTGCACGCAGAAACTTGTCGGTGTTTTCCGCGAGATAATCGACAGACTTTCCGGCTCGATCTTCCAACATGAAGCTAAAGCCGCCTGAGGTTCCAACGCCGGAGATCGCCGGCGGCGAGAATGCAAAGGCCCGCCCTTCAGGCATTTTGTCGAGCTTCTCGTTGACGGAGGCCATGATAGCTTCGATGCTCGTGCTTTTGCTGGTACGCTGGTCCCACGGCTTGAGCGCCACGAATACAAAGGCGCTATAGGTGGCATTTGTCTGAGTCAGGAGACTGTTGCCGACGATGGTGCTGTAGTACTGAACACCGGGTGTGCTCCTGAGAACGGCCTCCACATTCCTGGTGAAGGCGTCCGTGCGTTGCAGCGACGCAGCGTCCGGCAACTGGATATTCAGATAGAAGTAGCCTTGATCCTCAGTAGGAAGAAAACCGGAATGAAGGTGTCCCCCGACCAGCAGCGCTCCGGCAGTTACAGCGCAAAGCATGACCGCGCTTAGAATGAGTTTTCGAATTAGCAAACCTGAAACGCCGACGTATTTGTTGGTCGCTTTTTCGAAGATGCGATTGAAGCCGCCGAACGCGGTATGCAGAAGGCCGGTTGATTGGTGGCGCGGTTTCAGAAGCAGAGAACAGAGCGCGGGACTGAGCGATAGAGCGTTGAAAGCGGAGATCAGAACGGATATGGCGATCGTCACAGCAAACTGCTGATACAGGCGGCCCGTGATTCCAGGAATAAATGCAGTGGGAACGAAGACGGCCGCAAGGATGAGGGCTATCGCAACGACAGGACCGCCAACCTGCTCCATTGCCTTGATGGAGGCATCTTTGGGATTCAAACCCGCCTCCATGTTCGCTTCGACGGCCTCCACGACGACGATTGCATCATCCACTACGAGACCTATGGCCAGGACCAATCCGAACAAGGAGAGGGAGTTGATGGAAAAGCCGAGCATGGGAAAGAAGATGAACGTTCCCAGAAGCGAAACGGGAACCGTGAGCGCGGGAATCAGCGTGGCGCGGAAATTCTGCAGAAACAGGAATACGACCAAGATCACAAGGACCAGCGCCTCGCAGAGTGTTATGACGATTTCCCGGACTCCTTCCCTGACCGAGAGAGTTGTGTCGAGCGAGACCACGTAATCCACGTCGTCGGGAAATTTATTCTTCAACTGCGCAAGCATGGTTCTTACGCCATCGACGGCGTCGACAGCGTTGTAGCCCGGCAACTGAAAGACGTTGATGATGGCTGCGGGAGCGTCGTTCATTCGGCCAATTACGTTATACGTCTGAGCCCCGAGTTCGATTCGCGCAACGTCCTTCATTCGAATGACGGAACCGTCCGGGTTCTCGCGGATAACAATATTGCCAAAGTCTGCTTCCGTTACCAGGCGTCCCTGGGCGCGCATTGTGTAGGTGAACTCCTGCCCGCGTGGCGCGGGTTCCGCACCTACCTGCCCGGAGGGATTGACCGTATTCTGCTGATTGAGTGCAGTGACGAGATCCGGTACCGTAACTCCAAGGGTGGCCAACTGATCGGGCTTGACCCATTCCCGCATGGCATAAGCACCGGCGCCCTGAACCACGATTGAACCGATCCCCTTCACGCGGGTGAGTGGATCGGCGATGTTAATGTAGGCGTAATTCGCAAGGAACTTCGCGTCTCTGGTGCCTTTCGGCGCGTATAGCGCGATGATCATCAGTGGGCTTACATGCGATTTTGCGATTGTCACTCCCTGTTCACGGACTGAAGGAGGAAGTTGCGGCAGCGCGCGATTGACTCGGATCTCGGAGAATACCTCGGCGATATCGGGGTCCATGTTCAGATCGAAATCGACACGCAGTTTCATCGTTCCGTCATTCGCATTAAAGGACCGCATGTACAGCATGCCTTCCACACCGGCCATGGCTTCTTCGATCGGGGTGGCGACAGAGCTCTCGATGGTCAGTGCGTCCGCCCCGACATAGTTGGTTGTCACCACAATCTCAGGTGGAGCAATCTCTGGAAAGTCCGCGATGGGGAGCCGCTGCGCAAACACGATTCCGACAATGACAATCAGAATCGATATCACGATAGCCGTGACCGGCCGGTTAATGAAAAACCTTGACATCAGTGTATGCCTTCGCCAGGATCGGATAGGCCTGAGGGTAAAGGCGGGAGCTTCGCAACTCTAGGGGCAACTGTGTCCCCCGACTTGATCTTTTGAAGTCCCTCAATCACAACCCGGTCATTTGGGCTTAGGCCCCGGTCGATTACCCAATAAGAGCCGACGCGGTTGGTAGCCTTCACCTTGCGAAACTCGACGCGATTGTCCGCGTCGATTACCGCAAGCTCATATTCTCCCTGCAATTCCTGCACTGCACGCTGGGGAACCAGCAGAGCATTCTTGTCGATTCGCGTGGCGGCCCGGATCCTTGAGTATTGACCTGGGCGCAGTACATTTCCCGGATTCGGGAAGATGCCTCGAATCCTCAACGTTCCGGTTGAAGCCTCAACCTGGCGACCGACGATGTCGATCTTTCCCTTTTGGTCATAGACGGTGCCGTCGGACAGGATCAATTCCAGTTCAGCTTCTCGCCTCGCAGCAGGAGAGAGGAAAACCTCGCGCAAGCTTATGTACTCTTGTTCGCTGATGGGGAACTGGACGAAAATAGGGTCGATCTGCGAAACCGTTGTCAGAAGATCTTTTTGGTTTGTTCCCACCAGGTCACCGATGTTTGCCACGCGAATGCCGGCTATTCCGTTGATGGGAGACTTTACTTTGGTGAATTCGAGGTTCAGTTGAGCTCCTGCGAGTGAGCTCCGCGCGACCTCTATCTTCGCTTGCGCGGCCTTTACGGCGGCCAGGGCATGGTTATATCCTCCCTTCGCACCAACAACGGATGCTTGATTTGCGAGGTTCGACTGAACGGCATCGTCCATCTCCTGGTGGCTCACCGAGCCATCCTGCACGAGAGGGGTGTACCGCTTAACATCTAACTGGGTCTTCAACTGGGCCGCTTCAGCTCGGTCGATCTCGGCCTTTGCTGTGTCCACATCGGCATTGGCCTGCGCCAGCTCCGCGCGGGCAACGCCGAGCTGTGCATTCGCCTGATCCACGATGGCCTGAAAGGGTCGAGGATCGACCTCGAAAAGAAGGTCGCCCACCTTTACCAGGGATCCTTCTTTGTAGTCTTGCGCAAGGAGATACCCGGTGACTTTGGAATGGATCTGGGCGTCGATAAACCCGACCGTTGTCCCGATCCATTCTGAATAAACAGGAACATCTCTGTGAACCGGCAGTGCTACATCCACTTCGGTCAACGGCGCTTGCGCTCTGCGTGCACAGCCAGTCGAACTCAGGGCCATTGCGCAAGCGGCGATCACAAGGTAGCTAAGCCCCGGGCCCTGCATGCCATGGCGGGTCAGCCCTTTACTCGCTCCAACGCAAAATACTTCGGTCAGTACCTGAAGCAGTGCGCGAACCGCCGGCATTTGGATATCCTTCCAGCCAAGGAGTAACCTACATTTGCCGCGCGCGTCAACCGGCTCAGCACTTCAGCATCGATCCTTACTGTTATGCGGGCTATGGCATCTTTTTACCGCTGGCTTAACCTCACCCGAGTCTCAGGTTCTTGAGTCAGCAGGCACTGCAAGGATGCGTTGATATCTTCGGGTGGGCTCGCCGCTGCCCGGCCTGCATCAGGCGTCAGGCGCGACACACCCGCAATCGCATTGTGTGCGTTCAAGAAGAAACAGCCATCCCCTCGGCCCCGCCATGACCAGAAATAATTGTTCAAGAGGAATTCGTCTGGTCAAAAGTGACCACTTTATGCCGTTTGCCGATGGAGTCATTGGGTTAGACATCCTAAAACGCACTTACGGATAGGCTGGCAATCGCATTCCAAAGGATGATGGCCGCATGATTCACTCCTGTGCGAAATGGGGCTGCGCGGCCTCTATCCCGGTGCAATCATTGGGGGATGTTGCGTACGAAGGCTACGATGTAACCGGGAGTTGAGGCGTTCGGAGTCGGTGGGTATCATCGTAGGTCCCGCGATAACGGAATTGGACACGCCGCGGATGTCGGCGCGAGTCATTTCGGCCGTAGCTATGGCTATAGGCACTGCTCAGGCGCCAAGTTTTAGGAGAGATACAATTGGGCAGCGACGCGGGGAATGACGGATCGCATGAGGACGATGCTATGACAGGCGCCAGACCCGGCGGAGAGGTCGTTCGTATGACAACTAATCCAACGGGAGTTCCCCCGGCTCTGCCGGGGTGGCAGTAGAACTTTGAG
>VFSW01011898.1_pt1 | contig 12191 bp, 13 predicted proteins | sample 5358111 | NCBI WGS metagenome assembly VFSW01 (sample SAMN11554181, study PRJNA540505) | mine drainage metagenome | isolation source: sediment from site ElyBrook_90M | place: USA: Ely Copper Mine, Vershire, VT | collected 2017
CCGTTGGTCGCGCGTCCAGCCGGAGCCAAGCGGCGACGCGGAAGACGCAGCGGAGCGCGTCGCCGACCAGCTGCTCGCACGTTACGGCGTCGTGTTCCGCGAGCTCATGGCTCGCGAGAGCTTCGCGATCCCGTGGAGGGAAATCGCGAAGGCGCTTCGCCGCAAGGAGGCGCGCGGCCTCGCGCGAGGCGGGCGATTCGTCGCGGGCTTCCTGGGAGAGCAGTACGCGCTCCCGAGCGCCGTCGAAGGGCTGCGCCGCATCCGCCGTAGCGAGCGCACGGGAGAGGTCGTCCAGCTTCGCCCGGCCGACCCGCTGAACCTCATCGGAATCCTCACTCCGAGCCCACGCGTTCCCCCTCAGCTGGGCGACGCCCTCGTCTTCCGCGACGGCGCCTACGAGCCCTCCCGGCCCCTCGCGGCCGGCCAGACCTGACGCAGTCGGACGACATCTACTCCGCTCTCGTCGCCACGATCATCCTCACGGCGCTCGTCACCCCACCTCTCCTTCGCTGGCGACTCCGCGTAGATCGCACCGCCCCGTAACGAGCCCTTCGCACGTAGCCGTTGCGGGGACCATTAACGATTTCTTTAGCGGCGGACAGCGCGTCTTGACGACACCTTAACCGCTCCCTGCCTAGAGTCCGGCCTGCCGGTGGACGTCGCCCCGGTCGATCGATCCATGGAAGACCTCGTCTACATCGCTCTCACCGCCACGCTGATCGCGGTCACGTGGGGCCTCGTCCGCCTCTGCGAGATCGTCTGACAGGCTTTTGCCCATGTCCGTCCTTTACCTCATCGGCGGCGCGATCTCGTTCGCCCTCCTGGTCTACCTCTTCGTGGCGCTCCTCAAGCCGGAGGCGCTGTCGTGAGCTGGCAAGCCTACGCGCAGATCGCCGCGTTCTTCGCGCTCGTCCTCGCGTCGATCCGTCCCCTCGGCGGCTTCATGGCGCGCGTCTACGAAGGGGAGGCGACCTTCCTGGACGGGCCGCTCGGAGGCCTCGAGCGGCTCGTCTACCGGCTCTGCGGCGTCCCGCTCGACCTCGAGAAGCGCGAGATGAGCTGGACGACGTACGCCGGAGCGATGCTCCTCTTCAACGGCGCGGGCATCCTCCTCGTCTACGCGATCGAACGCGTTCAAGGAGCCTTGCCGCTCGACCCGCAGCACCTCCCCGGCCTCTCGCCCGACCTGTCGTGGAACACGGCCGTCAGCTTCGTCACGAACACGAACTGGCAGAACTACGGCGGCGAGACGACGATGAGCTACTTCACGCAGATGTTCGCCCTCGCGGTGCAGAACTTCGTCTGCGCTGCGTCGGGTATGGCCGTCTTCGTCGCCTTGGTGCGCGGGCTTGTCCGCACGCCCGAAGGGATCGGTCGTCACGAGACCACGCTCCGCGCGAACGCGGCGACGGTGGGAAACTTCTGGGTCGACCTCACGCGGAGCACGCTCTACATCCTGCTTCCGCTCTCGATCGTCCTCGCGATCGTCCTCGTCTCGCAGGGGGTCGTGCAGACCTTCGGCGCCTACCACAGCGTGTCGCTCGTCCAGCCACTGCACGACGCAGACGGCAAGGCGGTGACCGACCAGCTCCTCGCCCTCGGCCCGGCGGCTTCACAAGTCGCCATCAAGATGCTGGGCACCAACGGCGGCGGGTTCTTCAACGCCAACTCGGCGCACCCGTTCGAAAACCCGTCCGCGCTCACGAATTTCCTCGAGATCTACGCGCTTATCCTCATCCCTGCGTCGCTCACGTACACGTTCGGGCGCATGGTCAAAGACACCCGCCAGGGGTGGGCCATCCTCACCGCGATGCTCACGGTGTTCGTCCCGCTCCTCGGCGTGTGCATCTGGCGGGAGCAGGCGGCCAACCCGGGCCTTCTGCACGTGCCCGTCGACCAGGCGATGTCGGCGCTCTCGGGCGGCGGCAACATGGAGGGCAAGGAGGTGCGCTTCGGCATCTCCGGGACGGGCCTCTTCGCCGCCGCGACCACCTCGGCGTCGTGCGGCGCCGTGAACTCGATGCACGACTCGTTCACGCCCATGGGCGGCTTCGTGCCCCTCTTTCTCATCCAGCTCGGGGAAATCATCTTCGGCGGCGTGGGGGCGGGCATGTACGGAATGCTCATGTTCTCCGTGGTCGCGGTCTTCGTGGCCGGGCTGATGGTGGGGCGGACTCCGGAGTACCTCGGCAAGAAGATCGAAGCGCGGGAGATGAAGATGGCGTCGCTCGCGATCCTCTTTCCCGCCGTCACCGTCCTCGTTTTCACGGCCATCGCCGTCGTCACCGACGCCGGGAAGAGAGGCGTCTCGAACCCCGGCCCGCACGGCTTCAGCGAGGTGCTCTACGCCTATTCGTCGGCCGGGAACAACAACGGGAGCGCCTTCGCGGGCCTCAGCGCCAACACCCCTTTTTACAACGTCACGTTGGGGCTCGCGATGTTCTTCGGCCGCTTCTTCGTGAAGGTGCCCGTCCTCGCCCTCGCCGGAGCGCTCGCTCGGAAGAAGTTCGTGCCCGCAAGCGCCGGCACGCTCCCAACCCACACTCCCCTCTTCGTCGCGATGCTCGTCGGCGTCCTCGTCATCGTCGGGGCGCTCACGTTCATCCCGGCGCTCGCGCTCGGCCCGATCGCCGAGCAGCTTCTCGCGTCCTCGTGAGGCCGGCCCATGAATGAGACCCCCGCAACCGCGCCGCTTCGACACGACATGACCGCGTCCCCTCCGCTGCCCGCGGAGATCGGACGGGCCCGCGCCGGGACGTGGGCGCGCCCGCTCTTCGAACGGGCCATCGTCCTTCGCGCCGCGGTCGACTCGCTCAGGAAGCTCGACCCGCGGCACCAGATCCGCAACCCCGTCATGTTCGTCGTCGAGGTGGGGAGCGTGCTGACGACGGCCCTCTTCGTGCAGGCGCTCTTCGGAAAAGGGGAGGCCCCCGCGAGCTTCATCCTCGCGGTGTCCCTCTGGCTGTGGTTCACGGTCCTCTTCGCGAATTTCGCCGAGGCGATGGCCGAAGGCCGCGGCAAAGCGCAGGCCGACTCGCTCCGCAAAGCGCGCAAGGACATCCAGGCGAAGAGGCTCCCCAAGGCCGACCGCGCCGCGCGCCCCGAGATGGTCGTCGCTTCGTCCCTGCGCAAGGGCGACTTCGTGCTCGTCGACGCAGGCGACACGGTGCCCGGCGACGGGGAAATCGTCGAGGGGGTGGCGTCGGTGGACGAGAGCGCGATCACGGGCGAGAGCGCTCCCGTCATCCGCGAGAGCGGAGGCGATCGTTCGGCCGTGACGGGCGGCACGCGCGTCCTCTCCGACTGGCTCGTCGTGCGCATCACGACGAACCCCGGCGAGACGTTCCTCGACCGAATGATCTCGATGGTGGAGGGCGCCAAGCGCCAGAAGACGCCCAACGAGATCGCGCTCGACATCCTCCTGGCGACCCTCACGATCATCTTCCTCCTCGCGACGGTGACGCTCCTGCCCTACTCGCTCTTCAGCGTCGAGGCGGCCAAGCAGGGGACGCCCGTGACGATCACCGTCCTCGTGGCGCTCCTCGTGTGCCTCATCCCGACCACGATCGGCGGGCTCCTCTCCGCCATCGGCATCGCCGGGATGGACCGGATGATCCAGGCGAACATCATCGCGACGAGCGGCCGCGCGGTCGAGGCCGCGGGCGACGTGGACGTGCTCTTGCTCGACAAGACGGGCACGATCACCCTCGGCAACCGGCAGGCGACCGCGTTCCTGCCCGCCCCCGGCGAGACGACCGAAGGGCTCGCGGACGCGGCGCAGCTGAGCTCCCTGGCCGACGAGACCCCCGAGGGGCGGAGCATCGTGGTCCTGGCCAAGGACCGCCACGGCATCCGAGAGCGCGACGTGCACGAGCTCAAGGCCGCGTTCGTGCCGTTCACGGCGCAGACCCGCATGAGCGGGGTGGACCTCGACGGGCGAGAGGTCCGAAAGGGAGCGGCCGACGCGATCGAGGCCTACGTGAAGGAAAAGGGCGGGACCTTTCCCGCACCGGTGCGGTCCGCCGTGGAGTCGATCGCGAAGCAAGGGGGAACGCCGCTCGTCGTCGCAGAGGGGCCGCGCGTCCTCGGAGTGGTGCAGCTCAAGGACATCGTCAAAGGGGGGATCAAAGAGCGGTTCGCCGAGCTGAGGCGCATGGGGATCAAGACGGTGATGATCACGGGCGACAACGCGCTCACGGCCGCGGCTATCGCCGCCGAGGCGGGGGTCGACGACTACCTGGCGCAGGCGACGCCGGAGGCGAAGCTCGAGCTCATACGCGAGCACCAGCGGGGGGGGCGTCTCGTGGCGATGACCGGAGACGGGACGAACGACGCCCCGGCGCTCGCGCAGGCGGACGTCGCCGTCGCCATGAACACCGGCACCCAGGCCGCCAAGGAGGCCGGCAACATGGTCGACCTCGACTCGAATCCCACGAAGCTCATCGAGGTCGTCGAGATAGGCAAGCAGCTCCTCATGACGCGCGGAGCGTTGACGACCTTCAGCATCGCCAACGACGTCGCGAAGTACTTCGCCATCATCCCCGCCGCCTTCGCGACGACGTACCCCGCGCTCGCGGCCCTGAACGTGATGCACCTCGCGACGCCGCGAAGCGCGATCATGAGCGCCGTCATCTTCAACGCGCTCGTCATCATTTTCCTCATCCCCCTGGCGCTCCGGGGGATCACCTACCGCGCCGTCGGCGCCTCGCGCCTCCTTCGCGATCACCTCGCCCTATACGGCTTCGGCGGGATCGTCGCGCCCTTCGCGGGCATCAAGGTCGTCGACGTGCTGCTCCAGCTCTTGCACCTCGTTTGAAGGACCCGCCATGCTCGCTCAGCTTCGCGCCGCCGTCGTTTCGCTCGCCCTCTTCTCGGTGCTGACGGGCATCGCCTATCCGCTGCTCGTCACGGGCGTCGCTCAGGCCGCGTTCCCGGCGCGTGCGAACGGCAGCCTCGTGTACCGGCAGGGAAGAGCCGTCGGATCTCGCCTGATCGGCCAATCGTTCGACGACCCGAAGTACTTCTGGAGCCGCATCTCGGCGACCACCGACGCGAACGGCAAGCCCCTCCCCTACAGGGCCGACGCGTCCTCGGGGTCGAACCTGGGCCCCACGAACCCTGCGCTCACCGACGAGGCGAGTGGACGCATCGAGGCGCTCCGCGCTGCAGGGACCGTCGTCATCGAAGGCTCTTCCCCCGTTCCGGTCGACCTCGCGACCTCGTCGGCCAGCGGGCTGGATCCGGACATCTCCCCGGCCGCCGCCTACTTCCAGGTCCCTCGCGTCGCGAGGCTGCGGGGGCTCGACGAGGGGCGCGTGCGGGAGCTCGTGAGCGGCCACGTCGAAGAGCGGCAGCTCGGCATCCTGGGCGAGCCGAGGGTGAACGTTCTGGAGCTGAACCTGGCCCTCGACGCCCTGCGGTGACAACTACAATAGGCGGATCATGGCCGGCCGTCGCCCCGATCCCGACGAGCTCCTCGCGCGCGTGCGCGAAGAGGAGAAGTCCGCGTCGCGCGGGAAGCTGACGATCTTCTTCGGCTCCGCTCCCGGCGTCGGCAAGACGTACGCCATGCTCGGAGCGGCCCGCACCGAACTCGAGGACGAGAAGCGGGACGTGGTCGTGGGGGTCGTGGAGACGCACGGCCGCTACGACACAGGCGCGCTGCTCATCGGCCTCGAGCTCCTTCCCCGCCGCGTCGTCGAGCACCGCGGCATCAAGCTGGAGGAGCTCGACATCGACGCCGTGCTCGCGCGAAGGCCGCAGGTCGTGCTCGTGGACGAGCTGGCGCACACGAACGCCCCGGGGTCGCGGCACCTGAAGCGGTGGCAGGACGTCCAGGAGATCCTCGACGGCGGAATCGACGTCTTCACTTCGCTCAACGTGCAGCACCTCGAGAGCCTCAACGACGTCGTCGCTCAGATCACCGGCGTCGTCGTCCGCGAAACGGTGCCCGACGCCGTCTTCGAGAAGGCCTACGAGGTCCGCGTCGTCGACGTGCCCGTCGACGAGCTCCTCGAGCGGTTGCACGAGGGCAAGGTCTACGTTTTGCAACAGGCCGCGCACGCCGTCGACAACTTCTTCAAGGAAGGCAACCTCATCGCGCTGCGCGAGCTCGCCCTGCGGCGGACGGCGGAGCGGGTCGACGCGAAGATGCGCGGCTACAAGGCGGCGCACGGGATCGAAGAGACGTGGCAGGCCGGGGAGCGCGTGCTCGTGTGCGTCTCGCAGAGCCCGCACTCGGCCCGCCTCGTACGCGCCGCCCGGCGAATGGCGACGAGCCTGCACGCGGAGCTCGTGGGCGTCTACGTCGAGACTCTCGCGGCGCTCCGCATCTCGTCCGCGGCGCGCGAGCGGCTCGCCCACAACATGCGCCTCGTCGAGTCCCTCGGCGGAGAGTCGATCGTGCTGCGCGGCGAAGATGCCGCCGAAGAGACCGTGAACTACGCGCGCAAGCGCAACGTCACCAAGATCGTCGTGGGGAAGCCCACCCACAGCCGGTGGCGCGACACGATTAGGCCATCTTTTTTGGACGAAATGGTCCGCAAGAGCGAGGAGATCGACGTCTACGTCATCTCGGGCACGCCGTCGGAGAGGGACACGAAGGCCCCCGCGCGCGAAGATCCCGCGACGCGCGGGACGGCGCGGGACGGCGCGATGGCGGGCATCCCGTCCGCCGCGGTCGTCGTCGGCGCCTCGACGCTCGTTGCCTGGGTCGGGTTCGGGCACAAGAGCCTCGCGGACGTCGTCATGCTGTACCTCCTCGGCGTCGTCGTCGTCTCGATGAGCTTCGGGTACGCCGCCGCGCTCTTCGCCGCGGTGCTCAGCGTCGTCGCCGTCGACTTCTTCTTCATCCCTCCGTACTTCAGCTTCGCGGTCAGCGACCTCAGTCACGTCGTCACCTTCGCCGTCATGTTCGCGGTCGCGGCGATCATCAGCCACCTGACCCAGCGCATCCGCGACCAGGCCGACGCTGCGCGCGGGCGCGAAAGGAGGACGGCGAGCCTCTACGCCATTTCGCGAGAGCTCGGGCTCGAACATTCGCGGGACGTCCTTCTCGCGATCGCGGCGCGGCACGTCCACGACGTCTTCGGCGCGAGCGTGGCGGTCCTCCTCCCCGGCGAAGACGGCAAGCTTTCGATCGCGCTCGCGGACGACGCCACGCTCACCGAAAGCGACAAGGACTTCGCCGTCGCCGAGTGGGCATGGCTGCACCAGAAGGCCGCGGGTGGGGGCACCGACACGCTGCCTTCGGCGCGGGGACTCTTCCTCCCGCTCCAGGGGTCGCGAGGCCGCGTGGGCGTCCTCGCGCTCTACCCGCGAGAAGGAGCCCGGCTCGGGGATCCGGACGAGCGGCAGCTGGTCGACACGTTCGGGGGCCTCATCGGGTCGGCGATCGAGCGCACGCAGCTCGCGGAGGAGGCGCGCCGCGCGCGCCTACGAATGGAGACCGAGCAACTGAGAAACTCGCTCCTGTCCTCCGTGTCGCACGACCTCCGGACGCCCCTCGCCGTCGTCACCGGCGCGACGAGCGCCTTGCTCGACGAGGAGGCTCCACCGAAGGACGAGGCGACGAGGCGCGAGCTCCTCGAGACGGCGCACGAGGAGGCGTTGCGCCTCAATCGCCTCGTGAGAAACTTGCTCGACATGACGCGCCTCGAGGCAGGGGCGCTCAAAGTGCAAAAAGAGCTGCAGCCACTCGAAGAGATCGTCGGCGCTGCGCTCAACCGCATGGAACATCGGCTTTCAGACCGGCCCGTCCACGCGACCATCCCGCAGGACCTTCCGCTCGTCGCGTTCGACTCCGCGCTGATCGAGCAGGTGCTCATCAACCTCCTCGAGAACGCCGACAAGTACACTCCGCCGGCGAGCCCGATCGACGTCACGGCGCGGGCCGGGAGCAACGAGGTGGAAGTGGAGGTCGCCGATCGCGGGCCGGGCATCGCGCCTCGAGACGCCGAGCGCGTGTTCGACAAATTCTATCGCGTGCGCGAAGGAGAGGGCGGGGGCGCCGGCCTGGGGCTCACCATCTGCCGCGGCATCGTGAGCGCGCACGGCGGGCGCATCTGGGTCGAGCCCCGATCGGGCGGGGGAGCCTCCTTCCGGTTCGTCCTGCCGCTTCCCCCGAATACGCCCGCGGCGCCCCCTCCCGAACCGCTCCCGGCCGAGGGTATCGTGGAGCCTTAGATGACGGAGTCCAAACCGCTTGTGCTCGTCGTGGAGGACGAGCGGCAGATGCGGAAGTTCGTCCGGATCGCGCTCGAATCGCATGATTACCGGGTCCTGGAGGCCGGGTCGGTCGACGAGGGCCTCCGGCAGGCGTCGTCCTACGTGCCGGACCTGGTGCTCGTCGATCTCGGGCTCCCCGACGCCGACGGCTTCGAGTTCACCCGGCGGCTGCGCGAGTGGAGCAACGTTCCGGTGCTGGTCATCTCGGCGCGCGGCCAGGAGCAGAGCAAGGTCCGCGCTCTCGACGAGGGCGCGGACGACTACTTGACGAAGCCGTTCGGCGCCGCCGAGCTCATGGCCCGCATCCGCGTGGCCCTCCGCCACGCGGCGCGCACCCCCGACTCCACCGCGAGCGTGATCCACATCGGCGACGAGGCCACGGTCGATCTCGTCAAGCGTCTGGTCGTCGTGCGCGGCGAGGAGGTGCACCTCACCCCCATCGAATACAAGCTCCTCACCGCGCTCGTGAAACACGCCGGGATGGTGATGACCCACAGGCACCTGCTCGAGCTCGTATGGGGCCCCGGCCACGCGCACCAGATGCAGTACCTTCGCGTGTACATGACGCAGCTCCGCCACAAGCTCGAGCGCGAACCCGCCCATCCGCGCTACCTGATCACCGAGCCGGGGATCGGCTATCGGCTGCGCGTCGAGTAAGGCGGAAGCCCACGGCGCATATGGTCCGCCAGGCGGCCCGACCCGCCCCACCGCGAACGCCGGGGACGCCTGAGCCGCAGAATGCGGAGCGCATGATCTTGCTCCCGCCGTGGGAGCGTCGTACATTGACCCTGCTCCCACCGTGGGAGCCATCAGCCAGGGGTGGTGGCGGCACGGCGGAAGCGTTTCGGAAGGGTCTTGGCTTATGTGGATAATCAAAGAGTCTCAGCTCAAGGAGTTCTATCGTCACCACCCCGACGCCAAAGCCCCCCTGGTCGCATGGATGAAGGAGATCGATGCTGCTCGCTACGAGAACCCAGTTCAGCTCAAGGCGAGGCACGGCCAAGCAGACTTCGTCAAAGGCAAGGTCATTTTCGACATCGGCGGCAACAAGTACAGGCTCATTGCTCGTGTCAGATACGCACGCGCAGCGGCGGCACCTCCACTACATGGCATCGTCTACATTCTCTTCATTGGCACGCACAAGGAGTACGACGCTCTCGATGCCGGTGCCCTCTGATGGCGCATTCTCCACTCTTCAAAATTTCCACCTGGTTTATTGATCATGGACATCCGACTCATTGGTACGGACGCAGACTACAACGAGGCTCTTGCTGAGATCGAACGTCTCTGGGATGCCGAACCGGGTTCGCCCGAGGAGGCCAAGCTGGAGCTACTCGCGATGCTCGTTCACAACTACGAGCGGTCGCGCGAGCCGCTGCCGCGTCTCGATCCAGTGAGTGCAATCAAGTTCCGAATGGAGCAGCAAGGGATCACCCGCAAGGATCTGATCCGTGTCTTCGGAACGACGGCTAGGATTTCCGAGGTCTTCAGCGGCAAACGCGCCCTCACGCTCGACATGATCCGCAAGCTACACGCTCTCTTCGCGATTCCCCTCGAATCGCTCATTGGGCAGGCACCGCCGCCGAAGAGGCCGAAGAGAAAGAGGTCGCGCAGCAAGGGGCGAGGCGAACGTCACTCCGTGAACCCCTGAGTTTCGCCGCAGCCAGATAACCATGGCGCACTACCGGACGACTCGCCGGAGGCTCACGCTGTCGAATGCCCGGGCCCCGTCCGTGACGTCGACGGTGTCGGTCGGGAACTCGCGTCGAAGGCGGTCTCGAATGACAGATTTGATCTCATCGCGGCTTCTCATGGCATGCCTCACGCTCGGTTCGCGTCCAGCCACTTGAAGACGACGTCCATCGCCTCCAAGAGGGTTCGTCCTCGGTCGCCGGGCAGCGGCCTGGCGTCGTACCTCCACGAGGGCCGCCACTGGTTGACGCTGCCCGCAAAGGCTTTCCACACGTGGTGCGTCGCGCGCATGTTCCTCTGGAGGGTGCCGGGCATGTGCCCGAGGAGCGCTTCCAGACCATGCGTAAAGACCTCGTTTTCGTCGACGCGCAGGCGCTCGGCGTGGTTGTTGGTCGGCTCGACGCCGTTGGCGTCCACGAAGGTCCAGAGCGCGGGCTCATGCTCTACGATATCGGCGCACGCGCCGGACAGCTGCGCGATTCCACGGCGCGCCTTGCCGAGGACGACTTTGGTCAGATCGGCGGCGAACGCGGCCTCCTGGAAGTTTCCTTCGAGCACACCCCCCGAGTACCAGGACCCCGTCGGCGCCTATCTGCGGCGATTGAAGGCGAGAAGCGTGCCGGTGGAAACGCGATGGGGTTCGCGAAATCCAGGTCGAGCGTGACGAGGCAGCGCTGCTCTGCGCGACAGACCTCCGCCACGACCTCGTCGCCGCGCCCGCCGAGTCCTTGGTCGGTCGCCATGAGGACGTCGTATCCAGCGCCCCGGAGCTCGACGGCGATCGATGGGCCGAGGTTCTCGTCGAGCTTGAGCTTCACGGACGCTCCTCGCCGAGATCGATCTCTCGAAAGTCGACGACGCGCGCCGCGTACGCGAGGCAAGCGTGGACGTCCTCTCTCGTGATCTGTGGGTACTCCGAAAGCAGCGACTCGACCGTGTCGCCTTTCGCAAGGTAGTTGACGACGAGCGCCACCCAGATGCGCGTACCGCGAATGACCGGCTTCCCGAAGCACACACGCGGGTCGATCGAGATGTGCTTGGAGATCTCCTCGAGTGTCATGGTGAACCTCTTCCCATTATAACGCGCGGCTCCTCAAAGGAGCTCGATCTGCGTGCCCTTCAAGCCCGCCTTGATGCTCTCCTCGACGATCGCCGGCCACGACGTCACGAGCTCGTCGTACGCGCGCGCCGCCGGCACGTGTTTGATCTCGTAGCGGATTGCCTCGATGAGCAGGTCTTTCAGCGGCTTCCCGTCGAACGACTGCCCGAGGATGTCGAAGACCTTCCCCCCGAAGGCCTTCCGCTCTTCCTCGAGCTTCGTGAAGAGCCGCTGGAAGACCTCCCCCTCGCGCGTCTCGATCGCGACGAGATTCCAGAGGTGGCAGACGTCCTGCTGCCCGATGCGGTGGATGGGGCCGAAGCGCGGCTCGATTCGGTTCGGGTTCCACGGGAGGTCGTAGTTGACCATCAGGTTCGCGACCTGCAGGTTCACGCCCTCGCCGGCGGCGTCGGTCGCGACGAGGATGACGACGTCCGGGTTCTGGCGGAACTCTTCTTGCGCCCGAAGGCGGTCCGCTCGCCGCGTGCCGCCATGGATCTCGATGACGGCCGCCGAGTTTCCGAGGTCTTCAGCGGCAAACGCGCCCTCACGCTCGACATGATCCGCAAGCTACACACTCTCTTCGCGATTCCCGGGCGGCGGCCTTGGCTGTTGCCCCCCCCTTGAGCCGAGCAGTAGGCTCGGCGCCTGATGAGGACGGCCTTACCCAGCGTCGAGCCGCTCCCCGGGGGAGGGCACGTGACCAGCGATCCCTCCGGCCTCAACCCGTTCTTCTCGCATCCGATCCTGAACTCGCCCTACGAGACTCCGCGCCGCCACTGGGAGTTGGACCAACAAGGGCAGCCGATCTCCCTCCCCGAGGGCGAGCGCCTCACGGGCGCGAATCTCGGCAAGCTCGCGGAGACCGACGAGGACGATGCGCGCGCCCTTCAGCTCGCATGGCTGGTGGCCGCGAAGCTGGCGACCCATGGATGCTCGTCGAGGACACGCTCGCGACGACGGCGACCGCCTCGGCCAGGGACCACACGCAGAGCCACGCGTAGATCGCGTAAGCTGCGGCTCCGTCTCGATGGGGCGCCCGAAAATAGCAGACCTCGATCGCCGCATTGCGTCTGGTACGCAAAGAACTTCCTGGATGATGCGACGGAGACCGTGAACGCGCGCGTCGCCGCGGCCCTCGCCACGCTTCTCACCGACCTCCACACCAGCGATG
>VFSW01011899.1_pt1 | contig 12191 bp, 18 predicted proteins | sample 5358111 | NCBI WGS metagenome assembly VFSW01 (sample SAMN11554181, study PRJNA540505) | mine drainage metagenome | isolation source: sediment from site ElyBrook_90M | place: USA: Ely Copper Mine, Vershire, VT | collected 2017
TTTATATAATATTTCACGTTAATATTTCATATGCAGTCATCCATCACCTCCGCCAATGGTGTCAGTCCGAAATTGTCTCGCTGCGAAGGGTCTGCCCCAGAGGCAAGCAGGAGCTTGACCACGGCAACGTGCCCCTTAACAGAGGCAAGCTCTAATGCACATCGACCATCGTAATCCGCGGAATTTGGTGGACACCCAAGCAAAAGCATCTGAAGATTTCTTTGGTAATCAAAGTGAAATAAAGACAAGAAGATGGTTTCCCTGACCTCTCTGATCTTGAAAGTGTTGCCCACCGACGCAGCATTCAGAAACTCCGCTGTCCGCTCCGCCTCCTGCCTGACTATGTAAGCCTGCGCGTTCATGTCAAGACGCTAGGTCATGTCTTCAGTCTGAGATGACGTCTCCAGAGAACCCCACACCTGCACACATGCCCTGATCCTCATCAGATTTGAAACGGCAAGCTGTTGGCGCAGGCTCCACGCTGCATTGCAATTGCAAGGATTTAGAGATTACGATCAGAGAGTGCAGTTGGCCCTCTTACAATTGAAGTCGGTGTCGAAGTCAAGGATGGATTGCAGCTGGGAAGCAGCATCCTGACCCTCTCTGACAGCCTTGGTGTCCAGCTCCGCTGACGCCCATGAATACAGCTGATCCGATGAGAATTTCGCCCAAATGCCTTCGAGGTCTTCCGGCTTGATGACCCCTAGAAACTCCCTGTTGAGCGTCGCCTGGGCAATCCTCTGAAGCGACGACAGCACGTTGCGGCAGGCTACCGGAAATGCCCGTTCAATGGATGAATAAGCCGCTCTACTTATCACCAGAACACGGCACACAGTGACTGAGCTGATGGGAGCGGTGAGGAGGGGAGACGTCTGTGTCCGCGTCTTCTTCTTTTTAGGGGGGGACCATCAAGTTTTTGTTTACCTCACTGCGTCCAGCTGAGGCACCTCAGTGAAGAAGGCTGCCTCGCCCAAGAGCTCTCCCGCGCCAATCTTGCGCAACGCCACGTGAGTCTTGGCGTAGCCTACGAGCAGCCGCGGGCCGGCAGCAGTCTCGGCATCGAACCTGATGCCGCGCTCGTCAACGCCGCCACTGCCACCTCTGGAGGAGGAACCCGAAGGAGAGGAAGCCACGGTGACGAGAGCACCGGCATCCCGGTCGCTCCCATCACCCGCAACACGATCACGGATCTACGGCAGCAGCGGCGGGGGGTTCGTTAAGAACCCGGGCCCTAAGAAGAAGAAAGATCTCACCTCTGCCGTGCCTTGGACCAGCAGGAGCAGCTCGTTCACATAATCTCCAGCCCCGATGATGTCCACGCTGGGCATGAACGTCTCAATTCGACTGGAGGCGAGCAGCGCGTCCAGGAGTCGCTTAGGGGCGTCCTCAAAGAGGTAGGATCTCTGCGAGACGGGATAGAAGGTGGCCACAGGGAAGCGTGTGAGGGGGAGAATTCACACCGCACCTCGAGGTGCTTCATGTACAGGTGGCGCAGAATGCGCCGGCGGATCGCCGTGGGGTACACGCTTAAAACTTGTTCGTCGGATGCCTCTGAGGTGTCAAAATGAAGCCTGAGGTGGTCTTGCAGCGAGTTGATCAGCTCGGGAGGGAGCTCGTGGTTGGACGTGAAGGACCGCAGGGATTCGGATTGGTCCCGAAATCTGCCCGTGCGCTCGTCTTGCTTGACCACCAGTAGGGTGATAGTCCCTAGAATGTAGGACCCTAGAGTGATATTGAAAAGCAAGAAGGTTGAGGCCCGTATAGTGTCCGACACAGTAGCCACGAGTGAGGCCGGGGCCGAATTGGCCTCCACCTGACAGGAATATGAGGGGTATCACACTTAGATGTACGTGCAAGCGCCTAGAAGCCTACTGCGCACCATAGACAAGGTCGTCACGGCCCAGTAAAGCGACATCAAATACTGCTCGAACGGCTGAAGCGTACTCATGAAGGCCGCTGCGACCCCACTCAGAACCTCAGCATCAAAGGCGACCTCGCGAGCTTCCCACCAAAAGACGCAGGCCAGCCAATGCGTGATGGTGACGACGATTGACACATTCCTCAAGACGGTGAACCACAGCAGGGGCACAGAGAGATTGAACAGGAGATATTCGACGAAGTTGCCCACCTGTAAAGAGGGGGACGTTACATCTCACCACGGTGAAGGAAGCTTCTTCTTCTTCTTCTCGCACTCTGGGTGATCTTACGTGGTAGATTCGTACAAGGTAGAGCAGTTTCAACATCGGGAGGAGAGCCAGATCCTCGGCGTCTGGAGAGTGCCCGGCGGCGTGCATCGTCAATAATGCGATGAAATCGAGCGGCAATGCGCCAGCGATATCAACAAGGAAGGCAGTGCTGCCAAGGTAATTGTTGCGGACCTGGGGGGGGAGCGAGTCTTCTGCTGTTGCATTACAACTGCTCCCTCCAACTCACAGCGGCGGCGCTGATTGCGTTCTCTGTCGAGGACCCATCGAGGCGCACGACCCTGGTTTGCACGAACACATCGACGGCAAAGATGAGGACAAGAGCCAGGTCAGCAAGAGAAAGGGCGTCAAGGCGGCTCCAGTCGCTGTGGAAAGGGGGAGATGTGAGTGGGAAAATTTCCTTACGGCGTAACGTCGCCCTGAACTCACTAAGTGCCTGCCTGCACGCCAAGCGCCACTTCGTAAGGGATTAAGAAGCCGGTCAGTGCGGCGGCGGCCGTCGCCACCACCCTCCACCACCTAAACCGCTTGGCTGGCGGGGGGGGGGGGGGGAGGGGGATGCCCGGATGGTCGAGTGCTTTGCATTCACCCCATGGATAGATGACCGTCCCCTCGGCCGCCTCGTCAACCGATGAGACGGACGCTGTTGAATCTGCTAGGAAGGGCGACCGACGGATGCTGCTAACACGCACTGTACGCCCTCCCCTTGATACAATTGGTATCTGGCGCAGCCTCCTGGGAGATAGGGACGCATAGGGAGATGGTCCCTCGCATAGGGAGATGGTCCCTCGCATCACGTGCTTCGCAAACCGACGCGAGAAAATCGTATTAAGATTATAATTAATGTCAGCGATCTGAGAAGGCTTCGATCTATTCAGGTTCCTCTGATGTACTGCTTGCACCCCCACCCCAGACCCCCGACGTCTTTGGACAGGCCTTTGGACAGGCTCATACTTTGCCCTCGAACTTGTGCGATTTCTCATAGTCGGCCCTCAGAGCCGCAAGCGCCGCCCTGCCATCGCCGCCGAGGGCAACGTGGAGGTGCTGCAGCTCGGCGGGCCCCAGGCAGCCAAGGAGTGCGAAGGCACCACGCCGGAGCGCTGCCGCCGCCACGGCTGGGAGCCTCGAGGGCGAGGCAGGCCAATCCTGAGGTTGAGACTTGGGAAGTTAGCTACGGAAAAAAGGACCGGCAGCCTCCCACCTTGTTCTGTCCTCCGGTCGTGGCAGGCTCCGGCGTCTCGGCCGAGATGTAATCCGAGAGCATCACCAGGCAGTACTTGCTTATACGATGCCTCTCGAGACCCGAGACAGCTTCGTAAACCCTGCATGCGGACCAATCCGCAGCGCATAACAGAAGTTGGGGCTGCGATGCGACTGCACAGTGGTGCAGTGACAAACACCAACCTGGCTAGCTCCGAGGCACATCGAAACAGCGCGGCGGCCTTGGCATCGGTGCAGAACCCCAGCAAGGCGCCCAGCATCCCGCGCGAGGCCATCGCGACGAGGGGCATGGCGCGCTGCAACGCCGCGGCCCTGTGGCGGACCAGGGAGGCGGCGAGCGAGGCGGCGGCGCACAGCGGGCCATGGAGCAGCTCGAGCTGGACGTCGCCGCCGTCATCCCGGGGGCCCGCGAGGCCTGTGACAGCGGGAAAAGAGGGGGAATGAGCGAGACAGCAGAACCGTTGGCCAAACACAATTTGGTCTTAAAATGCACTCAATACTTCCTCCTTTGAACGCACCTCTTGAACGCACCACGCCCACAACTGGTTGCGGGAATAGGGCAGACACAGCCCCGAGCAGCCCAACGACGCGCGAGGCGCCCATCCTGAATACAGATTCGCGTCCTGCCATCGACTCGAGGCAACGGAGAGCGACGCAGAGGCAAGAGGAGACAGAGGCTGCTGCTGTCGGAGAGGCGCGCTGAGAGCTACTGCTCTGTGAGATCAGGCGGACCGCTTGCGCCCCCAGGCGAGGCACCAGCAGCGTGACCGCTGCGACGGCCTGCGGCGAGCAGATCTTGAGCGCCGCCGCTGCGGCAGGCCCCTGAACGGCCTCGAGGGCCAGCAGCAGGCATTGCAGCCGCGGGAGCAGCTGAGTCGTCGACGCAGAGGCCTCTGCCGTTGAGAGGTGCGCGGTGACGCCCTTCAGGACGACGACGAGCTCGTCTCGGTCGCACCGCCGCAGGAATGACCTGCAGTTTGCGGTGAGATGTGCCAGCTTGCAAGTTTGATGATAACACGATGTTGGGCGACAATCTGAATATCAGTAATGGGTCTATGTCTATCGCTCTGACCTCAGCGACAGCAACAGCGCAAGCCTAGGGGGGTTGCGTGGCGCCGAGTGCCCGACGTCGGCCAACAACAAGCCCCACACCCCGCCTGACTGCAACCCCGGGCAGGCCACTGCCGGAGACAGCTCTGCCAGCAGATCCATGTGGTAGCCGAGGAGAGCGAAAAGGAGACCTGGCAGAAGGGAAAAAGTAGTGTGGAAAGTTGTGGATCCGGAGAATACTAGGCAATCTATAGGCTCTCACCTCGCGATCCGTCAGCTGAAGAGGCGGCGGTGACATCTTCCAAAACCAAGCCGATGGCCACCTCGGCATGGCTCATGACGCGGACAGTCAGGCGGGCGAACGCATTCCCTTGGTTTGATGTCAGGCAGGGAGCTGAGCCGCCATCATCACACGCCTGCCGCTGTCGGAGCAGAAGGTCACGACCGAGTTGCATCAGCTGACCATGATCCGATATGGACTCGAGCGCCACTGTCTCGTTTGTGGCGTCGGCCTCCTCCATTCCCCCCTCAGAGCCCTCCAGCCGGTCGTCGCCATCCTCGTCGCCGTCCGAAATCATAGCGCCTTCTCTGTTGGGCTCGCCCTCTTCCATATAAGCAGGCTTGCGGCTGTGAGTGGATGATGCCTGCGCATGTCCGCAGGCGGCAAGCAGGCAGCCGGCGGCCTGATCGAGCAGCGTCTTTGAGAGGCCACCACAGTCCTTCTGGGCCACCTTGGATGGATCAGGGCAAACACTCAGCGAAACACAAAACAGACAGATTGTGCAGATTGGCTGAAGAGAAAAAAATCTCACCTTGGGCGCCAGGTCTGAGGCTGCTCGGCATATGCCCTGCAGGCTGCTCTTAAGAAGGGATAACTGCTCGGCCATCGCGCCTTCGCCGCCTCTGTCGCTGCTGCCCGCTGCCTTTCGCTCCGCCTTCCTTCTGCCGATCTCCACCCGGTCAGCCTCTGCCGCCAGCTCAGCAGTCAGAGCTGAGGCCATACAGCAGCAGCCGTACACCATCGACGACTGGAGGAGAAGATTCTTTGGGCCCGACTCCGCGACCGGCAACGAGGAGGAATGCCGGCCGAATGGGTCTGCAGCAACAGGGCCACCTTGGGAAAGCTTTTTAAACCTGGCCGCCGCCTCCTCGAGAAGCCGCCCCGCCTGCTCTGCACACGTGGCAAAGGCAGGCCCGCGCTCCGAGCTGCCGCTGCCGCTGCCTCCGAGGGACACGAGCTACGCGGCGCGGGCCCTCACAAGCGCCGCGGAGGCCTCGGCCAGATCGGTGACCCTCTCGAGCTCCTCCTCGTCTGACAGCCTTGCTCGGGGCCGGTGGCTCATGCCAGACGAGGAAAATAGGAGGAACCTTCCCAGAGCCACTTCCCAAGCCAGGGGAACCGGTTCTTCTGCATCACGCTGCCCAAGGCCGGGCTCGAGCTTCGCCCTCGCTCGCTCGGCCGGTGGCTGGGACAGCAGCGCCTGCCGCACGTCCGCCCCCAGACCCAGGCAGGCCCTAGTGGCGCCGCCCAGAGCCCTGAGCTGCCGCCCCCGGAGCGCCTCCTGCTCAGAGTCGAGCGCCCCGCCCTCCTGCTGCTGCAGCAGCAGAGCCCTCGCCAGCAGCGCCAGCACCGCGTCGGTCAGACCTCGGAGCCGCAGCAGGTGCTGCGAGGCCAGGCAGGCCAACGGCAGGCCGCGACAGCTGGCGAAGAGCCCGCGCAGCCGTTCCAGGGTTTCGAGCTCGATCGCGGGGCCTCGTCCCGGCGGCTGCCGATCCTGCCGTGATGAGGGGCCCGCTGCGCCGCTGACATTGGCTGGCCTGTCGCCCGCTCTCCCAGCTTTCTGGCCGGGCTTCCTCTGGGCGTCGCCGACGCTGTTGCCTTGCTCGCTCGCGTCACACAGCTGCGCCTCAAGGTCTCTGATCAACGCATGCAGCGGCTTGCCTCCAACCGCCGCCCCTTCTCTGGTCGTCCCGACTGATGAGTGAACATGCCGCAGAAGCCCCAGCAGCATCTGATCCGCCATGGCATCCGTCAGACCTAGCGCGTGCTGAGCGAGGGCTCCCGCCAGCTCAGCCACTGCAGCTGGGAGCTGTGCCTGGAGCTCCGGCAGCTGAAGCAGCTCCACCAATCCAAGGAGATTCCTGCCCCACGTGGAGCGGGGAGGTCGTCTGTCGGACGCACCACCCTCCTCTCTCGTAGAGGAGGCGGCGTCCATCAGCATCAGCCGAAGGACCGAAGCGGTCGATCCAGGGGGCGCCCACTGCAGCCAGCACGGCAAGGCGCGCAGGCAGGCCATCATCGTCGAGGGAGCCTCCGTGGCGCAAAGAGGACTTCTTCTCGACCCCTGGGCGTCTGCCACATCGACCAACGGGGCGAGCATGCGCTCCGTCAGCAGTTGGGCCTCAGCCCGCTTCCTGCCCAGCCTGAGATCGGCTTCAGAGCCCTGCCCTGCGGCGTCGGTTGAAGCAGCACCCCTCTTGCTTGTGCCCGTACCCCTTTCCGCTTCCTGTGACGGAACAGAGTCATCAGCGCCAAGCTCTGGACGACCGTCGGCTGCGTCGCGGACACCACCGCCCTCTAGCCGCCTCTTCCCGGCGCCCACCCTCGCGGCGCCACGGCTGCCGCGCCTCCCGCTCTGCTCGGACAGCATCATCAGCCGCTGGATCACGCAGGCCGATACTGCATTCGCTAGCTCTCCGCCCGCTTCAGCCGAAGACGCGGATGCGGCGGCGATGGAGGGGGCCAGCGCCACGAGGGCGTCGTCCTCGACGCTGCTGCTGCAAACTCCTCGAGGGCCTGCCTCCTCCTCCACCTCCCCGTCGCCCGTCACCCGAGAAAGCGCGGCAGCGGCAAAGTAGCCCTCGTGTGCTGAGGGCTGCCCTGATTCTTCATCGCGCGACTCCGAGGCGGCGGTCGAAAGGCCTTGGTCTGTGAGTGGCTGCACCTCAGGATGCATGGCAGCGCACAAGGCATGCAACCTGTAAGGCAGGAGGAGGCGGTCAGCGTCATCATGTCATCGAAAGCCGAGTTCACACCTGACGGCGCCGGCGTACAACCTCAGGAGCATGGTCAGCTTTGCCGTGTCTGATGCGGTTGAGACGGTCGGAGGAGCTTCTTTGGTGGCGTCACCGTTGGGGGCATTGACGCTTGCTTGATCGTTCCTCTTTTTCTTCTTTTTCTTCAGCTTCTTGGAAGGGGACGTGGGATTGTGGCTCTCATCTCCCCCTAGAGGCTTCCACTGTCCGTTGCCGCCGCCAAGGAAGCGAGAGAGGCAGGGCATCAGAGCGGGGGCAAGCGAGGCTCCAAGAAGCTGCCTGGCAGCTGCGGCGACAGCAACCGCTGTCGTGAGGTCGACACGGACGGCTGCAGAAACACGCGAGGACAGAACAGTGGGGGAGAGGAGGTAGAGGCCTGGGGTCATCAGGATCGCATCGTCATCCTCCTCTCTCACCTCCAAGGCAGGTGACGAACAGATCTGCCACAGACAGCACCAGTGCATCGCAGCTCGACACTTCGTTGCCGACCCAGGAAGGCAGCAGCTCTGAGACGAGGGCGACAATAGAGGCGCTCTGGCCCGGCGGCACATCGATCACAGCTCGACGCACAGCCTGCAGCAGCCCGGGGTCGCGGGCAACAACAGACCGAGCGGCCGCGCTGCACTCGGAGGCCGCCTCTCCCTCTGCGGCGTCTGGCTGCTTCAGCGCAGCGTTCAGCGAGCGCAGGAGGAACCCCATCTGTCGCAGCTCTTGATAAGCGCCCACCAATCGTCTGGCTGCGGCGGCGGCTGCCAAAACTGACTCGGCACCACCGCACGAGGATGTCCGCCAAAGGAGCACCCACACCTGGTCAAGGTGAGGCTGTACGGTCCTGCTCGCAAGAAGTGTGGGCAATGATGGTCAAGAAACTCAAGAAGTCGATGAGGACAGCAACTCTCCAACTTGGCACTATGCCCCAGATTTGTCACCTGCATCCAAGTGATTACCTGTGGTCCAGGTCCAGCAGGGCACAGACGGCAGTGCAGCAGCCGACAAGAATCCTCTTCTTCTGCTCTCCTTTCTCAGACGCCGATGAGCTCTCGGTGGAACTGCTGAAGGTCTCCATGACAGCATCCATCATCGCTTGAAGCTCAGCCCTGTGACGGCCATCGAGGTCTCGCGTGGGCTGATAGGCGCCGGACTCCTGAGCGGAAAGGGATGGTAGCCTGCGAGACAGCTCTCGAAGGGGAGATCTTGGCTATTTCTCACCCTGGCGGCAGCCAGTAGCCCGGACAAACCAAACAAGACAACTGGAATTGAGCCTTTGGACGAGCGTGCAGCGGAAGATTGCCCACCGCCTTCATTCCTGCCGCGCTTCCTTGTGGAAGCCTTTGCAGATTTGTCACGGTCTTCGTTCGACGCAGAGCCCCTGCCCTCCTCGCTGAGGGGACCTGCGGCCCTTTCGATGCTCAACAGCAACGGGGCCGCAAGGGCCGAAAACAGAGAGAATTCGACCCCGTGCGGCAGTGCCGTGGCGACGGTGTGGACCCCCCTCTGATGGCCGCTGCAGGAGGCCCCGTCACCCGCCTGCTCAAGAGGCGCTGCTCGACCGCCGGCGGCTGCGTTGCGGCTGCGGGGGCGACCGGCTGAGGCTGCCGCGGCCGCGGCATCTGCAATGCGAGGGCAGGGATGAGAATGAGTGCGGGTCATCTTTGGGCAGATGTAAATTGTTCAGGATCTCCTGTTCAGGAAAAACACGGTCCTCCCTCGCACACGCACCCGCTGCTGCCAGCTGGCGCTGTTTTGAGGCTGCTCTGCTGAAGCACGTCGTGAGCCAAGGGAGGGAGGCGACGACGCCAAGCGCACGGCTCTGTCGCTGGGGTTCGACAACATTGGACTTCGAGTTGTGGCTGTCGTCCAGGGCAACAACCGATTCTCTGACAATCTGAATGGAGCGGCAAGATTAGCAAGTGGAGAGGAACGGGAAGATGCATGTCTAACAAACCAAAATCAATTCAATCTCCTCCTACCTGCAGCAGTTGTCCATGGTACCCCGTTGCCGCAGCTTCGCCCCTCTCAGCCTTCCCCCCTGTCTCGACATCGTCGTGATGCTTTGCATCATCATCCAGGCCAGCAGGAATGACGGAAGATTATTTGTTTCCATTCCTCTTTTTCTTCTTATCCTTACCTGCAGCATCCGGATCTTCTCCTTTTTAGGTGCCTGTTTTAGGACCTGCTGCTGCCGCGATCGTACTGGTGCCCTTTGACTTGCTCACAGCCATCCTGGCCTGGGCATCTGACTGACAGGCATCAGCAAGGCCCTGAGCGATGGCAGCTCATGTTGGGAGCGGAGGAAATCAAGTGCAGTTAAGAGCTTCCTACCTGCACATGTGCTTCGCTGAAGAGGATGGTCTCAAAGAGGCGAAGAATTGTAGTCCCAAGTGCTTCTGCACCCTTTTCGGGGAATTCTTGTCGCGCTGCCTTCTCAAGGTCCGTTGCATCTCTGACGCCGTCGGATTTGCTGCTTGCAAGCGCCAGATCCCCCTCGGAGGGTCCGTCCGGGAAGGCCAGGGCGCAGAGCATGGCGTACAGCCTCGGCACCGTGGCCAGGTAGACTTTCTTGCTGCTCGGCTGCCCGTGCACCGCAGCCTCCAACGCGTGCACCGAGGTCAGCATCAGATGTCGCCAGTGTGAGTGGAGCCGCCCCGGGGGCGCACGTGCTGCCGAGGTGGCAGCAGCACCGGGGGGCTCGGCGGAAGCCACGGCCGCGACCAGAGACACGCAGGGCTCGACGCCGGGGCGAAAGGAGGTGGCCGGGCAGGAGGCAGACCACCTCCCCTGCCCGGCGGCCGGCAGCCCCATGAGCAGCCTCAGGCAGCGGTCAACCGAGGCCAGCACGGCCGCCCCCTCCTCCTCCCGGCTGCCGTGGGCTGCACTTGCCGCTGCTTGCTGGCAGGCTAGGCCGGCGCTCGCGAGGATCGAGGCGGGGATGGACGCTGCGACGGCAGGCCCCGCCCAATCTCCGGAGAGCAGCGCAGAGAGCAGGTCCCACACTCTGGGGTCCAGACGGGGGTGAGCCGCCGCCGCGCCTGCGGGCTGCTGCTTCCCGCCGCGCTCCTCCTGCTGCCGCTGCTGCCTGACAAGCTGCGAGACCGCCCAGTCCAGCAGGACTTTAAGGTAGTGCACGTGGACGGCCAATGGCAGGTCCGGTTCGGCGGCGACGGCGCTGTCGCCGTCGGTCTCTGGGAGAATCGCTGTGGCTCTGGGCACATGGTGAAGCAGGCACCGGGCGATTGCGATGGCTGAAGAGATGCTCCTTTGTGGAAAGCGAGGTGCATGAGGCATACAGTGCATCATCAGAGGACGCATGCCTCACCCCTCGCTTCCGCTGAGCTGCCTGATGCTCGCAGAAAGCATCTAACATGCGCCGCCGAGAATAATAAAACTGTAACCGAACCGCGCGCCCCACGCATGATGTCACTAATGACAATGACGTCCTCACCCCACCACGAGCCTGTCTGGCTTCCCGCTGGCGGGAGCTCAGAATTTAATGTCGGGCGCAAGATATTCAGGTGGTATTGCGCCCCTTAGGCCCCCTAGGCCTTCTCGCCTTGAGCCGAGCCGCGCCCGCCACACAGGAGCCCGGAACCTGACGCCAAGGCGAAGCAGGCATGGAGGGCGAGGCTCAACAAAGGGCTCAGGCCCGACGCCAAGGCTCCCGCGGTCAAGGTGTTTGCAATCCAATCGCAGCTGCAGGAGGGAGTGGTCGAGGTGCGACACAGCACTGACGCAATGGGACCTTTACCACTCACTCACTGTACTGTTGCCAAGGTCAACATCGGGGGCATGGAAATGCACGACGTCATCACCTTTGCAGAGCTGTTGCGCACGGAAGCTTCAAAGGTTCGGGTGCTGAAGCTCAAGTGCATGCCGAGGTGAGAGAGCTGTCGAGGCTAAAACAGGCATCGTTCCTAATCTTGCCCTCTCATACGGCGCAGGGGTGTGGGCTGGTCTAATTACGAGTACGATGCGCTTCAAGACAGCCGGGCACGGAAAGAGTTCCTGTACCACACTGAAGCACACAAGGAAGGCGTCAAAATGGCATCTGCCATGATCCAGCATAAGAAGTGAGAGGCTGAAGAGAGGTGGTTCCTGTTTTTCCGCAAGATGCATCAACGGAATATCCGAGATTTACTCCTGCTGCCGTCCCTCAGGATCCGCTTCAGATTGGCAACTGCGCTGAGAGATATCTTGTTGCTAAAGAACTTACAAGAGCTTGAAATTGGCATGGTGGGTCGGGTTTAACAAATCCCCAGTTGTGAAACATTTCTCAAGGAAATATCAATAATCAATTCCCCCCGTGCAGCGACTTGCACCGAGTAGCTTTGAGAAGCTCAGCAGAGGCCTTGCACGTAACAGCAGCATCAGGAAGCTCAGCTTTGCAGGAAGCCACATGGGCGACCAATCTCTAGAGGTGAGCATCTCTTTTAACCTGCAATTGCTGCCCACCCACCTCCCACCATCTCCCACCTCGGATGACGGCAGATCCTTAGAGAGGGCCTAGATGCCAACACGAGCCTCGAGGAGCTGGACCTCACTGCGTGCTCCCTCACCGACCGATCGGCTTCGTGCATCTCTGCCGTTGTCAAGGTGTGCCTGACTCGGAAGTTTATTTTCCGGTGCAACACAGAATAGCATATTGACAGGCCAAAATTTTAATGCCAACACAGAGCCACGCCG
>VFSW01011900.1_pt1 | contig 12190 bp, 13 predicted proteins | sample 5358111 | NCBI WGS metagenome assembly VFSW01 (sample SAMN11554181, study PRJNA540505) | mine drainage metagenome | isolation source: sediment from site ElyBrook_90M | place: USA: Ely Copper Mine, Vershire, VT | collected 2017
GCCACTTCCGAATAGATGCCAAAGGCTGGGAGGATCACGATATACACTTCAGGATGCCCCCAGATCCAGAACAGATTGGTGAACAGCATCAGGTTTCCTCCCCCGTGGTTGGTGAAGAAATGCATTCCCGTATAGCGGTCCAGGGCCAGCAGGGCAAGAACCACCGTGAGGGCAGGGAAGGCCAGCATGATGAGTACATTGGTGACCAGAATGGTCCAGGAAAAGATCGGCATTTTCATGAGGGTCATGCCGGGTGCGCGCAGGCGCAGGATCGTCACAAAGAAGTTGATGCCGGTCATGAGGGTCCCCACTCCCCCCAGTTGCAGGCCCCAGATCCAGTAGTCCACCCCCGGGCCCGGACGGTTATATTTTTACGCGAGTGGGGGGGATCCCGACCAACCTGCATGGGAGAAAATGGCCAAGCCCAGAGAGGGCATGACCAGTGCGGCGCTGGAGGCCGTCAACCAGAAACTCACCGAGTTGAGAAACGGATAGGCCACGTCCCGAGCCCCGATCTGCAACGGCACGATGATATTCATCAGGCCGATGAAAAAAGGCATGGCGACGAAAATGATCATGATCGTTCCATGGGCGCTGAAGATCTGGTTGTAATGGTCCGGGGGCAGGTAGCCCTGCGCACTGCCTTCGGCCAGAGCCTGCTGGGTACGCATCAGCAGCGCATCGGCAAAACCGCGCAGGAGCATGACCAGAGCCAGTACGACATACATGATGCCAATCCGCTTATGGTCGACACTGGTGAACCATTCCTTCCACAAATAGGACCATTTGCCGTGGTACCAGATCAGGAATGTAATACACAGCAGGAGCATGGTGGAACCGCCCAGAGTTGCCATGATGATGGGATTGTCATAAGGGATTTCGCGCAAGGTCAGACGACCGAAAATGAGTTCTTCCACGGGGTCAATCCTCGATGGCAGTCATGGGGGCGGGGGAATGAGACGTCATCGTCATCGGCCGGAGCGTGCTGTCCTGGGACAGGATGCGGTCGAAAAGGTCCGGCAGCGCCAGAGCGAAGAGGCGGGGTGCCTCGTTGATGGAAGGCTTTTCCAGGGCAGCAAAGGTGGCGCGATCGAGTACCTGACCGCCGGTTTCAACCTGATGAACCCATTGTTGAAATGCTTCACCGGAAGTCGCCACGGTTTCAAACATCATGCCGGAAAAACCCTGCCCGCTGAACTGGGTGTTATAGCCCTGAAAGACGCCGGGTTGGTCGGCGATCAGATGCAGGTGGGTTTTCATGCCGGCCATGGCGTAGATCTGTCCACCCAATTGCGGGATGAAAAAAGAACTCATCACCGCATCGGACGTCAGGCTGAAGTGAACGGGGACACCTGTGGGAATGACCAGTTGGTTGACGGTGGCAATGTGCCACTCCGGGTAAATGAACAGCCATTTCCAGTCCATGGCCACCACTTGTACTTCGAGCGGGGGTTGCTGCGAAACGATGGGTCGATAGGGGCTCAGGGCATGGGAGGATGTCCAGACGAGATAGCCCAGCACGGCTACGATCAGGGTCGGGATGGTCCAGACCACCCCTTCGATGAGGATGGAATGATCCCAGTCCGGATCGTAGTCTGCCCGCGGGTTGGAGGCGCGGTATTTCCAGGCGAACAGAAAGGTCATGAGAATGACGGGAACCACCACCAGCAGCATCAGGCCCAGGGCCGTCAGAATCAGGGTTTTTTCGTGGTCGGCAATCGTGCCGCGCGGGGTCAGCACCGCCCATTGATCTCCGCAGTTCCCGGTACACGCCCATAACCAGGAAGGGCAAAGCAACAGCGCACCTGTCCATGGAATGATCCATTTCTTCATCGATTCCTCCCTTGGCTTCCGTGGAGTTTAACAGGCCATCTGCCGAAAAATGATTACCCGCCATGATCTCAGAAGGGGGGTGTGCCAGTTGTATCAAATCCTTTTCGGGACACAGCACGAAGTCCGACGGGCTTCTGGCGAATGGTTTATACTGCATCCCTTGATACAGGTGCCACTGTGCGCGTTATCGCGTCCAGAGGTGAAACGGGAAGTTCGGTGAATGCGGGAAGACCCTGCATGATTCCGGCGTAGCCCCCGCTGCTGTAATCCTGAGGAGTACCTGAGAGCCACTGCGCCGTTGAGGGCGTGGGAAGGTGGGTGCTTCGTCGAAGGTAAGCCAGAAGACCGGCCTGTATTCATTGAAGTGTTGTAGCCACGGGGTGTGGGCGGTAACGGGTCAGGCGAAGGCTGGGTTCTTTGCAATGGCTTGAAGATCAGGGATGTCTGCCGATCACTCGGTATTCCTGCCTCACTCCCTTACTGTCTTGATCATATAAGGGAATCGTCATGCATATCGAACCAGGTTATATCTCTTCCGCCAAAATCGCCGTGGCGAACGTGACGGCGCTTGGGGTTTTGGGAAGTCAGAGTCTTGCTCTGCTCCGCCAGCCCACGATGGTGATTCGTACCGCCATTGCGGCGGTTTTTTTCACTCTGTTCATGCAGATGTACCACCTCCCGGTCGGCCCCTCGGAATTGCATTTCGTTGGGGCCATGCCCATCTACCTCATCTTCGGCTTCGTGCCGACCCTGTTGGGTTTCGGCCTGGGCCTGCTCCTGCAGGGGCTCCTGTTCGTTCCCACGGACCTCGTGCATTTGGGGGTGAATACCCTGTCGCTGGCCATACCCCTGGTGCTGCTGCATGGCACGGTGGGACACCGTTTGAAAACGGCCGATCTCAAAACCATTCTCAAACTCGATGCGCTTTATTACAGTGGCGTGACCTTGATGGTGGGGTTCTGGCTGTCGCTCAGCGAGATTCCCACGCCACTTTCGGCCTGGGCCACCTTTGCGGCCTCGTACCTGGTATTGGTCCTGATCGAGCCGGTAGTGACCTGGACCCTGCTGGTTGCTTTCAAAGGTCATCGGGACTCCCCCATTGCCCGCCACTGTCTCGAGTATCGTGTTGAAGCTCTCGTGCGCTGAGCATTGGACGTTGTCCGGGGCGTCGGATTCTTTCAGGCAAGGTTGGGAATCCCATGGCGGGTAAGGTATGGTTCGTTGGGGCGGGCCCTGGGGATCCCGAACTTCTGACCTTCAAGGGGGTGAAGTTGCTGCAGCAGGCAGATGCCATCCTGTATGCAGGGTCTCTGGTGAATGAAGCGGCCACCCGTTACGCGCCCAGCCACTGCGAAATCCGGGATTCCAAGGGCATGACTTTGGAAGAGATTACCGCGTGGCTGATCGAACGGGCGGCTCGCCACGTCACCGTGATTCGCCTCCAGACGGGAGACCCCGGGCTCTATGGCGCATTGGTGGAAATGGTGCGGGCGTTGGACGAGGCTCGAGTCGAGTGGTCGGTGGTGCCCGGTGTTTCTTCTGCATTGGCCGCTGCTGCCGCGGCAGGAGAGACGCTGACCCTGCCGGAGGTGACCCAGACCGTGATCTTGACCCGGGTGGCCGGACGCACGCCGATGCCTGCCGGGGAAGATCTGGAGTCCCTGGCCGCACATCATTGTACCTTATGCCTCTTTCTGTCCATCACCCTCTTTCCCGAGATCCAGCGTGCCCTGCGCGCGGCAGGATGGGCGGAGGATAGCCCGGTGCTGGTGGTACAAAAAGCCAGTTGGCCAGGGGAAGAAAAGATCGTGCGGGGGACGTTGGCCGATATCCGTGAGCGGTGCCGGCGGGAAAAAATTGGCAGTCAGGCCATGATCATCGTCAGTCCCGCCTTGGGGGCCCGGGGATGGGCCGAAATCAAACGTTCGAAACTTTACGATGGCGCGTTTTCCCATCGTTATCGCAAGGCAAGCAAGGAATCCGGAGATCTCTCATGAAGAATGAAACCATTTTGCTGGTGGGGCATGGTTCCCGGGAACGGAGCGGCAACCAGGAAATCGAATCCTTTGCGGAACAATGGCGCTGCCGCCAACCTCAGTGGAATATCGAGGTCTGTTTCATCGAATTTGCGGAGATTCTGGTTGAAGAGGGATTGAGTAGGGCAGCCCAGCGCGGCGGGCGGGTCGTGGTCGTTCCGCTCATTCTGAATGCGGCAGGTCACGTCAAAATGGAGATTCCGGAGCATATCGAGCAGGCGCGTCTGCGTTATCCGGCGGTGGAATTCATCTATTGTCCGCATCTGGGGGCGAACACCAAAATTCTGGCGATTCTCAAACGCAATCTGGCCCATGCCCTGGCCCAATTGGATATGCCGGATCCTCACAACACGGGGATCGTTCTTCTGGGGCGGGGCTCTTCGGACCGTGTGGCCAATGGCGAGGTGGCAAAAATGGCACGCTGGCTCTACGAAGAAGGCGTTCACCCCTGGGTGGACATCGCTTTTACGGGAATTACCTATCCCCGTCTGGAATCGGTGGTCCAACGGCAGGTCAAACTGGAGGCGCGGCAAATCGTCGTATTGCCTTTCTATCTGTTCACCGGTACGCTGATCGAGCGCATTCGCCGTCAGGTCGGCGCGCTCGAAGTACAATATCCGCAGGTGCGTTTTGCCTTGTCCAGTTATTTCGGGTTTGAGGAGGAGATCTATGCGCTGCTGGAGCAACGAATCCGGGAGGCGACGGATCCCGCCGCCCAGCACATGATGGAATGCGATGGCTGCAAATACCGTGAATTTTCTGCGGATCATGGACAGGGTGGCCATGTGCACGACCATCCTCCCGTGGTTGCTTCCGTCCAGTAGGTCCGGGCCATGAAAACCCCGATCATCACCGAACAACTCACCGATGCGGGACGGCGCATCGAACATGATTCCTTTGCCATCGTGGATCGTGAAGCAGGCCCCCATGCTTACTCCGATGCTCAATGGCAGGTGGTTCGACGCATGATCCATGCATCGGCGGATTTTGACTTCAACGGGTTGACCCGTTTTCATCCTCTGGCCATCGAGGCTGGGCTTCAGGCCATTCGAAGCGGGGCGCCCATCGTTGCCGATGTGGAAATGATCTGTGTGGGTCTGTCCAAACCGCGTCTGGAACATTACGGGATGCAGCCCCACCAGTTCATTTCTGATGAGGATGTGATCGTTCAGGCCCAAATCCAGCACACGACGCGCGCGGTTCAGGCCATGCGCAAAGCCCGGGCACGACAGTTGCTGGATGGGAGTATTGTGGCCATCGGAAATGCGCCCACCGCACTCCTCGAGATTTTGCGGATGGTGCGGGAAGATCAGGTCCGGCCGGCTCTGATCATCGGGATGCCCGTGGGTTTTGTCTCTGCGGCCGAATCAAAAAGCCTGTTGGGTCAGAGTACGGAATGCCCCTGGATACTCATCGAGGGCCGAAAGGGGGGATCCACTCTGGTGGTGGCCGCCCTCCACGCCTTGTTGGCTCTGGCTGAAGTCCACGCCGATCTTTTTTGAACCGCGTCCATGGACAAAAAACCAAAGGGCACGCGCAAGGGATTTACCACCGGCGCCTGCTCCGCTGCCGCCGCCCGGGCAGCGGTACTTGGGCTGATTCAGGGTTCGGTGCCGGGAGAAGTGGAATGTGACTTGCCCAATGGGGAGAGGGTCCGGTTTTCCGTATCCGAAGGGCAGTCGGATGGTTTTTCGGCCCATGCGGTCGTGATCAAGGATGCCGGCGATGATCCGGACGTGACGGACAAGGCCGCACTGACCGCGGATGTCCGGTGGTTGCCGTATGCGCCCGGGGCCGTACGCCTGAAGGGCGGCGAGGGGGTGGGTACGGTGACCATGCCCGGACTCGGACTGGAGGTGGGGGGGCCTGCCATCAATCCAGTGCCGCGCCGCAACATCGAGGCCAATGTGCGTCAGGTGGCGCAGGCGGTCCTGGTGCAGCAGGGCCTGGAGGTCTGTATCTCCGTGCCGGGGGGCGAGACTCTGGCCAAGCGGACTTTGAATTCCCGTCTGGGCATTGTGGGGGGGATTTCCATTCTGGGGACGACGGGCATCGTGCACCCTTACTCGACGGCCGCATTTCGTGCCAGCGTCATCCAGGGCATCGAAGTGGCTGCCAATCAGGGACAGGACACGGTGGTGCTGACCACCGGAGGGAGAACCGAGAAGTTTGTCATGGGGGCCTTGCCCCACCTGGCTCCCGCCTGCTTCGTGCAGATGGGGGATTTTTTGAAATATGCGCTCGATACCGTGGTGAAGTGCGGGATTGCACGGGTCATCATTGGCGGGATGGTGGGAAAACTGACCAAGATTGCTCAGGGAGAGACCATTACCCACGCGAACCGAAACCCGGTGGATACGGATCTGCTGGCAGAGATTGCGGCCTCGGTGGGAGCGCCGGCGGACGTGTGCCGCGCCATTCGGCAATCGGAGATGGCGCGTTATGCCAGTGAACAGATGGAGGAATTGGGATTGACCGCAGAATTTTACGAAGCCTTGGGTCAACGGGTGATACAGACCTTGTATGGTCGTTATCCGGGTAAATTTGCCCTGCAGGTACTGATGTGCGATTTTGATGGCCATGAACTGGCACGGGTCTCCGGGGAGGATTGGCATGGATGAACCCTGTCTGGTGATCGGCGTACTGGACAACGGCGTGGAGGGATTGACCCCCGCCGCCCTCAAGGGCGTTCAGGAGGCGGATCTGGTCATTGGGGGAGGGCGGACCCTGGAATTGCTCCGGGCGCTGATCCGGGCCGATGCCGAGTGTCGGGATCTGACGGGGTGTTTGCCCCAGGTTCCCCAGTGGGTCGTCGAGGCTCGGCAAGGCCATCGGCGGGTGGTGATTCTGGCCAGTGGAGATCCCCTTTGCCACGGTATCGGGGGATATCTGGTGGAGAAATTGGGGCGCTCGGCGGTCCTCATCGAGCCCAACCTTTCCTTGATCCAGATCGCCTGCGCCCGTTTGAAACAACCCTGGCAGGCGTTGCGAATGGCCTCCGTGCACAGTCGTGATGCAGGCGAATGGCGTGTGGGGGCAGGTCCCGAGCATGGGCTCCATGGGGTGTTGCAAGTGCTCGTTCGAGAAAAACTGGTGGGGATTCTCACCAGTCCGGAAAACACGCCCGGACGGATCGCGCGCATGTTGCTGGCGGAGGGGGTGGCCGAAGATTTTGAGATGGCGGTGGCGGAATGTCTTTTGCAGGACAGGGAGTGCATTCACGACTGGATGGACGTCACGGCCGTGTCCCAACGTGTTTTTGCTGAGCCCAATGTCCTGTTGGTGCGGCGTTGCGCCGTTCCGGAGGATCCCTTGTTTGGTTTGGAGGATGCGCGCTTCGATCAACGCAAACCCGACAAGGGGCTGATCACCAAGCGCGAAGTTCGTGCAGTTTCCCTGGCCCGGCTGGCCTTGCAGCGGGACAGCGTGGTCTGGGACATCGGTGCCGGTTCGGGGTCGGTGGGGCTGGAGGCGGCCCGGCTATGTGCCCAGGGTCACGTTTATGCCATCGAGAAGAACACGGAGGATGCGGCCATCATCCTCAGGAATCGGGCCAGTTTACGGGTGACCAATTATACCCTGTGGCAGGGAAAGGCTCCGGCAGGCCTGGCGGAATGGCCCGATCCTGATGCCATATTCATCGGCGGTTCGGGGGGCGAACTGCGCGAACTGATCCTGCTCTGCCTGGAAAGACTGCGTCCGGGCGGGCATCTGGTGATGAACTTCGCCACCCTGGAAAATTTGGGCACGGCTCTGGACTGTCTGGCGGCTTCTGCCACCGTGTGGGACGTCACTCAACTGCAGGCGGCGCGGAGTCGCCCCATTCTGGAGATGCATCGTTTGCAGGCCGAAAATCCGGTCTGGATCCTGTGCGCCGAAAAGTCGGCGTCCGCGGCGGGCAACCCATGAGCGCGCGGACTTACGGCCGGCTGTATGGCGCCTCCCTGGGGCCCGGGGATCCGGGTTTGATTACTCGGCAGGTTTGGGCGTTGCTGCAACGGGAGGACCTCTACTGGACCTATCCGGTGCGTCGCAAGGGCGCAGACAGTCATGCACTCGGCATCGTCCAGCGTGCCGGACGGGTGTTACCCGGCACAGGGGGGGCGTTGATTTTTCCCATGACCCACGATCCGGAAATTCTGGCCGGTTACTGGTTGCGGGCTGCGGAAGCGGTGCTCGAGCAGTTACGAACGGGGCAGGATGTCGTGTTTCTGGTCGAGGGAGATGCTTCGACCTACTCCACCTTTGGTCACTTGTCCCGGACCGTACGGGCCCTGGAAGCGGAAGTGGTCATCGAAACTCTGCCCGGGGTTTCCTCCTACCATGCGGCGGCGGCCACTGTGGGGATGCCGCTGGCCGAAACGGATGAAACCATCGCCATCATTCCGGCCAGTTATGGGATCGATATGATCGAGCGTCTGTTGCTGGATTTCGATACCCTGGTTTTGCTCAAGGTCAAACCCCTGCTGGACGACATTCTGGATCTTCTCGAACGGCGTGACTTGTTGGCCCATGCGGCGTTCATCGAAAAGGCGGGCACGCCCCTGGAACGAGTGGAACGTGCGCTCACCCGCCTGCGCGGGCATAAGGTCAACTATCTATCCTTGATGCTGGTGCGTAACCCGGCGCGGGTGCGCGGGACGGTCCTGCGTGGCTGCCGAAAAAAAACTTCCCACCCGGAGACTTCTATCCATGAATGAAATGGCTGCGCCCCCTGTCGCGCTTGTTGCGATTACCAAACATGGTCTGGCTCGCGCTCTTGCCCTGCTGCCCCGATTGCCCGAGGCCCATCTGGTGGTGACGGAGAAATTTGCTCCAGATCTTCCTCCGGCGTTGTCCCATCCGGTCAGGATCCTGTCCGGGGCGTTGAGCGGTCATATGGCGGACCTGTTTTCTGACTATGGTCAACTGGTCCTGTTCATTTCCCTGGGCGCCGTGGTGCGTCTGATGGCTCCTCACCTCAAATCCAAGGATGAAGACCCCGGGGTGGTGGTGATCGATGATGCGGCCCGCTATGTGATTCCCGTCCTGTCGGGGCATGTAGGAGGGGCCAATGCTTTTGCCTTGCATCTGGCCGAACTGCTGGGCGCCGAAGCCGTCCTGACCACTGCATCCGATGTGGGGAAAACCATCCCCGTGGATATTCTGGGGCGCGAACTGGGTTGGCAGGTAGAGGCCCCCAAGATCAACATTACCCGGGTTTCGGCCCATGTGGTCAATGGAGAACCCATCGCTTTCGTGCAGGAAGCCGGAAGCCGGCGATGGTGGACCCGTCCCACCCCCCTCCCTTCCAATATTCATCTATTCGATGAATTCGAACAGGTGGACCTGTCGTCGTTCAAGGCCGTACTCTGGGTGACCCGGCGTGAAATTTCCGGGTCGGTGTGGGATCGTCTGAAGGAGCGGCTGGTCGTGTATCGCCCGCCTCTGGCGTAGCGGGATGAAAGTCATGGTGGGCGTGGGATGCGATCGGGACGTGGCGTTTGCCACCCTGAGCGAAGGCGTGCTGTTGGGCCTCCAGCGGGTTGGGCTGACGGAACGTGCCGTCGTCGGCCTGGCGACCATCGACAAAAAGAACGATGAAGCGGCCGTGCTGGCATTGGCCGAGGCGAAAGGCTGGCCGTTATTCTTTTTTGATGCGGCACAACTGTCCCGAGTCACCGTCCCCAATCCTTCGGAAACGGTGCGCCGGTATATGGGAACCCCGGCGGTGTCTGAAGCCGCCGCATTATTGGCGGCGGGGGTTGGACTGGAAGGTCTGATCCTGGAAAAATTCAAACATCGTGGCGCGGACCGGAAACATGCCACGGTGTCCATTGCACTCATGAAAGAGAATTGAATGAAAACAGGAAAAATATTGATGGTGGGTTTTGGCCCCGGCGCCACGGAACATATGACCTATCGTGCGCGCGCGGCCATTGCCGAGGCGGACGTGGTCATCGGATATTCCACTTACATCAAGCTGGTGCAGGATCTCCTGGTTGGCAAGGAAATCATTCGCAAGGGGATGACGGAGGAGATCGATCGTTGCGTCGAAGCCTACGAGCAGGCATGCCAGGGCAAGACGGTCGCCCTGATTTCCTCGGGGGACATTGGCATTTACGGGATGGCAGGCCCCACCTACGAAGTCTTGCTTCAGGCAGGCTGGACGCCGGAAAGCGAGATCAGGGTGGAGGTCATCCCCGGTGCCAGTGCCTTGAATGCCTGTGCATCCTTGGTGGGAGCCCCTTTGACTCACGACTTTTGTTCCATTTCCCTGTCCGATCTCCTGACCCCATGGCCGGTGATCGCCCAGCGCCTGCGGGCGGCTGCGCGGGGAGATTTCGTCATCGCCCTCTATAATCCAAAAAGTGGTCGCCGCACCCAGCAGATCGTGGAAGCCCAACGCCTGCTGCTGGAATACCGGGACCCCGGGACTCCCGTGGCCGTGGTCAAATCCGCTTACCGCCGCCGCCAGCATATTCAACTCGTTACCCTGGAAACCATGGCAGACCAGGAAATCGGCATGCTGACCACAGTGTTGATCGGGAACAGCAGTACCTTTGTGCGCGCTGGCCTGATGGTGACGCCACGGGGGTATACCAACAAATACGAAGGATTGACGGGGGAGGCAAAACCCGGAGAACGGGCCGGGCGTTCTCTGACCCTGGGGTTGGAGGGCTGGAAGGAGTTTGTCCGGGTTTATCTGCAAACCTATCCGGACCACTCCCTGCGTCAGGTGGCGGACCATTTCGATGCGCCGCTCGCCCAGATTCTGGAGGCGGTGGCGGGAACCCCGGAAGACGATGCCCCGGATAGAGTGCTGGCCTGTCACTTTGCGCCGGCGGAACTCGAGCATCTTCTGCAGGAAATGCATCGATGGGGGAAATTGCGTGCAGTGGTGCGTCATGGGGGGGCCGTTGCGGAACTCCTGATTTCCGCCCGGGATCTGACCTTCGAGTCAGGTCGGCTGAATCTGGTTCATGAGTATTTTCATCTACATGTAGACGTGTCCTCGCTGGCCCATGGCTGGTTTGTACGGCAGGGGACACGTCAGGCCGGGATCTATTTTACGGATGCGCACGGAGACTTCGTGGTGTCTTTCCTTCTGACCAAGGATGGAGAGGGACGGTGGTCGGCGGAGGAAGTGAAAAGTTTCTACCGTGCGTCGGCGACGATGGGAACGAAAATGGTCAAGGGAAAAGAAGGAGCAGGCGCATGAGTGAAGGCACGGATCGTTTTCCGATCAAACCCGCCATTGGGAGTTACAAACGCCACGTATTGGTGTGTACGGGTCCGCGCTGTACCCTGCAGGGAGAGTCGCAAACCCTCTTTGACAGCCTTGGAACGGCATTCAAGGCGGCGGGACTCGATAAGGGCGCGCTGCGCGTCAAACGTACCCGGGTGGCATGTTTCGCAGCCTGCAAGGGAGGGCCCATTCTCTGCGTGCAGCCGGATGGGGTGTGGTATTACAACGTCACTTCAGAGAATCTCGAGCGGATCGTCCAGCAACATCTGGTGGAAGGCAGGCCTGTGGAGGATCTGGTTTTTCACCAGCAGGCAAGAGATTGAGCCCGGTTCTCCTCACAGGAGGTGCGCTGCCTTGAAATGCCACTTGGCAGGGTCTTCGACGTTCAGGATGGCGTCACCGCATTTGCCCAGGTCGAGCATGAGCGGTTCGATGAAAACGTTCTGTCGGGTCGAATAGAATGCCTTTACCAAAGGAGTCATCAAACTGCCCGGATGTTGTTCCACGACGTAGGCCAGGCGTCCGGATTTCAACTGGACGAGCGTTCCTGAGGGATATAGCCCCACCGTTCGGACGAAGGCGTGAAAGACGGTGCGATTGAATTGGCCTTCCTGCCATTCGGCCATTTTTCGAATGGCCTGACCCAGTGCCCACCCTGTCTGATAACTGCGTTCCGAAGTGATGGCATCATAAACATCGCAGCAGGTGCCCATATTGGCATAGATCGAAATCTTTTCTCCGGGCAACCAGTCCGGATAACCCTTTCCATCCATTCTTTCATGGTGATGGGCACATACATCGAGGATGATTTCATCGTCGACGCCCAGGTTTTGCAAGAGGTGGTATCCCAGCAGGGGGTGAGACTTCATCATCTCGAATTCTTCGTCCGTCAGGCGGGCCTGTTTGTTGAGCAGGGGCAGGGGGAGCAAGGTTTTTCCGATATCGAGCAGCAGTCCGGCCATGCCCAGTCGTTTCAACAGACCGTTGTCAAACCCCATCTGTTTTCCCAGGGCAATCATCAAAGCGCAGACGGCTACTGCATGGAGATAGGGGTAAGTTTTTTTGGTCTTGGCGTGAAGAAGGCTGATGAGCG
>VFSW01011901.1_pt1 | contig 12190 bp, 9 predicted proteins | sample 5358111 | NCBI WGS metagenome assembly VFSW01 (sample SAMN11554181, study PRJNA540505) | mine drainage metagenome | isolation source: sediment from site ElyBrook_90M | place: USA: Ely Copper Mine, Vershire, VT | collected 2017
ATGTGGTCGTGCAATTTAGCACGTAATTGCAAATCAACAACCGGACACTACTGATCGCTAATCGCTAATCGCTCCATTCGCATTGGCCGAACCGAGCTGGGATGGGCTAACCTAAGAACATGGCTGTCGCGGTAGAGCAAGCCCTGGAACTGATTCATGATCGTCGTCCCGGCTCGGTCGACAAGGCACTTGCCTTGCTGCAGAACACGGTGTATTCCTTCAGCATGAAGGTCTGCGGCCACCCCCAGGACGCCGAAGACACCATGCAGGAGGTCCTGCTCAAGTCCCTTCCGCATCTGCCGAAGTTCGATAACCCACGCGCGCTGGCGGTATGGCTGTACAAGACTGCACGCAATCGCTGCATTAGCAGCCGCCGCGGCGAGAAGAACTCGGCGGCGAAGCACATTTCGCTCGACGAGCTGATGCCGGACGGTCGTGAACTGGGGGAACTGGTGAGCAGGATGCCAGGTCCCGAGGCGGCTGCGCTCAACCGCGAAAGCGGGGAACATTTAAGCCAGGCGATCCTGCAAGTGCCGCCCGCCTATCGCATGGTGCTGGTGCTGCACGACATGGAAGAACTGAGCACCGCCGAGGTAGCGCAGATTACCGGCTTGCGCGAGGGGACGGTACGGGTGCGCCTGCATCGCGCGCGGTTGCTGGTCCGCCGCTATCTGGCCAACCTCGCCAAGGGAGATGCGCCCAGCGCTGTTGCACCCCATATCGCTGCCGAGGAACCGCGGCCGCGGCGCTGCCGTCGCCTCTTCGCCGCGCTCTCGGATTACATGGACGGGGTTGTGGATGATGCCGTCTGCGAAGAGATGGACCGTCACATCCACCAATGCGAGCCCTGCCAGGCCTTTCTGGCCAGCTTGAAGAGCGCGGTGGCACAATGCCGGTTGTATTCGCCGAAGTGCGACGAGCAGCGGACAGAGGAACTGCGGCGGGAGCTGCTCGTGAAATATCAGCAGGCGGTTGCCGGACTGAGCAAGGCCCAAGGCTATTCCATGCCGGCGTAGTGGGCTGGCGGCCGCGCCGAGAGCCTGCCACTTTTAGGGAATGCCATATCGCCCGCCGTGTTTTCTTCTGTAACACTGTCATGCATCACTGCGTTTCTTCCTGTGACCCGATGTAATGGGCTGTTGTCCTGCCTTCTCCATATCCGTAGAAGGTAGGCGATACCGCTCAGCATTTACGGAGAAAAGCATGATTTCTGCCAGCGTTACTCTCACTCAGCCCGAGGGCACTCATCGTCAGTTCGTCGCCACCAGCGGCACCGGCCATCATCTGCTCCTGGACGACGCCTCTGGTGGCACCGGCGCCAAGCCCATTGAGATGGTTGCCATCGGTCTGGCCGGATGCACCGCCTTTGACGTCATCAGTATTCTGCGCAAGAAGCGCCAGCGGGTGACCGGATACGAGGTCCAGGTCGAGGCCGAGCAGGCGCCCAATCCGCCCAACGTCTTTACCCAGGTCCGTATCCATCACGTCGTCACCGGCGTCGATGTCTCGCCGCAGGCCGTCGAGGACGCCATCCGTCTCTCGGAAGAAAAGTATTGCTCGGTAAGCGCAATGGTGCAGCACACGGCTCGGATTCAGACGACCTTCGATATCGTGCCGGCGACGGAAGCGGCGCCGGTTGGAGCCTAGGCAATGCGACGGCCGTCGCCCAACATAGTCGTGCAAATTGCGCGAAAGCTGTGGCCAGCGCCGGCCGCGCTCCTGATTCTGGCAGGGCTGGCGATCAACTCCGCGGCCCAGGTCTCGGCACCGCCGGCCGACAACAGCGCTTCCGGCGCGGCGTTCCTCCCCATCACCCTGCCGCAGGCGGTCAGCATGGCGCTGGACAAGAATCCGCTGCACAAGGCGGCCTTGGCGGGCACGCACATTTCGCTCGCGGCAGTGCGGCAATCCCGCGCGCCCTTGCTGCCGAAGATCATGTTCGACGAAAGCGCCGTGCGCGGTAACGATCCGGTCTTCGTCTTCGGCACGTTGCTGCGGCAGAACCGTTTTACGACCGCCGATTTCTCGCTCAACCGGCTCAACACGCCCACGCCTATCGGCAACTTCGCCAGCCGCTTCTCCGGCCAGTGGAACCTCTTCGACGGCCTGCAAAGCTGGAACGCCCTCAGTCGCGCCAAATTCATGCAGCAGGCCTCGGAGCAGCAACTCGGTCGCAGCGATGAGGAATTGGTTTACCGGACGGCTGAAGCCTATTACGGCGTGCTGCTGGCACAGAAACAAGTGGCGGTGGCCGAGGACACGCTGAAGACGGCGCAAGCCACCGAAGACCTCAGCCGCGCACGCGTGGAGAGCGGCATGTCCGTTAACTCCGATTTGCTCAGCGCGCAGGTAGCGACGGCCTCGCGCAAAGAAGAACTGATTCAGGCGCAGAACGCCCTTTCGCTGGCTCGCTCGCAACTGGCGCTCACCCTGGGCATGAGCTCGGACACCGTGTACGAGCCGCAAGAAAGCCTCGCCGACCACAACTTCCCGGTTGCGAGCGTGGGCGAACTGGAGGCACAGGCGCTGGCCAAGCGTCCCGACCTGAAGCAGGCCGAATCGGAGCGCACCGCGCAGGCCAAAAATGTCTCCATGGCGAAGGGCGCCTTTGCCCCGCGTGTCAATGTTTTCGGCTCATGGGAGCAAGACAGTCCTTCCGTGGGATGGAATGGCGGCAACAACTGGATCGCCGGCGCTGAGCTGCAGTTCGATCTCTTCGACGGCGACAGCAAGCGGGCCAATCTCGCCATGCAGCGAGCGATGGAGGACAAGGCAACCGCGATGCGCGACGCTTTTCGCGATCAGATTCGGCTGCAGGTCCGCAAGGCTTACTACGCATACGACGCCGCCCGCCGTCAGGTTGAGGTCGCCCGCGGCGCCATCGCCCAGGCCGACGAGAGCCTGCGCATCAACCAGAACCGCTACGACGGCGGCCTGACCACCATCAGCGATCTGCTGCGCGTGGAAGAAGCTGCGCATCGTGCCAAGGCCGATTACTGGCAGGCCATCTATCGCATGCAAACCAGCTACGCCGGGGTGGAACTCGCCACCGGCACCCTGAGTCCCAACTCTCCGGCGGTGACCCAATGAGGATGGAAACTGTTCGTGTTGCAGGCTTCGGTAGAGCGGCCCTTCAGGGCCGCGTCACGCGGCCTCGCTTGGATGAGAGCCGGGCTTTAGCCCGGCGGCACGTTGACGCCGGCGAACTTCTTGCCGAAGGATGGGAACCGCAGATCCCTCGCGGACTGAAGTCCGCTCGGGATAACAAGAATGGTATGGCGCTGGGACGCGGGCCTAAAGGCCCGCTTTACCCGAGTTCGCCCCACGCAGGCGTCGTTCTCGCCCTCGTTGGACTTTTTCTCTTTACAGCTTGTTCTGGCCAGAAGCAGAGTACGCCTCCCGCTCCCGAAACCGTCTCTGGCCTCACGCTCGTCACTGCGCAGCGCACCACGGTTCCTGACTACGTCGAAGCCACCGGCACGGTGCGGGCGGCGCAATCGGCGCAGATCGCCAGCCAGATGATGGCCACCGTCACCCGGGTCAATGTGCGCGAAGGTGACCGCGTGCGCCGCGGCGAGGTGCTCATCACCCTCGATCAGGCGCAGCCGCACGCCGCCTATCAGAGCGCGGTGGCTGGACTCGAAAGCTCCGAGCAGGCCATCGCGGCCGCCGACGCTGATTACGCTCTGGCGGAGGCGACCATGCGCCGCTACCAGATGCTGTATGACAAGAAGTCCGTCAGCCCGCAGGAGTATGACGAAGTCAAGACCAGACTGGCCGCCGCCAAGGCCCGCCGCGACGCCTCTCATGCCGGCCGCGCGCAAGCCGAAGCTGGGGTCTCTGAGGCCAACACCGCTGTCGGCTACACGCGCATTCGCGCGCCCTTCGACGGCCTGGTGACCGCCAAACTGGCTGATCCCGGCGCCATGGCAGCGCCCGGCGTCCCGCTATTAGTGGTCGAGGACCCCAGCCGCTTCCGCCTGGAGGTGCAAGTGGATGAGAGCCAGATCGGCGCTGTCCATCTCGGCTCTGAGGTTCCCGTCCTCATCGGCGCTCTGGGGAATCAGCCCATCAGCGGTAAGGTGGTCGAGATCGTACCCGCGGCCGACCCTTCCAGCCGCAGCTTTACCGTAAAAGTTGAGTTGCCGAGAAATCCCGTGGTTCGTTCGGGCTTATTTGGCCGCGCCCGCTTTCCACGCGGAGAGCGCCAGACGATCCTGCTGCCGCAGAGCGCGCTGGTGCATCGCGGGCAACTGGATGCGGTCTACGTGGTCGGCACGGACGATCTGGCCGACTTGCGTTATGTCACGCTCGGCAAGCTGGATGACGACAACGTGGAAGTACTTTCGGGCTTGAGCGGCGGCGAGCGCATCGTGACCCAGCCTGGCGGCCGCGAACTCGCCGGCAAGCGAGTGGGGGGGCAATGACCACGGGCGGCTATTACTCAAGTCGGACGGAAGGGTGGGTAGAGCTGGCCTTCAGGCCGGCGTCCAGGCGCTTCATTTCCGTTCCAAGCCGGCTTCAGCCGGCGGCCGACTCGTGCCGCCGGGCTGGAAGCCCGGCTCTTCATCTTCGTGTTACGGCGAAACGCGGCGCTGAAGCCCCGCGCTGCCCCTTACCCGCCGTTCCCGTCGCGCCGAGGAAATCTGCATGACCACCTCTGGCAAAGCTCCGCTGCGTCTCGCCGGCTCGGTGGCGCATGCCTTCATCAACTCGAAGCTGACGCCGCTGTTCATCATGGCCGCACTCTTCGCCGGCGCCTTCGCCATCTGGATGACGCCGCGTGAAGAAGAGCCGCAGATTATTGTGCCCATGCTCGATGTCTTCGTGGGTGTGCCCGGCGCCTCGCCCGCCGAAGTTGAGCAGCGCGCCAGCATTCCCATGGAACGCCTGCTGCGCGAAGTGCCGGGCGTCGAATACGTTTACTCCATCTCGCAACCCGGCATGAGCATGATCATCGTGCGCTTCTATGTCGGCACCAAAGAAGAAGACGCGATCGTCAAAACCTACAACAAGCTCTACTCCAACTTCGATCGCATTCCGCAAGGCGTCTCGAAGCCGCTCATCAAAGTGCGTTCTATCGACGACGTGCCCATCCTGGCGCTGACGCTGTGGGGCCAGCACTATGGCAGTTACCAACTGCGGCAAATTGCCGACGAGCTGACCTATCGGCTCAAGCAGATCAGCGACGTCTCCCAGGCGAAGATCATCGGCGGCCTGCCGCGCCAGGTGCGGGTGGTGCTCGACACCCAGCGGCTGGCCGCTTACGGCATGACGGCCGGCGCGGTGGTCGCGCAGTTGCAGCAGGCGAACGCGCGCAGCATTTCCGGCAGCTTCGCGCAGGACAATCAGGAGTTCGAAGTCGAAGCAGGCCGTTTTCTCGGCAACGCCGACGATCTTAAGCAGATCGTGGTCGGCGTCTACCAGGGGAAGCCGGTGTACTTGCGCGACGTAGCCGCGAACATCGTCGATGGTCCTGCCGAGCCGCAGGATTATGTTCTGTACGCCAATGCTGCAGGCGCACCGAAAAACGCGCAGCTCGGCGCGGTGGGCGGCGAATTTCCCGCTGTCACCATCACCCTGGCCAAGCGCAAAGGCACCAACGCAACGGTGATCAGCGAGGAAGCGGAGAAGAAAGTCGCCTCGCTGCGCGGGTATCTATTGCCCTCCGACCTGAATGTCACCGTCACCCGCAACTACGGCGAGACCGCGAAAGACAAGTCCAACGAGCTGCTGGAACACCTGCTCATCGCGACCGTTTCCGTCACGCTGCTGATCGGGCTGGCGCTGGGCTGGCGCGAGTCGGGCGTGGTACTGATCGCCATCCCGGTGACCCTGGCGCTCACCCTGTTCATCTTCTACTTCTTCGGCTACACGCTGAACCGGGTTACGCTGTTCGCGCTGATCTTCTCCATCGGCATTCTGGTGGACGACGCCATCGTAGTCGTCGAAAACGTCGTCCGACATTTCCGGCTACCGTCAAGCCGGGGGAGACCTCTGTCTGACGTGGCCGTGGAAGCTGTGGACGAGGTCGGCAATCCCACGATTCTGGCCACCTTCACCGTCGTCGCGGCGATCCTCCCAATGGCGTTTGTGCGCGGGCTGATGGGGCCCTACATGCGGCCCATCCCCGTGGGCGCATCGGCGGCGATGATGTTCTCGCTGATTGTCGCTTTCGTGGTTTCGCCGTGGGCGGCGCTGCGCCTGCTGCGCCACTATTCCTCGGACGGCGGCCACCAGCACGACACCGAAGGCTGGACCACGCGCCTCTATCGCCGCATCATGAATCCGCTGATCCACGACCCTCGCCGCCGCTGGATTTTCTTCGGCAGCATCGCGGTGCTGCTTTTGATGGCCTGTTCGCTGGTGTACTTCAAGCTGGTCAAGGTGAAGATGCTGCCCTTCGACAACAAGAGCGAGTTCCAGGTCATCATCGACATGCCTAACGGCACCACGCTGGAGCAGACCACGCACGTAGCGCAGGAGTTGGGGCAGTACCTGGGCAAGCAGCCGGAGGTTGCCAACTACGAGATTTACGCGGGCACATCGGGGCCATACAACTTCAACGGATTGGTGCGGCATTACTTCCTGCGGCGCGGCGCGAATCAAGCCGACATCCAAGTCAATCTGCTGAATGCTCACCAGCGCAGCGCGCAAAGCCACGAAATCGCCAAGCGCCTGCGGCCTGGGCTGGACGCCATCGGCAATCGCTATGGTGCGCGGCTCAAGGTCGCGGAAGTTCCTCCCGGACCGCCGGTGCTGGAGACGCTGGTCGCCGAAGTCTACGGCCCTGACTACCAGCAGCAGATCGCGCTCGCCCGGCAGATCAAGCACGTTTTCCAGACCACACCGGGCGTGGTCGATGTCGACTGGTACGTGGAAGATCCGGAGGTGAAGTACGACCTGAAGGTCGATCTCGACAAGGCCGCGCTGCACGGCGTCTCCGCCGCTGAGGTAATGCACACCTTGCAGATTGGGCTGGACGGCACTACGGCCGGCCTGCTGCACGTGCCGGACGCGCGCGAGGAGATTCCCATCCGCGTGCAGTTGAGCCGCGCCGACCGCTCCAGCATCCAGTCACTCGAACAACTGAAGCTGCCAAGCACGGGCGGCGGACAGGTTTCCATCGGCGAGCTAACCGATCTCGAGAAGAAACCCATCGACACCACGCGCTACAGCAAGAATCTGCGCCCCGTGGTCTACGTGCTGGGCGATGTTGCTGGCGCGGAAGAAAGCCCGGTCTACGCCATCGAGAAGATGAAGCAGAAGATCGATCAGCTCCGGGGGCCGGGCGGCTATCGCATCCAGCAGTACAACCTTGACATGCCGAAGTCGACCGATCGCCTTTCCATGAAGTGGGACGGCGAATGGCACATCACCATCGAGGTCTTCCGCGATCTCGGGCTGGCCTTCGCCGCTGTGCTGGTGCTGATCTACGTGCTGGTGGTCGGCTGGTTCCGCTCGTTCATCATTCCGCTGGTGATCATGGCGCCCATTCCGCTGACGCTGACCGGCATTCTGCCGGCACACTGGCTGATGGGAGCTTTCTTCACCGCGACTTCCATGATCGGCTTCATCGCTGGGGCCGGAATCATCGTGCGCAATTCCATCATCCTCGTTGACTTCATTGAACTGCGCCGTGCCCAGGGCATGGCGCTCGAGGAAGCCGTAGTTGATGCCGGCGCGGTACGTTTCCGGCCCATGCTGCTGACCGCCGCCGCGGTGGTGGTCGGCGCCAGCGTCATCCTCTTCGATCCGATCTTCCAGGGCCTGGCGATTTCGCTGATGGCCGGCGAAGTGGCTTCCACGCTGATCTCGCGCATGGCCGTGCCGGTGCTCTACTACATGGTCGAAAAACATCGGCGGCATCCCGTCGCCCCTTCCACACCACTCGAAGCTCAGGAGGCACATATATGACCATTGAACGCGGATTACGCCTGATGGCGGGGACGTTTGTCCTGCTCTCACTTGCCCTGGGCTACTGGGTCAGCCCTTACTGGTATCTGTTTACCGCCTTCGTCGGACTCAATCTTCTCCAGTCGGCCTTCACCAACTGGTGTCCGGGCATGTGGATGCTCGGCAAGTTGGGGCTGAAATCGTCGGAAGAGATGGTGCGGGCGGCTCAGTAGAACAAATACTTCTGCCACTTGGCGTCCGAGCGCCCCATCATGCGCATGATGTGGCGGCTGGTATGCAAGTTGAAGGCGCGGGGCTCACGCAGCAGCTTCATGGTGGATTCGTGGGGGAGCAAATTGCCCTTCTTGCGATTGCAGACGTGGCAGCAGGCAACCAGGTTCTCCCAGGTGGAGGCGCCGCCGCGGGAGCGCGGAACTACGTGGTCCAGCGTCAGTTCGCCGGCGGCGAGGACTTTCCCGCAGTATTGGCAGGTGTTGCGGTCGCGCAGCAGGATGTTCTTGCGCGAGAGGGCGCGCGTCTGATGCGGAATGCGGCGATACTCGAGCAAGCGAATGACCGAAGGCACGCGCATGGCAACCCGTGCTGCGTGCAGGACATGCCCGTTCGCCTCTTCCATCATGGCCACGCCTTTCAGCACCAGGATGATGGCGCGGCGCGCGGCGCAGACGTTGATCGGCTCATAGGAGGCGTTCAGCACCAGCACCGGGGCGTGCATGGCCACCCACTGCGGCGATTCCTCCCCCGCCACCCTCGCGTGATGCATGCAGCCGGCAAGTGATTTTCCGTATCGCGAAGCTGCGCTCTGGGCCTGCGTAGACATGACCTGTTCTAAACCGAAGGGGCAGTAGCCGCTTCGATTCCCTCCTCTTCCCCTGGATTGGGGATCGGACCCAGGCTCGCACCATCAAAGGCGCGAGCCACCGTGACCGCCCAAACCCGTTGCGCACCGGCTTGCTTCAGCACGCGGGCGCACTCGGACAATGTGGTGCCCGTAGTCATCACGTCATCTACTAAGATGACCGCGCGGCCCTCCACGCGACCGGCGGCGGCTACGCGAAAGGCGTCGCGCACATTGGCAACGCGCTCTTCGCGGTTGAGCCCCACCTGCGATACCGTGTCCCGCTGCCGGACCAGCACATCGCACAACACCTCCGGCTTTTGTGGAAGTCGCTTGGCGGCGGCGCGCGCAATCAGCTCTGCTTGGTTAAACCCGCGTAAACGGCGTCTGCTCCGGTGCAGCGGAACCGGTACGAGAACGGGCGCCGCCTCCCGACGGCCGCGAAGCAGTTCCTCAATCCCTTGCGCCGCCATTCCGCCCAGCACCGTGGCAACCGGAGTAACGCGGTCATACTTGAGGAGATGGACAACGCCGCGCAATCCATCTTTGTATTCGGCAAAGGAAATGGCGCGATCAAACTCCGGCGGGCAGTCACGGCAGTTCGGACAACGGCCATCGCCCATCAGCAATTGCGCGGCGGCCAGGCGGTCGCCGCAGAGGATGCATTGCGGCGCTCGGGTGGGGCGAATCTCGGCCAGACACTCCGCGCAAACCGGCAGGGTGGAAATGTTATGCAGGGGCGTGCGGCAGAGCCTGCAATCTGAGGGGAAAAGAACCGAAAAAATACTTTGCAGCAGGAGTTGTGCGGGCGCAAGAACTGCGGTGGCCCGCAAATCTTGTCGTACCCGACTTAGCGTCTCACGACTGCTGAAGACGACCCTCCAGCTCTCCCCGGACGCACCGTCCGCGGCCTGGAAAACCCTTGTCGCCGGTGCCGCCGGGTTCTGAACGCGCTGGTTGACGCTCTCCAGTCCCGAAGCACCGCGACATCGTAGTATAGTTGGTTTCCCAAGCGGGGTGCAATGTTGCCTGGGGTTCCGGCCAGCGAATTCATCGAGATTTTATCGATGCTCTCGCATCTTTCAAGGTAATGGCCGCAGGTTTTCGACAGGAATAAGCCTCGTCTATTCTCCGGTAAGAAACGCGTATTGTCCGGCGCTCAGCGGTACCACGGAGAGTCTTCCCTGTCGCACCAGCGGCGACTCAGCAAACAGCGAGTTCGCTTTGATTTCCGCTAGCGATACCGGCTTCGCAATGGCTTTTCCCACCTTGATCATCACGCGGGGATTGCGCGGGTCGGCCGCATCAACGGAGACCACAGAGGCCGTGCCCATCGCCGTCTTATGATCTCCCGTCTCGTAGATCACCAGGCGCTCGCCGGGCTTCATCGCTCGCAAATGCTTGAGTGCGACAGGATTCGAGACGCCGTCCCAGACGGTTTGCTTCTCGCGTTGCAAATCGGCGAAGGAATATTCGGAGGGTTCGGTCTTCAGTAAATAATCCATCTTGATGATTTCCTCCCGGGGAAAATCCATTTTACCCGGCTGCACTTGTGCCCGATACCGCTGGCGTGCTAACTTGCGCGGTCGCTATAATTTGTGCTCTGGCCTCGAGGTTTGCCCGAATGAGTTCCACCACTACCGCTCCACCAAAGAAGTTCCGGCCCTACGTACCGGACAACACGAACATGCCCGAATTCACCCTTCGCGCGCTGCTGTTGGGCTTGGTCCTGACCGTGATCCTGGGCGCCGCCAATGCCTATCTCGGCCTGCGCGCCGGCATGACGATTGCCGCCACGTATCCCGCAGCCGTCATTGGCATGGCTGTGCTGCGCATTATGAAGGGTTCGCTGCTGGAAGAAAACATCACGCGAACCGTCGGCGCCATCGGCGAATCCGTGGCCGCGGGCGCGATCTTCACGATCCCCGCGTTCGTCATCTCGGGAGCGTGGCCCGTCTTCGATTTCAAGCACGCCTATCTGAAGTCGTCGATCCTGATGCTGCTCGGAGGTGCGCTGGGCATTCTCTTCATCACGCTGCTGCGCCGCGTGATGGTGGAAGATCCGGAGCTTCCCTTCCCGGAATCGGTGGCTGCCTCGGAGATCCACAAGGCCGGCCAGCAAGGCAGCCGCGCCGCCAAGATTTTGTTCTCGAACATGGGATTCGGCGGCCTGATTTACCTGCTGGGTCAGTTCAGCCTGTTCAGCCCCAGCCGCGACTTCATGGTCAATGTGGGCGAGTTTGGCAAGAGCTTCGTACGCATGGGCCGCTCGGCCACTGCGCCGAAGCTGGCTGCAGGGGCTGCCACGACCTTTTCCCAGCCGGCAATCAGTCCTGCTTACCTCGGCGTGGGCTACATTATCGGCCCGCGCTTGGCGGCGCTGAACTTTTCCGGAGGGGTGGTGGCATGGGGCTTGCTGGTGCCGCTGATTCTGTTTCTTGGCGGGCCAAACCTGGTGGCGCAGTTCGTGCCGGCGGGCAGCACGCTGCCTGGTGGTTTCTGGGCTGACCAGGCAAACGCGGTGTGGAGCTATATGGTGCGGCCCATTGCGGTCGGAGGGATGCTGGTGGGCGCCTGCTACACCCTGTTTCGCATGAGGAAGAGTCTGGCCTCGGGCATGGCGCGTGCCGTCTCCGATCTGAAGAAGTCGGCGGCGCAGCACGCCTCGACCGCGCGTACTGAGCGCGACCTGAACGGCAAGATCGTTTTCGGCGGGCTGTTCGCCATGCTGCTCTGCATGATCGCGCTGTATACCAGCTACGCCGGGGTGCTGCGGGCCGGCGTTGTCGCCGCAATCGTCATGATCATCCTCGGCTTCTTCTTTGCCGCGGTCTCCGGCAATCTGGTGGGACTGATTGGCTCGTCCAATAACCCCATCTCCGGTCTGACTTTGGCGGCCCTGGTGATCGCGGCCATACTGATGGTGCTGTTAGGTGTCTCCGGAGTTCACGGCGTAGCGGCGGTGCTTGGGGTCGCGGCTATCGTCTGCATCTCCTCGGCTGTGGCCGGCGAGATGCTGCAGGACCTCAAAGTAGGACACATTCTCGGCGGCACGCCCGCCAAGATGCAGACGGCCGAGTTCTTCGGCGTTGCGGTCGCCAGTTTTACCCTGCTCCCGGTGCTGCTGCTTTTGAATCAAGCCAACATCAACAGCGGCGGTATCGGCTTCGGTGACCGTCAGCTTCCCGCCCCGCAGGCCGGCCTGATGGCGATGCTGGCCAAGGGCATCGTCGGCGGAGAAATGGCGTGGCCGCTGATTATGGTGGGCATCATCATGGGCCTGGCCCTAATCATGATCGAGGTCAAGAGTCCCATGCTGTTTGCCGTCGGCATGTACCTGCCGCTGGAGACCACGTTCGCCATCTTCGTCGGCGGCGTGATTCGCTGGATCCTCGACAAGATACGCGCCCGCATGAATCACAACGAAGCGAAGAA
>VFSW01011902.1_pt1 | contig 12187 bp, 8 predicted proteins | sample 5358111 | NCBI WGS metagenome assembly VFSW01 (sample SAMN11554181, study PRJNA540505) | mine drainage metagenome | isolation source: sediment from site ElyBrook_90M | place: USA: Ely Copper Mine, Vershire, VT | collected 2017
GCCACCGTGCCGCCGGCCGTCACGCTAGCGGTTGCGGGCGTGGTCACCACCGGGGCCACAGGCGGTGCCGTGACCGTCACCACCGTGTGATTGAGCCCCTGCGGGGCGCTGCCATCATTGGCGGAGACCCAGAGCCAATCGGTGCCAGTGCTCGTCGCGGCCTGGTAGGTCAGGCTGGCCAGGTCGGCGTTGATGGCGGCCAGGCTGCCGGTGAGCGTCAGCGAAGTGGTGCTCTCGCCCGTCTCCGTCAGGCCGCTTTCCACGCCGGTGTGCAGCAGGCCGCTGCTGTCGCTGACCGTTACGCTCAGGGAACTCACGCCGCTGTCGGCCACACTGACGCCGCTCAGTGCCACCGTGCCGCCGGCCGTCACGCTAGCGGTTGCGGGCGTGGTCACCACCGGGGTGCCCGGCGAGCCGCTGGATGCGGTGACGGATATGGTCGCGGAGCCAGTGCCCTGCACGCCATTCGCGGTCGCGGAGACAACGAGCAGGTCCGAACCTGCGGATGCGCCGGCCCGGTAGGCCAGCGTGGCCAGATCGGCATTTATGGCGGCGAGACTGCCGGAGAGCGTCAGCTTGGCGCTGCCCTCGCCCTGCTCGGTCACGCCGGATGCCGTGCTGGTGTCGAGCAGGCCGGTGGTGTCGCTCAGCACCGCGGTGACGGTGCCGGTGGCCTGGCTGTCGGCCACGCTGATGCCGGTGAGCGCCTGGCTGGTGCCGGCCGTGGCGGCAAAACTCGCGGGGATGGTGATCACCGGCGTGGCGCCGGTCTGCGCCGCCGACACGGTGACTGCCACGTTGCCGGTGCCGTGACCGCCCGCGGCGTCGCCGTATGAAACCGCAACCGTATCGCCGCCGGCGGCCGCGCCGGCCTGGTAGGTCAATGTGGCGAGGTCGGCGTTGATGGCCGCGAGCGTCCCGGTCAGGGTCAGCGAGTTGGTGTCCTCGCCCTGCGCGGTCACGCCGGCGGTGCTCGTGGTATCGAGCAGGCCGCTACCGTCACTGAGGACCAGCGTTACGTTGCCGCTGGCCTGGCTGTCGGTGACGCCGATGCCGGTCAGGGCCTGGGTCGCTCCCGCCGTCGCGTTCAGGGTGCCCGGCGTGGTCACCACTGGCGCCGTGCTCGTGCCGACGTTGACCACCACCGAGGCGGTGCCTTGCTGGCCCTGCGGGTTGTTGGCGCCGATCCACAGGTAGTCGGGGCCCGTCGGCGTGCCATCGTATGTCAGGGTCGCCAGTGCAGCGTTTATCGGGGCGAGGTTGCCGGTGAGCGTGACGGTCGTGGTGTCCTCACCCGAGGTAAAGACGTCGTTGACCGCCGCGGTTTGCAACAGGCCGCTGTAATCGCTCACCGTCACCGTGAAGTCGCCGCCCGGCCAGTTGGCCGCGACCGAGATGCCGCCCAGACCGGTGGTGACGCCGCTCGCGACCCCGACGGTGCCGGGGGCGCTGATTGTCGGCGCCACCGGCGCGGCGCCGACGTTTTGCGACGGCAGCGTGTCGTAAACGGTGCCGCCGGTGGTGCCCGGGTACGCGAACGCCTTCATGTAGGCGATCTGCATGGTCGCCGGGAACGGCGTGGTGCTGTCCGGATTGCCGGGCCAGTAGCCGCCCACCGCCAGGTTGGCCAGCATGTACATCGGCACGTTCATGTCCGGCGGGGTCGGCATGGAGGCAACTTCGACGTTGTTGATGTAGAGATCGACGGTCTGCGGCCCCCACATCACGCCGTAGAGATTGAACCCCGACGAGGTGTCGACCGTGTTCAGCGTGCTGGTGTCGGTGGCCTGCACGCCCGAATGCGTCGAGAAGTACACCGTGGACGGATTCTGGCCGAGCATCTCGAACACGTCGAGTTCCGGCGGCCACGCGCCGCTTGCCGGCAGCAGCCAGAACGCCGGCCACAGGCCCTGTCCCGCCGGCAGCTTGGCGTCAATCTCGAAGTATCCGTAGAGCTGATTGAACGAGCTCTCGGTGGTGATAACCCCGGAATCATACGGCAGGCCCAGCGCGTTCGCGCCGGCAACACTGCTCGGTTCGGCGGTGATATTGAGTACCCCGTTCTGCACGCTGAACGGGTTGTAGCCGACCGAACTGTCGGAATAATATTCCTGCTCGCCATTGGGCGACAGTGTGCGGTTGCCGTTCATCATGCTAGTCTGCCACAGCCCGGTCGAACCGTCCGGCGAACTGATGAAACCGTTGTTGAACTCCCCGTCGAACGTCGCGGCGAGGGTTGACGTGTTGATTATCGAGCCGATTGCCATCTAGGTGCATCTCCCTAATTTGTGATGTCAGGTGATGAGTAGTCAGGGGGCAATATCTATTCGGTGGTCCATAGCACGCGACAAGTTGATTGGCACGCAGCAAGTTGGTTCAGGCCGTGAATTTACGTTTTAGTTAAAAAAATCGAGCGCAAATAAGCGCCAATATACGCCTGGGGTAAAATGACACGGCTTTTTCCCCCGGTTGAACCAAACCGATGACGTAACGTCAGCGGTTTTGGTTCAACCGGTCCATATCGATCGTGGAGCTTCACATGTGCGCGAAACGGCCCTGCGACCCGTGTGAGCGGCGGCACCGATACCCAGATCCGATCCCGCATCTCCCGGCGAATGACGGAAAGATGAAGGAGATTTATAACCCGCGCCCTCCGGCGGGGGTTATTGTCACCGACACGGCTGCGGTACTGGCTAGCAGGAGCAAATGAGTCGGACTCGGTACAAAAGGCACACGGGGATGGACAGCAAAGATGGCCGCGACGACGCAACCCGCTGAGGAATACCGTGCGGCAAACCAGGAGGTCGCGATCGGCGAGGCGCTGTTCGCCAGCACGCTTGCGACCGTGATACTGACCAACCAGGTCGCAACCGGACGGATGTCGCACGACGAAGTCTCGGCCTTGCTCGACGGCGCGACGCTGGTGCTGGAGCGGCATCGCGGCGACGTCCCGGATAATACGGGCGCCGTCGATTACGCGCGGAGCCGGCTCACCGCGCTGATGAATCTGCTGGACCAGTTGGGGCGGTCACGGCGGGTTCCGACCAACGTGACGGATTGACAGGCGCCGCGATTTTCGGTAGTTCAGCGGGGGGCGTCGGCAAGGTCGTCAAATTGCCAGGCCCTGATCCAGGCGATGCGATAAACGCCGATAAGGCCCGCTGTCGGCGCGCCTGGCCATGATCCCTCGCCACCTACCGCCAGGTTCGCCAGCAGATACATCGGACTGTGCATGTCGGCAGGCGTCGCGCTCTCGTGCACCATGGTGTCGTCGAGGTAGAAGCGGATCCGGTCCGGCCGCCAGGCAACCCCGAACACATGGAAACCGGCCGACAGGTCGGGCGCTGGCACGCGCGTTATCGAATCGAGCGGCTTGCCGTCAAGGCGGGCATGCAGCGACACGTAGTAGGTTGCCGGTGCATCACCCAGCATCTCCATCACGTCGATTTCGGGCGGCCATTTCCCGTCGGCCGGCAGCAACCAGAAAGCCGGCCACATGCCGCGTCCGCGCGGCGGTTGCGCACGCATCTCGAAGTAGCCGTAACGCTGGCTGAACAGGCGCTGGCTGGTGATCAGCCCGGACTGGTACAGAGCCCCGTGCGGCAGGCCGGCGGCCGGCATGGCGGTGATCCGCAAAATATTGTTGCTAACCCGGAACACGCCGTTCGGGCCGGGGTCCACGTACCACTCGGCCTCATGGTTGTTGGGCAGCGTGCGGTCGCCGCCGATATAGGTGGTCCGCCAGGCCGGGCGGCCATCGACGATGCCGCTCGCCGAGGCGGCAAAATGTTTGAAGTCCTCGTTGAACGTGGCGTGCATCACGGTGCGGTCCAGCCGACCCTGCGGCGGGCCGAGATCCCGGGCCGCCGCCATGTTTCCTGCCACCGTCATCCAAACCACGGCGACCGTCCGGATCGCGAATGCTACGCGCAATTCCATGCTTCGGCTGCCCCGAACGATCCTGCCGCGGCGGCGCATCCATCAAGGATTGAACGCCCGGAAATTGGACCCGGACTGCGCGAACGGCAGAAGGATAGACAGGAATTTCGCAAAGTCCGTCTGCGGTGCATTGGAGACAAAGATAATATCGTTGTTGCGCATCGGGAATTCGCGCGCGAGGAACAGCGACGAGGCGTTGGTGAAGTCGGCCCGATAGACCGTCGGCATTTCCGCTGGCGCATCAGGCTGCAGCGGCACGCCCATTTCGCGCAGCAGCGGCGTGTGTTCGAAGCGGAATAGGAACACCGCGGTCGGATTGGCCTGCGCGTCGGCCAGGCCGCCCGCCCGCGCAATCGCGTCCGCCAGGGAGAGATGAGCGTCCTCGAACGGGAAGCGCTGATTGAGCTGCGTGATGCTGGCGAGCTGCCCGACCGCGCCGAGCGCCAGGAAATAGCGCGGCTGGTGCGTGACGATGACCGTATCGCCCTGCCGCAGTTCGATGTTCTCGCGCGGGTTGGCAACGATGTCGGCCAGCGATGCCACCTCGTCCCGGCCGCCGCGCTGCAGGGTCACCATGCTCTCATAGGTCGGAAAACGCGGACCGCCTGCGCGTGCGATGGCGCCGAGCAGCCGCTCGCCACCGGGATCGATGCCAAACCGCGTGGAGGCCTTGACGTCGCCGGTGACATTCACCTCATGCGAGCGCCGCGCCTGCACGGTGACGATTACCTGTGGTTCCAGCGCGCGGCTGCTGATGCTTGCGGCGATGGCGCGTTCCAGCTGCGTGGGCGTCAAGCCGACGGCCCGGATGGCGCCACCGTACGGCACCATGAATGTTCCATCGCTGTTGATCTGCTGCGGCGGAAAATTCACGAAGTTGCCTGAGTGCGTGCCGGGTTCCCGCGGAATGAACAGGCCGCCGGCCTGCGCCTCGAAGACCGTCGCCGCGACAATGTCGCCGACCCCGATGCGGACCTCAGCCGGCCCGGCAGCCAGCGCACCGGGGCCGAAGCCACGGCCCGTATCGGGCGGCTCGGCGGCGAGCTTGAGCACGTTGGCCGGGTCCAGGTTGACCAGGACATAGGGTAGTTTCGGATGCTCGGGCGTGCCGGGATCGCCGGTCCGCAGGCTGGCGCCCTCCGTCACCTGGTACGACCGCGGGCCGGACGAGGGAACGAACGAGGTGCAGGCGCCGAGCGCCAGTAGTGCCATGCCCGCGGCAACTCGCCCGGAAATACGACCGATGGATCCCGTTTTGCATTGGACGGCGGCACTCTGGTCTGGCATCTCGCATTCCCTCCTCGTGGGGGCGTTGCCCCCGCTCTGCCCGATCACCTGGTTTTCATCGCGCCGCGGCCGTCGCCGTTGCCAGCCAGATCGTTGCCACGGTCGCGGGCCGGCCGGCCTGGACGCACAGCGGAATCGGGAGACATGGCACCGACATGGGTGGCATATAACACTTTACCCCCCCTCCGGGTTTCAAGGGACGGAAGAAATTTTCGTTCTGGTTAAAGCCGGCAAGTGGCTCGTTTCAAGCTCCGGAACTTCCGCCGGCCTGGGTGCTTATTGGATCAGGGCTCGATGACCCAGGGATCAACGGCAGTGACGACGACTGAACCGACCGCGCCATGGCGTGAAACGTCCGACGACAAGGCGCCGACCTTGCGCCTTCTCTATATGGTTCACGACCTTGGCGATCCGGCGGTGGCGCGGCGGCTCGCCATGTTGCGCCCCTGGCTGGCTTCGGCGGTTGTCGTCGGGTTCCATCGCGCGGCGACGGCGCCGGCCGAAATAGCAGGCTGGCCGGCCATCGCGCTCGGCCGCACCTGGGATGATCGGCTGGGGCATCGCATGCTGGCGGTGCTGCGCGCCCGCGCCACGCTCCGGCGGTTGCGGCGTTACGTCGTTGGCGCCACGGTCGTGATGGCGCGACAGTTGGAAATGCTGGCATTGGCTCGGGCGGCGCGCAATCGCTACGCCGGCTCGGCGGTGCTGGCCTATGAATGCCTCGACATCCATCGCCTCATGGTGTCGCCTTCCGTAATTGGCATGTCGCTGCGTCAACTTGAGGCGCGCCTGCTGCGCGCAACCGACCTGCTGGTGATCAGCTCACCGGCTTTCCTGCGCGAACATCTCCAGCCGGTGCATGGCGCGCTTCTACCGCCGACCTGTCTGATCGAGAACAAGGTACTGCGAACGGACGTCGCGCTGTCGCCGTCCGTTTGTTCCAGGCCAACCGGCCCGCCCTGGCGCATCGGGTGGTATGGCGTGCTGCGTTGTCGGCGCAGCCTCGAACTGTTGGCCGAGCTGACGCGCCGGCTGCCCGACCGCGTTTTCGTCGAATTGCGTGGCCGCCCGGCGCGATCGGCGATTCCCGATTTCGACGCTATCGTCGCGGCGGCGCCGGGGATGCGCTTCCTGGGTCCATACGATCGCCGGCGCGACCTCGCGCAGATTTATCATGCGGTGCATTTCACCTGGGCCATCGATTTCTATGAAGCCGGCGGAAACTCCCGATGGCTGCTGCCCAATCGCCTGTATGAGGGCGGCCTGCATGGCGCGGTCCCGATCGCGCTCGGAACCGTCGAAACCGGAGCCTGGCTCGCCCGGCATAACGCCGGGGCGCTGCTGGGCGATCCTCCGGCAGAGGATTTGCTGCGCTATTTCTCCGCGCTGCGGCCTGAGGACTATGTCGCGGCGACAGGTGGTCTTGCCGCGGTGCCACGTGCGGCGTGGATTGACGAGGGCGACGACGGTTCACGTCTGGCACATGCCCTGGCTCGCGGCGCGGTAAAAATCGACCCGCCGGCTGCCCCGATCTCCGCGCGTTGACGGACCCGCGCCGCCGATCCTGAAGCCTGAAGATACCACGGATCTTTCGGCCCGCGTCACGCACTCGTGCGTGAGCGGTTACGACGCCATGTGCACGCAAGTAGTCTCAAGGTGATGGTGGCCTCAAAAACTTGGCTTGCTTTCCCCCCCCCACCCTCTCTCTCTCTCTTCGGCAATCCTTAAAAAATATGTTATTTGCCGAATGCGTTATGATCTCCGTTCCAGGAATGACAATTATCAGTGATAGGGCAACACCATAAACATCGCACTCGGGATGTATAATTTTACCCGGAGAGTAAAACCATCGATCACGGATCAGCAGAAAGTGACCGCATCTCATCGCTAATCTTGGCCGGCCACACAACTCTGGGATAAGCAGGTAATACGCTAAACTTTTTTGGCGATCCGCCGTTTGAGTGAATATCCGGCGCGACGTTGAAGCTGCCCCACTTTTGTTTGCTAAGGCGGGGCTACATAAACTTTGCAAGCCGGACATTTCGATTGCTGAAAGGGCGCGCATGTCCGCACAATTGTCTTCCGATCACGCAGAGATCGCCCGTTCCCCGGCTGCTGTCCTCCCTCAAGCACTGTTCCTCCACGACCGCCCGGCCTCGTACGTCCGACAACTCAGCCTCGCGTTGAAGCGCGGGTTAGACATCGTTGGGGCGCTCATATTGCTGCTGGTTTTGGCGCCGATATTGCCGATTCTGGCGCTGGCGCTTTGGCTGGACGATGGACCGGTGCTGTACGGCCACAGCCGCATCGGCGCCAACAATCGGCCCTTCAAATGCCTGAAATTTCGCACCATGGTGGTGAATGCGGACCAGACGCTGGCGCAGTACCTGGCAACGAACCCGGGTGCCGCCGAGGAGTGGGCGCGCCAGCGCAAGTTGGCGCGGGACCCAAGAGTCACGCGCATCGGCGCCATTCTGCGCAAGACCAGCCTCGACGAACTGCCGCAACTGATCAACGTTCTGCGCGGCGAGATGAGCCTCGTCGGGCCGCGCCCGGTGGTCCGCGAGGAGCTCGAACAGCATTATGGACCGGTCGGACGGACCGTCTATTCGGCGATGCGGCCTGGCATCACCGGTCTGTGGCAGATCAGCGGCCGCAGCGATACCACGTATCGCGAGCGGGTCACGCTGGATATCGCTTACGCCCACGGTTGGTCTCTTTATCTCGATTTGAAGATCCTGCTGCGGACTGTCCCCGCCGTGCTTGCCCGCCGCGGCGCCGTGTAAATCGAATGCTCGACGACGAACCTGACGCGAACGCGGCCGGTGCCGGCGGGCACGGCAACAATCGCCTGGCGACGACGACAGATCGCGCCGTTGGCAAGCGGATCCGTGCGTTGCGCCGGGCCGCCGGAATGACCTTGAGCAGCATCGGCGAGGCGGTGGGCGTCAGCGGTGTGCAGTTCCAGCGCTACGAGACCGGCGCGTCGCGGGTCGCCGTCAGTCGGCTGCTGGCGATATGCGATGCGCTGGGTGTGCAGCCTGATACCCTTATCGAGGAAGCTGTCCCGGCGCGGTCAGGGCACACTTCGAATGTGCGCCGCCGCGAATGTATCGAGTTGGCGCGGGCGTTCGACGCCATTGTGGATCCGACACATCGCCGCGCAATCATCGCGTTGGCATGCGCCTTCGCGGGGGCGCAGGACCAGGCAAGCGAGGTGGCGGGTTCCGCGGAACCCGAGACCTCGAGCTCGCTACCTGACGAACCGCTCCACGATACAAACGACAACAATGAGAAGTGACGCCGGCACGGTCGTGGCGACCAACTGCGTGAAATTCGTGCAACCCAGGCTGCGGGAGAATATCATGACGCCGGAGCCGCTTTACGCCGCCGCCGAAGGGACCTTGCCGGATTCCGGCAAGATGCTGCCGTTTGTTACCATCGCCGTTCCGTCGCTGAACGAGGAGCACTATATCGAGGCATGCATCACCTCGCTCATCGGGCAATGGCCATACGGAGCCTATGAAATTCTGGTGCTTGACGGCGGCAGCACGGACCGCACGCGGGAGATCGTTGCCACCATCGGCGAGCGACACGCGGCCGTGATGCTGGTCAGCAATCCGCGGCGGTTTCAGTCGGCCGCGATCAATCTCGCCGCGCGGGTTGCCGCCAGGCAGGCGACGGTGCTGATCCGGGCGGACGCGCATGCCCTCTATGCACCGGACTTCGTGCGGTGCTGCGTGACCGCGCTGCTGACGACGGGTGCGACATCGGTGGTGGTCCCGATGTGCACACGGGCACGTTGGTCGGGCGCCTTTCTGCAGGAAGCGATCGCAGCCGCACAGTCGAGCCGCCTCGGCAACGGCGGCTACGCGCATCGAGTCCGCGCCGTTTCCGGTTTCGTCGAGCATGGTCACCACGCTGCGTTCAACCTCGACTTTTTCCGCTCGCTCGGCGGTTATGACGAAAGCTTTACGCACAATGAGGATGCCGAACTGGACGTACGCGCCATTCGCGCGGGCGGGCGGATCTGGATGTGCGTGGATGCGCCGGTAACCTACTACCCACGCGACCGCCTCGATCGACTGGCGGGACAATACTTCCGTCATGGTGGAGGCCGCGCGCGAACGCTGCTCAAGCACCGCATCAGACCGAAACCGCGCCAATTCATGCCGGTGATGGTGCTCTGCGGCTGCATGGCGGCGGCGGCGGCGGCGCCGTTCGATCCGATGCTGAGCCTGCCGGGGCTGCTCTACCCTGCCTCCTGTCTGAGCTGGGGCATGTTGCAGATGCTCCGCCGCCGCGATCCCCGCCTGATCGCCGGTGGGATCGTGTTGATGACGATGCACATGGCCTGGGCGCTCGGTTTCCTGATTGGCCTTGCGCGGGCGCGCCGTTCCGCAAGTCACGCTGATCTCGCCGTCCCGACGCCATTCTGGCTAACCGATGCAGTTCCGGTCGCCGAGGTCGAGAAACGTTGAATCACCGGCAACCGCATCGTGGCTGCACCACTCCAGGCTTACGCAAAGGAACACGCCAGTGTTGAATTTCATGTCGGCTTTCCCGCCGCTCCAGCCCCAGCCATCGGCGCGGGGCGTGGAACCGCCGCCGTTTCAATGGATGCCTTCCGGGGTTGCCTTCTTCCGTCGGCAGGCTCGTCCGGTCATCGGCTGCGCCATCCTTGGGATCGTTCTGGGAGTGGTCTACCTGGTGACTGCGACGCCGCAATACACCTCGGTCGCGACGGTCGTCATCGATACCCGCGACACGCATCCCGTCGGCAACCAACAGACGCCGCCGGACTGGCAATCGCAGAGCGCCTATGTCAATAACGAGGTCGAGCTGATCCGCTCGCCGGGCACGCTGCGAGCCGTCGTCGACAGCCTGCATCTCTATCGCAATCCGCAGTTCGCACCGACCGACCCGGGGCCGATCGGGCGGCTGATCATGGCGGTGAAACGGGCGATCCCCGGGGTCGCTTCCAGTAACGTTCCGCTCGATCCGGAGGCCCAGGCAAAGGCCATGGCTACCGCGACACTGTCACGCATGCTGGAGGTGTCGCGCGTCGGTACCACCTCGGTGATCGAGGTCGGCGTGCACACACCGAACAGGGCGCTATCCGCGCAACTCGCAAACGCGATCACCAGTGCCTACATGGCGCAGCAACTCAAGACGATATCGGATACGACCAAGCAAGCCGGCGTGTGGCTGCAAGGCCGGGTCAGCCAACTGCGCACCCAAGCGGTGGACGCCGATCGCGCGGTGCAGAAGTACAAGGCGGCCAACAACATCGTCGATGTCGGAACCTCCGCCGGCGTCGGGTTGATGAACGAGCAGGAGCTCGGCGAGCTCAATAAGCAGGTCACCGCCGCGCAGACCCGTGTTTACGAGACGCGGGCGCGCTACCGGCGAGCCAAGGCCAGCACGATCGACGGCGTGGCCTCGGGAATGTTGCCCGATGCGCTGCACGATCAGGTCATGGTGGGTCTGTTGCGGCAATACAACGATGCGGTACGGCGCGAGGCCGACCTGAAGGCTCGCATGGGTCCCACCCACGGCGCCGTCATCCTGGAGCACAACCAGGTCAAGGAATTGCAGGCCAGCGTGCAAAGCGAACTGAACCGCCTCGTCGAGACATATCGCGGCGAATACGAGGTGGCTCAGTCCGATTTGCAGGCGCTTCAGTCCCAGCTGAACGAGCAGGTCAAGGCGGCGGCAAAAACCAATGTCCAGCGCGCCGAGCTGCGCTCGTTGGAAAGCTCGGCCCAGGCCTACCGGCAGATCTACGAAAACTTCCTGAAGCGCTTCACCCAGGCGATGCAGGACCAGTCCTATCCGATCTCCGACGTCCGCGTGTTGGCGCCGGCGCTGCCGCCGATGAAGCGCAGCTCGCCGCGGACTGCCATCGTGCTGGCCGTGGCATTAACGCTCGGCACGGCGCTAGGCATGCTGGTCGCCGTGATCCGGGAAGCAATGGATGGCACGGTGCGCACCGTCACGCAGTTGATGGAGGCGACCGGCCTCGATAGCCTGGGTGCGGTCCCGCAAACGGCCGCGTTGGCGTTTCGGCGTGACTGGCGCTGGCGGCGGCGTCTCCGCCGCGCCCGCACAAGGCCCGACGCGTTGCTCGTTCCCACCGCCTTGCGGCAGGCCACCGTCAACCAGGATGACGCAATCGTCGATGCCGCGCATGCCGTGCGCGTCGCGGCTGCCCGCCAGTCGGCGCGGGGCCGCGAGGTCCGGGTGATCGGCTGCGTTTCGGCAACGGGACGGGAGGGAACCAGCACGTTCGCCGCCAACCTGGCATTCGCCATGGCGGCCAGCGGCCAACGTACCGTTCTCATCGACTGGAACACGACGGCACCCTGGCTGACCGAGGTCATGTCGGCGGGCAGCCACGCCGGGGTACAGGAACTGGCGGCGGGCGAAGCCACACTGTCCGAAGTGGCGCTTGAAGACACCGAGACCGGGCTGCGCTTCCTTGGGCAGTCGCTTGCCCGCGGACGCCGGTTCCCGCCGAAATTCGAGCAGCTGCGCGCCATGCTGGCCAACCTGCGTGCCCAGCACGACGTTGTGGTATTGGACCTGCCACCTGTGCAGGCCAGCGCGACCGCGTTACGGCTGAGCGACGTGGTCGATGGCTTTGTCTTGGTAACGCGATGGGGCAACACGCAACAGTCGGTGCTCTCGGAAATGCTGTCCCGCACTGCCACCGTCGATGCGCTGTTCCTCGGCGCAGTGCTGAACCATTGCGCCGCGAAACGGATGCGGCTGTATCCGGACGCGGTCAGGCCGCCGATGGCCCGCCTGCCGGTGCCTGCGGCATTGGACGCCTGATGCGCCAGACAACGGATGTGAAAATGCAACACATGGATCACATGGGAGGCGGCATGCCTGGTCCGACCGAACAAACCGTGCGCGACTTCTACGACACGTACGGCTGGAGCAAGGGCGGGGAAGA
>VFSW01011903.1_pt1 | contig 12186 bp, 10 predicted proteins | sample 5358111 | NCBI WGS metagenome assembly VFSW01 (sample SAMN11554181, study PRJNA540505) | mine drainage metagenome | isolation source: sediment from site ElyBrook_90M | place: USA: Ely Copper Mine, Vershire, VT | collected 2017
CGCCTGCCAATCCCAACGTTCAGATGGTTCCCGCCCCGACTGCGGAAGACGCCGAGCGCCAGGCGGTTACCTACACCGACTTTGACATGGACGTCCGCCTTCACACCGCCGACAGGCATATCGCGGTCCGTGCCCTGCTCACCGTCCGCAACGACAGTAAGGTGCCGCTCGCCCGCATACCGCTGCAGATTTCTTCGTCGCTGAACTGGGAGCGCATTCGCTTCCTCGGCAAAGACGTCTCTTTCCCCGTCGCCATACTCAACTCCGACTCCGACCACACCGGCCAGCTCCATGAAGCAGCCGTCTCGCTGGCTCAGCCCCTCGCGCCCGGCGCAAGCCTCCAGCTTGACGTCACCTACTCCGGGACTATCCCCGCCAATGCGCAGCGGCTCATCGCCATCGGAACCCCTCGGGATGTCGCTCTTCGCTCCGATTGGGACCAGATCGACACTTCTTTTACCGGACTGCGGGGATTTGGCAACGTGGTCTGGTACCCCGTCTCCGCCGTCCCCGTGATTCTCGGAGACGGCGCCCGCCTCTTCGACGAAATCGGCGAGCACAAGCTCCGCTTGGCCGGCGCCCGCTTCCGCCTCCGCCTTACCCTGGAATTTCCCCACGGCAAGCCGCCCACGGTCGCCCTCATCAACGGGCACCCAGCCTCGCTTACGGTCACCGATTCCTCCGACCCCACCTCCGAAGTTGCCGGCGTCGCCACCGCCATCCGGGACGGCTCAACGCTTGGCTTTGAGGCCCCAAGCCTCTTCGTTGCCATGCGCAAGGCGCACCCCGGCACGAACCTGACCGCCTGGACGCTTCCCGACAACGAGGTTGCGGTTCAGGCCTGGACGGGCGCCGCTACCGCCGTTACGCCCTTCCTGCAAGGCTGGCTGGGCCAACAACCCCGCGCCCAGCTCACGCTGCTTGACCTGCCCGACCCCCAGGACGCCCCCTACGAGACCGGCGCCCTCCTGGTGACCAGCCTCAATGACGCGGCTCCAGAGCAGTTGAATGGCATACTCGCCCACGCGCTCACGCACGCCAGGATGCAGTCTCCCCGCGCCTGGCTCAGTGAAGGCGTCGCTCACTTCATGGGTACTCTCTGGATCGAAAAACAACACGGGCGCGCCCAGGCCCTTGGCACCCTCGAAGCCTCCCGCCCCGCCCTCGCCCTGGCCGAGCCATCCAGCCCTGGAGAAAGCGCGGGCCAGCCGCTGGCGCTGGCGATCTCGCCCGTCTACTACCGCACCAAGTCCACTTATGTCCTGTGGATGCTGCGCGATATCGCCTCGGATTCCACCCTCTCGGCCGCCCTGCGCGCCTACGATCCCGGCAAAGATTCGGGCAAAGACACGGGTCACAGCTCGTTTGAAACCCTTCTGGAGCAGGCCGGAGACCGCCGCAATCTGTCCTGGTTCTTCGCCGATTGGGTGGATGCCGACAAGGGCCTTCCCGACCTGACCATTGACAGCGTCTTTCCCAGTCCGGAGCAAGCCGGAAACTGGCTGGTCGCCGTCAACATCTCCAACGCCGGCTACGCGTCCGCCGAGGTCCCCGTCACGGTGCGCACGGAAGGCACGTCCGTCACCCAGCGCATCCGTGTTCCCGCCCATGGAAAAGCCGTCCAGCGCATCCTGATCCAGGGCGCACCCACTGAGGTGCAGGTCAACGACGGCACGGTTCCCGAAACGCAGGCCAGCGTCCACGTCACGAAACTCGACCAGAGCTCCGGCAGCCATTCCAGCCCAAGCTCATCCGCTCCGCCGCAACCTTGAATGGGGAGGGGTCAGAATCTTTTCAATCCCTGACTCTATGTTGCTTGCGAAACGATCCAATTTCGCTAATCTCGCTTTTCCGCATTTCTGGCCCGCACTTTGAACCAGATCGGCGTTCCTTTGAATCCGAAGGCCTCTCGAATCTGGTTCTCAAGGAAGCGCTCGAAGGCAAAGTGCAGTTTGATATCTCGATCGGTGAAGAGCACAAACGTGGGCGGCGCCACCGCTGCCTGCGTCATGTAGAAGATGCGAATCCGCTTGGCCATGGGCACCGGCGCCCTCTGGAAGTCGATCTTGTCGAGGAACCGGTTCATCTGCCCTGTCGTCACGCGTTTGCGCCGTTCCGCAGCCACGGCCTTCACTTCGTTCAGAACCCGTCCCAGTCCCGTTCCCTCCAGCGCGGAGAGGAAGATCACCGGCGCATAGCTCAGGTACTTCAGCGCCGACCGCACCTGTTTCTCAAAGATCTCTCGATCCGCGGGCGGCTTTCCATCCGTGCGCCCGGTGGTCACCGCGTCCCACTTGTTCACCAGGATGATCACGCTGCGCCCGCTCTCATGGGCGTAACCGCCGATGGTCGCATCGCTGGCCGTCACCCCTTCATTGGCGTCGATGATCAGCAGCGCCACGTCCGCCGCTTCCAGGTGCCTGCGCGCCATCACCACGCTCAGTTTCTCGGCCATCAGGTGCGTCTTGCCCTTGCGGCGAATTCCTGCCGTGTCCACAAACCGCAGTTGGCTGCCCTCGAACTCCACCACCTCGTCGACCGCATCCCGCGTGGTCCCGGCAATGGGCGAAACAATGGCCCGCGAAGTCCCGGTCAGCGCATTCAGTAGCGTCGATTTGCCCACATTGGGCCGGCCGATGATGGCAATCGAGGTTTCATGTTGTTCAAACTCGCCGTGGGTGCGGTTCAAGCCCCGTTCCGCTTCGTCGTCGGCGCCCGGTTCGAGCGGGCCGCCTTCCGAGATCTCGGCTTCCGCGGCCGCCTCATCCTCAGCCACAAGCTCGGAACCGGCCTCCTCTTCCGCCGGATGTACCTCTGGCGCGGGAATCGCCTCGGAAATGCCATCCAGAAGGTCGCCAATTCCCAAGCCATGTTCCGAACTGACGGCGAACAGGTTCCTTATGCCCAACTGGCGGAAGTTCTCCGCCGCCGCGGCCATGGCCTCGCCTTCAACCTTGTTCACCACCAGGAATACGGGTTTGCTCCCGTGCAGTAACAGCCGCACCAGGTCGTAATCAGGACTGGCCAGTTCCGTGCGCGCATCCACCACCAGCACCAGCGCGTCGGCTTCCTGCAGCGCCACCTTGGCCTGGTTGTAGATCTCCGTGGGAATCAGCGCGGGATCATCCGGCACAATGCCGCCTGTATCCACCAGGCGAAACCGGCGCCCCATCCATTCGTACTCGCCATAGATGCGGTCGCGCGTAATCCCCGGCTCGTCTCCCACAATGGAACGCCGGCTCTTGGTGATCCGGTTGAACAGGGTGCTCTTTCCCACATTGGGGCGACCTACAATTGCCACAAGCGGCAGCGCGCTCGCGCCCGCACTTGCGGGTACTACCGATCTACGATACGTTGGCAAAGCTCATCTCCCGCAGCCTGCGTGCATCCAGGCATACTTCCATCGTATCGGTATTTACTCCAACACCCCCACACAAGTCCGGTTTCTTCCCAGGCGCTTAGCCTGGTAAAGCACCCGGTCGACACAATTGATCAGTTCTGCGAGATTCGCGCCTTGTTTCGGCCGGCACACGGCAATTCCTATGCTCACGGTCAGAAATCCGCCAAAAGGTGATACGTGATTCATGATCGCAAGCAGCCGAAGAGCCTCATGCAGGCGGCTAGCGACCGCAGACGCGCCACTCATATCCGAATCGGGAAGCAAGAGCACGAATTCCTCCCCCCCAAACCGCGCCACCAGGTCGCCAGGACGCCGGGCATGCTTTTGCAGCGCCTTGGCGATAATGACCAGGCACTCGTCCCCGTATTCACGTCCGTGACGGTCATTTACCCCTTTGAAAAAATCCACATCAATCATCATCAAGGCGATGGACCGCTGCTTACGGATGGCGCGCCGCCACGCGTGGAACGATTCGGCGTCGAATCGGCGCCGAGTGGCGATCCCGGTGAGCGGATCCTGCAACGACAACTCTTCCCGCGTTGCGACTGCGGTGCGTATAGCCAGTTCCCGTTCCATGAGCTGACTTCGGCCGGATAGAAAATGCAACTCGACCGTTGCGGCCTGAATCCCCTGGATGATGATCAGCAGAAAAATGGCAGAAAGTCCGAGCACCATATGCCGGCCGGTGATGGAAGCCGCCAGAGCGAAGATTCCCGCCGTGATCAGCATCGGGCACAAAGCCTCCACCAGCAATCGCCCCCTGCCAGGAAGCTTCCGTGGGCTTTGCTCGAATTCTTCGATGGGCAGGCGCAGCGCCTTCCACCCCACCATCGCAAATGGAACGCTCCAGGATAAGTCGAGGAGAGTCCCAGCCTTCAGGCCCGCAAATGTGGTGGCGTAATCCATGCCCAACTCGACCGCAAGATAGATCCAAAGGAAGACGCAAAGCCAGAAAATGTACTGCCGTTCTTCCCGGGTAGCCCAGGTGAAAGCCCGCAGGAGAGCCATGATGGCCAGCAGTCCGGACATCGTCCCGTAGATCTTTCCGATCACCGCCGCCGCTACCGCCGGCGTCAGTGACATTCGGTAGAGCAGCACGTAGCTGAGCAGCAACGCCAGCGCAATCTGCGCGCAGTTAAGAAGGAAGATGGCCCGCAGCGACTCCGTTTCCCGCGTTGTGGAGAGTGCCAGCAGCACCGGAAAAATCGCGGCAATATAGATAAAGTCGGAAGGATCGACAGTAAGGTTGCTGGCGGCCAGGGAGTGGCTCACATACGTCTCTACCAAGTGCGCAAGAGCCCATAAAAGCATTGCGGCGCTCGCCCATCGCCATGCCGGACGCTCCCGGTGCGGGATGCCCTGGGCGCGCCATAGCCCGCAGAGTCCAGCCAGAATTGCTACCGCGGCCGTTAAAATCCGGGATGCCGCGACCGGGTGGGTCCGCACTACCACCAGCAACGCAGCGTGCAGGATCAAAACCGAAGCCATCCCGTAAAGCAACAGGTTTCCGAATTGTGCTCGACGGGACGAGCGTGCTTCGATCGCTGCTTCTACCATGAGTTCTCTGGGGCCATCATCCGTAACCAGGCGGGAAAATCCTATTCTAACTACCTGCTACTGGATTTACCTGAAGCAGGTTACAGGGTGGCATTCAAAAACCCGCACATTGTCACGCTGAAGACTTCCGCATGTTTCACCGCTGCCGGAACGACCCGCTTGCGCCCGCCGCGCCAGCCTTGTCTCGCGCACTTCGCGCCAAACCATATGATGGAGAAAGCAGCCGGTCCTCATGCCGTCCACCGACACCTCAACCCGCGCCCTGCCCTCCCTCCGCGAGTTCTTCTCTCCGGGCGGCATCCTGGCGAGCTCTCCGCTTCCTTACGAGTACCGCCCCGGCCAGCTCGAAATGGCCAAGGCCGTCGAGCGCGCACTCGCCGAGCGGCGGCACCTCATCGTCGAGGCCGGCACCGGCACGGGCAAAACCCTCGCCTATCTGCTTCCCGCCCTGCGCACCGGCCAGCGCGTCATCATCTCCACAGGCACCAAGGCGCTCCAGGATCAGCTCTATTTTCGCGACGTCCCCTTTCTTGAAACGCTCCTCGGCGACCTGCGCGTCTGCTATATGAAGGGCCGCGCCAACTACCTTTGCCGCCACAAACTGGTGGCTCTGCGCGCCCAGCCCATCCTCTCCGGGCTTGAAGAGATCGACCAATACCGCCAGATCGCCGAGTGGGAACAGATCACCGAAACCGGGGACCGCGCTGAGTTATCCGGTATGCCCGAGTCCAGCGCCCTGTGGCAAAAACTCGATGCGCGCTCCGAGGCTTGTCTTGGATCCACCTGCCCCGACTACCGCCGCTGCTTCATCACCGAGATGCGGCGCAAGGCGCTCGAGTCCGACATCATCATCGTCAATCACCACCTGTTCTTCGCCGACCTCGCCGTCAAGCGCGAAGCCGCCGGAGCGCCCGATGCCGGCATTCTGCCCGAGGCCGCAGCCGTGGTCTTCGATGAAGCGCATGAACTGGAAGAAGTGGCATCCAGCTACTTCGGCCTCTCGGTCAGCAACATCCGCTTTGAGGAGCTGGCCCGCGATACAGATATTCTGCTTCGGGCCAAGGAAGGCGCCGACAAGCTGCCCGCCCTCACCCAGCAACTCCGCGACCGCGCCCGCATGTTCTTCGCCAATCTGCCCATGAGCGGCGATGGCCGCCAGCCCTTCACCGCCCGCGAAGAGTTCCTCGAAACCTCCGGCGATCTCTACATGAGCGTGCAGGCCACCCTCCGCCGTATTGAGGCGGAGATGGAGGGTCTCAAGAACGTCGACGAAGCCCCCGGCCTCCGCAAGCGCGTAGCCCGTCTCCGCACCGAGCTCGAATTCCTCCTCGAATCCAATGCCGGCAACACCGTTTACTGGCTCGAACGCCGTCTCTTCGGCGGCGGCGAAAAAGGCGGCTCAGGCGCCCGCGCCGGCATCCGCTCGCAGTCCCGCAACACCTTCCTGCAAGCCACGCCCATCGACGTCTCCGAGCTACTTTCGGAACTGGTCTTCGAAGCCATCCCCACCGTCGTTCTCACCTCGGCCACGCTCACCGTGCAGGGCGGTTTCGAGCACATGCGCCGAAGGCTGGGTCTCGCCGAGGCAAGGGAACTGGTCGTGCCCTCTCACTTCAAGTATGGCGAGCAGGCTTTGCTCTATCTGCCCCCCGAGATGCCCGACCCGCGCGAACCCGATTTCCCTGAGGCCGCCGCCCGCTGCATCCAGCGCGTGCTTGAAATCACCCGCGGACGCGCCTTCTGCCTCTTCACCAGCTACAGCGCCATGCGCGACCTCTACGAGCGATTGCTTCCCGTGCTCGATTACCCGATCCTTCTCCATGGTAGCGCCCCGCGCAAAGCGCTGCTCGACGAATTCCGCGCCACCCCCAACGCCGTGCTTTTCGGCACATCCAGCTTCTGGCAGGGCGTTGATGTGCAGGGCGAAGCGCTCAGTTGCGTCATCATCGACCGCTTACCCTTCGCCGTACCCAACGATCCGGTTGTGCAGGCCCGCATGAAGGCCATTGAGGAAGCGGGCGGCAAACCCTTCTTCGACTACCAGGTGCCCGAGGCCGTTCTCACCCTGAAGCAGGGCTTCGGCCGCCTCATTCGCTCTCTTGAAGATCGCGGCGTCCTTGTCCTGCTGGACCCGCGCATCCGGCGGCAACGTTACGGCCGCACGTTTCTCGCCAGCCTTCCGCCTTATCGCATGACTACAACCATCACCGACGTGCAAGCATTCTTCGCAGACGACGCCCAAAAGGAACGCACCCCCAAAGAGCCGTCATCCCGAGCAGAAATGGATAAATCAAAAAATCTGTCATCCTGAACCGCCCCTGACCACCCACCAAACGAATTGGACCACCCACAAAAATCTGTCATCCTGAGCGAGTCCGCCGCAGCGGACGAGTCGAAGGACCTGCTTCAATCTCTTCCCGCCCCAAAAATCTGTCATCCTGAGCAAGCGCAGCGCGTCGAAGGATCTGAGGTTGTTTTTTGCAACTGTCGGCCACTCGGAATGCGTCCGTAACTTCCGCATTCTCCACGACACGACCACGACAAGTTAGAAAGGTCCGCTCAGAGCGTGACTTTCCTAGGATTGATTCTTCCGGACGACGTTTCCTCACGTATTCTAATCATTGTTATAATGGCTGTGAGGTGCCAAAATGCTGAAACTGAAACTGACCACGATTGGAAGTTCCGTGGGAGTGATCCTGCCCAAGGAAGCCCTGGCACGTCTGAGAGTCGAAAAGGGCGACTCGATCTTTCTTACAGAAGAACAAGATGGCTTTCGGATTACCCCGTTCGATCCCGAGTTCGAAAAGACCATGGCGTCGGCTCGAAAGGTTATGAAAAAGCGTCGCAACGCGCTGCGGGAGCTGGCAAAGTGAAACCTCGTTCATGGGCCTGGGTTCCACTTGATGCAGTCCTGGCAATACATGACGAACAGATCTCAGAGCACGGCGGAATTCGTCGCGTACGCGATCTTGCTGTAATCGATTCCGAGCTTGCCCGACCACGCAACCTCGTGACGTACGGGAAACCCGACGCCGCCGCTTTAGCGGCTGCTTACGGTTTTGGGCTGTGCAACAATCACGGATTTCTCGACGGCAATAAACGTACGGCTTACGTCGTCGCGGAAACGTTTCTTGACCTGAATGGGTACGCTATGGACGCGCCGGACGATGCAGTCGTGGATACGATGCTGGCGGTAGCATCCGGTGTGATGCCTGAAGTACAACTCGCGACATGGTTCCGCACCTTTATCAAATAGAGGCAGCTAGTCTCCAACTCGAACTATAAGCATAAGCAGCAAATTGAACCCCGGGAATGTCCATCGAGTCGGAGAACGATAGAAGAAAGTGATGACGCAGGCCAATCACCGCCCATGCTTCACTTTGCCATGTTTTCGCCCGCCTGGCTGGCTCGCCGGGCCGCCAGCCGTTGCGTCCGAGACTTCCGCATAGTCCACAATCCACCCACAGCCCTCCGAAATTCAATCTGGTAGACCAAAGTTGTGCTTCACGTGCAATCCCCCTCGCACTGTTCACCCCGTTACGTCCGCTGCGCCTTAGGATTGATCTTGTTCTCAATCTCTGACAGCAATAAATCTTCTTCTCTCAGGTGAACCTTTTGCCTCTTAAACCCGAATAGCAAGGTGGAGGCGCAAATTGGCTGACGACCGAGAAACCTGGAGGAAGATCGCCCAGGGAGATGCCGAGGTCTTCGACGCGTTTTATCGAGAGAACGCTCCGCGGCTTCACGCATTTCTGCGACAGCTGGTCGGAAATCCTCAGGCGTCCGAGGATATTGCACAAGAGACCTTCACACAGATATGGAGCCATCCCAGCGGGTTTCAGCCGGAACGAGGGACGCTGCGAGCCTATCTCTTTGGAATTGGGAAAAATCGGGCGAGGGAGTGGTGGCGAAAGCAGAGATCCTCCGATCACGAGGAGATTGACGACGAAATTGGAGTATGCCACGCAGAGATTGATTCCATAGTGAATGACGCATTCCGACGCCTCCCCGAGGAACAGCGAACCTTGTTGTGGCTTCGTGAAGTGGAAGGACAGTCCTACCTGGAGCTCGCATCGATCCTGGAAATTCCCGTCGGAACTGTGCGATCACGATTGTTTGTGGCGAGGGAAGCATTAAGAGAAGTCTGGCAGGTGCACACGATAAGGGCACCGAAGGGGGCGCTATGAGGTGCGAGGAAGCCGCAGAGTATGTCTCTGCGCTATTTGATGGAGAAACGATTCCGCGAAGTGCGGCAGAGCATGTTGGCGCGTGCGAATCTTGTCAAAACCAGCTAAGGGAATACGTCGAGTTGGGTGTGGAGCTACGACGGATTGCGAGCCTAGAGAGGTCCGAGAGCGTGACACCGGTCGCGTGGAATGAACTTCGAAAACAAGGGACGATCAAAGTTTGGTGGCAGAAAGGTCTGGAGAGTATGCGGATACCGAGGGTTGCGTTTGCATTGCTTGTGGCAGGTGTTGTTGTGCTGGGATCGAGTTTGGCGATGGTGAAAGTGGGCGCTCGATCGGCTGGAAATGTTGCGGGGCTGAAAATCGATTTCGGTTCAGGCCAACCGATTGAATGTGCGCTCGCAACAGACGACAAGAGAGCGACGTGTTCCGGCTTGTTGAGTCTGAACTCGACATTTCTGAGCTATCGAATCGATCTCATAGGCCATGACAGCAATCGAGTGAAACTTGGAATCAGCTCGAAGACTAATGCGCCGGGGGGCCCGCAAACCTTTGCGTGGGATGACCCTGAGAGCGGTCAACAGCAGCAGGTTTGGTTCGAGCCGGGAGAAACAACAAAGGTACCTATCGCGAACGGCGTAACCATGACGTTGACCGGCGAGTGGATGGATCATGTTCCCACCTTCGTGGGGCAGAGTGGAAACCATCTTTTGGATCCCGGCGCGGACGAATTGAGAATGGTAGGGCCAGTGCTGCTTCAAGGCAAGAAGGTTGTGGGAGACATGGAAGGTGGCATCGCCTCAGCAACGGAGGGAACCATGGGAGTGGATATCTATCTGCCTGGAGAGGGTCGATTTATTCTTTCGCTTTCACCCCTTCAAGGATCCGTAAGGGGACAGGCACGAATGAACCGGCTCTCTTTCGATCTGAATGGACAGCCTTATGCATTCGTGACTGGAGCGCCGGTCACGCGGGGAGAGGACGTGTGGGTATTCCATGACGCGAATTTCAATCCAGGTGGACAACAGCGGGATGGGTATATCGGTAATGTGAACTTGAAGAGCACGGGCTTACTTCTTCAGGCCGTTGGGACCGGCGCAAAGAATTGAGTCTTGCCATGGGATTGCGGGCGTCGCCTTTTGACGACGTCCGTTGACTTTGGCCAAACTTCTGAATCGCCTCTCAGCTTTTCGGGTTCATGGGCAATTTACTGCGAGCGTTTGAATCACCATTCAAAACTAGCTCGTTCGAGGTTCCGGTTGAATGACCGCCTATCCGAGCAGATCACCGCTCATGCGCACACATCCTGTCCGCCATCAGCTACAAATGGTATGAAGCACTGAACACGACCCCCATGCAAATCACCCCCCAAGACGTCCTCATCGTCATCGACGCACAGAACGACTTCTGCCCTATCACCGAAACCATCAGCGACGCCCAAAGCTATTTAGTCAGGAATGAGACCGGTGAATAATCCGTCACGAGATCCCACGAAGTGTACCACGCGTGGTACACTCGGATCCAACAACCTGAAGAGGATTCCCGCCGTCTTCTTTCGCACTGAAGCAGGTGTCGAGCCGGTGAGGGAATGGCTGAAGGCAATGGAACCCGAAGACCGTAGATTGATCGGAGAAGACATAAGGACGGTGGAGTTCGGTTGGCCGGTCGGCATGCCAACGTGTCGGCCAATGGGAGACGGGCTACACGAGATCAGGACCAATCTGCCGCGCAACCGCATCGCACGGGTCTTTTTCTACGTGGACAAAAGTCAGAGGTTGGTTTTGTTACATGGGCTCCTCAAGAAAACGCGGACAACTCCACAGTCGGATTTGGAACTAGCGCGTCACAACAAGAGAAAGCATCAGCGAGGTCTTGCATGAGTACTCGATCTAAACCGCCCTTCGACCACACTGGCTCCAGCTTCGAGAACTTTCTTGAACAAGAAGGAATCCTGGAAGAAGTGGATGCAGTCGCGATTAAGCGAGTGATCGCATGGCAACTGTCTGAAGCAATGAGGACCGAAAAAATAAGCAAGAGAGTGATGGCTGAGAGGATCGGTACAAGCCGCTCGCAGTTGGATCGTCTTCTCGATCCGGAAAACAGCTCCGTTCATTTGCAAACCATCGCAAAAGCAGCGCGAGCCGTAGGCAAGAGATTGCGCATCGAAATGGTCGACGCTGCATAGCCCATCAATTCCGCTCACCAAAGCTCCCATGCAAATCACCTCAAAAGACGTTCTCATCGTGGTCGATGTACAGAACGACTTCTGCCCCGGAGGGGCACTGGCCGTCGCCGAAGGCGATGCGGTCATTCCCCTGATTCACCGGATTGCGCCAAAATTCGAGCACATCGTCCTCACGCAGGACTGGCACTGTCCCGCGCATACCTCCTTCGCCTCCGCTCACCCCGGCAAACACCCCTTCGACGAAATCGAACTGAGCTACGGCGCCCAGACGCTCTGGCCCAATCACTGTGTCCAAGGCACCTTCGGCGCCGAGTTCCACCCCGCGCTTCACCTGCCGCAGGCCGAGTTGATCCTGCGCAAGGGCTTCCACCCGCACGTCGATTCCTACTCCGCTTTCTTTGAGAACGACCGCACCACTGCCACCGGCCTCGGGGGCTACCTGCGCGAACGAAACCTCACGCGCATCTTTCTCTGCGGGCTTGCCTACGACTACTGCGTCGGCTACTCGGCTCTCGACGCCCGCCGCCTGGGCCTTTCGGCGATCATCGTGCGCGATGCCTGCCGCGCCATCGACCTCAACGGTTCCGTGGCCAGGGTCGAATCGGAATTCGCCGCCGCCGGCGTGGAACTCGCCGAATCCTCAAGCCTTCTCCCCTGAACGCTGCATCGAAAATTCGACTCATCGTGCCGGTCCTCTCAGCGAACCGGCCTTGTTTGCCGAAAATAACCGTCCCTTGCCGCACAATGGAAATGGAAGAGACATGCGAAGAAACTTCGCCATCTTCAGGCAATGCCCCGGTACCCTGAATGGCCGGGCAGAAGTCCGACATTTTAGACCGGTCACATGTCCGACGTTT
>VFSW01011904.1_pt1 | contig 12185 bp, 9 predicted proteins | sample 5358111 | NCBI WGS metagenome assembly VFSW01 (sample SAMN11554181, study PRJNA540505) | mine drainage metagenome | isolation source: sediment from site ElyBrook_90M | place: USA: Ely Copper Mine, Vershire, VT | collected 2017
ACGCGCTTCCACGCCATGTCGGTGATGTGCAGCAGGCCGTCGATGCCGCCCAGGTCCACGAAGGCGCCGTAATCGGTGAGGTTCTTCACCACGCCGCGCACCACCGCGCCTTCCTGCAGATTGTCGAGCAGCGCGGACCGTTCGGCGCTGTACTCCTGCTCGACCACCGCGCGGCGCGAGACCACGACGTTGTTGCGCTTCTGATCGAGCTTGATGACCTTGAATTCGAGCGGCTTGTTCTCGAGGTAGGACGGATCGCGCACCGGCCGCACGTCCACCAGCGAGCCGGGCAGGAACGCGCGCACGTTGTCGAGTTCCACGGTGAAGCCGCCCTTGACGCGGCCGGTGATCACGCCGGTGACGATCTCCTGCTTCTCGAACGCGGTTTCGAGGCGGGTCCAGGTGCGGGCGCGCTTCGCCTTGTCGCGCGACAGCCGGGTCTCGCCCGAACCGTCCTCGACGCTGTCGAGCGCCACCTCGACGGTCTCGCCGGCGACGACCTCGATCTCCCCCCGCTCGTTCTTGAATTGTTCCGAGGGGATCACCGCCTCGGACTTCAAACCGACGTTGACGACCACGTAGTCCTGGCCGACCTCGACCACCAATCCGTTCAGGATGGTGCCGGGACGGATCCGCTGGCTCGCGATGCTTTGTTCGAACAGTTCCGCAAAACTTTCTGTCATGTTCACTCGATGACGTTTCCTCGAGCACCGATCCCATGTGCTTCGGAGGGTTGCCAATAGGACAGCGTCCCATCCTTGGGAGCGCCACTCATGCATTCATTTCCCGAAAAGCCCGACGCCCCCTACCCGGGGCGCTCGCGGGCCACCGCCAAGACGCGTTCGATCACCGTCTCCACCGGCAGTCCGGAGGTATCGATCGACACGGCGTCCGCGCTTGCGACCAGAGGCGAAGCCGCGCGCGTCATATCGCGTCGATCACGCTCCGCTATCTCCAGCGAAAGGGCGGCAAGGTTAGCAGCAACCCCCTTTTCTTTCAACTGCTTATATCGTCTCCTCGCCCGCTCTTCCGGGGAGGCCGTGAGAAAAATTTTCACCCGGGCGTGGGGGAACACGACCGTGCACATGTCGCGCCCGTCGGCCACCAGGCCGGGCGGCCGGGCGAAGCGGCGCTGCCGCTCGAGCAGCGCCGCCCGCACCTCGGGCAGGGCCGCCACCTTCGAGGCGTCGTTGCCGGCCTGTTCGGTGCGGATCTCGGCGGTCACGTCCGCCCCCCCCAGCCGCACCAGCTCCGCACCGGTCTCGGTGGCGTCGAAGCCGATGTCGAAGCGATGCGCCAGCTCGGCAAGCTGCGCTGCATCATCGAGGCTCACCCCGGCACGCCGCGCCGCGAGCGCCACCAGCCGGTACAGGGCGCCGCTGTCGAGCAAGCCCCACCCCAGCCGGCTCGCCACCGCGCGGCTGACCGTGCCCTTGCCCGAGCCCGAGGGCCCGGCGATGGTCAAGATCGGGACGTCGGCGCGCATCAGGGCCGGCTCAGCCGCCCGACGCGGTCGGGTCCAGCCCGACGGCGCGCGCCAGGGCGACGAACCCCGGGAACGAGGTCGCGACGTTCGCGACGTCGCGAATCAGGATGGGCTCGGACGCCCGCAGGCTCGCCACCGCGAAGGACATGGCCACGCGGTGATCGCCATGGCTGTCGAGCGCGCCGCCGCCGAAGGCCGCGCCCCGCGGCCGGCCCACGATGCGCATGCCGTCGGGCGTGACCTCGTGCTCCACGCCGAGCGCGCGCAGCCCCTCGCTCATGGTCGCGATGCGGTCGCTCTCCTTCACGCGCAATTCCTCGGCGCCCGTGATCACCGTCGAGCCCTCGGCGCAGGCCGCCGCGACGAACAGCACGGGGAACTCGTCGATCGCGAGCGGCACCAGCGCGGGCGGCACCTCGATGCCCGACAGGCGCGAGCCGACCACCCGCAGGTCCGCCACCGGCTCGGCGCCGCTCTCGCGCGCATTCTCGATCTCGATCCGCCCGCCCATGCGCCGCAGGATCTCGAGCAAGCCGGTGCGGGTCGGATTCAAGCCGACGTTGCGCAACAACAAGCCGTCCTGCCCCGCGCCCAACAGGCCGGCGACGATGAAAAAGGCCGCCGAGGAGAAGTCCCCCGGCACCGTCAGATTCCGGGCCTCGAGCCGCGCCGGCGGATGCAGCGCCGTGGTCAACCCGGCGCTGTCGAGCCGCACGCCGCAGGAGAGCAGCATGCGCTCGCTGTGATCGCGGCACACCGCCGGCGAGCTGACCCGCGTGACGCCGTCGGCGTACAGGCCGGCGAGCAGGATCGCGGACTTCACCTGCGCGCTCGGCACCGGCATCTCATAGTCGATGGCCTTGAGCCGCCCCGGCGCCCCGCCGCCGCCGAGGCCCGCGATCTGCACCGGCGGCAAGCCGCCGTGGGTGCGCACGTCGGCGCCCATCGCCCGCAGCGGTGCCGCCACCCGCTCCATCGGGCGCTTCATCAGCGAGGCGTCGCCGACCAGCCGGGAGGCGAAGGGCTGAGCCGCCAGCAACCCGGTGAACAGGCGCATCGCCGTGCCGGCGTTGCCCATGTCGAGCGCGCGCGCCGCGCCGTGCAGGCCGTGCATGCCCACGCCGTGCACCACCACGTCGGTGTCGGTCGGCCGCTCGATGCGCACGCCGAGCGCGCGCATCGCCGCGAGCGTCGCCAGACAGTCCTCGCTCGCGAGAAAGCCCGCAATCTCGCTGCGGCCCGCCGCGATCCCGGAGATCATGAGCGAGCGATGCGAGATCGACTTGTCGCCCGGCACCGCGGCCGAGCCGCCGACGCCCCGGGAGGGCCGGGCCGTGAAGTCGGCCATCAGAGCACCGCCCGCGGATAGGAGCCGAGCACCTTGAACACGGTGCTGCGCTTCTCCAGGGCGGCCAGCGCCTTGGCCACGGGCGGATCGCTCACGTGTCCCTCGACGTCGATGAAGAACACGTAGTCCCACTTGCGCCGGTGCGAGGGGCGCGATTCGATGCGCGTCATGTTGACGCGGTGCTCGGCGAGCGGCTGGAGCAGGCGGAACAGCGCGCCGGAGTCGTCGGTCCCGCTGCCGGACACCAGGAGCGTGGTGCGGTCGACGCCGCTCGCATCGAACAGCTTGCGGCCCACCACCAGGAAGCGGGTGGTGTTGTCCGACCGGTCCTCGATGTCGCTCGCGAGCAGGCCGAGCCCGTAGATCTCGGCGGCGGCGCGGCTCGCGATCGCGGCGGTGCCGCGCTCGTCGCGGGCCCGGCGCGCCCCTTCGGCATTGCTCGACACCGGCACGCGCTCCACCTCGGGCAGGTGTTCGTCCAGCCAGCCCCGGCACTGGGCGAGCGCCTGGGGATGCGCGCAGACCCGGCGCACGTCGGCGAGCGCCTTCATCCGCCCCATCAGGTGATGATTGATGCGCAGTTCCACCTCGCCGCAGATCTTGAGCGGCGAGGCGAGGAACATGTCGAGCGTATGGTTGACCGTGCCCTCGCTCGAATTCTCGATGGGCACCACGCCGAAATCGGCGATCCCGCTCTCCACCTCGTGAAACACCTCGTCGATCGCCGGCAGCGGCAGCGCACGCACCGAGGAGCCGAAATGCTTGAGCACCGCCGCCTGCGTGAACGTGCCCTCCGGCCCCAGGAAGGCCACCTTGATCGGCTCCTGCTGGGCGAGGCAGGCCGACATGATCTCGCGGAACAGCCGCACGATCTCCTCGTCGGGCAACGGTCCCTCGTTGCGTTCGAGCGCCATTCTGAGCACCTGCGCCTCGCGCTCGGGACGGTAGAAGTCCACCGCCCTGCCCGAGGCCGCCTTGGAGATGCCGACCAGCTGCGCGAGTCGCGCCCGTTCGTTGAGCAGCGCCTGGATGTGCGCATCGATGCCGTCGATGTCCGCACGAATCTTCGCGAGGTCCACGCCCCGCGGCGTCGCACCGGGCTGCGCGCGCTCCGTGGAGCGGGCCGGCGCCGGCTTCGCTTTGCGTTTCGCCATGGATTCAGCCCTTCGGGTGCCTGCGCTCGAAATCGCGCATGAATTCGATCAATGCCTCCACGCCGGCGGGCGGCATGGCGTTGTACAGGCTCGCGCGCAACCCGCCGAGCGCCCTATGGCCCTTGAGGTTCTGCAGACCCGCGGCGGCCGCCTCCTCGAGGAAGCGCGCCTCGAGCGCCGGATCCGCGAGCGTGAAGGTGACGTTCATGCGCGAGCGGGCGTCGGGGGCCACCAGGTTGCGGTACAGGCGCGAGCCGTCGATGGCGGCGTACAGTTTGGCCGACTTCAGGCGATTGCGCTCGCCCATGGCCGCGACGCCGCCCTGGGCCTTCAGCCATTTGAACACCAGCCCCGCGAGATACCAGGGGAAGGTCGGGGGCGTGTTGAGCATGGAATGCTCGGCGTCCACGGCCGCGTAGTCGAACACGGCCGGGGTGCCCGGCCGCGCACGGCCGAGCAGATCGCGCCGCACGATCACCACCGTGAGCCCCGACGGGCCGATGTTCTTCTGCGCGCCCGCGTAGATGAGACCGAAGCGCTGCACGTCCACGGGCTCGGACAGGATGCTCGAGGACATGTCCGCGACCAGCGGCACCGCGCCGCTCTGCGGCAGGTAGCCGAATTCGACGCCGCCGATGGTCTCGTTGGGCGTGTAGTGCAGGTAGGCCGCGTCCGGGCTCAGGCGCAGTTCCTCCTGGCGCGGCACCCGCAAATAGGGGGCGCCCGCGTCCGCCGCCACGTTCACCCGGCAGAACCGGCGCGCCTCGAGGATCGCCTTGCGCGACCAATGGCCCGTGTCGATGTAGTCGGCGGTCGCGCCGGCCGCTGCGAGGTTCATGGGAACGAACGAGAATTGCGCCGAGGCGCCGCCCTGCAGGAACAGCACCGCATGGCTCGATGGAATGCCGAGCAGGTCCCGAAGATCCGCCTCGGCCTCGGCCGCCACCTCCATGAAGGCCTTGCCGCGGTGACTGACCTCCATGACCGACATGCCCGAGTGCCGCCAGTCGAGCAGCTCATCGCGGGCCTGCTCGAGCACCTCGAGGGGGAGCGTGGCCGGGCCGGGCGAGAAATTGTAGACGCGCATCGGCCCCGCGGCGCTCACTCGCCGTCGGCGGAGGCTTGCGCGCCGCCCGGCTCGGCCGGCTCGCCCGCCTCGCCCGCCTCGCCGTCGGCGCCGATCTCGATGCGCTCGAGGCCGGAGAGTTGATCGCCCTCCTCGAGGCGCATCAGGCGCACGCCCTGGGTGTTGCGCCCCACCACCGAGATGTCCTTCACCGGCGTGCGCACCAGGGTGCCGCTCTGGCTCATCAGCATGATCTCGTCGTCCATGTGCACCAGCAGCGCCCCGACCATGCGGCCGTTGCGCTCGGTCGTCTGCAGCGCGATCACGCCCTGTCCGCCGCGGCCGTGCCTCGGAAACTCCTCGATCGGCGTGAGCTTGCCGTAGCCGTTCTCCGACGCGGCCAGAATGTAGCCGGAGTCGGCCACGATCAGGGCGTTGACGCGCTGCTGCTCCTGCAGCTTCACGCCGCGCACCCCGGCGGCCTCGCGCCCCATGGCGCGCACTTCGCTCTCCTCGAAGCGGATCGCCTTGCCGCCGGTGGTGAACAGCAGGATTTCCTTGGCGCCGTCGGTGATCGCCGCACCGACCAGCCGATCGCCCGGCTCCAGATCGATGGCGATGATGCCGTTGGTCCGCGGCCGCGAGAACGACGCGAGCGAGGTCTTCTTCACCGTGCCGAGGCCGGTCGCCATGAAGACGAATTTGCCCTCCTCGAATTCCTTGATGGACAGCAGCGCGCTGATGCGCTCGCCCTCCTGCAGCGGCAGCAGATTCACGATCGGCTTGCCGCGCGAACCGCGGCTCGCCTGCGGCAGCTGGTACACCTTCAACCAGTACAGCTTGCCGCGATCGGAGAAGCACAGCAGCGTGTCGTGGGTGTTCGCCACGAACAGCTTGTCGACGAAGTCCTCGTCCTTGACGGCGGTGGCGGCCTTGCCCCGCCCGCCGCGGCGCTGCGCCTGATAATCGGACACCGGCTGCGCCTTCGCATAGCCGCCGTGCGACAGCGTCACCACCACGTCCTCGGGCGAGATCAGGTCCTCGATGGTCAGGTTCTCGTGATCGCTGATGATCTCGGTGCGCCGGGCGTCCGCGAAGTTCTGGCGGACCGCCTCCAGCTCCTGCTTGATCACCGCCAAGAGCCGCTCGGGGCGCGCGAGGATGTCCGACAGGTCGCGGATCTGCACGAGCAGCTCCTCGAACTCGGCGACGATCTTGTCCCTCTCCAGACCCGTGAGGCGGTTCAGGCGCATGTCGAGAATCGCCTGGGCCTGCACCTCGGTGAGCCGGTAGGCGCCCTCGATCAGGCCGAGGCGGATCGTCTCGCCCTGCGGCCGCGTGTCGATCGCGCCGGCGCGCGCCAGCATCTCCGGCACGGCCCCCGACGTCCAGGCGCGCGCCACCAGGGCGGCCTTCGCCTCGGCCGGCGACGCCGACGCCTTGATGGCCGCGATCATCTCGTCGATGTTCGCGAGGGCTATGGCGAGCCCCTCGAGGATGTGGCCGCGTTCGCGCGCCTTGCGCAGCTCGAACACCGTGCGGCGGGTGACGATCTCGCGGCGGTGGCGCAGGAACGCCTCGAGCATCTCCTTCAGGCTCAGCAGGCGCGGCTGGCCGTCGACCAGCGCCACCATGTTGATGCCGAACACCGTTTCCATGGAGGTCTGCGCGAACAGGTTGTTCAGCAGGATCTCCGGCACTTCGCCGCGCTTCAGCTCGATCACCACGCGCATGCCGTCCTTGTCGGACTCGTCGCGCAGCCCGTCGGAGGCGATGCCGTCGATCAGCTTGTCGCGCACCAGGTCGGCGATCCGCTCGATGAGCCTCGCCTTGTTGACCTGGTACGGCAGCTCGGTGATCACGATGGCCTGGCGGTCGCCGCGGCCGACGTCCTCGATGTGGGTGCGCGCGCGCACGTGCAGCCTGCCGCGGCCGGTCTTGTAGGCCGCCACGATCTCCTGGGCGCCGTTGATCAGGCCGGCGGTCGGGAAGTCCGGTCCCGGCACGATCTGCATGAGCTCGCCGAGGGAGATCTGCGGATTTTCGATGAGCGCGATGCAGGCGCCGACGATCTCGCCGAGATTGTGCGGCGGGATGTTGGTCGCCATGCCGACCGCGATGCCAGAGGACCCGTTGACCAGCAGGTTCGGGATGCGCGTCGGCAGCACCGCCGGCTCGGATTCCGATTCGTCGTAATTCGGTACGAAGTCGACCGTTTCCTTGTCGATGTCCGCGAGCAGCTCGCCCGCGAGCTTCGACATGCGCACCTCGGTGTAGCGCATGGCCGCGGGCGGATCGCCGTCGACCGAGCCGAAATTGCCCTGGCCGTCGACCAGCAGGTAGCGCAGCGAGAACGGCTGCGCCATGCGCACGATGGCGTCGTAGACCGAGGCATCGCCGTGCGGATGGTACTTGCCGATCACGTCGCCGACCACGCGCGCGGACTTCTTGTAGGCCTTGTTCCAGTCGTTGCCGAGCTCGCGCATCGCGTACAGCACGCGCCGATGCACGGGCTTCAGTCCGTCCCTGACGTCCGGCAGGGCGCGCCCTATGATCACGCTCATGGCGTAATCCAGGTAGGATTTGCGCATCTCGTCTTCGAGATTGACGGGCAAAATTTCGCGAGCGATCTCGGCCATTTGCGAGAGTCCGGTGAGCCTTCCGTCGGCTGTTATTTAACGGGGTTTGAACGGAGCGAGACGTGGTCTTCGCATGCTTGGAATGCTACCACAGATCGACCCCTGGCTATAATCCGCCCATGCCCGCGACCGCCGCCGATATCTGCATCAAGGCCCGATGGATCCTGCCCATGACCGGGCGCGCCGGGCCGCTCGAGGACCATGCGCTGCTGGCGGTCGACGGACGCATCACGGCCGTCGTTGCGAACGGCGACCCGCGGGTCGCGGCCGCGCGGCGCGTGGTGGAGCGGCCCACGCACCTGTTGCTGCCCGGCTTCGTCAACGCGCACACGCGGCTCGCCGCGCCGGAGCTGGCCTCGGTGGCGGCGCTGCTGCGCTCGGGCGTGACCACCTGCGGGTTGTTCGGCGGCGCACCCGACCAGGCGGCCCGCGTCGCCCACGAGCACGGCCTGCGCGCCGTGGTCGGCCTGCCGATCGGCGAGCGGCCGACGTCCTGGGCGGCGGATGCCGCCGAATGCATCACGCGGGCGATCGAGCTGCGCGACGAGTACCGCCAGCACCCGGCGGTGTCCACGGTGTTTGCGCTCGCCGACGCCGGCGCACTCGGCGACGCGACGCTCGCCCGGATCGCGACGCTCGCCGATGAGCTCGAGGCCGGCGTGGTCGCGCCGCTGCACGTGTCGGCCGCCGAGATCGCCGCCTCGACCGCGCGCCACGGCCTGCGCCCGCTCGAACGGCTGCGGCGTCTCGGCCTCGCGACGCCCGCGCTCGACGCCGTGCACCTGCTGCAAGCCGATCCGGCGGACATCGAGCTGGCGGCCGCCGCCGGCATCGCGGTCACGCTGTGTCCCCAGGCCGATCTGCTGCGCGGAGCGGGCGTCGCACCGATCGCCGCGCTCGCTGCCGCGGGCCTGCGCATCGGGCTGGGCACCGCCGCCGGCGGGGCCCCCGGGGAGCAGGAGCTGTGGGTCGCCATGCGGCTCGCGGCGCTGCTGTCGCACGGGGCGCTGCCGGCCTGGGATGCGCTCGCCATGGCCACCCGGGGCGGCGCGGCCGCGCTCGGCCTGGAGGCCGTCGCGTGCACGCTCGAGGCCGGCAAGTGGGGCGACCTGTGCTGCGGGGCTATGTCGGCGCCCGGCCTGCCGCCGTGCGAGGATGCCGTGGCGCGATTGGTGTTCGGCGGCGGCCGCGACCTGGTCACCGACGTGTGGGTGGCGGGCCGACCGTTGCTCGACGGCGGCGAATTCACCCGGTTCGAATGGCCGCACCGGGCGGCCTGAAACGCGCGGCCCGCACTCTCGGAGCAAACCATGCACACCTCGACTGGTACTGGCAACGCCGATCCGGCGGAACTCTCGAAATTCGCGGCGCTCGCCCAGAGCTGGTGGGATCCGAAGGGGCCCTCCCGGCCGCTGCACGATCTGAATCCGCTGCGCCTGGAGTACGTGGAACGGGCCGCCGGACTCGCGGGCCGAGCGGTGCTCGACGTCGGCTGCGGCGGCGGCCTCCTGTCCGAGGCCATGGCGCGGCGCGGGGCGCGCGTGCTCGGCATCGATCTCGGCCGCGAGGTCCTCGAGGTGGCGCGCCTGCACGCCTTGGAGAGCGGCGTGCGGGTCGACTATCGCGAGGTCTCGGCCGAGCAGCTCGCCGCCGAGCGCCCCGGCGAATTCGAGCTGGTGACCTGCATGGAGATGCTCGAACACGTGCCCGACCCGGCCGCCGCCCTGGGCGCGCTCGCGGCGCTCGTGCGGCCCGAGGGGGATCTGATCGTGTCGACCTTGAACCGGCATCCGCGCGCGTTCGCCGTCGCCATAGTCGGCGCCGAGTACCTCGCGCGCGTGCTGCCGCGCGGCACGCACGAGTACCTGAAGTTCATCCGACCCTCGGAGCTGGCCCGCTGGGGCCGGCAGGCCGGTCTCGAGCTGCGCGATCTCGCCGGCCTGGGCTACAACCCGCTGACGCGCGCCTTCCGCCTGACCGACGACACCCGGGTGAACTACCTGGCGCACTTCCGGCGCGGCGGCGCATGAGCGCCGCTGCGCGCGCGATCCTGTTCGACCTGGACGGCACGCTGCTCGACACGGCGCCGGACATGGTCGGCGCACTCAACGATCTGCGGGCCGCGGAGCGGCTCGAGGGGCTGCCGTACGGACCGCTGCGCGCCGCGGTGAGCCACGGTGCCGCGCGCCTCGTGCGGCTCGGCTTTCCCGATGCCGGCGAGGCCCGCGCCCAGGCGCTGCAGCGGCGCTACCTCGAGATCTATCGCACGCGCCTGACCCTCGAGACGCGGCTGTTCGCGGGCATGGCTGAGGTGCTCGACGAGCTGGCGCGGCGGCGGCTCGCCGCGGGCATCGTCACCAACAAGCCGGGCTGGCTCACCGAGCCCCTGCTCGAGGAGCTCGGCATCCGCGGGCGCTTCTGCTGCGTGGTGAGCGGCGACACGGTCGCCGAGCGCAAGCCGCATCCCCTGCCGCTGCTGCATGCGGCGCGGCTCGCGGGCGTCGATGCCGCGCAGTGCCTGTACGTGGGCGATGCGCAGCGCGACGTCGAGGCGGCGCGCGCCGCGGGCATGCCCGCGCTGGTCGCGGCCTACGGCTATCTGCGCGAGGACGAGGACTGGCGCGCCTGGGAGCCCGACGGGGCGCTGCAAAACCCCGGGCAGCTCATCGACTGGCTCGACCGGGGTGCGCACGCATGATCGGCGGCGGCCTGCCGGGGGCGCTGCTCGCGGGGATGGCGCTCGGCGCGGCCCTCGCGGGCCTCGCCGTGTTCGCGTGGCGAGCCCGCCGCGAGCAGGCGCAGCGAGTCGAGATCGAGCTGCTGCGCGCCCGCCTCAAGACCGACGAGACCGTGAACGCCGAGCGCGAGACCGCGCTCGAGCGCGCACGCGAGCAGCTGCAGGCGGTGTTCGGCGAGCTGGCCCGCGACAGCCTGCGCAGCAACAGCGAGCTGTTCCTGCAGCTGGCGCGCGAGCGGCTCGCGCGCCAGCACGTCGATGCCGCGCAGACGCTCAAGGAGCGCGAGACCGCCATCGAGTCGCTGGTCGGGCCGATTCGCGAGGCATTGACCAAGACCGAGTCGCAGATCAAATCCATCGAGCGCGAGCGCATCGACGCCTTCGCGACCCTGAAGAGCCAGCTCGAGGCCTTGATGGCGGGGCAGGGCCTGCTGTCGCGCGAGACCCGCAACCTCGTGACGGCACTGCGCCGTCCCGACGTGCGCGGCCAGTGGGGCGAGATCACCCTTCGGCGGCTGGTGGAGCTCGCCGGCATGACCCCGCACGTGGACTTCACGGAACAGCACTCGCAGACCACCGGCGCGGGCACCGTCCGCCCGGACATGATCGTGCACATGCCCGAGCGGCGCGACATCGTGGTCGACGTGAAGACGCCGCTCGAGGCGTATCTGGCGGCCGTCGAGGCGCCGGACGACGAGGAGCGCGGCGCGCAGCTGCGGCGCCACGCGCAGATCGTCGGCGCTCGCATTCGCGAGCTGGCCTCGAAGAGTTATTGGTCGCAGTTCGAGCACAGCCCGGACTTCGTGATCCTGTTCCTGCCGGGCGATCAGTTCCTCGCGGCCGCGCTGCAGGAGAATCCGCAGCTCGTGGACGAGTCCCTGCGGCAGAACGTGATGCTCGCCACCCCGACCAGCCTGATCGCCCTGTTGAAGGCCGTGGCCTACGGCTGGAAGCAGAGCGTCCTCGCCGACAAGGCCGCCGAGGTGCGCGGTCTCGGCGAGGAGCTGTACAAGCGCCTGGCCGTGTTCGCCGAGCACCTGGTCAAGGTCGGCAAGTCCCTGGGACAGAGCGTCGAGTCCTTCAACCGCGCCGTCGGCTCGCTCGAACAGCAGGTGCTGCCGGCGGCGCGGCGCTTCCCCGGGCTCGGGCTGCGCACCGACCGCGAACTGCCGAACACCGAGCCCGTCGAGGCACTGCCGCGCACGCCGCGCGTCGCGGGCCCCGCGCAGACCGATTCCGCGGCCACCGACGAGGCCCGCCCTGAGCCGCCTTGAGGATCCGTATCGCGGCCGCGCGCTCGCGCCCGGCTCGCCCCAATACTGGAGCTGGACGTTCGCGCCGCCCGAGCTGCGCGAGCCTCTGCTCCTCATGTACGCCTTGACGGCCGAATGGCGCGCGCTCCTCGATCCGTCGATCGAGGGCGGCGTCGCGCGGATCAAGCTCGCGTGGTGGCGCGACGAGCTGCGCCGGCTCGCGGCGCGCAGCCCCTTGCATCCCATCACCCGCCATCTCGCGGCGCTGCCGCGGGCCGGCGAGGCGGGCTTCGGCGATCTCGAGGCGACGCTCGATGCGGTCGAGGGCGAGATCGGCGGGGTGCCGCTCGAGCGCGGCGCCGAGCTCGATGCACACTGCCGCGCGCTCGGCGCACTGCCCCTGCTGGTGGCCGCGCGGCTCGCGGCCGCCGGCGCCGCCCGCGCCGCCCTCGGCGCCGCCGCCGCGGCCGACGCCGTCGGCGGGGAGGTCGCGAATGCCCGG
>VFSW01011905.1_pt1 | contig 12185 bp, 12 predicted proteins | sample 5358111 | NCBI WGS metagenome assembly VFSW01 (sample SAMN11554181, study PRJNA540505) | mine drainage metagenome | isolation source: sediment from site ElyBrook_90M | place: USA: Ely Copper Mine, Vershire, VT | collected 2017
CGCTGCCAACTGATACACGCGGTGGATGCTGTTGACGAGTTCGTCGCCGGAGAAGGGTTTGGTGAGGAATTCGCGCGCGCCGGCAAGCATCGAGCGGCGCAGATAGTCTGCTTCGCCTTGCACCGACATCATCACGACCTGGACGTTCGGCAAGTGCGACGAGATGGCTTCGCTGGCGGCGATGCCGTCCATGCCCGGCATGTTAATGTCCATCAGAACGATGTCGGGCATGAATTTTGTGGCGAGTTCGATCCCTTCGTGACCGTTGGATGCGGCGGCGACCACTTCGACATCGTCTTCGAAGTAGAGAAGTTTCTTGATATTCTCGCGCGTCTCCATAATGTCGTCGACGATGAGGACGCGAATCTTTGGGCTAGTGGAGCCGGAGGCGGGCATCGAAAACCTTGTCTGAACGCGCGATCGGGTATCGAATCGGCACGGCAGTTGAGAGATGGGTTGATTGGATCATCGGCCGAGTAAATTGAAATTGAATCGTTTGTTCAGATACTGAAGCGTGACCGGTTCCGTCGTTACGAGTTTGTGGTCGCCGGCGGGGCGTAACAAAAGCTGGATGCTGCCTTGCTCGCTCGCACTCTTAAGCGCCAGCGCGTCCTGGCGCTCCACAGCAAACGTGATTTCTCCGCCAGGGGCTTGTTGCTGGTTGTTCGCTGGCGCGCCCCAACTGCCGATATTGAGAATCAGGACATCCTGGAGCATCAACTGAGTCACGGGTTGCCCCTCAGTGCCGGTCGTCGTCGTTACGACAGTTCGGCTGACGGATGGCGAGGGTAGACCACCGGGATTCAGAGTTAGCATGAGGTCGACGGTGTCGCCGGTTTGGACCGCGTTCGCAATCGTGGGAAACGCGAAGGAAACTGCCACCTTGCCGGCGGGAATCACGTACGAAGCGTTCGATCGAGTTTCATTGATTTTGGTCTTGTCGACATACATCGGCGGCAGGATGATCTGCCCTTGATAGATCGGCTCCAACGCGAGTTTGCCCACCAGGTCGCCCGGTCTTGAAGACGCGCCGTCGGGGACCGGCTCAGGCCATTGCTGAGTCCCCAGTTGGTCGGCGCGAATCTCCGTTCGATCCGGAATGGGTTGCAGCGCAATTACGACGGGTTGAGTCTGGACTTGCTGAACTTGGGGTTGTGGCGTGCTGAGCGCCAAAAATGTCCCCGCGGCGGTCACCAGACCCAAGATAATGCCGAGCAGGATGAGGATTCTTCCTCCACGTCGCATAAAGCTACTCCTTGAGAAGGTTGGTCAAGGCGCTGACCTGAAGATATTTTAACCTGAATTATTGGATTTAGCAAGGGAGAAAAAGGTAACCCCCAAGTCTGTGATGAAAACAAGCAAAAACCACTTGACACCCGCGCGTTTTTGTCATAAACTCAACGTGTCAGCCGGCACGGTTCTGCTTCCCCATCTTTCTAATCGATCAAAGTTACATTTTCTTTCGCACAAACGGGGAAACCAAATGAATCATCAAACCAGACTTGCGCTATTTTTTGGAGCGATCCTATTGGTGTCGGCGGCGGTATTTGCTTCGACCGCAGGCGCTTCATCGGTAGACGAACCCGCGAGACTATCAGTCCCGAGAGTCTTCGCGATCCAAGCACCTCCACCGCCTGTTTCCTATACTCTAACGATCAATAAGAATGGCAATGGTTCGGTCACGCCTCCTAGCGGGACGCAATACCTTTCAGGAACGAACGCGATTTTGAGCGCGACGGCAGATCCAGGTTGGCAATTCAGCAGTTGGTCAGGTGGCGGTCTCAGTGGGAACGCGAGTCCTGTTACGATCAAAATGATTACCGACACAACGGTGACGGCGAATTTCGCGCAGGTCCCGGCTACTGCGACTCCGACGTTCACCCCAGCCTTCACGCCGACACCTACGCGGACATCGCCGCCGCCCGCACCTACCAATACGTCAGCAGCACCATCAGTAACTCCCACATCAACATCTCCACCCGCGGCAACCGGCATACCAGTGCCTCTTGTCACAATTACTCCCTTGCTTGGCGCAGGCGCTGCTACTGTGACGCCTACGCCAACATCTCGCTTGCCTACCACTGGCAGTTCCCCGCTCACCTTGATAGCCATTGGCCTCGTTTTGGCTCTGATCGTGGTCGCCACGCGAGTGATGCGGCAATCCTCTAACTAAGATTCTGCACGAACGCGATACTACTTTGAAAATGGCGGGTATGCTCAAACGGGCATACCCGCCACTTCTTTTCCAATTGTGAGGTTGGATTAGTTATTGCTTACGTATATACGGCAGGAAAAGTGACAATCCGCCGACCCCTCCACCTCCACTAGTGCCGGCTGCCGCCCAAATGATGTTATCGGTGTAGCGTGGAGAGGGACCTTGCTCGTCAAGTTCCAAGACATATCCGTACGGGTGGCAGTCAGCATCCGTTGATATATCGCAGGTATCGATCTGCGCGTAAAATTTGCTTGTGTTCTTCAGAACATCACATTGGGCATAAAATGGGCTAGGCGTTTTGTAGAGTTCCAAGTTGTAGTAGATGAATGGCGGATAGGGTCCACCCGGCAAGCCCACATGTGAAGGACTCACATCAGTGCATGTTATCGCGTTAGTCACGCTGATAGGTGTTGTGGGAGCAGGATTGGGATCGGCATAGAAGCTGACCCAGAACATGTAACTTGGCGCCGACGATTGTGGTGCAGCCGGAGCTTTGCTTTGAACAGTCCCAGCCGGCGGTGGGGGCTTGCGCGTTGCGCCTGTCCGCGTTGCAGGCGCCTTGCCGCCAATTGTTGTACTCGTGCGCCGTACCGGCGCTAACGGGGACATCGTGTTTGAAACCCAATATGTGATTACCTGTGTCTGTGTCACTGGGCTTGAAAATGCAGGCGGTGCGTCCAGGCGAGTAATCGCAAAGTCGGGGAAGGCAGGCGGTGGCGGATATCTCACTTGAAATGCGTTGAGCGACGGCGAAAGAGCACTTACGGAAGATGTGAAGAACGCGCGATACTGAATCAAACTCGCGGTGAGACTGACACCGAACGAGGTAGTCACACTGAGCCCAGCTTGCAAACCGCCTGGCAGATTGGTCCATCCTGTGCTGGGGTTTGCAAAGTCGTTTGGGTTGGTACCAGATCGGTATTGAACGGTCATTGTGACCGGATTAGTGATGGTCGAGCCGATGTTGATGCTGGTAATGTGTTGCTGACTCGCCCCAAGAATCATAACTCGCGAAAGAAAATTGCCCTGCGGCGCATACTGATTCCCAAAACCCGAAGTTGAGCCGTGGTAGACAGTGTCTGTTCCCCCGCTCCCTCCTGTAGGGTCGCCGCCGATCACGTAAACCTCTCCGCCGCTATTGATCACGCTGGCGTGACGAGAACGCGCCTGTGGCATCGGTGTGGTGACAATCCAATCAGAATTGTACGCGGACCAATAATGCGGCGCCCCAGTTGTGTCAATGAGCGCGGAGCGGACTTCATTGCTCGGAAGGGGGTTCAGACCCCCGGTGAGAAAGAGTTTGCCGTTGCCTTGCACCATCCCATGCGCTGTGAGGGGGGTTGGCAAACCGTCGCTAATGTTGTCGGTGAATGTAATAGGTGAATCGTTCTGAAAGGATGTGAAGGGGACGTTATTGACGGGACTGTTTCCGTCTTGCCCGCCCGAAACGTAGAGAAAATCAGTGCTGTTTGCATCGCGCCAAGTGGCGACCCCAGAAGAGTGTCTGCCAGATGTGTTTGGAAGTTGCTGTGTCTCAGTGATTACGCCGCCGAGAGTGCCATTCGCATCTTGGATCGGATAATGAAAGACGTAGGGGGAATCGCTATTTCCGTCTGAGGTTCCTCCAATGACGTACAGATTGCCATTGCGTACGACTGCCCCGGTGTAGTACAATCCATAAAGAGTATTGGAACCAAACCCTTGGACAGTCGGTAGGGCGGTATAGTCGTTTGTCCAACTGCCTGTGAACGCGCCATTGGCGTCAATGGAGCGATAGGAGATAGTCGAAGTCGGCGGCTGGTTCAAGCCCTGTTGATAATATCCGCCAATAACGTATAGAATGCCCCCGGACTGGGTTGGTGAGATGACGGCTGACATTCCCGCCAATGGCGTGGGTATCGCCGTTGGAGTCACCCAGCCAGATGGCTTGATTGATCCTGTGATGAAGGTGGTTGCCGAGAAGATCTCGCTGTGAATGCTACCTTGTTCCAACCCACCGATTGCGTAAATGATGTCGTGATAGATGACGGCAGCCAGTTCGGTGCGGGGACCGGGCAAATGGTAGGTATCCGTGATCCAGGGGGATGTTAGTCCCATCGGCAAGAGTTGGACGGCGCCATCGTCAATGTTAGCCAAGCCGGTCGCATAAAACGAACCTTGGACAAAATCGCTGAGCGTCGTGTCAGTGACAAAACAATCAGTCAAAGTGCAGGGACCATCTGCAGAGACTTGAGGCGGAGTGCTGAACAGCAAACCTATAAATGCGGCGAGTAGCATGATGCTCCCGCCGTAGATCAGCCACCTGTCGGAGCGCATAGGGGGATATCTCCAGACTATTTGTAGATTGAGCCAATGAGGGGGATAACCGAGCGGTTACCCCCCTTGTTCCAAGACTATGGTGAACAAGTCACCGGGGTCGTTGACGAGAGCCAGACATCTGCTGGGTAGGTCTGGTCTTGGATTTTTACTTCAAGTGTAGGGAGAGTCACGAGGTTCATTCCACCAGGTCCCAAGGTATACTGGTTGTAGGTCAAAGCCCCGTCGGTCACAGAGGTTGGCTGGATATCCCAAATGCCGGTGGGAATATTAGTAAAAATCGCCTGACCCGCTGCGTCGGTGGATTGCTGTAGGATGGTATTGTCGCCTTCTCGCTTCAACGTGATCGGTATATTGACAGCAGGTTGTGTGCTTGGAGCCGTCTGGCAGTCAGTGCCAATTTGCTGAACGCTAGTGGAGATCGACGTCCACGCATTCACTAGGGAATCGTGGTCCGGCGCTGGGATAAAATGCTGGGTGTTGTTTGTGTTGTAGCTTGCCATGGCTGGGAACATGCTTACCAGGTTCGGATTTGTCGACCAGTCCGTTCCTATTGCAACGACGAAGACAATGATGCCATTGCTCTTGGCAATTGTTGCCTCGTTGGTCATGTCCTGTACCGAATTGTAGTTGCAAGTAGCAGCGTCCAAATTGTCCCCGGCATAATATCCCGTGTCGACGCGGACGTTCGCGCGCCCATCCGTCAATATGATCATTACCGGGGTGTTGCCCGATATGTGGCTGGACCCCAGTAGGGTCAGCCGCGCCAACTTAACCGCGGCGGCTGTAGGTGTATTTTGTGATACAGAGAGCCCACCAATCGTAGTACTGATCTGGTCCATCCAGCCCAATGACCCGCCGAGGTCTTCTCGCAACTGAGCTTGTTCGTTCTTGGTCTGCCGCGTATTGCAGTCAGATGTATAGCTCTTACTGTAATACTGCATGGGGATTTGCGGGAAGGTAACCAGTGATACTTGATCTGTCCATGTAGGATTGGTTTTTTTGGAGCTCTTCATGGCAGCAATGAAGCTCTTCAATTGTGTCTTCGCCTCAGTCAGCTTGCTCGAACCTCCAGACAATGTGTCGTTCATGCTGGACGAAATGTCGAGGACCAGCGCCACATCTACTGGTACGTGACCATATTGGGGATTGGTCGTCTTGAGGATTTTGTTGTAACTGGCGGTGACGATCGCTTTACGTGTGGTGCTCGTATCTGTAATCGCACAAACGCCATAATTTGCGCAACCGCCTCCGGCTGACGGGGTGGTCCAATTCTGAACCGTGGCTTCGATGTATTTGTCATCACCGTTAGGATGGTTCTGTGTGCAGGTGCCAGCTCTGTTCGATCCGAATTTGTAGCACGTAATATGCAAGCGCGCAAACCCATTGATGCTGTATGTGGTGTTGGTGTTGGTTCCGGTGTCGGCAACGGGAATAGTTATAAGCGTATTGTTGTTGACGAGGTTCTGTAGTGCGGTTACGATGTTGCTATCCGTGCTCGCCGAAATACTATTCTTGCCTGTGAGAGTGTCATTATGAAAGAAAGTCCCGCTCGTTGCCTGCGAACCATTGTTAAGCTCGCTATCAATCGAGTTGCCTTGCGCCCAATAAACATAACGGAACCTGTTTTGATTGACGTTCAACTGGTTCTCGCGGAGGACATAGCGGTAGTTGGGGGTGGTTTGTTCGGTGATGACAGCAGGGTTGCCACCATTGGAAAATGTGGCAGCATCAACAAGAATAGGGAACAAATCCCTGGAACTGCATGCGCCGCACTTGGCAAGCGTAGACGAGGACCCACCCGTCGACATATGTTGAAAGCCAACTATTTGAGCGAATAAGGTGTCGAATTCGAAATTTCCCTCCGCGTGTATGCCTACGACCGGATACACAACTGAATTCATCGTCAAAGTTACCGGAATTGTGTTGCCACCGCCGAAATTTCCAACGGCGTAATTAGTACCTGGCGGATTTTGATAATAAAATCTGTTGCCCTGTGAGTCTTGCAGCACGACCCAAATGTTGCTGGGGCTGATCGTTACACCACCGTTGTTCGAGGCAGCTTGTAGGACAGCAGACTGGATTTCGCCGGCTTTTTTTCCCATTGCGAAGGAAACGGTGCCTGCTTGCGAAGCAGCGTCAAATGCATTTTGGACCTGGCGTCGTTTGATATACGTATTGCCGGCATCGACCGCCAATGCCACGAGTGCCAAGAGCGCAATGATCGCGAAGGTGATAATAACGATGGACTGTCCTTCTTCGCGCTTTATCAGAGATTTCATTTTACACCTCCTGTGAGTGCAACCAGTTAGTTGACGGTCATGATAGACTTGGCTTGTATCTGAATCGGAGCGAATCGAATGGTTTGGCCGCTAAACATAGGAAGACTGATTTGAGGAAGTCCAACCGTGTATGTCGCTGTTACGGAGACACGTACATCTTTCGTCCACGGACTTGGACTTGGATCACCAGGGTTCCACGAGGGAGAGACGCTAACCTGCACCTGCGTCGGGTTCATACTAAAGGTTTTGGAACGGACAAGACTTACAATATCTGTTTGTATGTCTGGATTGGCGGTTATTGCGTTCGTGCCTTCGCGTACAGCAAGCTGGAGGGTGAGGTATGAATAGAACAACATCGCAAAAAAAGTCAACCCCAAAAGCACCGCCAGAAGAATCGGCAGCATGAAAGCAAATTCGACGGTGGATTGACCAGCGCCCTTTTTCCGAAGATTTACGGGAATCATTATCACGCCAAATAATCTTATCGAATAGCCATCGAGAAGGTGTAATTCAGTTGGTAATAATTAGGGAGTCCGAATCGCCCAACGCCAGGCATACTCACTTCAGATGTGAAAGTATGCAGGCGGTAATGAACGGTGACCGTAATTGTGCATAGTTGCTCTGTGCCTAATGAGCAACCGGATTTGGTTGCGGGGTCCTGAACAGGACGATCCACTGCCAATATGTCTTGATTCAGCAACCCGCCTGCCCGGAGTTGTTCACCCACAACCGTATGTACATCACTCTGCACGCGGTCATAGTACTCATTCCAGATCGTTATGTTGTTGCTTCCACCGCCGTATATCTCGCTATCAAAAGCGCCGATGCAACCAACCCCATTTAAATTTGTGGAGGGATTGCCTAGGGAGCCACAAGTGCGATCGCCGAGTTCGGGATACATCGAGGCAAAAGCCGCGCCCTCGTGGGCGGCGTTCACGAGAGCGATGTAATTGGCGAACACAATCCCAACCTCCACGAGTGCAAGCACAAGCATGATGATAATGGGCAAGAGGATTGCCATCTCAACCATGCTTTGCCCCTTCTGCGCCCGATGATCTGAGATCCGCTGTCCGTTCAACACGATCACCTAGCTTTCTCCAAAACCAACGCATCCTATCCGGCTTTTGATTCAACCTAAAACCCGGCAAAAAGGGGTTACGGAATAATTTCCTTAACCCCTTCTTGGTGACACTGGATACGATAAGATAGTTGCTAACCGATAGATGTTGGCGTGGGCACCTATCATAGATAGGGCCCAGTCCGTGGGTGATTGGGTTTGATCGCTTAGGTCGACGAAAGACCGTTGGTCACTTTGCTGAAAATGTTGGCGATCTGGGGGCCGACCAGCAACAAGATGGCGATGACGACGATAGCCACCAAGACAAGGATCAAAGCGTACTCTACCAAACCCTGACCTTCTTCGCGAGGCATGTACATGATGTTCTCACCTCCCTTCCTTTAGGATTTCTATGTGGACAAGCTTGTCCACACTTGCGACTGCCTGTATTATATTCTAATTAACGTCCACCGGCAATAGGAGTGGAGTACTCCATCGCATCGGCTCGGACGCGGAGGCGCGGGTTAGGGTTCGACAAGAAATAGATTCCCGTTCACCGGTGCGGAACGGCGTCCGCACCCTACGTAGGGAACGCTCGCCGGAGCGTTCCAGATATACGGTTCAGCAAGTTATTCTTTTTCGAACCCTTAGTTCGCCGGCAGCTCGACGCGGACTTTGGTGCCGCGCCCGGTGCCGCTCTGAAACTGAATCTTGCCGCCCAACATCTCGATCCGCTTTTCCAGATTGACCAAGCCGGAGCTGTTGCGCTGCCGCGCGGACGCGATCGCGGTCGCAACGTCAAAGCCGCTCCCGTCGTCCTCGACCGTGACCACGACCGGATTATCCTGGAGGTCCAACGTCACTTGGACGCGCGAGGCGTGCGCGTGGCGCGCCGCGTTGTTCAATAATTCCTGCACGGAGCGAAACAGGGTTACTTCGATATAGGAGGACAAAGCCGTTTCGCCCAAGGTCGCGAGGTGGGTCGGCAAACGCGTTTTAGTTTCGAAGGTTTGCACGTAGCGCTTGAGTGTGGGAATCAGCCCCAAATCGTCCAGCATCATCGGGCGCAGATCGAAAATGAATTCGCGGATGCGCTGAAAGGTCGAGTTCGCGGCGTTCTTAAGATTGCTCAGTTCGCCGCGCGCCTTGGTGGGATTGGTGTCAAACATGCGCTCGACGATCTCGGCTTGCAGAATCAAATTGGTCAACGATTGCGCCGGCCCGTCGTGCATCTGCCGCGCCAGATGCTGGCGCTCCAGCTCTTGCGCTTCAATGATCTGAACCATCGATTGCTTGTCGAGCGCATGCGCGTTGTCGCCGGTGAGCAGGACGGAGCCGGAGACTTCGCCTAGTTGTTCGGTCAGGAATGCCAGGCGATCCAGCTGATTGCGATAGCGCTGCAACTGGCGCTGCTTGTTTTGCAATTGCTCCAACTGGCTTCGCATCATGAACAAGCGCAGCTGCACATCCTGTCCGCTCAGATACGCGCTTTTGATTTCCTCGCGCGGGTACGCTTCCAGATTCGCTTCGATCTGGCGGAGTCGGCTCGCGGCGTCGGCTTGGCGCTGTTGCAGTCGATCGACCTCGCCGGTGTTTTGTTTGACGAGAACGTCGATCTCGCGAATCTCACCCTCCAGCTGCTCGCGCTCGGTCGCGGCTTCGGTCGAGAATGCTTTCAGGTCAGGCAAGGCACTAGGCATCGGATTAACCTCTTAGGGTTCGACAAGAAATAGATTCCCGTTCACCGGTGCGGAACGGCGTCCGCACCCTACGTAGGGAACGCTCGCCGGAGCGTTCCAGATATACGGTTCAGGAAGTTATTCTTTTTCGAACCCTTAGCGAGCGTCTTCCAGCCGAATCCAGCCGCGGCGCAGCGCGTACACCGCCGCTTGCGTTCGATCGTTCACGGCGAGCTTGCGCAAGATGGAGGTCATATGATTCTTGACCGTCTGCCGGCTGATGCCCAGGAGTTGGGCAATCTCCTTGTTGCTGTTCCCGCGCGTAATCAATTTCAAGATTTCCATCTCGCGCGTGGAGAGGGGCTGGAAGGTGTATTCGGAACTGTCCGCGTCCGAAACGGTCATCTGCTCGAATTGGCTGATCAACCAAGTGGCAACTTGCGGCTTGAGCAGGACCGCGTCGTTGATGACATAGTTGCGCTTGCTCACCTCGCGGATCGCGCGGATCAATTCCTGCGGATCGACGTCTTTGGGAAAATAGGCGGCGGCGCCGGCGCGGATGGCGTGCAGCATTTGTTCGTCGTCGTGGTACGCCGTGAGGATGATGATGCCAACGTCCAGCTTCGACGAAGTGAGTTCGCGCGTCGCCTGCAACCCGTTGAGGTTGGGCAGGTTCACGTCCATCAAGATCACTGCCGGTTTTACTTTGCGCGCCAGCTCCACCGCCGCGGCTCCGTCCGCGGCTTCCCCTTCGATCTGAAGGTCATCTTCCAATTCGAGCACGCGGCGCAAGCCGGCGCGAAAGAGCGGATGGTCATCGACGATCATCAAGCGAATCTTGGGTTCGCTCGATTTCTTCTTGGGCTCGACGGTTTTCTTCTTGGTCGCGCTGGTCGATGTTTTTTTCATTCTCTGCTCACTTTGGCGAGTGGGGCTTGTGCGTGGGCGCGGTCAGGACGACTCGCACGCCGTGACCCGGCTCAGAAAAGACCTGGAGGTTGCCGCCCAACAATTCCGCGCGGTCGCGCATCGCGACCAGTCCCAGCCGCCGGTTCGGCGCCACCGGCCGGGACGGATCGAATCCTGTGCCGTTGTCGGCAATCGTTACGGTAAACCGATCGGGGGTAGATTCCAATTCCACTTGGACTAGATTGGCGCGCGCGTGTTCGCGCACGTTCTCGAGCGCTTCCTGAATGACGCGAAAGATCGCCATCTCCACGGTGAGCGGATAGCGTTCGGTGAAGGCGTCCCAGCCGCGCAGCCCGACCCGAATGCCGGTGCGGCGCGAAAACTCTTCCGCATATTTCTGAAGACTGGCTGCCAGTCCCAGTTCGTTCAGCAGCGGCGGCGAAAGCTCCGCGACCAGATCGCGCACGCTGGTCAGCCCCTGACGCAACTCGTCGAGCAAGGCGGTCAGCCCGGCGCGCGCGGCGTCCGGTTGATCGTTCATCAGGCGCAGGCACGTTTCGATTTCCAGCGCGGCGTTCGCGAGCAATTGTCCCGGTCCCTCTTGCAGCATCCGCGCCAGCCGATAGCGTTCCTCTTCCTGCGTCTGAACCACGACCGCTTTAGCGAGCATAGTCGATTCAGCCATCAGCGCAAGTATAGCATCAAATAGGACAGACTGCAAGTAATTTGACACGCCGGTATGAACGCGGTAGAATAATTGTAATCGCGCCAGAAGGAGAATCGACGATGATTAGCTTTTCGCTCACTGACGAGCAAAAAGAATTGCAGAAACTTGCTCGCGATTTCGCCCAGAATGAAATTGCCCCCCTGGCTCCCCAGTTGGATCGGACTGGCGAGTACCCCCATGCGATCCTGAAAAAAGCGCACACGCTTGGACTCTTGAACCTCACGATTTCGGACGCGTACGGCGGCGGCGGACTCGGCTGGCTCGAGTCCTGCATCGTCGGCGAAGAGTTTGCCGCGGCGTGCGCCGGCGTGACGACCGCCGCGAACGCGAGCGAACTCGCCCTCACGCCGATCGAACTTGCCGCGTCCGAATAGCAAAAGAAAAAATTCATCGCGCCGATTGCGCGCGACGGCGGACTCGCCGCGTTCTGCGTGACCGAGCCCGGCGCCGGCAGCGATGTCGCCGCCATGCGCACGCGCGCCACCAAGCAGGGCGACGAGTACATTCTGAACGGGACGAAACATTTCATCACCAACGGCGATGTCGCGCAGCTCCTCACGGTCTTCGCGTCGACCGACCCGGAGAAAAAGCACCGCGGCATCTCGTTGTTCGTCGTGCCGGCGGACGCGCGCGGTGTCACGCGCCATCACATGGGCGAGAAGATGGGGCATCGCGCGTCGGACACTGCCGAAATCGTCTTTGAAGATGTGCACGTGCCCGCCGCGAATTTGCTGGGCAAAGAGGGCGAGGGTTTCAAGTTCGCGATGGAAACCTTCGACCGCACGCGCGTTGGGATCGGCGCGGCGGGTGTGGGCGTCGCGCGCGCGGCGATGGAAGCGGCGATCAAGTTTACCAAGGAACGCCAGCAATTCGCGCAGCCCATCGCCAATTTCCAGGGCGTGCAGTTTATGATCGCCTATATGGCGATCAAGATCGAGACGGCGCGCCTGTCCGTCTGGCACGCGGCGTGGCTGACCGATCAAAAGCTGCCGTACTCGTA
>VFSW01011906.1_pt1 | contig 12184 bp, 19 predicted proteins | sample 5358111 | NCBI WGS metagenome assembly VFSW01 (sample SAMN11554181, study PRJNA540505) | mine drainage metagenome | isolation source: sediment from site ElyBrook_90M | place: USA: Ely Copper Mine, Vershire, VT | collected 2017
CGTGCCGCGATTTCCTCCTTCGTCAGCGGAATCCTCTCGCCCAAAGCTCTCTTCAACTCCATGCGTTCCCTCACCCACGGGTGCACGTGCGCGATGTGTGAGCGGAGGTGGGACCGGGTCCGAATGATCTTGCGGCAGCCTCCGCCCAACGGACAGCGCCTTCGGCTGCTCATCGGGCCGGGCTCGAGGGGGAGAGACGTGAACACGTTCGAAACCAGCACCTCCACGGGCACCGAGGGCGCCGGAGCGGCGTCCTCGTCCTCGGGCCCGTAGGCGATCATGCGAACGCTCCCTCGTAGGCGACGGGGGCCGTGGGAGGAGGCACGGCGGTCTCTCCGAGTTGGTTCTTCATGCAGGGCCCGATGAAGGTGCAGAGCCCCGCGTGGCGCGGAGGGTCGATGCAGAAGTGGTCCTGGACCGTGGGGTCGCGGGGGATGACGGAGTCGCGGCAGCCGCAGGGCCGGAAGCACCGGTTGAACCGCTTCCGGTATTGAGTCATGACCCTCGGTCGGTTGCCCATCACTTCCTCCGAACTCGGCCGTTTCCGGCCTGCATGATCTCCAGGACGATGGTCGCGGAGCGTGCGAGGTGCGCCTCGCCGGTGGGAGTGAGGACCCAGCACCGGTGGCCGCCGATGCGCTCCTCGCGGAGCAGGCCACTGTTGGTCCAGTGCTCGAGTTCCTCCTGGAGGAGGGTGGCGTCGAGCACGGTAGGGGTCCTCGCTTCGTCGGGCATCGAGATCAGTCCGCTTCCGTACCACCGAGGATGTCGGCGATCGCGCGCTTCGCGGCGCGTGTCCAGGCCCGCGTCAGTGCGAAGTGTTCCCTCTGGCTCAACGATACCGGCTTCCCTGTCTTCGTCGTGGCCGCGATCTCGGAGAGGCGGCAGGAGCCGATGCCGTCGACGAAGCGGGATCCCTTGGAGACGCGGACGCGAACACGGAAGCGGTAGTCGAAGTCTCCAGAGTCGGCCAGCTGCACCGTGGCCTCCTCGATGTCGCGCTCCTCGATGCTGAGGCCGAAGGGGAGGGCCAGGCGGGTGGCCCCGGTGCGGTTCATCTCCTTGTGGCCTTCGATCTCGTCGAAGCAGGCCGGGTCGGAGAGGATGACGTCGCGGAACTCGAGGTAGTCGTTCCAGACCTTCTTCGCCTCCGCGATGCCGAGCTCGGCGCGGACCACCAGGTCGCCCTGGACGGAGGCGGCGATCGCGGTCTCCTCCGCGTGCGAACGCGGAAGCGCCGGGGGCCCTCGCTGCTCGTCCTGCATCTCCTTCGCCGTCTGGAAGCTCCGTACGGGTCCCGTTGTGCTTGCGCTCATGCGTTCGCCTCGACCATGATGAACCGGTTCAGCCAGCGTCCCTTCGCCGCCCGGTGCCGGGCTTTCTCGCGCCCGACGACACGGAGCCGTCCGGCCGACCGCCACGCGCCGATGACGGACCCGATCAGGTTCCGAGGGACGCTCGAGCGCCCGACCCGGTCCATGACGTCGTCGGCGGTGAACTCGACGAGCTCCCGTGCCGCCAGCTGCAGCTCGAACTCGACGGTTCTCCACTGCTCGGGATACTGGCGACGGTAGCCACGCTGGACTCCTACGAACTCCGGGTCCTGGGGGAAGGCATCGAGCGTGACCTGGCCGCTCATGCGACACCCTCGTAACCGGCGACGCGGAGGGGAAGGAGGACGCGGCTGGCGAGCTCGTTACGCCGGCGACCGTCGAGGCTGTGACGAGCCCTGAGGTGGCTGTAGAGGCAGTCCTTGACGCGGCGGATGGGCTCCGTCGGAGCGATGGCCCACGACTGGTCGCATGGGGGGACGGGGCAGTAGAGCGTGATGCGCTGCTCGGCCTTCAGCTCCAGGTGGAAGTGGACGAAGAGGCCGGCGGACATCAGTTTCCCCTCGGTCCGTACTGGTAGACGACCTCGGGAGCGAGGGCGAGGCGGTCCCCCTCGCGGATGCCGCTCCAGAGCATGATCCCGAAGATGACCAAGGCGAGGACCATGAACGCGGGAGAGGCTCCGAGAGCCACGGCCACGATGGCGGCGACCAGGACGCCCGGAGCGGCGACAAGGAGGATGAGGCCGAGACTGACCCAGCGGTCGATGGCGTCGGCCTTCACAGCTGGACTCCCGGCGGCAGCTGGCGGAGCTTCTCGACGATGCGGGCCTCCATCAGGAGGAGCCGCGTCTCGTACTCCTGGAGGTGCGCACAGTGAGGACAGGCGGCGTCGACGAGGGCGCCGGCGGGGATCTCAGGGTCTGGGCCGAAGAGCGCGCGGAGCCCTTCGGAATCCTCGTCCCGGTCGATCGGAGCGAAGGCCATCGGGTGGCCGTCGGCGATCACTGGGGCCTCCCGAAGCGTATGGACCACCAGCCGGGGCCGAGGCTACGGACGCGGACCGCGGCGAGACGGTGCTCGGCGGGGAGTCGGCGTCCCTTGGAGAACCGGTCCATCTGGGCGAGGGCGTTCGCGATCGCCTCGTCACGGTCACGGCCCGGGGCTTCGGCGTCGACGTGGTCGGTGAAGCGCCAAACGGAGCCGTTCATGCGGGGATGGCCTCCACGCGGTCGGAGGGATCGCGGCGGAACACCCGGGAGAGAACGCCGGGTTTCGCGGAGGGAGGAGCGGGAGGGGCGGAGCCGGAGGGGGTTGCTCCGGCTCCTTGGTATCGTGAGTCGTGCTCGTCGAGCAGTCGGTTGATGACGCTCCAGAACGGTTCACGGGGGTAGGAGCGGGCCGACTCCAACCGGCGCTTTACGTCCGGACGGAGAGCCACGGTCTTGTCGGCAACTTCTTCGCCGCCGTATGTCGCCATCTACGGATGCCTACATATTACCTCCTATTTAGAATATTGGTGACGGTGGGAAGCCTGTGCCTCGGCCCGGGAAAGTCCCGTTGAAGAAGGTCACTCTGGCGATGCCGGAGGAGCTCTACACTGAGGTAGAACACATCGTCCGAATCGGGAGGAGATGGATCTCCGAGGCTGACTTCATCCGGAACGCGGTCGCCAACGAGGTCGAAAGGTGGAAGGCCGCCGGGCACCGACTCCCTGAGGGGCCGGGACCAGGCGACCTCGTGGAAGAGGTTAGGGCGCGGGAGGCGTCGAACCGGCGCCCGAGGAAACCATCTCAGTGAGGGCCCTCAGGTTGTCCCGGTCCTTCGCCTCGCGGGCTAGGAGCAGAGCGTCCCGTACCGCAGCGCGCGCCTCGTCCAGGGAGCGCGCCTTGGTGAGAATCCCGAGACTTAGACTGAGGCCGTCCCCAAGTCCATCGATGTGCTCACGATCGAAGCGGTTCATCGACGGCGAAAAAAGGACGGCAGGCATGAATCGAGGGGGGAGAGGGACTGAAACGCTCCCTCGAGAGCCTGACCAAGAATCGCCCCGACCGATTCTTGTCCGGGGAAACTTAGGATATACGAGCTGGCCCTATCCCTATTAGCAGACGTGACTCGCGGAATCAGCAGTGGCCGTCGCGCACACTGGAGGCGGCAGTGGATCGACTACGACGACGAGCCGGCGGCGGTGGCGGATCCACGGCAGCACCGCATCGGGCAGCTCCCCTCGGGGCTCCTCGTCGTCCGTCGCCCGAAGGGTTACAGCTTCCACCGGCAGGACATGGAGGAGCTGAGCCCTCAGGAGTTCCAGCTACGGCTCGCCGGCCATCGGAACCCCGAGGGCAAGTGGGATCCTCTCCGCCTCTTCCGGGTGGTGCGCATCGACCCGCAGTACATTCGCGTCGGTAGGGACCCGAGCCCTCAGAAGCGTCTCGAGTGGCTGGCGCGCCGCGGTCTTCAGCCGTGATCGGGCCGCGCCAACCGTGTCGGTTTATAGGACCTCGCTGATGGAGTGACTGCGTGCCGGTTCCCGGGGAGCCTCAGGGCAGGGGACCGGCACGCAAACTGAGCCCCCGAACGCCCTGAGCTCCTCTGGAACCGGCTGCACCCCGGAGAACGGTGGCCCACCCGACAGGAAGCGCGGCGAACTTTCGACTGACCCTGTCATCCGAGTCGGCGAGCGAACTCCGCCGCTCTGCAGCGAAGCCCGACCGAAACTGCTGGGCCGAGCTCCCGCCGTCCCGTCGCGACGCATGGATCTCGGCGAACTGGAAGGGGACGTTCAGCCAGGAGCCGGAGGCACGGGGAGTCACGGCCTCGGATGACCTAACGAAGGCGCGCATCCGGTGGGCGATGGACTCGCTCTCCTCGGGGAAGTATCCTCGGGGAATGAGCTCGCGGCACGTCGGGCTCGTGGAGCGCTGGGCGGATGAGGCAGGCATCGTCCTCCGACCGATGCCGGTCGCTGTCGACTCCCTTCCGGTCGCCCGTTCGGTCTCGGGGGGCGGTACGCGGACGGCGATCCTCCTGGTGTCGGCGCTCGCGGTCGCCCTGATGTCGCTGGTGGCTGCGCTGCTGATGGGGAGCCTGCTCGGCCTGTTGCCTCCGAGCGGTATCTCGCTGGACTGGTCGTTCCTCCTCTTCTGGATGCTCGTGGCGCTTTCGATCGAGGTCGTCGCCGTGGCCCGCACCGAGCGGTCTCGGTAGATCCGATGAAGGGGAAGGAGTGGCTGGTGTTCGCGGCCCTCCTGGCCACCGTGCTCCTCGTTCTTCCTCCGGCGAGGGCGAGCGGGCCGACGCCCGTCCCTCCGAACCCATCGAGCCAGGACGCGCAGGCGGCCTTCCATGCGGTCAGTTCATCGACCAACGCCTACTCCGAGACGTGGTTCTTCGCGCAGCAGGGGTCGCCGGCCTCGACCTCGTGCGGGACCGGCTGCTTCGCGCTCGGAGTCCTCTACGAGAACGTATCGAACCCGGGGCCTTCGCTCCCGGTCGGGTCGCTCCAGTACTCGGGCCTCATCCAGATGGCGTTCGGGCCGGGCTGCCCTGCGACGTGCCCGCCTCCGACGGTCACCTGCGATGGGGTGGTGATCGGCAGCGCGCTGACGTACCCGAAACCCTGCTACGCGACGAAGGTGGACTTCCTCGGAGTGCACGTCAGCCAGGTTCCGAAGCTGATCGTCACCCGCACCGTCGAGTGGACGATCTCTCAGGGCCAGACGTGGTTCGCATCGCCGACCGGCGGGACGCTCACCGCTTCGGTGGAGTCGTTCCCGGCGACCATCTTCGGGCCACTCGCGACGACCGGACTGACGAGTTGGTCCGTCCTCCAGGTGAGCTGGGCCGTTCCGCTGCCGAAGGGAAGCTGGGTCGGATCGAGCACGACCATCCAGTTCCTCAACACGTCGACGCTGCTGACCTCGGGGCAGTTCGTCCAGTTGTCCTCGTGGATCCTCGTCCAGTGGACGCAGTTTCCCACGTCCGTCTGCCTCACCTGCGATCCGCCCGCCTCGCACGCGCCCGTCCTGTCGTACTTGATCTCGATCGTCAGCGCAACGGGCGGCTCCGGCGGGGGAGGGATCCTTCCGCCGAACGGAGCGAACACGACGCAGCCGCCGATCGTGCCGAACCCTACGCCGCTGAACAAGGTGGTCGTCCTTCCGCTGGCGAACATCAGCTACCAGGGTGGAGGAAACTACACGGCCCGACTACTGTGGACGAACTCGCTGTCCTACAAGGTCGTCGGTCCCTTCTTCGTCGACTCCCTGTTGTTCTCGCAGTCGTCTAACGTCAGCGTCACGGCGAACGGCTACCCGGTATCGAACACCACGATCGGAGTGTCGAACGACTCCATCCAGCTCTACCCTGGAGCCGTGGCGGTTCCCAACGGGACGAGCCTTCAGCTGGTAGTGAACTTCCACTACACGCCGAGCTTCGACCCGAAGGCGGCCCTCTTCACAGTGAACGGTGTGACGGTGAACGCCGGCATCGTGGTAGGTATCGGGGTCCTGGGCGTAGCTGGCGCCCTCGTGGCCGCCGAGTACAACTCGCCGCGGCTGAAGCGGTTCAAGCTCATCGGGACCTCGGAAGGGGTCCTGATGCTCGGAGCCCTGGTCATCATCTGGATGGGGGCGCTCTGATGCGCCGCGAGGTCGTCGTAGCGCTCTGCGCGCTCAGCGTCCTGGTCCTGCTCGTACCGCTTCATATGCCGGACCCGCCGGCGACTCGCCTGACGGCGCACCCCCTCGCCGTGACCCCGGCGCAGGCCGACGCGCAGCTGACCGGAGTGGCGACCGAGGAGCTGAAGCGGACGCAGAAGTTCTGGCAGAACGGCAGCGGGTCCTACGCCACCGCCTCGATCCCGGTCACCTTCCCCTCGAACTTCACGAGCGGCAACTACTCCTCGATCACCTCGTTCTCGGAGGCCTTCTATCCGGTCGCCTCGGGCGGGCTCTACGCTCAGGTCAACGAGACGCAGGGGACCACGGTCCTCGTCAACACGACGGCCACTACGCCGTTCACCATTTCACCCACGCTATCGAGCACGGCCGTCACGCAGAAGGTCCCGGAACTCTGGACGGCGGCGAACGCGGTCGCCAGCCTGGGAACGTACTCGGTGACGACGGCTGCGGTGCAGACGGTCTCCTTCGCCTACAACAGCCCGCTGAACTGGTCGGCGAACTCCTCGGTTGCCTACCAGACGACGTACGGGGTCGCGGCGTATCGGGGCTACTGGCTGAACCAGAGCCTGACCTTCCTACCGTTCCCGTCGCTGAACACCGGGGTCAACTGGTCCACGGTGACGGTCCTGCTCAACGGGACGGCGTACAAGGACTTCCAGGTCGTCACCGGTGGCGTCTACGTCAGCATCGCATCCATCGGCCCGGGGTACTCGGCCTCCGTCACGGTGAAGTTCAACGCGCTGCCCGCAACCTCGGGAGCGGCGCCGGTCCTGGTCGTCACCACGTGGAACGTGCTGAACGCGACGACGAACCAGATCAACACGAGCTGGACGAACCAGATGTCCGTCGCCTACGCGGGTGAGTTCATCATCCAGACCCGCTACCCGTACTCCATCGACCCGTCCTCGGTCATCGTGCAGGCGGGTCTTCGTGTCCTTCCCGCCGGCTCCTGGACCCTCGCGGGCAACACGATCACCATCGGCCCGCAGGTAGTTACGGTCGACAGCGGGAGCGCGATCTCGTTCTTCGTCAACTTCCGGTTCGTCAACGAGCCCCCCGCCTACCACTTGACTTCCGGGTCGGTGGCCTTCGCCTCGGGAGGCGGCGTCGTCACCTGGGGTGAGGCCGTGCTGGCCCTCTGGCTCATCCTGGGCCTTGGGGCCGTGGTGGTGGCCTTCACCTCGACGAAGTCGTTCCGGGGCCGACAGCTGAACTGGGACCGCGAGCACCGCTTCGCCATCACGCTCGCCATCGCGGCGACCATCCTGCTCGCGTTCTGGATCTACCTCGAGGTCCAGGCCGGGGTCACGCTGTGAGCTTCGCTAACGCCGACGCCGTCCGCATCTCCCGGCCGGTGGCGCTCCGAGGCCGGGCCATCGGACCGGTGGCGATGCTGATCCTCGCCGAGCTCATCGTCTTCCTGATGGCGCTGAACGGGAGCACGTTCATCCCGGGGGACTGGGCTCCGTTCGTCCCCCTGATGTCTATCTACCTCACGCTCAACGCGCTGTCGATCGGTGTCTTCAGCCAGAACGTCTCGGTCCCGCTCATCCTCGAGGGGAACACCGGTAGGTTCCTGAAGGTCTTCGTCGTCTTCTCCGCCCTCACGTGGATCCTGACCCTGCTGTTCCTCTCGCAGACGATCGGAGGGATCCCGGCACCCGTCTCGGGAACGGTGGCATTCCAGGAGCTCCTGTTCATCGGTCTTTTCGTCGGGCCGACGGAGGAGCTGTTCTTCCGCGTCGTCCTCCCTCCCATCCTCGGAAAGCGCTACTGGACCCAGCTGGTCCTCAGCAGCCTCGCCTTCGCCATCTTCCACATCGGGGCCTACACGGCCGCCGGGGTAACGTGGACCCCCGAGGTCCTCAGCAGCCAGCTGTTGCAGGTCGGCGTCATCGGGGGAATCCTCTACGCGGTGGGATGGAAGACAGTTGACTCTGTCAGCGGGACCATGCAGCCGCGCTTCGGCTACCCAGCGATGGCGGGCGCGCATGTGGCGTACGACCTCAGTGTGTTGGGGGTCATCAGCGGCCTCGGCGTAGCGGCCCTGACGCACGGGCTGGTGAGCCTGTGATCCGGTACAGCCGGGCCAACCAGGTTCGGATCCCTCTGTCGCCGGAGTCCCTGGCGGTTCTCGACGAGTTCGGGCCGGACTTCCGGGGCCGGTGGAGCCTCCTGGAGACCGCGGTCGTGTCGGCTCGGCGACGTGGAATCGGACCCGACCCATCGTTCCACGCGAACGGTATCCGTCCAGCATTCCGCACTGAGGTGGACCTCCTCCGGGCTCCCGAGCTCCGATGGGAGGACCTCGGCGTATCGGACGGACGAATCCCAGGTGCCATCGGCGGCATCCTCCACTCGGAGATGCGGGCCTTCCGCGAGCGATCCCGCCACGCGCGCCCGTACCACCCTCCCGAGCCCTCTTCCGAAGTTACCGTGACGCTACCCTCCTCCTCGCTGCTCGAGCTGAAGGTGTCCGCCTACCGGAGCGGCGTCGACCTCTACTCGGAGGTGTCGCGGCGGCTCGAGGTCAGCTGCCTCCGTGCCGCGGGACTCCTGGGGGATCTGTCGGGGTCGGTCAACGAAATCCCCGTGCGGATACCTCGGTCCGCGTTCGAGGCGGCGCACCAGGCGGCGCGTGTGATCGGATCGAAGGCGATCGCGCTCGCAACGCAGCAGATGGTCCTCGACCTTACCCACGAGGCTGAAGCATGAACCGAATGGTGCCTTGGATGGCCGTCACCGCGCTGGTCGCGATCGCCCTCATGGCCCCCGGCTCGTCGGGGATCGCTCCGAAGCCTCCGACGTGGGAGCTCAGTACTCCGCTGAACGAGAATCCGCAGGGGATCCCAGTAGATCTCTACCTGTCGGGTCCGCAGAACGCATCGTTCACTCTCGATGTCAACGCCGCTCCGTTCAACCTGTCGGCTCCGTTGTTCGTAGCGACGGGGAATCTGTCCCGGTCCAACAACACGACCGCCCCTGGAACGGCGGTCGTTCGGTTCCCCACGCTGGACTTCCCGACGCAGCTCTACCAGGCCAGCGTGATGGCGGGGGGCGTCGTGCTCACGCAGGCCTACTTCCTCGAGGTCCTCCCGTTCAATGCCACGAACCTCGAGGCGGAGCAGCAGCAGCTCGCGCTGCAGCAGGCGGAGGACGAGAACCGGGCCGCCTACCAGGGAGAGCGGATCTCCTCGCTGCAGGCGGAGAACCTGGACCTCTTCCTCGGGCTGATCGTGGCCACGGTCCTGATGGCCCTCCTCGTCCTCTACTCGAAATTCGGACCGAACGTAAAGTCGAGCTGGCACCGGTTCTGGCTTGCCGTCCACAACTTCCACTGGAGCACGGCGCCGCCCGCCTACTCGGCCACCGCCGACGGTCCCCCCGCGTCCTACGTGGTTCCGAGGGTGCCGCAGGCCATCTACACGGCGAACTACTGCCCCGAGTGCCGCAACCCGAAGTCGGCGCCAGGCATCGTCGCGCACTTGGTCGCCGTGCACCCGGACAAGTTCGGTACGGACGGCCCAGTCCTCGGGTTGCACTACACCGCGGACCCCGAGCTCTCGCGGCGCGAGGCCCACACGGACAGCGCGGCCGACAAGCAGGGCTGGAAGGAGACGCGGCGGCAGAGGAAGTCCCGGGCGGTAATCCCGATCTCGGAGGTCCAGTGACGGACTCCCGGCCCGGGGCACCCCGGGAGTGGTTCCAGTGGGACGGTGCGATGACCACGCTGGGGATCTTCATCGCCATCCTCTGCGCGCTCTACTTCTCGATCTACGCGCCGTCGTGGGTCATCCCCGTGGCCTGGCAGTGGTTCGTCCTCGCCGGGTTCGGGATGTGGATGACCTACTTCGTGCTCCTGCCGAAGTTCGCCCTCGCCATCCTCGGAGCGCGAACGGGGATCCTCGCGACGATGGATGGGGTCTGGCGGGTATCGGAGACGAGCCTTCACGAGCTCGACCCGCTCACAGCCCGCGTCGACTACGCGGCCCTGAGGGCCAGCGGAGTGCGGATCCCGAAGGAGCTCGAGGCCGTGCTGAAGAACCACGAGAAGGACATGCCGCAACCCGGCGTCGACGAGAAGGGTCGGGTCATCCGCGCCTGGTTTTCGAAGGCGGGGGGGTACCGTCTCGCCAAGGTCTGGTACGACGAGCCCGGCGCCGACGGCTTCCATCTCTTCATCGGCTTCAAGCCGATCGACATCGGGGGGAAGAAGCGCGGCGGCTGCCTGATTTCTCCGTGCAAGCCCGTCGCGGTGCCGCACGAGGCCCTCCCCGAGCGCTGGCGGCAGCAGCTGCGCGAGGACCACATGTGGGTCGACTCGAAGCCCGGAAAGCTCGGGACGGCGGTCTGGGTGCACGTGGAGCCGAGCCCCGGGTTCATCCAGGGGATGTTGGAGACCGCGGAGTACTGGAAGCCCTTCTTCGACGCCGCGCCGGAGAAGAAGGTCGGCACGCTCAGCGCACTGGCCGCCTACGCCCTCTGGGCGGACGCCCTGATGCAGCTAACCCACATGACGAGCAACCGGGACCAGCTCTGGAACGAGAACGATCGCCTTCGGAGCGCGCGGTCCGGACAAGCCGGTGCCGTGGCGTCTCTCTACGGCCGGAGGGAGAGCCCCGTAGGCTACCGGCATAGCGATGAGATCCCGAGCGAGCCCGTTCGGGTCGGATGATGCAGGCTCCTCCGCTTCGCCCGATCGGACCCGAACACCGGGAGTACGAGCAGCAGCAGCCCGGTCGCTACCGGCCCGAGGCCCCGCAGGCGACGCATGAGGTGGAGAGCCTGCTCAGCCAGCTGGCTGACCTCGTGGAGGCGCAACGTACCGTACCGCTCTACGAACAGAAACTGTCCCTCGTGTGGGACCAGATCCGTCTGCACCACGTCCTGATGGCGGGGGCCGAGCGAGCGGGCATCGTCTCCCTCACGGAGATGACGCGACCGGACTTTCTGTCCGACCTCGACCGAGCGAGGGAGCTGGTGAAGGACTGTCACCTCGACCCGGCGCAGGTCACTCCCCATCCGACCGTGAGCGTGGAGGCAGGATCGGACAACCCGAACCAGCACATGTACGAGATCAAGGGCATGATCGACCGGCCGGTGAAGGTGCTTCGCGAAGCCTTCACCCAGACGTTTCGCGACGTCTCTGCGATGCAGCGCGAGCAGGCCTTCTTCGGTCTCTACGTCGACGCCCTGCAACTGTTGGACGAGGCGCAGGCGATCTCCTCGAAGTGGGGGCTCTGGGGTCCGCGCTCGAAGCTCTACCGCACGGAGCTCACGAACAGCGTCGACCGCCTCCGGCAGGTAATCCAGGACGGTGTGCGGCAGCGGATGGCCGAGGGCAACGGCGGAGCGTAGACCATGCCGCCGACCAACCCGCTGTCGCAGTACGAGGGGATCATCGGCATCGAGGAGCCGGTCATCAAGGTAGTCGAGACGGCCCTCAGGACGCGATCGCTGCCCCCCTGGCTGATGGCGCTCCTCGCGCGGTCGGGAGCGGCGGACTTCGGGTTCGCCGTCTCCTGGAGCGAGCTGCTCGAGCCCTACGCGCAGCGCGGGATCCCGGATGACCCGGCGGGTCAGCTGGAGTGGGAGGTCACGAGGGATCTCTTCTACCGCACCTTCGCCCCGGAGTTCGCCTCCTTCTGCATGTCCTTCGACAATGCGCCGACGAAGTTCCTGCACCTGCACGCGATGCTGGTCCAGCGCGACGACCCGCTCTACTGGATGGTCTCCCCCGACCTCCTCGTCAGCGGGCTTCTCAAGGCCGGGCAGTTCGGCTTCTACACCGGTCCTCCCGGCGCCGGGAAGAGCGACTACGCCTTCGAGACCGTAGACAACATGCGCAAGCTCTGGGAGAACCACGTCGAGCACCGGAAGCACCCAGAGATGGGCCCCTCCCGACTGACACGGATCACCGGAAGCCTCTCCCGGCGGACCTCGATGGATCCGGCGGCGGACGCGCGCTACGAGGACCCGGATGCGGCGCTCGGTCTCCCGCAGCTAAGGAAGCGGGACATGGCGCACGCGAAGGACTTCCGCGTCCTGACGAACACTCAGTTCGGCCAGGGCCACCCGACGTCCCCCTACCTGCGCTTCTGCCCCGCGGCGAGCGATTACCACATCGAGTCCGACCAGGCGGCGCTGGACGAGGCCTTCAACGTGCAGGTGT
>VFSW01011907.1_pt1 | contig 12184 bp, 10 predicted proteins | sample 5358111 | NCBI WGS metagenome assembly VFSW01 (sample SAMN11554181, study PRJNA540505) | mine drainage metagenome | isolation source: sediment from site ElyBrook_90M | place: USA: Ely Copper Mine, Vershire, VT | collected 2017
AACGTCGGGCGCATCGCGATCGGACTCGGCCTGATGTTGATGGCGCTTTCGTGGCTGCAGCACACCCTGAGTCCGGTCGAGAGCGCGCCGCTGCTGCGCTCCTTCATCGGCGCGCTGTCGGCCGAGCCGGTGATCGCGGTGTTTCTCGCGGCGCTGCTGACCTGGGGCTGTCATTCGAGCGTCGTGATGGTGCTGCTGGTCGGCTCCCTCGGCGCGAGCCACGTGATCGGTGCCACCGAGACGCTGGCACTGGTGCTCGGCGCGAACCTGGGCGGCGCGATGCCGGCGCTGCTGCACGCCTCCACGCGCGAGGCGCGCCGGCTGCCGCTCGGCAACCTGATCGTGCGCCTGATCGGGGTGTTGCTGGTGCTGCCGTGGATCGTCCCGCTCGCACGGGTTCTCAGCCGCTTCCCGCTGTTCGACGCGCGGCTCGCGGTGAATTTCCACCTCGTGTTCAACGTGCTGCTCGCGGCGCCTTTCCTGTTCCTCGTCGATCATGGCGCGGCGCTGCTGTTGCGTCTGGTGCCGGATTCGACGCGGCCCGCCGATCCGGCCCGGCCGCTGTACCTGGAGGCGGCGGCGCTGGGCTCCGCGACGGTCGCCCTCGCGAACGCCGCGCGGGAGACGCTGCGCATGGCGGATATGATTGCGGTGATGCTGCGCGATGCGCTCGCGGTGTTGAAGTCCGGCGATCCGGCCAAGGCTGCGGACATCGCCGCCGCCGATCGGGCCGTGCGCGGGCTCGGCGGCGCGATCCGCCGCTACCTGGTCGCCATCGGTGGCGACCAGACGCTCGACGATGAGCGCGAAGGCGTAAAGGGACAGGAAATCCTGTCGGCGGTGATCAACTTCGAGCACATCAGCGACATCGTCGCCAACAGCCTCATGGACTTCGCGGTCAAGCAGTTGAAGCGCGGTCAGCTGCTGTCCGCCGAGGAGATCGCCGCGGTGGCCGCGATGCACGCGGAAATCACCGACAGCCAGGCGCTCGCGGTGGCGGTTTTCCTGCGTGGAAACCTGGCCGATGCGCAGCGCCTGGTCGAACGCAAACGGCAATTCCTGCAGATGGAGGCGCAGGCGACGGCCCTCAGCGTCACCCAGCTGCGTGATGCCGCCGCGCGCAGCAGCGGTGCGGATCTGATCGGGCAGGCGGCCGAGGAGAGCGGGTTGGTGCTGCGCATCGCGCGGGATCTGCGGCGCGTGCACTCCCATCTCGCGAGCTTCGCCTACCCGGTGCTGCGCGGCGGTCGCGGTCTCGACGGTCCGGCCGTCACCGGCTGAGTCAGCCGGCCTGGGAGGCCTCATCGACCGGCTGGTGCTCGGCCGTCCAGCGCAGCATGCCGCCGGCGAGGTTCGCCACCAGCGGCAGTCCGGCCTTCTCCAGCAAGACGGTGGCCTGCGCCGAGCGGGCGCCGCTGCGGCACACCGCCACGATCGGCAGCTCCCGGGACAACTCGCCGACGCGCGCCGCCAGTTGATCGAGCGGAATGAGTATCGCGGAGTGAATATGCCCGAGGGGACCCGTGAATTCCTCGGCGCTGCGCACGTCCACAATCTGCACCGGGCGCGTCAGATCCGCGAGTTCCGCCGGCACGATCTCCCAGAATCCGGCGAGCGTGAACCGCAGCGGCGCCCAATCCGGTCGGGGGACACCCGGTTGAAGGCCGCCGTCCGGCCGGCCGACGCGAAGATTCGCCGGCACCGCGACCTCGAGGAGCCGCGGGTGCGGCAGATTCAGATTTCGCATCTGACCGACGAAATCCTCCTCGCCGATCGACTCCGCGATGCGCGGATTGTAGCGGCGCTCCTCGGCCACGGTGCTGACGTTGAGGCCGCGGTAGTCGTGCCCGGGGTAGATGAGGCACTCCGGCGGCAAGGTCAGGATCTGATCGCGGATCGACCGGAACATCGCGTGCGCATCCCCATGCTGGAAGTCGGTCCGACCGGTGCCGCGGATCAGCAGACAGTCGCCGGTCAACGCGATGCTCTCGTCGTCCAGGACATAGGTGAGGCAGCCGCGCGTGTGTCCGGGCGTCGCGCGAACGCCGAGGTGCCGCTGACCGAAAGGGATGCGGTCGCCGTGACGCAGCAGCCGGTTGGCGCCTTGCGCCTCGCTCGCGGCCGCGAGCGCAATCTCGCAGCCGAAATCCTGGCGCAGCCACCAGGCGCCGGTGATGTGATCGGCATGCACGGGGGTTCCCCGCGACACGCGCGGCGTCAGGCCGAGTTCGCGCAGCAGCGCCGCGTCGCGTTGACGGTGCTCGAGCACCGGGTCGACGATGACCGCATCCTTCGACCGCGGGTCGCCGAGCACGTAGGTGTACGTGGAGGAGGCGGCATCGAACAATTGTCTGAAGATCATGGCGAGTTCCTCCGCGCGGCGCCGGCATGCACCATGTAGACATTAGCACGCCGATAGGGCGAGACGTGCGGCGCGCGCGCATGGACGAATCCCATCGAGCGATACAGCGCGATCGCCGGCCGCAACGCGCTGTTGGTCTCGAGAAACAGCTCGTCTCCGCCGAGCGCGGCGAAGCGCGCGATCGCGGCGGTCAGCAGTTTCCGGCCGATGCCCAGGCCCTGCCAGGATTCCGCGACGGCCATTTTCGACAGTTCGTAGCGGCGCTCCGCCTTTTTCAACAGTGCGCAGGTGCCGACGATCTCGCGCCCGCTGCGCGCGAACAGGATCTCGCCGCCGGCGCGCACCAGTTGGTCCGGTTTCGACAAGACCCGCCGGTCCACTGCTTCGACCTGGAAGTACTTCTCCAGCCAGGCGAGGTTCAGGCGCGCGAAATCGCCGGCGTAACGCGCCGAAAACGGGATGATCGCGACCTTCGCGTCCAGGCGCAGATGCCGGTTCACCCGCTGTGCGAAGCCCCGCGCCTCGAGTCCCCGATCCAGCTCCGTGAGCGCGTGTGAGAACCGGCGCGCGCCCGGCATGTCGTCCATCGCCGCATCGATGGCCTCCCATACCGGGCGCAGCCGCCGCAACAACGCCGCGCCGCCGGGCGACAGGCCGAGCAGCCGGCGCCGGTTGTCGTCGGCATCCGGCCATTCGCTCACCACCGCGTGCCGCAGCAGCGTACGGCTCATCTGGCTCACGGCGGGATGGCTTTGCCCGAGTTTGGCCGCAAGTTCCGATATTCCCAGGCGGCCGTGATCGCGCAGCAACAACAGGATCGGGATGGCCCGCGAGGGAAGCTCCACGCCGCGGGCGCGGTACAGGTCGTCGACGCCGGCGTACAGCGCTTCGCTGAGCCGGCGCAGGCGCGACGCCAGCAGCAGCGTCCCGTAATCATGCAGATCAGACGGCGTTTTCGTCTTCATGTGCATCAATATACGTAAGTGCTTACGAAACACAATGGCCGGCCGGCGGTCCGGCCGCGCCGCGCCGCGCTCAGGTCAGGCGTGCGAGCCATCGCAGCAGCCGCGACAGCGAGGGGGCGTAAGGGGGGCGGATCAAGCCGAGTCCGGAGTGGCGGGACTGCAGGAAAACCGGCTTGACGTGCGAGAAGCGCAGGAATCCGAATTCGCCGTGGTACTGGCCCTGGCCGGAGTCCCCGACGCCGCCGAGCGGCAGGCCGTCCTGCGCGACGTGGATCAGGGTGTCGTTGATGGTCACCCCGCCCGCGATCGTGGTCGCGAGGACGCGGTCGCGCACCGCGCGGTCGCGTCCGAACCAGTACAGCGCGAGCGGCGCCGGCCGTGCACGCACGTAGGCGAGCGCATCGTCCGGCCGGTCATAGGGCACGATCGGCAGGATGGGGCCGAAGATCTCCTCGCGCATGATCCTCATGTCGTCCTTGACGTCGAGCAGCAACAGCGGTGCGAACCGGCGGCTGGTGTCCGGCTCGCCGGCTGCTCCGAGCGTTCCGACCGCTTCGGCCGCTTCGGCCGCGACTTCGATGACGCGCGCTCCGCCCGCGCGCGCCTCGGCCACCAAAGCACCCAGACGGGAGACGTGGCGCTCGTCGATGATCGCCGTGTAATCCGGGTTGCCGCGGAAGTGGGGGTACAGGCGGCGCATGCCGGCGGCCAATGTCGCGGCGAAGCGCTCCTCGGCGCCGCGCGGCACGAGTGCATAGTCCGGGGCGACGCAGGTCTGCCCCGCGTTGATCAGCTTTCCCCACGCGATCCGGTCCGCGACGTCCTCGATCATGCAGGACGGGTCGATGATCAGCGGCGACTTTCCGCCGAGTTCGAGCGTCACCGGCGTCAGGTTGCGGGCCGCCGCGAGCGCGACCTCCCGGCCCACCGCCGTCGATCCGGTGAACAGCAGATGATCGAAGCGCGCGGCGGCGAATGCCCGGCCGACGTCCGCGCCGCCGGTGACGACGGCCACCTCCTCCGGAGCGAAGCAATCCGCGACGGCGGCGTCCAGCGCGGCGGCGAACGCCGGAGCCGTTTCGGACGGCTTGATCAGCGCGCGGTTGCCGGCGGCGAGCGCGGCGATCAGGGGCGCGATCGACAGCTGCAAAGGGTAATTCCACGGGCTGATGATGCCGATCACCCCGAGCGGCTGACGCATCAGCACCGCCCGGCCGGGCCAGTAGGCCGGCGCCACCGGCGCCCGCCGCGGCCGCATCCAGCCCGCTAGATGACGCCGCGCGTGCCGCAACGCGCTGCGCACCAGCATCGTCTCGGTGATCCGCAGTTCGTCCGCCGAGCGGGCGCCGAAGTCCGTGCGGATCGACGCGATGAAGGCGGGCTCATGCGCATCGAGCATGCGTTCGAGCCGCCGCAGCCGGTCCGTCCGCGCGGCCGCGGACGGGCAGATGTCGGTGAGATGCGCGTTGCGCTGGCCTCTTATCAAGTCCTCGATTCGTCGTGTCGCGCTGTCCATGGATCGTTTCCCGTTGAACCAGGCGGTGAGCATGCCACGAACCGAGCTACGAGCGCTGGTAGTACCAGGCTTCCGTTTTCTAGACTGCCGCGATGCAAATACCCGCAGCCTTCACCGTGCAATTGGCCTGCGCCATGGCTGTCCTCGCCGTCCCGGCGCAGGCGGCGCGCGCGCAGTCGCTGTACCCGATCGTCGTCACCGCGACCCGGATTCCCGAGCGCGCCGACCAGATTGCGGCGGCGATTTCGGTCGTCACCGGCGCCGAACTCGCCGCGCGCGACGCGGCAGACCTCGGCGCCGCGCTCGCGCTCGTTCCCGGTGTCGAGGCGCCGGCGGGCGGCGACGCCGGGCCCTCGAGCGCGGTGCCCTCGTTTCTGGGGCTGCACGAATTCGATGCGTTCCTGCTGGTCGTGGACGGTGTGCCCTGGGGCGGCGCGTTCAATCCCGGGATATCGACGCTCGATTTGAACGACGTCGAGCGGATCGAGATCCTGAAGGGGGCGGCGCCGGTGCTGTTCGGCGCGACCTCGTTCGTGGGAGTCGTGCAGGCGATTCATTACCCGGCGGGCCGGGCCGCGAACCGGGCCGATATCGCCTACGGGACTTACGGGTCGCTGCGCGGATCGGCGTCCGTGGTGCTGCCCGCCGCCGCGAATTACCGCCAGTCGCTCGCAGTCGACGGCCGGAGCGTCGGTTTCGCGGACGGCCGCGAGCGCATCGACGAGAGGCACCTGCTCTATCGGGGCGCGGCCACGGTCGGCACCGGCAGCCTGCGCCTGGACCTGAACCTGACGGCCGTGCGTGACGCGCCCGCGAGCCCGCAGCTGCGGACGGGGGATTCCCTGACCGCGTTGACGCCGATCAACGCGAATTTCAATCCGGCCGATGCGCGGATCGACGAGGACAAGTACCAGGTCGCGCTCGGCTATTCGCAGCCGACCCGCTGGGGTGCGTGGGCCTCGCTGCTGTCCGTCGCGTATTCCGGAGTCACGGATATCCGCGGGTTCCTGCACCCGGATTTGAGCGGCGCGGCCGACACGCAGAATCAGAGGCGCCGCATCGACGACGACTATTTCGACACCCATGTCACGCATCGATTGGCTGCCTCGGCGACGCTGATCGCGGGTGCTGACCTGCTCTACGGTCACGGCCGCCAGACGACTCGGAACGGCAACACTGCGTACACGGTGCCGCTCGACGGCTCGGTGCTGCCGCCCGCGAGCACGGCGATGGCGCCAAATGAAATCGGCACCGTCGATGACCGACGCTGGTTCTCGGGTGTCTACGCCGAGCTCGACTGGAAGCCGGTGGATCGGTGGGACCTCACCGGCGGCTTGCGGCTCAACGACGCCCGCGAACGCAAGAATACGAGCGACTTGCAGCTGTCGGCGCCGCCGCAGACGGCGGCCGGCAATGCCGCGAAGACCATGATTCGCCCGACGGAAACGCTCGGCGTGAGCTACCGGCTCTGGCGGGACGGCCCGGACGAGGCGGTGACGTACGTGAATTATCGGAATTCCTTCAAGCCCGCGGCGATCGACTTCGGTCCCGACTACACGCCGGACCTGTTGAGCCCGGAGACCGCGCAAAGCGTCGAGGCGGGATTCAAAGGCGCGCTCGTGGATGGGCGCTTTTCCTACCAGGCGGACCTGTTCCACATGGACTTCCACAATCTGGTCGTCGCGACCGCTTCCGGATCGCTCGCGAATGCCGCCGGCGAGCGGCTCGAGGGCGTCGAATTCGAGGGCCGGTACCGGCTCTCGCCGGACTTGACGCTTGCCGCCAGCGCGGCCTACCACGATGCGCGATTCACCCGCTATCTGTTTTTTGACGGGTCGTCGAGCGTGGACGTCGGCGGCAGGCAGTTGATTTTGTCGCCTCATGTGCTGGCGTCGGCCGGTCTGATGTACTCGCCGAAGCGGGGGTTCAATGCCAGCGTGACCGCGCGCTACGCCGGCCGCCGCTTTCTCGACGAGACCAACATCGCGCCCGTGGGCGGCTAGGTCGTCACGGACGCGAACGTCGGCTACGGCTTCGGCCGCACGCGGTTGTGGCTCGAGGGCCCGCATCTGTCGAACCGGCGTCCGCCGGTGACGGCGAGCGAATTCGGCAGCCGGTCGTTCTATCTGCTGACCGGGAGAATGCTGTGGCTGCGGCTTGCTTACAAGTGGGATTGAGCCGGGGACCGGCGCTCAACGGCCGAATGCCACCAGCGCTTAGATCGCGCGATGTATCGGCCCGTAGTACGGCATCGCGAGCACCGGGACCAGCAACGCGCCGGCGGCGAGCGCAGCGCCGGTGAACTTGCGCGGCCCGGCCGCGGCGGGCGCGAGCAGCCGGCGCACCCGGCCCTCGACGTCGTCGGCGGCCACCGCCATGCTGAGCGCGGGCGGCGGGCGCTTCGCAGCGTCCGCGAGGCGCGCCACCTTGACCAGCGCCGCCGCGAGTGCCAGGCGTCTGCGCGGGTCGGCGCCGGCGGCCCGATCGTCCGCCTCGAATTCCGCCGCCGCACGCCAGCGCGCGGTGATGCGCCCCCCCCAGGGCAGCCACGCGAGCGCATCCGGGACCGAGATCAGCGTCAACAGCTTCAAATTGTCGCGCGCGGACAGGTGGGCCGCTTCATGCGCGATGACCTGCCGGAATTCCTCCGCGCTGCACGCCTCGAAAACCCGCCGTGACGCGATGATCCGCGGATGCCACCCGCCGCACACGGCGACGATCGGCGCCGCCACGTCGATCAGGAACACGCCGCGTTCATCGTCCATCCAAGGACCCGCGCCGCATCCGCACTGGCGCAGCAATCTGCGGGACGAGGCGATCGCCCGCGAGCCGCGGAGGATCCCCGCGCCCCAAATGCCGAGCGTCAACAACGCGAGGGCGACGACGCAGACGCCCACGCGCTCGGATTCATGGACCGGCTCGTAGCGCAGGAAAGCGGGCAGGGCGACGGCGACAGTCGCCAGCAACGCGCCCGCGGAAGGCAGCAGCCGCAGCGTGAAGACGCGCGTCGAGGCCGCGCCGACCCGGTCGATTCCCAGGCGCCATGCGGCGGCGACCAGCAGCGATAACGCCAGGTTCGCCAGGCCGTAAACCGCCGCCAAAACGAGCGCGAGCATCGCCCCGAAACTCACGACTCTTCCTTTTTCAGGCGCCGGCGTTCGGCCTGGACCAGCGCGTCGAGTTCATCGAGCAGCGCGGCGTCGCGGCGGACTACGGCCCGGACCAGCGTCGACAGTACCGCGTCGCTGGCGCCGGCCAGACCGAGCAGATCGGCCACGTGGCCGGAAGCGAGTTCGCCCAGCAGTTCATCGCGCGAAGCACGCGGTTCGTACGTGAACGCCCGGCCCAGGCGGCAGCGTCGCAGCAGCTCCTTGCGATAGAGGCGATCGAGTGTCGTCATCAACGTGGTGTAGGCGAGGCCTGGGAATGCGCGGCTCGCGTCGCGGACGGTCGAGGGACTGCATCGACTCCAGAGCCATTCGAGCAGCCTGGTTTCGAGGGGACCTAGTGCCTTGCGGATCATCGTTCGAGCCCCGCGATCGGGCCGCGCGCGCTCAGGACAGTCCGAAGGCGCCCGGTCCGACATCCTCGGTGAGTTCGAGGATCTGACCGCCGCCGCGGGCGACACAGGTGAGCGGATCATCGGCGATGATCACCGGCAGGCCGGTCTCCTTCATGATCAAGGTGTCGATTTCCGGCAACAGCGCGCCGCCGCCGGTGATCACTATGCCGCGTTCGGCGACGTCGCTGCCGAGGTCGGGCGGCGTCTGTTCGAGCGCGCGCCGCAGTGCGCTGACGATGCCCTGCAGGGGCTCCTCCAGCGCCTGCAATATTTCATTCGAATTCAGCGTAAAGGCGCGCGGCACGCCTTCCGACAGGTTGCGGCCGCGGACGGCGATCTCGCGCACCTGGGCGCCGGGGTAGGCCGAGCCGATCTCAATCTTGATCCGTTCGGCCGTCGCCTCGCCGATCAGGATCCCGTAGTTGCGGCGCACGTATTGCGTGATCGCCTCGTCGAATTTGTCGCCACCGATGCGCACGCTCGAAGCGTAAACGATTCCGTTCAGGGACACCACGGCGACCTCGGACGTTCCGCCGCCGATGTCGAGCACCATGGAGCCGCGGGCCTCGTGCACCGGCAGTCCGGCGCCGACGGCCGCTGCCATGGGTTCCGGCACGATGTCCACGCGCCGCGCGCCCGCGCCTTCGGCCGACTCCTTGATCGCACGCCGCTCGACCTGGGTCGAACCGAACGGCACGCAGATCAGCACCCGGGGGCTCGGGCGCAGGAACCGGTCGCCATGAACCTTGTTGATGAAATACTGCAGCATCTTTTCGGTGTAGGTGAAGTCGGCGATCACCCCGTCCTTCAGCGGCCGCACCGTCGTGATGTGCCCCGGCGTCCGGCCGATCATCCGCTTCGCCTCGGCGCCGACCGCGACCACCGATTTGCCGCCGCCCGCCGGATCCTTCTGGACGGCGACGACCGACGGTTCGTTCAGCACGATGCCGCGAGATTTGACGTAGATCAACGTGTTCGCGGTGCCGAGGTCGATCGCCAGATCGTTGGAAAAGCGGCCGCGGAGGCGTTTCAGCATGAGTTGTCGACCATGGGTGGGGGGGCGCCACGTTTAACACGTTTTGCGCGCCGGCGTGAGTGAAGATTGCGCCTCCCCTGTAGCGCCGGCTGCGGCTAGAATGCGCGGCGTCGGCCCTTCGCCGGAGGCATTGATGAACCGCAACAAGACCGCATTCCTGTTCGACCTCGACGGCACCCTGGTCGACAGCGTTTATCAGCACGTGTTGGCGTGGAAAGCCTCGCTCGATCAGGAGGGAATCGCGCTGTCTGTGTGGCGGATCCATCGCAAGATCGGCATGAGCGGAGGGCTGTTCGCGAACATCCTGTTGCGCGAAACCGGATTCGACAACACCCCCGAACGCCTGGAGCGACTGCGCGTGCGCCACGCCGAGGCGTACAAGGCCTTGTCCGCGGGGGTAGGGCCCCTGCCGGGCGCCCGGGAACTGCTCGATCATCTGACCGACCAGGGCACCCCCTGGGCGATCGCGACCAGCGGACGCATGGAAACGGCCGGGCACAACCTCGCGGCGCTCGGCGTCGACCCGAACAAGATTCCCGTGGTCACCCGCGACCAGGTCAAGTACGCCAAACCGGACCCGGATCTGTTCCTCACCGCGGCGGATCGGCTGGGCGTCGACATTCGCGATTCCCTGGTGATCGGCGACAGCATCTGGGACATGATCGCGGCGCAGCGTGCGCGCGGCCTCGGCGTGGGCCTGTTGTCGGGCGGCTATGGCGAGGAAGAACTGGCGCGTGCGGGCGCTTTCCGTGTTTACGCGGATCCGGCCGATCTGCTCGATCACATCGACGAGGTCTGCGCGCGCGCCTAGCCTTGCCCGCGCGTCTGGCTGAACGCGGAGAAGTTCCGGTAGAGCATGTACAGGGCCACCACGGTCACGAGCGCGGCGAATATCTTCTGGAGGGCATCCTTGCGCTTGGCGCCCAGGTGCGTCGCCCAGCGCGCGCCGAACCAGCCGCCCAGCACGCCGCCGCCGATGTACATGCCGGCAACCGCCCAGTCGATCAGGCCCGACCGCGCATAATTGAGCGCCGTGGTCAGGCCGAAAGTGCCCACCGACAGCAGCGAGGTGCCGACGGCCGAGAGCATCGGCATGCCGGTGGAAAAGGCGAGGCCCGGCACGATCAAGAAGCCGCCGCCGATGCCGAAGAATCCCGACAGCAGCCCGACCGCGGCCGCGGCGGCGGCGCGCCTGGCGAGGCGCGCGCGCGGCGGCCCGGCGGCCGGCGCGTGCGGGCTCGCGGCCCGCGGCCGCAACCTCAGCCCCGCGCCGGCGAGCATCAACAACGCGAACAGGAACAACAGCTTCTTGCCATCGACGACCTTGCCGAGGCTCGAACCGGCGAACGCGGCGGCGGCGCCGATGACCGCGAAGACGATGCCCTCGCGCCAGCGGACATTGCCGGCACGCGCGTGCGGCAACAAGTTCAGATAAGCGCTCGCAGACACGGCGAGCGCCGTGGTGCCGATGACGACGTGCGGATCGGGATAGCGCACCAGGTACAGCAACAACGGCACCGCCAGGATCGAGCCGCCGCCGCCGATCAGCCCCAGCGAGAAGCCGACCGCGCCGCCGGATGCGACGGCGAGCAGCATCTGGGCGTGACTCATCACGTGGGCGGCGCCTGGGTGCATGCGCGGGTCCGCTAGGCCGCGTCCGCTTCCCGGCGGCGTTGAATCCGTGCCTCGGCTTCGCGCCGTTCTTCCTCGATCTGGTCGAGCACCGCCGCGACATCGGGGGCCGTCTGATCACGCACGAATCTGCCGGTCAGGCGCGTCTCCGGCGTCAAATCGCCGGCTTCATACAGTTTCCAGATCTCCCGGGCGTATTCCGTTTCGAGCAGTTCCGGCGCGTAGCGGCCGAAGCTCGCGCGCATGTTGTCGACGTCGCGTTCCAGCATCGCGTACGCGTTGTTGTTGCCGGCGGCGCTGACCGCCTGGGGCAGGTCGATGATCACCGGGCCGGCGACGTCGACCAGCACGTTGAACTCCGACAGGTCCCCATGGATCAGTCCCGCGCACAGCATGCGCACGATCTGCAGGATCATGAAGGCGTGCCATTCGCGCGCCCGCTCGGCGGTGATTTCGATGTCGTTGAGCCGCGGCGCCGGCTCGCCGTGCTGGTCGCGCACCAGCTCCATCAGCAGCACGCCCTCGTGGACCAGGCAGGGCGCCGGCACCCGCACGCCGACGGCGACCAAGCGGTACAGCGCGTCGACCTCGGCGTTCTTCCATTCCGCCTCCTGGACGCGCCGGCCGTGCCGTCCCCGCTTGCCCATCGCGCGCATGTCGCGGCTGTTGCGCGTTTTGCGCCCCTCGGTGTACTGCGCGAGCTTGTGAAAGCCGCGCTGCTCGGCTTCCTTGTACACCTTGGCGCAGCGCAGTTCGCCGCCGCACGCGACGATGAACACCGAGGCCTCCTTGCCGCTTTTCAGCCTGCGCACGACCGTGTCGACCATGCCGTCGTCGATCAGCGGCTGCAGTCCCTTGGGGATTTTCATGCGGCATTGTAAGGCGAAACCGGCCGCATCGCGGCGGTTTCTAGGCGCGCGGCCGCGCGCCGGCGTTCGTCACCCGCGGCGCCCGGTCTCGATCCGATAGGCGAGCCGTACGTTGCCCCAGTGGCGCCCTTGGACCGAGATCGGCGCGTCGACCTCCTTGAGAATCGCGAACACGCCGCCGCCCATGTCGCGCCGGTACGATTGCACCACGAACGGCCGGGTGTTGCGGCCCGCGGCGGCGC
>VFSW01011908.1_pt1 | contig 12183 bp, 11 predicted proteins | sample 5358111 | NCBI WGS metagenome assembly VFSW01 (sample SAMN11554181, study PRJNA540505) | mine drainage metagenome | isolation source: sediment from site ElyBrook_90M | place: USA: Ely Copper Mine, Vershire, VT | collected 2017
CCATTAATTTGATTGCTTATCCTATTTCAGGATTAAGGATTAAATTTTATGTTTTTCTTCGATCCGTATTATTTATTGTTTATGCTTCCGGCAATCCTATTGATGGTTGTCGTCCAGCGCAGGGTGCAGGCTGCTTACCAGAAATGGTCGCAGGTTCCAAGCCGGATTGGGTTAAGTGGATCTCAAGTCGCAGAGCGCTTGATTTCTCGGTTGGGCCTTTCGGACGTAAAAATAGAAACCATAGAAGGCAAGCTGACGGATCATTATGATCCATCAAAACACATCTTGAGGTTATCTGCCGAAAGCAATTCCGGTAATTCCCTGGCTTCACTGGCTATCGTAGCGCACGAGTTGGGCCATGCCATGCAAGAACGAGATGGCTATCTACCCCTCAAATTTCGCTCGGCTCTCGTTCCAGCGGTAAATATCGGTTCCAATCTTGGCTGGATTCTGATCATTGGCGGATTATTGTTACGGTTTACTCAGGTTGCCTGGTTAGGTGTAGTGTTTTTTGGCTTAGGCGCTATTTTTTCTCTGGCTACCCTGCCAGTGGAATTTAACGCCAGCAAAAGGGCTTTGGCTTTATTAACAGAAAGTGGATATATCTCATCGATCCCAGAAGAGCAAGGCGTCCGGTCCGTGTTAAATGCGGCCGCATTGACTTATGTGGCAGGTTTGGCTGCTGCTTTGCTGCAATTACTTTACTTTGTCTTTTTAGTTGGTGGAATTGGTCGTCGCCGAAATTAATTAGGGTCGCCTGGAGGTGATTCTATGAATCAAAACTCTTTTCCTGTAATAACATTTCAAGTCGATTGCGACGAAGTAATCAGCCAGGTTACTCAATATCTTTTGACTGATGGTTACCTCGTTCTGGAATCGTTTGATTTGCAAAGTGCTCGGGAGGCACATAGTGAATGCAGCTGTCCGCATCATGGCACAGAAAAATGCAACTGCCAATTCGTAGTCCTTCTCGTTTACGGCGTGGACCCGAATCCAAGCACGATCACAATTCACAGCAGTGACCAAAGGACTGAACTTACCGTTTTTGATGCACCTGGGCAGCAGAATAGTGAACGGTTGAAAACAAGTGTTCTTCGGGCAATTGAGCCCTTTGTTTATAATCTGATTTAAAGTCGTTTCGTATCCATGATCATCAAACATTCTCCTGATGAACTTACCCAAGCGGAAATTCTCCAGTTGCTTCGCAACAAACTCAGGTCAAAATACGGTTACCAGGAACGCTTACGGAAATTTCGCCAAACTGGCAGGGCAATTATCCTTTCGAGTGATCCAAAAGAAGATACGTTCATGTCTTCTGTTGAATTGGTTCCCCTTCAAATTTCAAAACCTGCCTTTAGACGTCCTGGCTTCAAATTTGTAAACCAGGCATTGCGGTATTTAGAAATAATTACTGTGCTTGGATTAATGGTAATTTTCGGTGTAAGTGGCAATGCACTTTTTAATTTGAATCGGCAATCAACATCCTCCTGGATAATCCAACCACTGGTACCCACCCCAATCATTCAGGCTTTTATCCTACCTGAGGGTCATACCCCGCCTAATTCTCCCGGCGGCGCCAGACCCAACATGGAAGAGGAGATCCCACCTAATTTACTGCCTCTTGTAAATTCCTATGCAAGCATTCCTACGCCAACGGCCGCCCCTAACCAGGGCGTTCGCATTCAAATTCCTGCGCTCAATATCGACGCCCCAATCGTCCAAGGTGACGGCTGGGAACAATTAAAAAAGGGAGTCGCCCAGCACATTGGTACCGCCAACCCCGGTGAAAAAGGCAACATGGTTCTTTCTGGGCACAATGATGTGTTTGGAGAAGTCTTTCGTTATCTGGACCGTCTGAAAGCAGGGGACCAGATCATCATTTATACTTTCGGCCGTACGTATACTTACATTGTCAATGGGTGGACCCTGGTTGAACCTGACCAGGTCGAGGTGATGGCCCCAACTCCCGATGAAACGGTGACCTTGATCTCTTGTTATCCTTATCTGGTTGACAAACAAAGGATCATTGTAAAAGCGAGCTTATTGAAAAATTAGATCCAAAGTAAGCAGAATTGCTTAACCAGAAACCCGAAAAACGGCGCTATGTTTTATTTCGACCTCCTTTTATACTGAAAATGTAAATCTAGATTATTTTCTCGAAAGGAGCATGATTTGAATGACAGACTCAATTAATCAACAAAACATTTCCCTTCCTGTCAATGGAATGAGCTGCGCATCTTGCGTATCTCATGTCGAGCGTGCATTGAACGAAATCAAGGGAGTAACCAATGTGGTCGTAGCCCTTTCCACCAATCGGGCCAATCTCAATTATGACCCAACCCTGGTAAAAATTAGCGACTTACAAAAAGCCATTACAGACATTGGTTATTTAGTCCCTACCCAGGAGACCAATTTGCAGGTAGGTGGAATGACCTGTGCATCTTGTGTAGCCCATGTTGAAACAGCTCTAAAGGATGTTCCGGGTGTAATAGATGCAACCGTAAATCTGGGGCTTGCGAAAGCCCGGGTTCAATATATTCCCGGCGTGGCGGCTATTTCTCAAATGAAACATGCTGTCCGTGAAGTGGGTTATGAGGTTTCCGAACAGGATCCGGGTGTCGACTCATTAGATCGGGAACGAAAAGTTCGCGAAGGAGAAATTCACCGCCAAGGTGTAAACCTGATTATTGCAGGTTCGATTGGCGTGTTGGTCATGATCGGCACTTTCTACGATATGTTGGGGCCGCTGCAGAAAATCATCCCTGAATTCCTGTCATACAAATGGGTTTTAGGATTGTTGACGACCCCGATCGTGTTCGGGCCTGGAAGGCAGTTTTTTAGCAATTCGTGGCGCGGGTTAAAACACGGCGTTACAGATATGAATTTATTATATGCCACAGGCATTGGCGCCTCGTATGGCATAGCAGTCATCAATACATTATTTCCGGATGCCGGATTTGGCGGAAAAGGAGCAACTTTTTTTGAGAGCGCGGCACAGCTGACTGCATTTATCGTGCTCGGACGCTGGTTGGAAGCCTTGACCCGCGGCCGGACATCCGAATCAATCCGCAAATTGATGAAACTCCAGCCCAAGATTGCCAATGTCATTCGGAATGGGAACGAAGTAGCCATCCCGGCTGATGAGGTAGAGGCCGGCGACCTGATCCTGGTCCGTCCAGGTGAGTCGATCCCCGTTGATGGAATGCTTCAGGAAGGTTACAGTGCGGTGGACGAATCGATGTTGACGGGCGAAAGCTTGCCGGTGGAAAAGAGGATCGGCGATGCAGTTATTGGTGGAACACTAAATAAGACCGGCGCATTCAAATTTGTCGCCACCAAGGTAGGAAAAGATACTGCCTTGGCCCAAATTATCAAACTGGTAGAAGATGCCCAGGCCAGTAAAGCTCCTATCCAAAAAATGGCCGACTGGGTCGCCGGCCATTTCATCTTGGGAGTTCATTTACTGGCTATTTTGGTCTTTGTCTTCTGGTTCTTCGCCGGATATAACCTGTTCTTCAATACCGCTTCACGCTTCGTCCTATCACCTTATGCATTGGGTGACATCGGAGTATTCGGTTTTTCGCTGCTATTATCGGTGACAGTGTTGGTGATATCCTGCCCTTGCGCGGTCGGTCTGGCGACCCCCAGCGCAATGATGGCAGGAACCGGAAAAGCGGCGGAATACGGTGTGTTATTCAAAAGCGCTGAAGCCATTGAAAATGCTAGCAAGTTGCAGACAATTGTTTTCGATAAAACTGGCACGCTTACAAAAGGGGAGCCTTCGGTCACAGATATCATATTGAGCAATCCAAACAGCGCTTTTGATAAAGAACGGCAGTTAGAGATCCTTCGTTTGACGGCAATCGCGGAGCAAAACAGCGAGCATCCTCTTGGTGAAGCCATCGTAAATGGCGCCCGTGATAAGGGGTTGAAACTTGTTGAAGCTGATTCGTTCAACTCGATTCCCGGGCATGGTGTTGAAGCAAAAGTAGAAGGCAAATCCATTTTGGTGGGTAATCGCAAGCTAATGGATGAGCAGAAAATCGATTTCTGGCCTTTGATGACCCAAGCAGAGAAGCTGGAAAGCGATGCAAAGACGGTAATGTTTGTTGCAATCAATCGACAGCCAGCCGCCTTGATCGCAGTGGCAGACACATTGAAAGAGACCTCCGTCGAAGCAATTAAACGTCTGCACCAGATGAAAATTGAGACTGTCATGATCACCGGTGATAATCGACGAACCGCAGAAGCCATAGCCCGCCAGGTAGGTATAGACCAGGTTTTGGCGGAAGTCCTACCCCAGAACAAAGCCGAAGAGGTGCAAAAACTCCAGGCTCAAGGCAAACGGGTGGCTATGGTGGGTGACGGTGTCAACGATGCCCCGGCCCTGGCGAAGGCTGATGTTGGCATTGCGATTGGCTCCGGAACGGATGTCGCAAAAGAAACCGGCGATGTCATTCTAATCAGAAGCGATCTCACAGACGTAATCACTGCACTCGAAGTGGCTCGGGCCACAATGCGGAAAGTAAAACAAAACCTTTTTTGGGCATTCGTTTACAACACACTCGGAATCCCACTCGGAGCAGGATTACTTTACCCCTTCTTTAGTCTTGTAGTAAGCCCGGAGCTGGCTTCTGCATTCATGGCTGTCAGCTCAGTATCCGTAACACTTAATACACTTCTGCTCAAACGATTTACCCCATCTATGCGCCGGCACGAGAAGCAGGATAATACAGGGTCCAATCAAACGCAATCTCACATGTCTCCTTCAGCCACTGCGGTAAAGTGAGCTCTCAGAATTGAGAGAAAGGTCAAGGATATGGAATTAGAAAAACTTGAAAAAGAAATCTCGCGCAAGAGCGCGATGGCATACCTATCAATAGCAGTTGGGACAGCGGTGGTATTTCTTGTTGCATCCAGTCTGATTGGGACTTACACAACTGTCGCAAAAATTGGAGGGATGGTGTGGATCGGGTTATTAACTTTGATCGTTTCAATGCCGCTGGTCACCTCTCACTTCAAAAAGAAATTTAAGGGAAATAAGAGCAACTAAAAACTCATTTGGCTTTGAGCTCAAATAAAGGTGCGGCCAGGATTAACCTGCCGCATTTTTGATTTAATCGAGCAAAATAAATAAGTTCGTAAGCTTTTCCTCGTCATGGCGGTAATAGGCCATTTGGCCTATTACAACATTGGGGAAATGCCTAGTAAGATCTGCGTAATTCTGCTCTTACAGGGTATGCTTCACCATGCTATATTAGTAGTGCAATATGTCACGAAGTAAGTTTGTTAAGGAGATTCTTTTATGGTAAAAGATCCTGTTTGTGGAATGGAAATCAAGCCCGAAACGGCTTTTGCTCATCGTGAGCACATGGGAAAGACTTATTATTTCTGCTCAGAAAATTGTGTAAAACAATTTGATGCAGATCCGCATAAATTTGCAGGGCATTCCAACCCTGATAGCAGCTTGGTTGGCTCTGTTACAACCGGATTTAATCCTGAATTAAAATTGGCTGAAGTTGAACTGCCGGTCATCGGGCTAAAAAAAGCCGGGCAGCCTGGCGCAGAGTTGATCCGAGCGGCTGTATTGAAGAAGCAAGGCGTGGAAAATGTAAACGTGAACCCGGTTGAAGGGATTGCGGTCATTCGCTATGATCCAAAAACGGCCTCCATCTTGGAACTCATGACTGCAATCAAGTCTGCTGGATACCAGGTAGGCGGTGCCCAAAAACGGATTGGGATTGAAGATCTGCGCTGCGCCTCGTGCGTCCAGTTCATCGAAAAGGAATTGGAAACAACCCCCGGCGTGTTGAAAGCAACAGTCAATATCGGCACCCAGGAAGCTACAGTCGATTACCTGCCGCAGCAAACTTCCCTCCCAGCATTGAACGCAGCCATCGAAAGCTGGGGGTACAAGACCCGCCCGGCAGCCAGCGAACAACCGGTAGATCAGCAGGAAGCTGCCCACGATAAAGAATACCGCAGCCTGATGAACAAATTCTGGCTGGCTACAATCATTTCCATTCCGGTGCTCATCACCGCCTATGCCAGTTTTTTTCCGATCGTAAGGGATTGGTCCATGGAAACCCTGCGGACGGCCTGGTTTGGAACCGCCATTTTGACCCTGCCGGTCATGATCTGGTCGGGCGGGCATTTTTACAGCGGGGCCTGGGCGGCGCTGAAACACCGTTCGGCGAATATGAACACCTTGATCGCCATCGGCACGGGGGCAGCCTGGCTGTACTCAACATTTGCCATCCTGTTTCCCCAAGTTTTCCCACAAGGCACCTCTGAACCATTTTACGATGTTGTAGCGGTGGTCATTGCTCTGGTCGTCTTGGGCCAGGCGCTTGAAATTCGAGCCAAAGGCCGTACCAGCGAAGCAATCAAGAAGCTGATGGGGCTGCAAGCTAAAACGGCTCGGGTCATTCGAGATGGTCAAGAGCTGGATATCCCGGTTGAAGAGGTGTTGGTCGGTGACGTGATCCAGGTCCGCCCGGGCGAAAAGGTACCCGTGGATGGTGTAATCCTGGAAGGCAGTTCAGCAGTGGACGAATCGATGCTGACCGGTGAAAGTTTGCCTGCTTCGAAAAAACCTGGGGATGAAGTAATCGGCGCCACACTTAACAAAACCGGTGCTTTCAAGTTTCGCACCACCAAGGTAGGCAAGGACACCGCCCTGGCGCAAATCGTGCGGATGGTTCAGGATGCCCAGAACAGCAAGGCGCCTATTGCCAGGTTGGCTGACACCATCTCGGGCTACTTCGTGCCGGTGGTGATGATCCTGGCAGTGATTACTTTCGTCATCTGGATCGACTTTGGACCTCAGCCACAGCTTGTTTATGCCCTTATAACGGCGGTCTCTGTTTTAATCATAGCATGCCCATGCGCTCTCGGCCTGGCAACCCCCATGAGCCTGATGGTTGGAATTGGCAAGGGCGCCGAGAACGGGATCCTCATCCGTTCTGGTGAGGCATTACAAACAGCCCAATCGATCAACACTGTAGTATTGGATAAAACCGGTACGATCACCAAAGGCAAACCGGAATTAACCGATCTTGTGAATGCAGGTTCAGGAGATCCAACCGAAATGCTCCGCCTGGCTGCATCGGTTGAAAGCATCAGCGAACACCCGTTGGCGGAGGCAATTGTTGAAGGAGCGAAAGCCAAAGGATTGGTCCTAGGTAAGCCCGAAGAATTCGAAGCCGTCCCAGGGCATGGCGTTACTGCCCGCGTAGATGGCCGCCAGGTGGCGCTGGGAAATTTGAAGCTGTTAGCTCGCCTGAGCGTGGAGTCCGGAGATCTGGAAGGGAAAGCGGAAAAACTGGCTGGAGAAGGCAAAACCCCCATGTACGTGGTGATCGACGGGAAAGCAGCCGGAATCATTGCCGTGGCCGACACGGTGAAAGAAGACTCTGCTGAAGCCATTGCCGCCCTCCACAAAATGGGCATCGAGGTAGTGATGATTACCGGCGACAACAAGCGGACAGCCGAAGCGATTGCCCGCCTGGTAGGGGTCGACCGGGTGCTGGCGGAAGTGCTGCCCGAGGACAAAGCCCACAATGTGCAACTGCTCCAGGCGGAAGGTAAAAAGGTTGCAATGGTTGGCGACGGCATCAACGACGCCCCGGCCCTGGCCCAGGCCGACGTCGGCCTGGCAATTGGCACCGGAACGGATGTGGCTATCGAAGCCTCGGATATCACCCTGATTAAAGGCAGCTTGAAAGGAGTTGTGACCGCCATTGAAGTCAGCCGTGCAACCATGGGCAACATCAAACAGAACCTGGTAGGCGCATTTTTCTACAATGTTATCGGTGTACCGATCGCAATGGGCGTCCTCTTTCCCTTCTTTGGCGTGCTGCTCAGCCCGCTGCTGGCCGGAGCGGCGATGGCCTTCTCATCCGTGACGGTTGTTGGTAATGCTAACCGGTTACGTGCTTTCCACCCAAAATTTAGTGTTAAGTGAGGTATTCGAAAATGTCTACTGCTCAAATTGTTGTAACCGTTGGAGGAATTCTCCTCAGTATATTAATCGCCTGGTTTTTCTGGTTTGCTCCAAAGGGGCAGACCCGCGCCCTCGCTTCGGCCGGCGGTGTCCAGGAAGTATCAGTGACAGTCAAAGGTGGTTACACGCCAGATATCATCGTGGTAAAGGCCGGGCAACCGCTGCGCATGCGCTTTACCCGCCAGGAAAGTGGCAGCTGCTCCGAGATGGTGCTCTTTCCGGACTTCAATAAAAGCGCAAAACTGCCCGAGGGACAGGAAGTTGTCATTGAATTGATCCCTGAAAAGGCCGGCGAATACGGTTTCCAATGCCAGATGGGTATGCTGCGAGGTAAACTGATCGTGGAATAATTACCCAACTGGTAGGCAATTTTGCCTGCTTGAAAACACGCCAAATGGCGCTTTTTATGGACGGCTAAATCCAGTAAACTTCTAACCATCGTGAATAATATCACGATGGTTTTTTTATCAGGCTTGAGTTAGTAAATATTTTTAAAGGAGGAAAAGGAAAAGATTGATGCCGCGAAAATAAAACTCCATAAATACTGAAATCCATCGTAATCAGTTTTATCAACGACACAACCAAACAAGGAGAAATACTTCAATGCAAGCTGAAATGACGCACTATATGGAGCTGCTTGTCAGCAATCAACCCTGGAATTTGATCATTTTTATGGCAATCCCGGTGATCCTGGTGGAATTTATTGCGGTTACTGAGCTGTACATCTTGTTCAGCCGCAACACCAATGGCACAGTCAAGAAACTCAACCGGATTGCCAGCATTATCGTCGGCTTTTATTTCACTGGTATCTTTATCTATCTTTTTACCAATGCGTTTATACATCTTACCACAGGGGGAGGATGGCGTGGAATTGCGGACGTGATTGCTGTCAGTTTTTATTTGCTGGGGATCGTGCCGCTGTTGGGCATGGCCTTGTTGGAAATTGGCGTCATCAGCCGAAATAGCACTGAACAACAAAAACTTCGCCTACATGCGACTTTTGTAGCGTTTTTCCTGGTCGTAGCTCACATTGCCATGATTTTCGGTATGGTAAACCCAATGGTCCTGGCTTAGAAAAGCATTTCAGAAAAGCCCATCTTCCGTTGGCGAATTGAATAAAATGACGGGCCGTCGAAAATAATCGACGGCCCGTTTTTATAAAGTGGATAAATTAAGGTCGAATGCGAATTAAACGCCGCAATTACTTCCCGATTTCGGCCCCTGGTCAAGCAAACCGTGTTGAGCCAGCCATTGGTGAGTCTGCTGGAAACCACTGATGGAAGAATAATTAGCGCTAACAATCGCACGTGAATCAATGGAGGCATAATCCTGGTTTTTGGAGGCGCCGAAATAGGTGGCCTGTTCCAATGTTTGTTGCGGGAACCAGAAAGCATTTACTTCTTTTGCGGCAGCATACATCTCATCCACGCTGGCATTTTGAGATGCCATCAATTCTAACAATCCCAGCATAGCCATACCGTGGTTGCAATCCGGAAAATCGGTAGGGTTATCACAGCATGGGCGATAAACGGACTTCGCCACTTCATCAACGCGCTTCTGTTGATCCGGTTCGATAGCAAGAATTTCCGCACTCGAGAAAAGCGCTGTAACCGGTTTTTGCCCAAGAGTCCAACCGCCAGTGGATGCAAATCCGTCGATCTTTCCCTTGCTGTAAGATTGAATCGTTCCTTTTTCGAGTATGGAATTCTTATTGACCAGTCCTAAAGCCCAAAAGAAATTAAGCACGAACCGGGCATTTTCCTGATTGATTATCACCGGTTCCAAGCTGCCTTTGGTCAGAATTGCCAGCTCCTGCTGCGAAAGGGGCTGGCCCGATTGCTCAAAAATCTGTACGAACCCTTTTTGCTCGATTACACCGGATGTAAGTAATTGAGGTCCCACATCGCCATATTTCACTGGCAAAGTAAACCCTTGAGACGGATTGACAGCCTTGACCATTTTTGCCATGTCAAGGCTGGCTGTATTTACTGTAGAATTGGCGCCCTGCTGGCTGGATAGCGAAGCCTGGATTCCGCTGAAAAACCCGGCTCCGAATATCAGCACAACAAATATCAACCGTAAAAGAATTGGCCTTAACTTGCGTTTTCGCGGGATCGGCTCGTTGCCTGGTCGAGACTCTACAATTTTTGGGAAATCATTCAAAATATTTGGATCGGGTAACTGGTCAGTCATGCATGCTCCGGCGAATTTATCAATCCTAAAGAAATCGCTCGCATCACTGCTTCCGTTCGGCTGTTGGCCTGTAATTTTTCAAATATTCTGGCAATGTGACCCTGGACGGTACGATCGCTGATATTCAAATTTACGCCGATCACCTTATTCGTAAAGCCTTTGGCGACCTCACTCAGGATTTCGATCTCACGATCGGTCAGCGGCTCAACTACCTGAATGGGCCTGGGCTGCGATATTTGGGCCAGCACCTTAGGCAAGATGGTGGCATCCAGGACCGATTTTCCCTGGCGAACATCGCGCACGGCACAAATGATTTCCTCCGGCGAGGCTGTTTTCAGCACATATCCATTTGCGCCAACCTTCAATACTGCCGAAATAAATGGGTCATCGTCATAGGAAGTAAGGATTAAGATGCCGACCGGCCAGCGGTTGGCCCGGATCTGGCGGGCAACTTCAATGCCGCTTAATTTTGGCATCTGGATGTCCAGAACAGCTACATCGGGCAGAAATTGTTGGATCAGAACGACTGCTTCTTCGCCGTCCTTTGCTTCTGCGATGATCTGAATATCGGGTGCGCTTTCAAGAAATTGGCGGATTCCCTGCCGCACCACGGCATGATCATCCGCCAGAATTACTCGGATCAAATTCGGATTTTCACTCATGATTTGCTCCACTTAATATTCGAGCCTTTTCTTTTTGAAATAATTCCTGGTACTGCTGCTTATACTCAACAACATGCGACATACTGCCGAATGCATCGTCGAAGAAAGGGAATGCGTACCAGATCATACCCAGGCCAAACAAGACTCCGGTTAGTAAACGCATGGATGAATTGAAGGAACCCACTGCATCACCGGCGTAGAAAGTAGGGGGGAGAACATTTTGGGTCAGCGCTGCCAGCCAGGAATTGGTATCCCGGAATCCTGCCCCGATTCCAGCCAGGTCACTAATTGCGTGGCTGCCACCATCGATTACCATCGGCATTAGAAATAGAACCAATCCCCACCAGGGTATCCTGCGAATATGTTTCCGCAACGGATACCATATCAGCCCAAACAACCACAGACTGCTGTACATAGACACCATCCGGTCTGACCAGGCCACCTTCCAACCCATCTCCGAGTTTCCAACAAACTGGCGCAGAATCATTGGATCAAAGCTCATCTGCCAGGCGGCCTGAATCTCGGGCACAGTAAAAGAGAGCTTAGGCCCGAAGAGAAAAAAAGAGCGTTCTGGCAGTTGGTGGCAAAGGAATGAATAAATGAAATAGATTATATTTCCCGGCACACTCCAGCCAATGCTCATGAAGAAAGGCGCCATAAAAGGCAGCACTACAATAAAACCCATAACAAAACCAAACACGATAATCCAATTCCCTCCAAACCAGGCAACTGCCCGGTCGATGGGTGAAATAGACACAGGTTTTAACTCACGAGCTGCGTTAGTCATTTCCTGTCACCACTCCTGCCAATAAGCCTGTAACGATTTCCCGGTTGGAATGGCTATCTTGCAGCAGAACCGACGTTCGGTCTGGCTGGCCGTAAATCGACAGGCTGAACGGCGAGCCTTGTATTCCATATACGAGCAAAACTACCATATGGCATTGACATCCTTCATCAGCCGGCAGGGTTGTAGTTAAATCGAATGTGCATACAGTTTGCAATCCGGCAGCGCCAAACTGTTGTTGGATCTGCTCGACCACCAGATTGCATTCTTGGGAGGTAACAAAAACCGGTATCGTCTCGTTATTTGATTTCATTCTGATAATAGTATAGAGAGTTTAGCTTGAGCCCAACAGAGCTATTTACCGGATATTCGGGTAAGCATTTTAGCCTACTCAGCCTTTACAACCTGGAGGTGGTCCAGCTCGCCAAAAATAGTCTTGAATCTTGCTCGGGTATTCACACTCTTGAAGCCAGCTTCTTGCAGCATGAATGGGATCCGGCCATGAAAATTATCCCCCGCCTCTTCCATCCTGGTCATGA
>VFSW01011909.1_pt1 | contig 12182 bp, 11 predicted proteins | sample 5358111 | NCBI WGS metagenome assembly VFSW01 (sample SAMN11554181, study PRJNA540505) | mine drainage metagenome | isolation source: sediment from site ElyBrook_90M | place: USA: Ely Copper Mine, Vershire, VT | collected 2017
TGGACAACTCGATTGCCCTTCTCGTAACGCCGCAAATAGATATTATGTAAAATTTAAAGTGGTCGAGCGAAGGATCGGGCTTATAATGCAACTGCTGGAATCGAAATTCTTAACTTCCAAGATTGGGTGGTGCCCTTGGCATGAAGGCACTAGATGGCGGTACGCATGCAAACGTTTCTCTAACAGCTGTAACTCGCATCGAAAAGTAAACGTCATCAAATAGCGTTGACCGATCGACACGTTCTAATGGTTTTTTAATTTTGCGATCCCGCTTTTTTGACTGTCAAGAGATCGAGGCTGCAGGGGGAAAGGCGCGAGCCCTACAACCGTTGCGGCCCCGATTGTTTGTGGCTTGACGATCTTTACGCGAAAAGTTGAGAGGATCTTCGTCTGCGAACTCAGAGAAATGGAGCACTGTCAAGTGGTCGACCCTGCGCTCGAAAAAGTTTGGCGTTCGCCCTCCCGGTCAATATCGTAAGGGGTGAGCCCGGCGATCTCCCAGGCGCGCAATCCGTGGGTGACCACACAAGAAAAGATTGCTGGGTGATGTCGATATGATTCGCTCTGGCAACCGATGTTCGCATGAGCTCGATGTAAGCTGACCACGGAAATGGAGTGCGGACTATTTGAGAGCCGGGAAGCCTATGACCAGCCGAAGCATTCACTAAAATTGCCTGAGAGTATGCCCAAGAAAAAGGCAGAGCCCAAAAAACGCCTGTAAGTTACACGCGCCAGCGCCAACCACCGTGTTCAATATTCCTAATCCCCCGCAATCACCAGAAGGGCTGCTACAGTAAAGCGTGTGAAAAACAGTGCATTTGGCTGCAAGCCGTGAAGGGGAATTTGACGGATCGTGAAATTATTCGAATCGTCAACCTATACATCGGTGTGACCGACGGATATCTCGGAGATTTTACCTATCGAACACATGCCGAATTTTATCCTGAATATTGCGATCTTGATATAAATCCCGCCGCTTATGATGGCACGACCCGGCAAAGGTTCATCACCATTTTGTCGTCCCTCGAACCACTAGACCAGGCAAAAGTTCTCCGAGGCGTCGTTGCGCGATTCTCTCCCGATGAAGGTCCAGACACTAGGAAGGCTTCGCTAGTAGAACTCCAACAAGTCATCAAGCGACTCGAATCTGCTCCGCACGTCGCTGGTATCACTCCGCAGATCACAAGCGAGGTTGTCCATAGGGCGATTGAAGATGCCGAGATTCTGATCCAATCGTCCGGACCAACGAGTGCCGTTGACCGAGTTCACACCCTACTCCACGGCTACCTCCAAGCGGTCTGCGACGACGAGTGGATCACGTACAAGAGAGACGATTCCATGGTCGCCCTCCTCCGCAAGATCCAAGCCGAACACCCTAGGTTCACTGATCTCGGTCCTCGCTCCCAGGATGTAGGGAGGATTCTCAATGCATGTGCCACCATTCTGGATGCCCTTATGCCCCTGAGAAACCAGGCTAGCGTCGCCCATCCAAATAAGGAGCTACTTAGCGAAGCCGAAGCGATGTTGGTTATTAACGTCGGAAGGAGTCTCCTCCAATATCTTAACGCCAAACTCTCGTAAATAAAACCTGATTTTGGTTGGAGGTGAATGTCCGAATAATTGGCTCATCGGCTTTCTTTCAGGTTGCTTGTCACCCCTAGGTCATCCGAACGCCAGCGTTACCGAGCGCGGCGAGTGGCGCTCTGAAAAGAGAGGGAGTTCGATCTAACTGATAATGAGATCGAACTCCCTCTTCTTCTGTCACTTTAGCCACTCGACTGACGCGGAAGCCAGTTCAAAATATGCGAGCTGCGCATATGAGCGCGTGGCATAGGAATCTGATCCCATCGGTTGCTGTACGGACAACGGTTTTGTTCTCGATCGCATACTCGAAGCCGTCCGAAGATATTGCATTGCCCCGGGTGGGTTGTCAGTACAGCGGAGACGGTTCATTGAAAGCTTCATCCTGCTCAATGTGATCCCCATCTTCCGCTGGTTCCACGGCGGTGCCTAGGAAGAAATGATGATTCGGGTCATCCTCAAATAGGATCGAAGGTCGTCCCGAGCCGTGGCCAAACGCTGGTGATAGTCTCGGAACGGCTGCGATACGACATTCGCGTGTCTGACGTCCCGAGACACAGGGATGCGAATGTCAAAATAGCGTTCGCCGACGTCCTCTCGGTTCGACTGCATGAAGATCACTCGTCTCCATTGGTCGCGAACGATGTTCAGGGACAACGCCCACATCAGATAGAACGGATCGAACACGGCCTTCGGTCCCGGACGGATCACTATTACTTCTTTGGTGGTCACTCCTTGCTCCTGGCCAGGCATGAGCATGCAGAAGTCACCGATATTCTTCGACGTTCGTTTGGGACAGATGAGGTCCCAAACGGCCAGTCCTGACTCGTCGCCTCGCAAGAACCTCTTTGCGACGGCAAGAGGAACACGGTTGGTGGGATTGATATTGACAAGACCCGCACGCAGGCCACTCACTTTTATGTAGGACACTGTACCCACGCGCACGCTCTGTGTCGGAGACCCGTGACCGTTTCGAATCGAAAAGACGCCTAGCTCGATGAGTTCGCCGATAGTCTTAGACGTGAAGCTCGGGAATTTTTCGGACTCCATCTCTCCATCGAAAGCCTCGTCGTAGCGACGGTCGTAGAAGGTGGGCACCGCAGCGCGAAGAGAGACATCATTGGCTTTGACGTGTTGCCAGCAACAGTCACTGGGAGCTGGCAATACTGGACATGCCTTCGACCTAGAGACCAACCGACGTATTGCCGAGTTCAAGTTCATCACCTGGCAAGGCGGTGCTGAGTCCATCCGTCAGAACGGACTGTTCGTGGATCTCTACCATCTTGCCGAGGCGGCGACGGACAAGCTGCGTGAGCTGTACGTCACAGAGCTTGTTCATCCCCTCAGGTTCCTCAGGGGAGGCCGGTCGATGAAGAGCATCCTTTCGAAGCATGGGTTCGTGGCCAAGGAGTTCTTCGCCAGCTACGGAGAGCGCTAAAAAGTTGCACGGGATTACTGGAGCTATGTGAAGGACCTGGTAGAGCTGGTCAATGTGTCGAAGCTTGTGTTGCCAGCAACCTATTTTTGACCCACTAGCAGCAACCTATTTTTGACCCACTAGCAGCAAGATATTTTTGACCCACGCCATTGGTAGCCGGACGCGTTTTGGACGAAAGCGACGCGCCGGCGTAAGAAGTCGGCGATCTGACTGCACCTACGACTTGGGATTGATTCATCTCAGGGGGCTCCCATTCGGAAGAGTTCCTCGAGGGCGACACCCAAGATGGCGCCCAGGGCGATGGCGAGCAGGACCTTTGGTTCGTTGAGGCCCTTCTCGATGTTGACAATCGTCTGACGGCTGACTCCAAGTTCCCTGGCGAGGGCTTCTTGGGACAGCCCGGCTCGCTGCCGGTACTCCCGGACATTCGACTGGTACGGAGGCACGCTCCAAGTGTTCCCCGGCGGAGGCGGTCGTGTCAGGAGAAGTATTCAAAGCGTACTTGACAATAGTCACACGCACCCCCTGCGTATGATACACTCGAGACCTATGAAGATCGCCGATCACATCAAGAAGGAGCGAGAGCAGCGGGGCTGGACTCAGGCCGAACTGGCTGGTCGTATGCCGATCGGGCAACAGACGGTTAGCCGTTGGGAGCGCGGCAAGACCCGACCTAACCGGGACCAGGTGACGCGGCTGCTGGAACTCTTCGAACTCGACCCGGACCAGCTTGAAGTCTGGTTGGACCAAGGCGACGAGTCTTCGGACGGCGCACTGCCGCCGGCCCGACCCCTCAACCCAGATTTGCCGATCGGAAGCTTGACGGCAGCTGATTTCGAGCGGTTCTGCCGATCCCTCGTCAAGGCCCTCCACCCAACTGCTGAAGTTCAACGCTTCGGCGAACAGGGGGATCGGCAGGATGGGATCGATCTATACGCCGAAGAGCCGGACGGGACCATCACGACGTACCAATGCAAACGTTACGGATCTCGAACCGACTTTGGACCGGCCAAAGTGAGGGCTGCGATGGCCGCGAACACCATCACGGCCAATCGCCACTACATTCTGCTGACTCGGACCGCGACACCGGGGGCCCGCAAGGTGGTCTTGGGTAATCCAGGCTGGTCGCTCTGGGACCTCGAAGACATCGCCGAGGTGATCCGCACCGACCTGGACCTTGACGCCCGAATACAGCTAGTCGATCGCTTTTTCCCGAACCACCGAGAAGATTTTTTAGGGATACCGGACCGGGGGCCCTGGCTGACCCGCGAGGAGTTCTTCGCGGCGTTCGATGACCCGCTCAAGCTGCTTAACCACACCTGGTCGTTGGTCGGGCGGCACCAGGACGTCGATGACTTGACCGTCTTTAGCGTCGGGACGAACGCCGACCGACTGGCATTCGTGATCGGACCGGGCGGCAGCGGCAAGAGCCGGCTCCTGCGGGCTGTGGTTGATTCTCTAGAGGCGCATCCAGGGTTACGAGTTTACTTCCTCCTACCTGGAACAGCCGTTACCGCGGGCCTTGTAGAGCAGTTGCCAGCGGGCCGGTCCCTCCTGGTAATTGACGACGCCCACGACTCCCCTGCCCTTGACAGCCTGCTCTACGCCCTGGCTTCACTGCGACCGGAGATCCGGGTCATCGCCGCTAGCCGCCCTTACGGCGTCGCCCGCATTCGCAGCGTTGCCCAGCGCGCCAACTTGGTGGAGAAGCCGCTTGAGATCGAGCTCAGGGACCTTTCGCTTCCGGAGGTGACGGCGCTTGCTGCCCAGGTCCTCCAGGCTGATGGGTTCCTTGGGCCTGTCATCGACGTGGCCCGAAGCATCGCCGCACTGACGCAAGATTGTCCGCTCGGCACGGTCATCGGAGCACGACTGGTGGCACGGGGTCAGATCCAGCCGCAGGCGGTCGCGTCAAACCAGCAATTTCGGGAACGGTTGTTCACCGCGTTCAGTGAGGTGCTGACCGGTGAACTTTGCGAGCCCAGTGAGCGCGACGTGCTCGACCGCCTGCTGCAATTCTTTGCGCTGCTCCAGCCATTGGCACCTGACGGTCCAGATTTTGACGCGCTCCTCCAGCTGATAGTCGGAAGGTCTCATGCCGAACTCAGACGGCTACTGACGCGATTGGAGGATGCGGGAGTATTGACCCGCCGGGGCGGATTGCTGCGGCTGGTGCCTGATGTCCTGGCCGATACCATCGCCGAGAAGGCTTGTATTGATGAGCGCACCGGGCAACCGACTGGGTATGTCGACGAACTCTTCGACAAGCTGGCGGGCAAGACGCTGCAGAACCTACTCCTCAACGTCGGCAAGTTGGACTGGCGGTTGTCGAACACCGCGGTCGGGACGCCCGGGGTGCGATTGCTTGATCGGGTATGGGCACAGATGGACGACCACCTCAGGAAGGCAGGGCTTGGGTCAGCGCGGAGGGCCATCTTGGAGACGATCACCGATGTCGCCTACTTCCAGCCCGAGCGGGCACTAGAGCTGGCCGCTCAGACCATCCACGATGCGGGCCTGGACAACGACGCCGAAGGGCAAGACCTAGAACCCGAAGCTGTCAGTTTGATCCCGGCGCTGGTGCCGATCCTGCGACACGTGGCTTACACCTATCAGTACGTCGGTCCGGCCGTCGATCTGTTGTGGACCTTGGCCAAGGACTCACAGCCGGCAGCATCAGGCGGCTCCCCGAATACCGATCCATTGCGAGCCCTTCAACAGATCGCTTCCTTCGGGCTTGGTAAGCCGGTGGCCTTCCACGAGGCCGTCATCGAGCGGGCGCTCACTTGGGTTGCCATCGGCCCAACTACGCCAGCTGGTTCTTCACCGTTCGACGTGCTCGATGCTTTCCTCGCCACCGAAGGTACAGAGGACAGCTTCGACGAGCGGCGGATCACGATGCGGGGATTCCTGATCACCGCTGATGCTGTGCGTCCGTTGCGGGAGCGGGTTATTGAGGTGGCATTCTCCGTTCTGGAGCGCGGTCCCTTGCAGGACGCCGTGCGAGTACTCAAGACGCTGGAACACAGTCTGCGCTTGCCCATTGGACTGGCCGGAGCGAATCCCAGCAACGAGCAGCGCGCACAATGGGACCCTGACCATCTGGCGGTGCTCAACCGGCTGGCTGCCCTCGTGAGCTCGAAATCACTCGAACCGCTCCTATTCGTGAAGATTCGCCACGTCGTCCGCTGGCATGTCGTCCACGGACACGGAGAGACCAAAGCCGCCGCCCGGAGAGTGCTGGAGAGTTTGCCAACTGACCTCCGCTCCCGCGTGACCCGCTGCCTCATCGAAGGTTTCGCGTGGGCTTCCGACGACTTGACGGACGATTATCAAGCCGCCGAACAGCATCACCAGCAGTACCAGGCCGAAACTGCCGATCAGCTCCTTCTTGAAGTTCAGGACGCTGGGGAGTGTGTCGCCTACTTGACCGAGCGCCTAAGGGTGATCAGTTCGGTGACCACCGGCCGAGCTGTAGTCCCCGGTCGGTTCCTGGCATCCCTGATCGAGCGCGAGCCTAATATCGCGCGTCAGGTGATAGACGCGGTGTTGAATGATCCCCCCACTCTCCTCTGTGAGGTTCTTAGCGAGGCGCTGTCCCAATTGGCCCTGACGGCACCAACTGAAGCGGTTGAACGTGCCCGTCGACTCCTTGCGCTCGATGAGGTTGGTCTTGACCAGCAGATTGCGCTCGCGTTCAGTCTCGGCCTTGGGGCACGCACCGATCTGCATGACGACGAGATTGCCCTGATCGAACTCCTGGCTCAGCATCCTGACCCAGGGGTTCGATCTCTAATCGTCCACGCCGCTGACAACGTTGCGGCTTCGAGCAAGGCACGGGCCGTTCGCTTCCTGCTGAGCATCGACCTACACGACTCCACATCGGTCGCGGCCAGCGTGCTCGGTGAGTTCAACTGTCACGGGTTCAAAGTCAACGATCTCCGTTCCAATGAACGGTCCGGCCTGCTCAAACAGCTCGAAAATTGCCCCAGTTTGGACGACTACGCCATTGGGCTCTTTCTCAGTTCCGTCGCTCGGGACGATGCCGAGGAGATGGTCGCCATGCTCCGAGTCCGTATCGATCGCCAGTCCATAGGCGGGGGGGAGAACTTTGAGGCCATCCCGTGGGCTTGGGCGTATGCCGACCAGTCCCCGGTGATCTTGCATGGCAACGCCAAGTTCGATCGGGTATTCGGGACGCTTGTTGACTGGCTGCGCGGCGCTGATCCTCTGCGGGCACACCTCAAGACGCCGCTGGTGAAGGCAATAGTCGGCAATTTCGACGATCAGGTGATCGCCGCGCTAAGAACGTGGCTGAAGCAGCATCCAGATAGGGGAAGCCTCGAAGCCGCGAGTCTCGCTCTCAGCGAGGCAGAGCGCTCGATTGTCTGGACCCAGCAGACCTTCGTGGTCGAGTTGCTTGAGGCTGCCGAATCGTTCGGCGAAACCTGTCAGCAGACGGTGGGTTCTAACCTCAAAAAGGCCGCTATGTCCAACTCTGGTCTTAGTACAACCATGGGTGGCCAATCGGCTGGCGAGGCTGAACTGATGAGCAATGCCCGGCGCATCATGGGAGAGTTACCGATCGGTTCATCCGCTCGGCGTTTCTACCGTGAGCTTGCGGAATATGCCGAGCACATGATGCAGTGGCTGTCGTCTTTACACTTGGGCTGATCAGGTTACGGAGCTATGCGCGGGCTTCTGGGACGTGATCAACTCGATCAGAGCCACGCACGAGCGTGTCGAGACCAAGACAGGTAGTAAAAGTCGCCGGGGGAACAGTTGGCGGGACCACGCAAGCGATACATACGCACAAATTGGGCGAGCTCGAATGTCGTCCCAATTGCCGCACAGATGCACCTCCTCCTGACCCGGCAGGCGGTCATCCGTGCCGTAGCGAAGCGTGGGAGTGTCGAAACGCCGTCTCGCAGAGCTTCCATATCGATCTTCAGTTGGTCATCGATCGCGTCGATCAGCTCTCCGGTCTCGGGGTCGGGTTCCTGTACCCGGAGGCCCGTCGTTCGATCGACGAGCGGGAGCAAACGGCCACCCTTGGTCAGCCCATACGTCGGTGCTATGGATACCATGACTTCGTCGTCGTTGAACCACGACGGCCTGTGAATCACGCTGCGACCTCCTTGACGGTTTTGGTTTCCGGTTCTCCAACTTTTTCAAATATGTAAAAGTTCGTCTTCGCGCGGCAGACCTCCTCGAACGCTTCCATCGCGATATTCTCCATGCCGCGCAGTTTCAATCGACCCTCAAGCCAATTAGGCAACCATCGATAATTGAATAAGAAAAAGTAAGTCTCCGGCAGAACGATGCCAACCCGACCGCCAACTTGTAACAGTCGGTATGCGTGTTCAAGGAACATCAAGCCGATCTCCAAATCGACGTACTCAGCTCTCTTCCCAGTCGCTGCTGCTTGTGAGATTGCATATCCCCCGACCAGACGTCGGCTGCCGATACCTTCAAACTTTTGCCGAATGGTGGATTCGTTACGACGACGGTGAACTTGCGTGCAACGCCGTCTGGTGTGTGCGTGCTTCCTAGCTCGGTTTTCAGGTGAGGGAACTCGCTGGTCCAGTTTTGGACTCTGACGGAGTCGCCTTGGAGAACGTGCGTCGAGCCATAACGGAATGCGATCATCAACGCTTTCGTGGTCTTGACGCCGATGCTATCCATGTCGACGCCGTAAAGGTTGTCGTTCGCATACTTGACGATGCGATAGTCCTGATCGGCGAATTAGTTCTCCTTCACCTGGCGAAGTGCCTCGTGAAAGAATCCGCCAGTGCCACAGGCAGGGTCAATAACGGTATCGTCCGAGGTAATCTCGAGCGCCATGACACAGGGGCGAAATACACGCAGCGGTGTCAAGAACTAGCCTTCGCCGGACTTCAGGGCGCTCGCACGGAAGACCCGGAATGCTTTGGAGAGCACTTCCATGTCATCGCCAAGAATCCGGAACCCAGCGAGCTCTGCCACGACGCAGTAGAGAGTCTGGTCAGTCAACTGATTTTCATTGCTATCATCTTGGTTGAACACGCGATTTTGCTGCTTTGCGTAATAGTCACGGAACAGCTGCCGGATGGCCTCCGCGGTCTTCTCAACGCGATTATGTTCGTCTCCTTACACTCGAAAACGAATCTGCTCGTTAGCATGTGCGGCTAATGAGAAGTAGGCGTCGTTGTCGAGCTTTACGAGCATCATGTGCAGCAAATCCCGCAGCTGATCCTCGCGACGGGTCGCTCGAGGGTCTTGCACCACTACCGTCACGAACAGGCGCTTGAGTGCGGCGCTTAGCTCTACATCGCTGGGTATACGAAGGATGTTCCAGGCGAGAGGCGCGGAAGGAGGGCGAGTCAGATCGTCATATGGCTGTGGAAGTGAGGCGTTTTTGACTTCTAGCCAGTCGTTCGTGTGTTGCTTATAGATAGCGAGAGAACTGGACCCGTTGGTCCAGTATCCGAATTTGGCCATCGGTTCCATGGACAAGTAGTGCATAAGTTGCTCGCGGTCGGCATCGATGTCAGGTGCCTTGAACTCGAAGATTGCTTGTAATGCGTACGACTGCTGACTCTCGTCAGCGAATGCATCGAGGTCCGACGATCCAGCTACCGCATACTTCTGTCGGCGCTCGCGCTTAGAGAGGTCGTGCGGTGTCGCTGGTATGGATCACTCGGGTTTCCAACGCAACCGCTCGCTCGCCCACCCCATTGCATCTAGGTCGGAGATGACCTTCTGTCGAACGGTCTCTTCAGGCTTCATTCTTCCTCAATTCAATAACGAGCTACCCGGCGGTTTCAAGTTGACCGCCAACAAAATGAGTAGCTCATTTCTGAAAAATCGCCTAAGCTGCGGACGAGGCGGTGCAATGATGTCGACCAGCTGGAGCTCCGGCCGCGACATAGAAAGAGAGGCGTAACTATGGCGACAGGAGACCCGTTCGAGACGGCACGCGTCGCTGACCTCATTCGTTTTACGGTCGTTGGTGCAGACATCTCGGTGTCAACGCACGAGGGTGGAACCAAGGAGTTCAAAGAGAGCTTCACTTGGGGCTCGATTGGTCTTTACGCCCGCACCATGGCCGGCTATTCGAATGCACGGGGCGGTTACATTTTCTTTGGCGTTACAGACAATCCACGGCGTTTGGTGGGGCTGGAGTCAAAAGCACTTGACCAGTTCGAGAATCTCGACCAGGCAAAGCTCACGGAGAGCTTGAATGATCTGTTCTCGCCTGAACTTCACTGGGTGGCGACTGTCAATGATTTCGATGGCAAGTCCGTAGGGATCATCTACACCTTTGAATCTCAGGACAAACCGGTCGTTGCGAAGAAGTCGTACCAATCGCAGAACGCAAACGTAGTCGAGGGAGACATCATCTATCGGTACAACTCGCGCACGGAACGGATGAAATATCCGGAACTGAGGCGAGTGCTGGAGGATGCAAAAGTTGGCGAACAGCGTCGCATGATGCGTCACGTCGAGGAGCTCATCCGTGCTGGCGCCTCCAACGCGGCAGTCCTCGACTTTAACTCGAGCACACTTCTGGGCCCGAGCGGTCAGCGGGTGCTCGTTGACGAAGAACTGCTAAAAAAGATCTCGTTCATACGCGAAGGCGAATTCAACGAAGTGACAGGTGCGCCGACACTCAAGATAGTTGGCGAGGTTCAGCCTGCAACCACCATCGCGCTCGGCCCAGCCCGCATCATCAAGGGTTCTTTGTCCCCAGAGGACGTACTAGAGGATTTCCTGTCTCAACGACAGGTTACCGGTGCCGATCAATATGTACGCATTGTTGCTAGCGGTAACACTTCGTTCTTACCCGTGCAGTTTTATCGAGGATTGCAGGGGTGGTCGCACGACGATCTGATCAGCTACGTCGACACCATCAACACTCGCTCGGCGGCTAAAAAGAAGCTTCTCGAGCGACTACGCGCGTCTGACGAGATGCGGCTGCCATCTCCCACGACGTCCACCCAGCACGCGTCGACAGTGGAGCGACGCTCCTTTTGGGAGGATCTCATCGCAGGCAAAGTCGATGCCGCCGCTGTCACGGGAGTTCGCAAGGCTCAGTATTTCGCCGAAGCGACGAAATCTCTGACGGATGACCAGATCGTCGCTATATTCGATCCACTTATGGTCGTATTGATGGACATATTCACTAAGTACTACGACACTGATGCGAAGGTGGCAGACGGCCTCCGCCGTGCCGCATGTCGCATCGATGTGGCTATGTTCAGCGCGTAGTTAATCGAGCGCCGCCCCGCCTAACTACTTGGTGCAATGGCCCAGCCTCTTACTGGACTGGCGCGCAGACGGACATTAATTCCGGTTCAGCCCGTGAGTTCGCGAGTTAAGAGCATCTTTGAAGTGCTTCTCTGCCAGGTCGATCTGCTTCGTTACACCAGATAAGTGCTTGTTGATTTAGATCAGCTAGATCGCTAAATGTCCTAGCAGGCCAGAAGTTCTCTTTGGCATATCTAATCCCTCTTTCTACCTTACCTTTGGTTTCTCGCCGCCTCACCCTGCATAGCTTGATTGATATTCCCAAGAAATTAGCCAGATCTGCCATTTGCGAGTTGAACTGATATCCGTCTTTTCCGTTTCCACCGATTACCACGGTCTTCATGTGAGCAGTGAGAAACACAGCGGTTAGTCCACCAAAGTAGAAAAACGCATTTATTAGACAAGTTATAAGACCGTATATATCGGCACTCAGTGCAAATTCCAGATAAATCCTGCGACTTCGTCCAAGTGTCACATGTAGTCCGGGAATATGTCTTTTTGTTCCTCTCGAATCGACATAGCTAAATATTTCCCAATCGAACTGACACCGTTTACCTGGTAGGGTTTCATATCGCCTGATAGCTACCTGTTTTGGCTTTGCCGGTGGTCTGATACTACTGACGTAAGTCCTCAAGATGCTTTCTTTACCGGTATAACCCAGTGGAACAATTCTTGACATGATTGCCGGAACGCTCAGAAGTCCTCCAGATACAAGTCGATCGATCTCAGACTTAAAGGGATCGAGTTTTGAGTTTCGTTGTGGCTTTGTCTCGATTGGTTTACGGAGCCTGCCAAGGAAGTTGTCACTTTCGCACGATCTAAGCTACCTTCCGTTGGCCCCCTTTTGATGCGTCTCCAACCGACTTATTCGTAG
>VFSW01011910.1_pt1 | contig 12182 bp, 10 predicted proteins | sample 5358111 | NCBI WGS metagenome assembly VFSW01 (sample SAMN11554181, study PRJNA540505) | mine drainage metagenome | isolation source: sediment from site ElyBrook_90M | place: USA: Ely Copper Mine, Vershire, VT | collected 2017
TTCGTAATCAATCAGGCGCTTCACGATGGACGCGGTCTTGCGCAACACTTCGTCGAGGTTCAGCGAAGAGTTGATCTCTTCGCTGAGTTCGACCAGCGTCGCGAGAACTTCCGCGGGCATGTTGACCGCCGTGCTTGCTTGTCCCTGTTCCATGGAAGTCAGTTCTGGGCCGCGCCCGATTTTCGGGTTACTCGCCTCGGCCTCCGTCGGCAAATTAGTATAGCAGGGTGAAGATTTCGCTCTCTTGAAAAACGGGTGGCGTTGTTGCCTGCGATGAAAAATGTGCGGAAAATGTCGGGAATCAATTCAGTTAATATGCCGTCCCGGACTGTGTCTTTGTGGTGGATCCGGAGGCGGGAACCTGCGTTTGGGCCTGGCCGGCCGCCTGCTCCATGATTTTGACGCTGGCGCTTGCCCCGATGCGCGTCGCTCCCGCGCACACCATTTTTTTCAAGTCCTCGAGCGTGCGGACGCCGCCCGCGGCCTTGACGCCGATCTCCGAGCCAACCACGGCGCGCATGAGCGCCACATCCTCCGCCGTAGCTCCCGCTGTGCTAAAACCCGTGGAAGTTTTTACGAAATCCGCGCCCGCCTTTTTGCTGGCAATCGAAGCGCGCACTTTTTCTTCGATCGTGAGAAGCGCCGTCTCAAAAATCACTTTACAGATCGCCCCGCCGCGATGGCTCGCTTCCACGACGCCCCGAATGTCGGACTCCACGAATTCATCGAGGCCCGATTTCAAAGCGCCGATGTTGATCACCATATCTATTTCCTGCGCGCCCAGCTTGATGGCCTCTTCCGCCTCGTATATTTTTACCAGCGGAAGCGTCGCACCCAGCGGAAATCCGACCACGGTGCACACTTTCACTTTCGAGCCGTGCAGAAGTTCCGCCGCCAGCGGCACATTCCACGGATTGACACATACGGAAGCAAATCCGAAGCGGGCCGCTTCCTCGCATAGCTTCTGGATCTCCTTGCGCGAGGCTTCCGGCTTCAAGAGTGTGTGATCAATCAGCCCCGCAAAGCCCGATTCGAGTTCCACAACGCTGGGACCGCAGGAGATGCGGTCGGCGCCGGCTTCCAAGACGGCGCGTGTTTTCCGGGCGCACTTTTCGGCGCAGTTCTGGTCGCAGTCGGCGCAGATCTCATCGTCGCCGCCGGCGGCTTTGTGAAGCGAGCGGCCAGGCACGCCAAGGTAGCGCACCACTTCTTCGGCAACGATGCGGACAATCTGTTCGTATTCGCTCTGATCCACTGATTTAGCTCTGGTGAAACGATTTACAAGACCGGGTCTGTTGGCGCCCTTCGCGATGGGAGTAGATGCTGTAGCCCGCGTCTTCAAACGCGGGGATTTCCTACGCATCGGCAACCAAACCCCGCCTCTGAAGAGGCGGGCTAAAGCACTGCTGCCTCCCGGCGCGTCAAGAAAACCTTGCGTTCAATCTTTTTTCGTATGCTGCCACTCGATGCCGCGAATCTTGTCCACACGGCGCTGGTGCCGTCCCCCAGCAAACGGAGTGGCGAGCCAGATCGCCAGAATCTCCCGCGCGGCTTCCGGTGAAATGAGCTTCGCGCCCAGCGTGAGCACGTTGGCGTCGTTGTGCTCACGGCTGTTGCGCGCCGTCGCGCGATCATAGCATAGCGCCGCGCGCACTCTCGGTACCTTGTTGGCGGCAATCGAACTGCCGATCCCCGCGCTGTCGAGTACGACGCCCAGCCACGCTTCGCCGCGCGCCACGGCGTTGCCCACGGCCTCGGCAAAGTCCGGATAATCCACGGCGTCCGTGCTGTTCGTGCCTAGATCGAGAACCTGGTATCCCCACTCTTTCAAGTGAATCTTCAGGCGTTCCTTCAATTCGTAGCCGCCATGGTCGGCGCCAATGGCGACAACGCGGCCCGAATTTTCATCAGAAGCCACCTTGGGGCCGCCGGAAGAAGATGACGCCGCGTCTGAAGCAGAAACGGTTCGGATGGTTATTCCACGCTGCTCGGCCAGTTCACGCGCCAGTGGCGTGATCAGCGTCTCCGGAGTGACGGTGATCTCTCCGCCCGGCGCGATACGCTCCAGGTCCGAGGCTGTTAGGACTGGCTTCATGAAGTTTTAGAGGTTCTGTACTTGAATTACGCGACATTATACCCGTCGTCATTCCGAGCGCAGCGATGAATCCCTCCTTGTTTTGCGGCTATGCGCGCAAAGAAAGAGGGATTCCTCGCTGCGCTCGGAATGACGGCAAGCCGCTGGCGCACGCCTCGCTCCACAACGCACCGCTTCGCTCTACGATGGCGGCAGTGATAGGACGCACAGGTCCTTCAGATTCCGGTAGCGCTCCGCGTAATCCAGTCCATAGCCGACGACAAATTCATTCGGGATCTGAAATCCGATGTAATCCCCCTTGACGTCTTTCTTGATGCGCCGTTCCGGCTTGTCCAGCAGCGCGGCGATGCGCAAAGACGCGGGCTTCCTCTGCTGCAGGACGCGCAAGAGATATCCAATGGTGTGGCCTGTATCGAGAATGTCTTCGACCAGAATGACGTTGAGACCTTCGATGCTCGTGTCCAGATCCTTATTGAGCCGCACCTCGCCCGAGGATTGCGTCCCATGCCCGTAACTGGAAACGGACATGAAGTCGAGCGAGACATCCACCTTGATCTGCCGGATCAGATCGGACATGAAAATCGCCGCGCCCTTCAGCACGCCGATCAAGTGCACGCGCTGCCCTTTGTAGTCCTTGGTGATTTGCGCGCCCATCTCGCGCACGCGCTTCTGGATGGCGCTGTTGCGCAGAAGAATCCTTAGATGTTCTTGCCCATGACCGCTCACTGGAAAACCGCCTTCGCCTCGCCCGGACGCCCCTGCATCCGGTGGAATAGACTCGGGAGCGGTTACTCTAGCGCAGGGGATGGGAAAGCTCAACAGATCGGGGAAAAAGTAAAGTTCTTCATCATTCCGGGCGGGACGAGGAATCCCTCCGTATTCCGTGGCATTGCGCGAAAAAAAAGAAGGATTCCTCGCTCCGTTCGGAATGACGCGGCTACAGGTTGTTTGTGCATCGAGTCAATCCAATTGCACGGCGTTGGCGATCAAAATCGAATCTGAATTGCCAAGACTCGGCGGGCGTGGCACGCTTATCTTCTCAATGTCGCTAATCAATCAGACTTGGAATAACCGCCGCGCCATTGTGACCGGTGGCGCGGGCTTCATCGGCAGCGTGCTCGTCTGGGAACTCAACCGGCGAGGATGCGCGGACGTGACCATCGCCGACTTTCAGCCGACGCCGGAAAAACGCCCCAATCTGGCAGGGCTTCAATTCACCGATTACGTGGACCCGTCCGATCTGCTCGCCTGGCTCCGGGCAAGAGCGCTGGGAAAATTCGACGTTCTGTTTCACATTGGCGCGTGCTCGTCCACGACGGAAACGAATGAAACCTACCTGCGCGAAAATAACTTCGAGTATTCGCGCAAATTGGCCGAGTGGGCCCTCGCTAACGGCGTGCGGTTTGTCTATGCCTCGTCGGCAGCCACTTATGGCGACGGCAGCGCCGGCATGGACGATTCCGACCTCGCCCGGCTCGAAGGGCTTCGGCCGCTCAATCTCTACGGCCAATCCAAGCACTGGATGGATTTGCATGCCTGGAAACACGGCTGGCTCGAACACATCGCCGGGCTCAAATATTTCAACGTGTTCGGCCCAAACGAAAATCACAAGGGAGATATGCGCAGCGTCGTATGCAAGAGCTACGCCGAGGCGCTCGATCGCGGCGTGATTCGTCTCTTCAAAAGCTACCGCCCGGAATTCCGGGACGGCGAGCAGCGCCGTGATTTTCTCTACGTGAAGGACGCCGTGGCCATGACGGTGCATCTTGCGGAGAACACATCCGCCAACGGGATTTTCAATATCGGCTCGGGAAAAATGCACACGTGGAATGAACTGGCCCGCGCCGTATTCGCCGCTCTTGGACGGGAGCCGCGGATCGAGTACATCGAGATGCCGGAAACGATCCGCGATAAATACCAGTATTCGACGCAGGCAAACATCAGCCGATTGCTGGCCACCGGTTACACGCAGCCGATTACTTCGCTGGAAGATGCCATTCGGGATTACGTCGTGAATTACCTGATCCCGGGCAGGACCATCGCCGCGCCGGTCTCCGCCACGGATGGACTGAAGGAATAATAAAGAAATTCCAGAGTCCCGGTGGCGGATTCCATGCAAGTGGGTCTTCCTGGCATTCGAATGAGCGGTGCCGCGGCTCTGACCGTAGTCCGCGCATAGATTGAGAGCCGTGCATCGCGAGCATGTTTTCCGGAGCGTGTGGGCAACCAGAACGCTTTACCAAATTGCCGCCAGACTTATTTGCGGCCTCCTGCAAGAGAGATCGCGCGACGCGTCGCCTTCCACCCATAAATTCAGGCTTCGCGCCTCTGCGCGGCTTTTCACACAATCTATTCGAACGGTAGGGCAGGCTGAACCCTGTCCTGTGCGAACCCGTCACTCCACCCAGTCAGCAATAAAAATATTGGTCTCGTGCGGGGCTTTGCCGTTGCGGTTGGAGGCCCAGACGAGGCGCTTGCCGTCGGAGGAGAACATTGGGAACGCGTCGAAATCGGGGTGATAGGTAATCTGTTCGAGGCCGGTACCGTCTGTGTTGATTTTGTAGAGATCAAATCCGCTGGGATCTTTCTGATTGCCCATGTTGGACGCAAAAATGATGCGCTTGCCGTCCGGGAAAAAGTAAGGCGCGAAGTTTGCCGCGCCATTGTGAGTGACCTGGCGCTTGTGGCTACCGTCGGCGTCCATCACCCAGATTTCCAGATTGCCGGGACGAATCAGGCCGCGCGAAAGCAAATCCTTGTAATCCGCGATCGCTTCGGGCGTCTTGGGCTGCTCGGACCGGTAGACGATTTGCCTTCCGTCGTAGGACCAGAACGGCCCGCCGTCGTAGCCAAGCTCGTGCGTGAGCTGGCGAACGTCCGAGCCGTCGGCATTCATGGTGTAGATATCGAGGTCACCGTTACGCATCGAAGTGAAAACGATTTTCTTGCCGTCGCGGGTGATGGTGGATTCGGCGTTGTAGCCGGGAGAGTTCGTCAGACGTCGCAGATCGCTGCCGTCGGGTTTCGCGGCATAGATCGCATAGGAGCTATAGATCGGCCAGACGTAGCCGTGAGAATAGTCGGGCGGCGGCGGACATTCGGCGCTCGTTTCATGCGTCGAGGAAAACAGGATGCGGCCGCCCTTCGGGAAAAAAAAGCCGCACGTCGTTCTGCCCTTCCCTGTGCTGACGAGTTTGGGCACAGCGGGTTTGCCGTCGGGAGTGTCCACCGGCATCGTGTACATCTGATCGCACGGAACGCCTTCGCCGGAGTGCATGAAGATCAGATACTTGTCATCAGCGGAAAAATAGGCCTCGGCGTTGGTGCCGCCAAAAGTCAATTGGCGAACGTTGCGCAGATGATTTTCGCCGGGAACCGTCAGTGAGGCGGTCGGTGTGGAATTGCTGGAGCCGCCCGTTTGCGAATAGGTCGCGAGCGCTGCCGGAACAAGGAATGCGGAGACGATGAGCGCATGCCGCAAATAGTTCGATGGTCGCACGAGGTTTATTGAAGTTATCTCCGCTCCTCAAGCTTTACGGGCGCAGTGACCGGCTTGCCGTCGCGCATTACTTTCACATTCACTACGTCGCCCACTTTGCTCCGGCGCAGCGCGTCCGTGAAGTCATAGAGATTGTGAATGGGCATTTCGCCAAATTCGACCAGCACATCGCCCGGCTTGAATCCTGCCTTGGCCGCGGGCGACCCTGGACGCACATCGGAAAACTTCACGCCGTCTGTCTCCTGTCCGAAATCGGGCACCGAGCCAAAATACGGACCGTAGCCGCTTCCGCCGCCAGACGAAGAACCGTGGCCCGCGGGAACGTCCTCCTTGACGGTGACGAAGGCGACGCGCTCGGGCTCCGTGTCCAGCTTCATGGCGATATCGTCCACCATGTCGAGCAGCTCGGCCGCGTCTTTGGCGTCAATTTTTTCCCAGGTGTCGGACGGCTTGTGATAGTCCGAATGCAATCCGGAGAAAAAGAAGAGCACGGGAATTTTTTTCGTCACGAAGGAAGTGTGGTCGCTCGCGCCGTAGCCGCCTTCGGAATATTCCAGATGAAATGGAAACTTCGATTTCTCGTCTTCGAGCAGACTGCGGAACGTCGCGCCTGTTCCCACGCCGCCGATAAATACTTTCTCCTCTTTGATGCGGCCGATCATGTCCATGTTGATCATGGCCACGGCCTTGTCGAGCGGGCGCGTCGGCTCTTTCACCCATTCGGAAGACCCGAGCAGGCCGAGTTCCTCGCCGGCAAACGAGCAGAACAGAATCCCTCGCTGGAGCCGGCCCTTCATCGGGGCCAGCAGGCGCGCGAGTTCGAGCACGCCCGCCGTGCCGGAAGCGTTGTCGTCCGCGCCGGGATGAATCTGCCCGATCTGCGAAGGGGCGAGCGAATCCACATTGCCGTATCCGAGATGATCGTAGTGCGCGCCGATAATGACATATTCGTCCGTCTTGCCGGGCAGGTAGGCCAGTACGTTTTTCACGGTCGCGCGCGTGTTTTCGATTCCCACGGAGAGCGAAACATGAAGCTTGTCCGGGAACGCGAAAGACGCGGGCTTCGTGGCCAAGTTGATCTCCTCCTGCGCTCCGGCGAGAGTTTTCCCCGCGTCAACAAACCATTCGTTCGCCGCATCGTTTTTCGCCTGTACGATGACGATGCCGACATTCTCCGGGCCGCTCACGCTGCCGAACCGCGTTAAGTTGTCGGATTCCCCATCGTTCAATTTTCCGTTCACGAGGATCACGGCCTTCGCACCGTGATTGCGCGCGTTGATCGCTTTGGTGATGAGCTGCGCATGTTCGGTCAGGCCGTGCTGGCCGCTTTTGGCGAGAAAGCCGAGCGGCTCATAGCGGAGAATCACGACGATCTTGCCCTTCACGTCGAGATTCGCGTAATCGTCGTAATCAAATTCCGGGGCCGTCACTCCAAACCCCGCGAATACGGCGGGGCCCGAAACTTCTCCGGAAGCCGAAAAACTGAACGGGACAAATTCCTGATTCACTTTCCATTCGCGTTTCCCCGAGCCGGTTTCCGCTTCCAGGCGATTCGCGCCCTTGAGTTTCGCGCCGGTGATCACGCTGAACGGTTGAAAGAAACCGTGCGTCCCCGCGGGATCGAGGCCGAGGGAATGATAGCGATGCTCGATATAGTCGGAGGCTCGAACGATCCCCTTGGTTCCCGCGCCGCGCCCTTCCATCTTGGGAGCCGAAAGCGCTTTGATATCGTTGAGGTAGCGAGTGGAATCGGCTGAATCTCCCGCAAAAGCGGTGTGTACGAGACAGAGCGCCAGCACGGCAAACCATATATGCCGCGGAGAAATCCGCGAGGAGACGCCACGCAATTTTTGCTGTGTGAGATTAGTTCGGCAGATAAACATGGGGTAATTTCAATCCTAAAACTGCCGCGGGCGAGTGTCAAACCGGGCCGCGTGATTTGCGCAACACATTAAAACGCAGCTTTGAGCCGCGCCCCGAAACTGCGCGACACAGCAATCGCCGTCCCGGAAAACAGGCCGTTGAAATTCAGAACGTTCACGCGATTCGCCAGATTGTTGACTTCGAGTTGCGCCAAGATGTCCTTCTTTTCCTTGTGATAGAGCGTCGCGCCGGCCGAAGCATCCAGCGCGAAATTCGGGCGCACGCGCCCGGCCACAAGGTTGACCTGGCTCAAAACGACGGACCCATAGGCGGCAAGCGCGTCGTTGTAATTGAATGTGGGATTGAGATCCACCGGAAGCCCGCTGCCGTATTCGGCCGAAGCAGCGAGCCAAACCCGCTCCGTCGCCTGAAATCGGACGCGCGCTCGCGCGGTGTTTCGCTGATCCTGGGAAATGGGAAACTGGCTCGAATCCGGAACGTTGGCGATCTGGTCCCCCAGAAACAGCCCGCCCGTGATCGGCCCGCGACCCGTCCCGGTCTGATTGGCATAACTGAGGAAGCCGGAGAAGTGCCACCAGTGCGGCACGGCAAGCTGAAGTTCCTCGCCGGTGATGACCGCGCTTGCAAACGCGATGGGAAAACTGACGCCGGTATCGAGCAGCGCATTGTCGTCCGAAAAATTCCGGAAATCGCGGCGAAAAACGTTGCCATCCACGCGGAGTTTTCCGGCGAACGATTTCGTGAAGCCCGCCTCGTAATAGTTCGCCCGGGCGGGCTGAACCGGAAGCTGAAGGACGATGGAATTAAACGCATCCGCTTTTGCCGAACTGGCCAGCAAAAGATTTTCGAGCGCCGGGGTCTGGAAAATACGGTCATAGGAGACGTGCAAAAGCAGATGCCAGGGCGAAACATAGCGCGAAATTCCGATGCGCGGACTCCACGCCGTTTCCGCGACGGCAAATTTGTACTGGTCAAACCGAAGTCCCGCGCTGATATTCCAGTCTCCCAGCTTCACCTGATCTTCGGCAAAGAAAGAAGACTCGACATCCCAGCGCCGCTCCGCAAATGCGGGAGGATTCAGCACCGTGCCGGGATCAAACTGCGTGGGGTCGGTAATCTGATACAGCAAATTTTCGTGCACGGGATCGAACATGCCGTCCACGCCGACTTTCCATTCGTGCCGTCCGTGATGCCCGGCGAGATCAGCGCGCACGTAGCCTTCGCGATAGCCGCGATCCTGAGTGACGATCACAGGAGTGGACAGTGCATTGGAATTCAGGCGCGCGGCGGCATCGCGGACGCTTCCCGAAGCGCTCAGCAGCAGATTTGCGGAAAACGCGTGCGTGTAGCGAATCTGGCCTGTGGTTTCCATCTGCTCTGCATCTTGCCTTTGCCCTGCCTGCTGCTGCACCAATTCATTCGGCACGAGGTAGCGCACCGCGTGTTGCACAAACGTAAGGAACACTCGGTCGCCATTGGCGAAGTCGTGCTCCCAGGACGCGGAATACCCGCCCGCATTTCCGGTATTGGTGTAATTCGCCAGCACCGGGGGATCGAGGTAGCGGTCGGTGTGAAATCCGTCGCCGGTGACGGAAATGCGATTGGGTCCCGCGGAATAGAAGAGCGCGGCGTTCGCCGTGCCAGTGGAAAAACTGCCGCCGTCGAGATTCAGTTCGCCGTGCAAGCCGGCGGGAGTATTGGAGGGAGATGTAACCTCGACAACGCCGCCAAGTTTTCTTCCATATTCGGCCGGAAATCCCGCGGTCATGATGCGCATGGAATCCACATCGCTCGAATCCATGGGCGGAGCGAAGGCCGGCGAGCGGTTTTCCGTCAGCGGCATGCCGTCCACAACGAACTGGACGTCATACTCGGAACCGCGCGGATGCGAAACGCCGTTGGCCTCGTACAGCCATCCGGGCTGCGCGTTCACGACGTTCAGTACGCCGCGCCCCGGCTGCGACGCCATCTCTTCGCTGATGGTCTGCGGGCCGATCGTATAGACTTCGCTGGTTCGCGAGGTATCCACGAGCGTGGCGAGGTCGGTAACTTCCACCTGCGTCTCAACCGCCTTCAGACCCAGCGTTACGGTCAGGCGCTTCGGAACGATCGAGCGAATGTCCACCAGTTCTGTCGCGGGGGAAAATCCGCCGCGTGTGAGAGTAATCCGGTAGATGCCGAAGGCCAGATTTTGCGCGGAGTAGCGGCCGTCTTCACCGATCTGAAAGGCCAGGCGAAACTGGTTCTGCTCGCTGACCAGTTCGCCGGACGCGCTGAGAGCCCCGCCCTGCGAATCTTGCACCTCGATGAGCAGTTCCCCGCGCCCCTGCTGCGCATTCGCCGAGAGGGCGAAAACACAAAGAAGTCCGGCCATACTGATGCGGTATCGCCATTTCGCCAAGCGGTGATTCACTCTTGAGATGCCCCCTCAAGCCTCCAGCATATCGCAAAACAATGCGATTCATTCTTTCGCGGATTCACAGCAAATAGATTCAGCTAATGGGACTGGGAAATGACAGGCTTTACAGGCAACCTCTCCAGAGCAGCGCGGTCCCAGTGCCCCAGATCCGCGGCCGCATCATAGGTGCTCTGGCAAAAATCGAGCAGCGTCCCGGCGGGCGACGCCGACGCACGAACGTCATCGTACATCAGTAGATATTCTCCCAGTTGGGGATGGTAAAAGGCTTTTGCCGGATTGACGGGACGTTCGGCAAATCCCGCGGGTTGCGGCGCGGCGTAGGAATAGAATGCCGCTCCGTTCACTCCTCCGCCGCCGGGCCAAAATCCGACGCTGCTGACTTCATGAGAATACGCCTCGCGCGTCACTCTGTCGGCTCCTGCGCGTTCGGGCGCGAGGCGCCCTGAAAATCGGGTTACGGCGAGGTCGAAACTCCCCCAAAAGAAATGCACGGGACTGGCTTTCCCGATAAATCGGGAGCGAAACTCTTTCAAGACGCAGTCCGAGCTCAATAGAATCCGCCAATAACGGTTCGCGTACACAGGATCGTAAGAAGCGTGAGTGCGGTCCTGATCGAAGCGAATGGGATCCGGCACTTCCACCGGCATGGGCCAGATTTTCACATCAATTCCGAGGGACTTCAGAAGCGCAAGAAATTCAGAATAGAACACCGCTACCGGACGGGGCGAGAGAGGCAGATCCGCGGCTTTGCCGCGACTCGTCGTAACGTTCAGGCTATGTTCGACAAAATCGAACTCTGCCTCGAAAACAAGATCTCCATAGGGTATCGGTGAAGTCGTCAGTCCCTTTGCGCTCACGTAGAGAGGGACCTGCCACCAATGATTGACGTGCGGCGAAAGCGCCAGGCGGATCTTGCCGACGATTTGAGTCCACATGTGCAACGTGGCATAGGTATCGGCCCACTCGGAGAGAGGAAGCGGAGGCCAAGCTTCCGGAGCATCCAGTGCGGAAATAGCTACGGTCATTCTGGAGTCACCGCCTTTCTTCCATCAGGAAACTTCCTGCTATTCCATGAGCAATTCGTCCACATAGCACCAGCGCCAATTCTCGCCCGGTTCAAAGGATTGAATCATGGGATGTTGCGATCGGTGAAAATGCTTGGTCGCATGCTTATTCTTGGAAGAATCGCAGCATCCCACGTGTCCGCAGGTCAGGCATAATCGGAGATGTACCCAGGTGTCGCCCATTTCGAGGCACTCCTTGCATCCTTTGCCGCTCGGAAGCACTTTGCGAATTTCCTGAACATGCGCGCATTCGTTCGCCGCCATGTTTATCTCCTTCTGCGGAGGAGCAGCAAAGCTCCGGTCCAAACGACTCGATCCGCCGCAAGATTCACCTGATATTTAACATACCTGTTCAGTATTCAGCTTGCTCTTTCTTCCCGGGAAGGGCGCCGGCTTATTCCCGCATGCGCTTCGGGCCGCTGACGAAAGGATTGCCGCGTTCATAGAACCGGTAGGGTTTTGTCATTTCCCGGGTGATACCTATCCGGACGCTGGTGTTCATACCCGAAGCGGAGCGAACTTCGGAACCGAGCCACAGGCGCCCCGGCGCGCAGAGGTCCACGCCGTCCAGTCCCTTATCAATGGCAAAGGCCTGCGCCGTTCTCCCCGGACCGCGGGTGAGATCCACGAGGCGCTCGACGCCGCGCCGATGCCGCATCAGCGCCACGCCTTCGATTGGCTCCACAGCGCGGATCAATACTCCCGCACCAACGCCGGGTGTTTCGCTGGATACATTCATCATGAACGAGGAGCCGTAAGTAAAGTACACATACGCGTGGCCACGCCGCAGGAAAAGGGAACGTCGGCTGGGCGTCTCACCGCGAAAGGCGTGGGCGGCCGAGTCGCCGACCGGGTAGGCTTCGGTTTCGACAATCCGTCCGCTGACCCGCCCCTTGGGCGTGTCGTGGACAAGCGTCTTACCGAGCAGGAATTTCGCCAGTGAAATTGTATCCCGCGGCAACTCGGCGCGGCGCAGGCGGCGAATCCGCGAGGGACTGATGTTCTTTTCGGGAAGCATTTATAAAGTTATGATTAAGAATGCCACATTACTGATAAGATTCGACTATCGGCCGGCAAGGTCTGTCTCGAAGAAAATAGAATTGAGACAAGCAAAGCCCGTTCGGTCCGGTTGAAGAAGTTTATCCAAGCCCCCGAAGAATTGCCATAGTGCGTATCGCGCCATCTAAAATGTAACCGAAGGGCGTAACGTCGCGCCATTTA
>VFSW01011911.1_pt1 | contig 12182 bp, 9 predicted proteins | sample 5358111 | NCBI WGS metagenome assembly VFSW01 (sample SAMN11554181, study PRJNA540505) | mine drainage metagenome | isolation source: sediment from site ElyBrook_90M | place: USA: Ely Copper Mine, Vershire, VT | collected 2017
CACCATCCCAGTCGCAGTGAAGGTCGGGCCGTACTTCAGCTCCTTTGCCAACATGGCGCAGCGGCTGGAAGCTGCCGGGGCCAACGCCCTCGTCATCTTCAATCGTTTCTACCAGCCGGACTTCGATCTGGATGCGCTTGAGGTCAGGCCCTCTCTGACTCTTTCTGACAGCAGCGAACTGCTGCTCCGCCTGCATTGGGCGGCCATCCTCCAAAGCCACCTCCACGCTGACATCGCCATCACCGGCGGCGTCCACAAGGTGGAAGACGTGGTCAAGTCGATGATGGCCGGAGCCAAGGTCACCATGCTTGCCTCGGCGCTCTTCCAGAACGGCATCGGCTACCTGCGTCCGCTGCTCCATCAGCTCGACGCTTGGCTGGAGCTGCACGAGTATGAAAGTGTCAAGCAGATGCAGGGCAGCATGAACCAGAAGAACGTCCCGAACCCCAAAGCCTTCCTGCGCGCCAACTACATGAAGGTGCTCTCGAGCTACGCCCTGCGCTAGGGCCCAACCAGTTGGACGAACAACAAAGGAGCGGCCTCGTGCCGCTCCTTTGTTGTCGCGATCGATTTTTCGCCACATAGCGCGAATACCCGATGCCCAGCTACACCGCCCGCCTCACAGAAAGATCAGTTACCACGCTTTAGCCGAACTGCTCTGGTGATCGACTGCGAGATTACGATCCTTGCGGTTCTTTTGCACCCATGCATCCATCGCCCATGCATCCGTCATCTATAGAATGTTAAGTCGAATTCATACGGAAGGAGTACATTATGAAAACCATGTTTGGAGTGCTTGCTGCACTCTTGTTCGTAACCACACTGGCCCTGGGCCAGCAATCGGAATTGCCATTTCCACAAGGTGCGAACCCAGCACTGCAAAACGGTGCCTACGCACCTGCCGTAGCGGAGCAGGGCAACTTGCCGGCTTCAATGGCCGCCAACCAAAGCTTCCAAGCTTCATTCCTGGAGCGGCGCCCTGCGGTCGCCGACACCCCATTGCCATTCCCAATGGCCGCTGACCCATCACCCAACAAGAACGTTGGGACGTCACCTTCGTCTGAGCGGGAGTTCGACAGCGGGTTGCCATTCCCTCTGGCCGCCAACCCATCGCTCATGAATCGGTGAAAGGCGGTCGTTAACCAACATAGCGGGAGACGAGTAGTCTCGATCTCCCGCTATACAACTTGCTCTCCTCTCTCTTTTGCCTCCTGATATGATGTTTCGTTTGCTGATTCACCTCTGCTATTCACCCCAGGAGTGAGTGAATGACTCGTCGCGTCCTCGCAATCATTGTGCTGCTCTGCAGCCTTGCTGCACTCTCCACTGCTGACGAAGGCATGTGGCTCTTCAACAAGCCGCCCAAAGAGCAGCTTAAGAAAAACTACGACTTCACCGTCACCGATCCCTGGCTCAACCATCTCCGTCTCGGTTCGGTGCGCTTCAATAACGGTGGCTCTGGCTCCTTTGTCTCTGCCGACGGTCTCACCTTCACCAATCATCACGTCGGCCGCGCTTGCCTGCAGCAGCTCTCCACCGAAAAGGTGGATTACATCAAGACCGGCTTCTACGCCAAGACCCAGGCCGACGAAGGCAAGTGTCCCGAACTCGAACTCAACGTAATGTTGTATATCACAGACGTAACCGCCGCGGTGCAGTCCGCGGCCAAGCCCGGCATGAGCGATGCCGAGGGCGCGCAGAAACAGCGCGAGAAGATGTCGGCCATCGAGAAGGAGTGCGCTGAAAAGAGCGGCCTGCGCTGCGACGTCGTGACCCTTTACGCCGGTGGGATGTACAACCTTTACAAGTACAAAAAGTACACCGACGTGCGCGTCGTCTTTGCGCCAGAGGCGCAGATGGCTTTCTTCGGCGGCGACCGCGACAACTTCGAGTATCCCCGCTACGACCTCGACGTTACCTACTTCCGCATCTATGAGCACGACAAACCGGTGCATCTCGCCGACTACTTGAAGTGGTCGTCCACGGGAACCAAGGCCGGCGACCTGGTCTTTGTCTCCGGAAATCCCGGCGGCACCGAGCGCCAACTCACCATGGCCGAACTCAACTTCCTTAAAGACGTGCAGACCCCATTCGTGATCGACCTGCTGGCCCGCCGCAACAAAGTGCTGCACGAGTACGCCGCACAATCGGCGGAAAATGCGCGCGTCGCCGGCGACGATATCTTCGGGGTCGAGAACTCGCTCAAGGCTTACAAGGGACGCATCGAGGGACTGGACGATAAAGAATTGATGGACAAGAAGGCCGCGGCCCAGCAGAAATTGCGTGCCGCAGTCGATGCCAACCCCAAGCTCAAGGCCGCCTACGCCCCGGCGTGGGACGAAATTTCCAAAGCCACGGAAGTTCGCAAGCAACTCTTCCTCCCGTACACGTTTGTCGAGCGCGGCCTTGGCTTCAATGCCGCACTCGTGCAGTATGCGCGCACCCTTGTGCGGGTGACGGCCGAGAAGCAGAAGCCGAATCCGCAGCGCCTGCGCGAATACACCGAAGCGCGTCTGCCCTCGCTCGAACAGCAGTTGTTCTCCTCCGTTCCCATCTATCGTTCGCTTGAAGTGGCCACGCTTGCCGAGTCGCTGGAGTTCATGCGGGAAAAACTCGGTGCCGATGATCCGACGGTCAAGCAGGCGCTCAACGGCAAGACTCCAGCCGAAGCCGCCAAGGCATATATCGACGGTAGCAAGTTGGATGACCCGGCGGTGCGAAAGCAACTCTACGAGGGAGGAGCCAGCGCCGTCGCGCAGAGCACCGACCCGCTGATCGTCCTGATGCGCGACATCGATCCCCGCGCCCGCGAACTGCGCAAGCAGTATGACGACAAAGTGGACGCGGTCATTCGTCTGAACTCGACCAAGATCGCAAAAGCGCGCTTCGCCGTGCAGGGCGCCAGCAGCTATCCCGATGCGACCTTCACCCTGCGCCTCAGCTACGGCACTATCAAGGGCTACGAGCAGAAAGGCAAGTTCATTCCGCCCTACACCACCATCGGCGGGGCCTTTGAACACGCCACCGCCAACGGCAACAAGAACGACTTCGAATTGCCTGAGAGCTGGGACGCCGCCAAGAGCAAACTCAACCTGGCGACGCCGCTGAATTTTGTCCACACCTCGGACATCATCGGCGGCAACTCGGGTTCGCCTACGGTGGACAGGAAGGGCGAGGTGGTGGGCATCATCTTCGACGGCAACATCCAGTCGCTCTCGTGGGACTTCGCCTACGACGACCGGCAGGGCCGAGCCGTCTCCGTGGACTCGCGTGCCATCCTGGAGGCGATCCGCAAAATTTATCACGCCAACGCACTCGCCGATGAACTGGTGAATGGTCATCAGACGAAGGCTGCGGCAGCCGCGAAGTAGATTAGTAATCCGGCTGAGGTGAAATCCGGCGAGTGGCCCATTCAAGCCATCTTTTGGCTTGAGTGGGGCTTTTCAATGCGCCGAATGTCTGAGCGTGCTCCGTTCTTGCAACGATTTACTTCTCAGGCAACCGTCTGTCGCTGTTGGATAACCCCCCGGTTAATTACGCCGCGATCAATCCTTTCAACTCTCGCAAACGATTGCTCGAGTGGTTACGCCATGTCTGAAAACGATTATCACTTCGGTCAACTGGTTGCTTCGCCGCGGTCTACAATCGGTGACAGACGGTTTATGCCGCGCACCTACTTTCATGTAGACATGGACGCTTTTTTTGTCTCGGTGGAGGAACTCTACGATCCTTCGCTGAAGGGCAAGCCCGTGGTCGTGGGCGGACGCGCCGATCAGCGCGGAGTTGTCGCGGCCGCATCCTACGCGGCCCGCAAGTTCGGCGTACACTCGGCGATGCCGCTGCGCGAAGCTGCGCGCCTGTGTCCGCAGGCGGTCTTTTTGGAGGGGCATCCGGAGCGCTACCGCGAGTCGTCGGCGGCGGTGCGGCGCGTGCTCCTGCAGTTCACCCCAGCGGTGGAGATGGCCTCCATCGACGAAGCCTATCTCGACATGACCGGCACGGAGCGGCTGCACGGCCCCGCGATGAAGTCCGCGGATTTACTGCACCAAACGATGAAGCGCGAGACGCGGCTGAACTGCTCGGTTGGCATCGCCTCGGCGCGCGTGGTGGCGAAGGTTGCCAGCGACCAGGCCAAGCCCAACGGAGTGTTGCAGATTCTTCCGGGGCTGGAGGCCAGCTTCCTGGCGCCGCTCGACGTGCGGCGGCTGCCCGGCGTGGGCAAGGTCACCGAGGAACGGCTGCGTAAGTTCGGTGTGCGCACTATCGGCGAACTGGCGGGGCTCACCGAATCGGCGCTGGGCTCCAGGATCGGCGACGGCCTCGCGGCGTTGATAGAAAAGGCGCAGGGACACGACGCGGGCGGATGGTATGACCAGGAGGTAGGCGCGGAAGACGTGCCGAAGTCCATCAGCCACGAGCACACTTTCAACCGCGACGAGCGCGACCCTGCGGCGCTGGATTCCATGCTGGCGCGGTTGACGGAGATGGTCTGCCGGCGTCTGCGCGAACATCAACTGCACGCGCGCAAGGTGCAGATCAAGCTGCGCTACTCGGACTTCACCACCTACACGCGCGGGTACACTCTGGAGCGCGCCACGCAACTCGACGCCGACGTGCTGGAGATTGTGCGCGAGCTGTTTCGTGTCAACTGGGAGAAGGGGCGTAGCGTGCGCCTGATCGGGGTGCAGACCAGCGCGCTGGAATCCGGCAGCCGACAGTTGGATTTGCTGGCCAGCGCGCAGGAGACGCGCCTGAAACAGGCCATGAGTGCAGTCGATGCGTTGCGGGATCGCTTTGGCGAGTCGGCGGTTTCACTGGCGAGCGGAATGAGTGCGCGGTTCCGCGAGCGTACGCATGAAAATCCGGCGGCGCTTCCGGGCAAAGAGCCGCGGGCAAAGCGCGAGCCCGGCCAATAGCCTCGCGAGCCCGGCCGATGTTCTCTACTGCTGCCTGATGTTTTCCTTCAGAACCTCGCTGCTCCAGCGGCAGGCCTCGCGATAAAGCTTCCAGACCGTATCTTCGGGCAATTCACGCTCGCCGGAGATCGCCGATATTTCCTTCCATTCGCCGCGCTCGCAGCAGATGGCCAGCCGCAGCAACTTGCCGAGTGAGTCGTCCCCGCCGCGAAGCGCGTCCTTGCACTGCAGGGTGAGCGGGAGCTGCGCGATTACGACATCCATCGGGCAATCGAGGATTGCATCCATCAGCGACATGATGCCGACCATGAATGCACCGCTGGAGTCATCACCCGAGGCTGTGGCGAAAGCTTCACAGGCCCGCGCGCGAGTGAGCGCGCAGGAGATCAATTCACTGCGGCGGTCGCCGGAGACGGAGACGGCCACCACGATCGAAATCCACTTCCGGATCTCACGCTGGCCCAGTAACGAGAGCGCGTGCCGGATGGAGCGGATGGGGAAGAGGCCGAATGCGGCGGAGTTCAAATAGCGCAGCAGGCGATAGCACAGCGATGGCTCCCGCAGGATGGCCCGCTCCAACGCGTCCACGTCATAGCACTCGCGGTTGGCAAGACTGAGCACTTGAACGTAGGAGAGCTTGGAGCAGGGAATGTCCTGCATCTGGAGCGATTGCGGCTTGCAGAAAAAATATCCCTGGAAGTAGTGGTAGCCGAGGCTCAGGGCAAACTGAAATTGCTCGCGGGTCTCGACCTTTTCCGCCACCAGGCGGATGCCACGGCGCCGCATCTCGGCGGCGACTGCGGCCTGACGCGCTGCATTGCTGGCCAGAAAATCCACTTTGACCATGCTCGCGAAGGGCAACAGGCGCATGGTATCCGGGGTTGGGACGTAGTCATCGAGTGCGATGAGATAGCCGGAACGGAGCAAGCGGTCGCAGGCTGCGATGACTTGCTCGTCGGCTGGCATATTCTCCAGCACCTCAATCACAACGCGGTCGCGCGGCAGCAGGGTAATGATGTCGCGCAGCAGGATGTTGCGGGTGCAGTTGATGAATGCGGGGTAGGGCCCGGTGAGCGACGCGGAGCCCATGAGCAGGGACAGGTCGATGGTTTGGCAACTGGCAAGGTCAGGATCGTCGCAGTGGAAGAAGTTTTCCGGGCCGGAGCGGAAAAGCATTTCGTAACCGTAGGTTTCCTGCTTGCGATTCAGGATCGGCTGACGTGCAATGTAGCGCAGGCAAGCGCCGGACTCGGCGCCGATGAGAGGCTGGGGCGGGTAGCGAACTTCATGGCCGGATTGTGGGGAGGTGCTCACATCCCAGATGTACCATGCTTCGCGACAGCCGCTCATCCATTTGCGCGAGGCGAACAGGGACTTCCATTGTCGTAAAGCCGTTTTGAGAGACGATTCCGCTTTGGGAGCAGGAGTAAATTTCTTAGTTATTCGTTGCTGCGGGTACCCGTCCGCTATGGGCGCGCAGGTCGGCGATCACGTCGGCAAGAATCTGCTCGATGTTTCGGTGTGGCTGGAAGTCGAATGCGGCCTGGGCCTTGCTGATGTCGGGCAGGCGGCGTTGCATGTCCTCGAAGCCGGGCGCATAGGCCTGTTCGTAAGGGACGTGAACGATGGAACTGCGGGAGCCTGTGGCCTGTACGACGAATCGCGCGAGCTGATTGATGCTGATTTCAGAGGTGCTGCCGAGGTTATAGATCTCGCCGATGGTCGAGTCATGATGGGCGATTGAGACGAGGGCTTCGACGATGTCGAAGACGTGAGTGAAGCAGCGCGACTGCTCGCCGCTGCCGTAAACGGTGATGGCTTCGCCGAGCAGCGCCTGTTGGACGAAGGTGGGAAGCACCATCCCATAACGTCCGCTCTGGCGCGGCCCCACGGTGTTGAAGAGCCGGACGATGGTGACCGGCAAGCTAGACTGGCGATGCCATGCGAGGGCGAGAAACTCGTCGATGGCCTTGGAACAGGCGTAGCTCCAACGCGAGTGGCTGGTGGCTCCGAGCAAAAGGTCGCCATCCTCGCGGAAGGGCAAGCACGTGGACTTGCCGTAGACCTCGGAACTGGAGGCGAGCACGACCCGCCGCGATTGCCCGGCGGTCAGACGCAGGAGCAGCTCGGTTCCGGCGACGTTGGTCTCAATCGTCTCGACCGGCGCTTCGATGATGCGCTTGACGCCGACGGCGGCAGCGAGGTGGTAGACGATTTCGCTCTCCGCGATGAGAGAGGAGAGAAGTTCGCGGTTGAAGATGGAATTGTGGTGAAAGGTGAATGCGGAATGGCCGAGGAGGTGCTGTACGTTAGCCAGCGCCCCGGTGGAGAGATCATCCAGTACGGCAACCTGGTGGTGCCGGCGAAGCAGGGCTTCGGCGAGGTGGGACCCGATAAATCCGGCCCCGCCCGTGATGAGAACGCGCATCCCCGCTCCTTTGCTGAATCATTATAGGTTAGGAGCGAGGGTTCCTGGACGGGTAGAATGTTGCGCATGATTCTACATAGCGATGACATCGACCTGTTCTATGAAGTAAGAGGCGAAGGGCCGGATGTGGTGATGCTGCATCCGTTTCCCTCGGATCACAATTACTGGCTGCCGCTGACGCGGCATTTGGAGTCGCGCTTCCGGTTGGTGCTGCCGGATTTGCGCGGGCTGGGGCGCTCCGGCGTTGGCGCGGGCGCCACCACGATGGCCAAGGTGGCCGCGGATGTGCTGCGGCTGTGCGACGAGTTGAAGATTGGACGCGCCGCGTTCGTAGGATGTTCGGTGGGAGGATATGTCCTGTTCGAGTTCTGGCGCCGGTCGCGCGAGCGGGTGAAGGCACTGGTGCTGATGGATACAAAGGCCAGCGCGGATACCGATGAAGGTCGCGCAGCGCGATTGAAAAATGCGGAAGACATATTGCAGAACGGGCCGGAGTGGGCAATCGAGCAGCTCATGCCGAAGCTGCTGGGGCCGGTGACGATGAACTCGCGGCTGGACGTGGTGGAGCAAGCGAAGGCAACCATGCGGCAGGCCAGCGCGGCCGGGATCTCCGCATTCCAGCGCGGCATGGCCGAGCGCCCCGACAGCGCAGCCACGTTGGCCGAGATTGATGTGCCTGCGCTGGTGCTGGGCGGAGAAGACGATGCGCTTTCTCCGGTGAGCGATCTGGAACGGCTGGCGCACGGGATTCCGGGAGCTGAGCTGAAGATTGTGGGCAAAGCCGGACACTACGCCTCCTTTGAGCAGCCCGACGAAGTGGGGCGGCTGGTGCGCGAATTCCTGGAGCGGAACGGGCGCTAGAAGCCGAGCGAGCTTTCACGTCCGGAGCAGGATTTATATTTTATTTAGGGAACAATCCAATGCGGCGCAATCAGCCGCGCCGGAGCAGAGATGAGGACAACGCAATGGATGTAAAGGTAAGCGCGGCAAAACAGATCCGGGGCAGCGTTCGGACCGCAGGAGACAAGTCGGTTTCACACCGGTACGCGATGCTGGCAGGGATTGCCGAAGGCACGTCAGAGTTCGAGAACTTCTCAACCTCGGCGGATTGCGCCAGCACGTTGAGCTGCATGGAAGCGCTGGGCGCAAAGGTACGGCGCAATGGCAATCATGTGGAGGTGGATGGAGTCGGCGGCGCGTTGTCGGCGCCCACCCGTGAGTTGGACTGCGGCAACAGCGGTTCGACCATGCGCATGTTGAGCGGCGTGGTGGCGGCGCATCCGTTTACCAGCGTGATGATCGGCGATGCGTCGTTGAGTAAGCGGCCGATGCGGCGGGTGATCGAACCGCTGCAGAAGATGGGAGCGCGGATCGAGTCGCACAACGGCTGCGCGCCTTTGACGATTCATGGCGCGAAGCTGAAGGGGATGGAGTATCAGCCTCCGGTGGCGAGCGCACAGGTGAAGAGCTGTGTGCTGCTTGCCGGACTGTTTGCCGAGGGCGAGACAACGGTGATCGAGCCGGTGCGCACGCGCGATCATACGGAGCTGGCGCTGAGGGCATTCGGCGGAGAGGTTGTGCGCGATGGCGAGCGGGTGAGTGTGCGCGGAGGACAGAAGCTGCGCGCGCTAAAGGCCTACGTTCCGGGCGACCTTTCGTCGGTCACGTTCTTTTTGTGCGCGGCGGCGCTGTTTCCGGGATCGAATGTGGTAGTGGATTCGGTGCTGCTGAATCCGACGCGCTCGGTGGTACTGGATGTGCTCGCGGGCATGGGAGTGAAGATCAGCTTCGTCAAGGTGGAAGAGGTGTACGGCGAGCTGATTGGGACGATGCAGGCCGAGGGCGGAGTGTTCCAAGGCGGAGTGATTCGCGGAGCCCAGAGCGCGGCGTTGATCGACGAGTTGCCGGCGATTGCCGCCGTGGCTCCCTACAGCGCCAAGGGAGTCGAGATACGCGATGCTGCCGAGTTGCGCGTGAAAGAGTGCGACCGCATTGCCGCCGTGGTTCGCAACCTGCGCGCGATGGGCGCGGAGGTGGAAGAGTTTCCGGATGGAATGCTGATTCCGGGCGGACAAAAGCTGCACGGAGCCGAGATCGAGAGTTTTGACGATCACCGGATTGCGATGGCGTTTGCAGTGGCCGCGCTGCGCGCGGAAGGCGAAACCACGATCAAAAATGCGGAGGCGGTTGCAGTCTCGTTCCCGGAGTTTTTCGAGGCGCTGGGCAAAGTCGTAGAGTAGCGGCGAGAGCTGAGGAGTTTGCGAGTGTGCTGCAACGTACAGGCAGAATTCAATAGCCGGAGGCCGGCCCACCGCTGGGGGGCCGCAGCCATCTCAACGGGAAGCATTCCGCCTCTCTGTGGTTCGTCTGGACGATTTGTCCGGGTGATCATCCGGGAGAAGTAGGCCGGAACCGAAGTTTCAGATCGGGCGGAATGGAAAGTTGTACCGGGAGATAGCTGGAAATATGATAAAACGCATACTTTTGGGAACGGTGTTGATGCTGAGTGTGCTGGCAACCGCGGCATTCGCACAGGGCGAGTACAATCACGCGGAGGTCGGCGCATTTGTGAACTATACGCGCCTGACGAACGCGAACAACACGAACTTCTATGGCTTGGGCGGACGCTTCGGCTTCAACGTATCTCCGAGCGTCCAGCTCGAGGCCGAAGGAGCATACGACTTCTCGCGCAATGTGAATGCCAATGTGAATCGGGGCGGTGGTAGCTTCGTGGTTGAGACCAGCGGGTTGCGCATGGTTCACTTCATGGCTGGGCCCAAGTTCCAGTTCGGCGGGTCGAGTCCGATTCGCATCTTCGTGACGGTAAAGGGCGGGCTGATAAATTTCTCAACCGACAGAAACTTTGCCGGACAAATACACAATATTCCAGTTAGTGGTACGGACGCGGTGCTGTATCCCGCTGGCGGAATCGAGTTGTTCACAGGTTGGCTTGGATTGCGATTTGAAGTAGGCGATGAGATCTACTTCGATCACGGCGGGAACAACAACCTGCGCGTGACAGCGGGCCCCTCGATTCGCTTCTAAACTGCGTGGCGGTCAAAGCGTGGGCCAGGCAAGCCGGTCTGGTGCTTCCGGAGCGGAGGCACCAGACTGAGTCTGTGGTGTATCTGCGTCGCCACAACCGCGTGGTTTGCGGACACGCCTCGGTGGCATGGGCGGAGCGTGCTTCTCCGCACTTCTGCACGCGATGAGCGTAGAGCAGTACTGTTTTGTGGGGCACGCGACTGAACCTGACCGGTTGTGGGCTGTGATTAGCATATAATTCTCTAGGTTTGGCGAACTCTCTCCCATTTGCCGATTCATCTATGCCGCCGGAGCCTAGGCCGTCCGGCGCGCGAACGCAACTATTTTCTGAAACTCATCTGTCTCCCCAAAACTAAAGCGAAGAGGAATCTATGACCGATATCGATCTGGTACATGCACGGGAAGTCCTTGATTCACGGGGTAATCCTACGGTGGAAGCCGAGGTGACGCTGGGCAGCGGCGCCAAAGGGCGCGCGATCGTTCCGAGCGGCGCCTCGACGGGCGAACATGAAGCAGTGGAATTGCGCGACGGCGACAAGTCGCGCTACCTGGGCAAGGGTGTGCTGAAGGCGGTGGAGAACGTGAACACCTTGATCGGTCCGCATCTGGAGGGCTTGGATGCTTCGCACCAGGCTGAACTGGATGCCGAGATGATCGAGTTGGACGGCACCGAGAACAAGGGAAAGCTGGGGGCGAACGCAATCCTGGCAGTGAGCATGGCGGCGGCACGGGCCGTGGCCACGCACTATGACATTCCTCTGTACCGCTATTTGGGCGGTGTGAACGCGAGCATTTTGCCGGTTCCGATGATGAACATCATCAACGGCGGCGCACACGCGGACTCGAGTGTGGACTTCCAGGAATTCATGGCGATGCCGGTGGGCGCGCCGTCGTTTTCCGAGGCGCTGCGCTGGGGTGCGGAGACCTTCCACAGCCTGAAGAGCGTTCTGAAGAAGCGTGGCTACAGCACGGCGGTGGGTGATGAGGGCGGATTTGCCCCCTCGCTGAAATCCAACGATGAAGCCATCGAAGTGATTCTGGAAGCGATCACGCAGGCCGGGTATAAGCCGGGCCAGGACATTGCGATCGCGCTGGACCCGGCGTCGAGCGAGTTCTTCGAGAACGGCAAGTATGTTTTCAAGAAGAGCGACAAGTCGGTAAAGAGCTCGGAAGATATGGTGAAGTTTTACGCCAACTGGGTGCGGCAGTATCCGATCGTGTCGCTGGAAGACGGCCTTGCCGAGAACGACTGGGACGGCTGGAAGATTCTGACCGATGAGTTGGGCGGTACGATTCAACTGGTGGGCGACGACATCTTCGTGACCAACACGGCTCTGCTGGCGCGCGGCATCGACACCGGCGTGGCGAACTCGATTCTGATCAAGCTGAACCAGATTGGAACAATCACGGAGACGCTGGAAGCGATTGAGATGGCACGCCGCAACGGCTACACGGCGGTGATCTCGCACCGCTCGGGCGAGAGCGAGGATACGTTCATCGCCGACCTGGCGGTGGCGACCGGCGCGGGGCAGATCAAGACCGGCTCGGCCAGCCGCACTGATCGGATTGCAAAATACAACCAACTGATGCGAATCGAAGAAGAGCTGGGCTCGGGTGCGAATTTTCTCGGCTTCAGCGCACTCAATTATGAAGGCGAACTGCTGGAGACTGCAGGCATCGACGAATAACTATCAGGCTTCGTGACTCTTCGAGGCAGAGCAGGCGGACGGCTCCGGAGAGTCACGAACCATAGAACGGTTTTCTTCAGGAGAAGTGGATGATTCGTCGCATGG
>VFSW01011912.1_pt1 | contig 12181 bp, 8 predicted proteins | sample 5358111 | NCBI WGS metagenome assembly VFSW01 (sample SAMN11554181, study PRJNA540505) | mine drainage metagenome | isolation source: sediment from site ElyBrook_90M | place: USA: Ely Copper Mine, Vershire, VT | collected 2017
ACCCTCGCCTGCTACTGGTCGGACTCGAGGATGAGCCCGTGGAAGAGATTTGTACTCGATCGGCTCCGAAGAAATTGAGGTCGCCCCCGAGAAGCCCCAGAATCCCCGCGTGATCAAGTTCAAGCGGGGTCTCTTCATCCTGAAGCATTCTCTTAAGGTCGCGATTGTGGGCAACGGCAAGGGTCGTACGAGTCCGCGGCTGGAAGCGAATCCGTACTTCGCCTGGACTTTGGCCTACCGACTCGAGAACGAGCACGTGCGCAACCACCTCAAGCGACGTATCGCGCTCATCGATCCCCAACCTCTCATGAGCATCGTGATGGCGTCGTATAACCCCGACCACCGCTTCTTTCGCGAAGCCATTGATTCCGTGCTGGACCAGTACTACGAGAATTTCGAACTCCTGATCGCCGACGATTGTTCACCCGACGCCGAGGTGCGCGCCATCGTTGAGGAGTACGCCGCTAAGGACTCCCGAGTGCATCTGGTCCAACGTGAGAGCAACGGCGGTATCTCCGCGGCGACGAACTCCGCGATCGGTGCGGCGCGCGGCGAATGGTTGGTCTTCATGGACCACGACGACACCCTGGTCCCTCACGCCTTGTTGCACGTCGTGCTCGCGGCCCAGGAACACCCCCAGGCCCCCCGCATCTACTCCGACGAGGACAAGATCAACGAGGCGAACGAGCCCTTCACGCCCTACTTCAAGAGCGACTTCGACCCCCTCTTGCTACTCGGTCAGAACTACGTCAGTCACCTCACCAGCATTCGACGTGACATCGTGAACGAACTGGGTGGGCTTCGCAGCGAATTCGACGGCTCCCAGGACTGGGACCTCGTGCTCCGGGTGACCGAGAGCGTCAACCGCAACACCATCATCCACATCCCCCACGTTCTCTACCACTGGCGTAGCCACGCCGGCTCAACCTCGCTCGCCACTGAGGCCAAGCCCTGGGCGGTCGACGCGGGTCGCCGGGCCGTGATCGACGCCTTGGCGCGTCGCGGCATCCAGGGTGAGGTCAAGCGCGTGCCGGGTTCGGGCTTCAACCGCGTGGTCTTCGCACTCCCCGAGAATCCACCAATGGTGTCAGTGCTCATACCGACCCGAGATGGCAAGTACCTCGGCGACTGCCTGCAGTCGTTGCTCGACAAGACCACTTACCCCAACTTTGAGGTCGTGGTCATCGACAACGGCTCGGTCAAGCCCTTCACCCAGGCGATGTTCCATGTCCTGAGCGACAGGATCAAGGTCGTGCGCGACGACAGTCCCTTCAATTATTCGGCGCTGCACAATCGGGCGGTCCCCTCGTGCGAAGGGGAGATCCTCTTGCTCCTCAACGACGACACTGAAATCATCGATGGCGACTGGATGACGCACATGGTCGCGCAGGTCTTGCAGCCGGGCGTGGGCGCCGTGGGAGCGAAGTTGCTCTACCCCGATGGCCGCATCCAACACGCCGGTGTCCTCCTAGGACCCCAGGGACTCGCCTCACACGTCGGACAGTTCCGTCCGGCCGCCGACATGGGTTACTTCGGGCGCACCGCCCTGGCCTCGGAGTACCAGGCCGTCACGGCGGCGTGCCTCGCGGTCCACCGTCACATATGGGAGAGCGTCGGCGGTCTCGACGAGAATCTCAAAGTCGCCTTCAATGATATCGATTTTTGCCTTCGAGTGCAAGCCGCCGGACATAAGGTGACCTATACCCCCCTGGCCCAACTGCTCCACTACGAATCAGTGTCGCGGGGCTCGGACCAACACGGCGAGAAGTACATCCGTTTCATTAACGAAGTTCTGACGGTCCGGGACCGCTGGGGTCTTGAGATCGCACGCGATCCGTACTACAACCCCAACCTGTCGCTGAACCACGGCCTGTTCCAACTGGCGTACCCACCGCGAACCTCGCCCTGGTACACCGGTATCGAATAGGTTCTAGACCCCTTTCGCCACCCAGTAATCCTCGCGGTCCTTAGCGGCAGCCAGATCGGCGGACGTTTCGAGTCCCGGCGCCATGGAAGCCGATGAGCCCGCCATCACTTGGTGATGGTCGATGTTCAACAATCTGATCCAGCTTTGTTGACCCATGGTCAGTGCGATGAAGCACGCCAGCTCGACGAGCTCCTCCTCGGAGAAGTTCGCGTGCACTCTCTCCCAGAACGCGTCGTCGGGATCGAGTCGCCACGTGATGGCCTCAGCGTAGGAGAGGGCCGCGCGCTCGCGTTCGGAGTAGATCCCCGATGTCTCGAAATTCATGAGGGAATCCAGTTTTCCCTCGGTGAGCCCCGACGCTTGCGCTGCGGGGCTTCGTTGATTACCGCAGTACTCACACTTCACCGATCGCGACACGTAGACCCGGCACAACTCTTTGATGGCGTGATCCACTACACCGTGACGAAAGAGTTTGTCCCAGGCGTCGGCGAACGCCCAGAAGGCAGCCGGCGAGTGCGCGCGCACCGCTGAACTCTCTGGTCTGGGCGTGCCCTCGCGAGCACATTGCTGCATAACGCCCATCATGGCGTCATCCATATTCTCCAGCGGAAAATATGAGATTCTCTGCGGACGTTCCGACATGTTTCCCCCTTTGCGGCCCCGGGGAGAAACTTAGACTCTCCTAGGGCCCCGGTCCACCGTCGGAGTTGAATACTTGTCAGGACTAACGCCGTTCGATCAAGTCCATATAGTCATCACGCCATAGATCGAAATACTCCTCGGGCAACAAGACGGCGTGAGTGGGCTTCATCGCTTCGATGAACTCGCGCTCGTGGCTGACCGCCACAATCGTCCCCGTCCACTGTCCCATCATCTCGCCGAGGGCGAGCACGCTCGCGGGATCTAGGTTGTTCGTCGGTTCGTCGAGCAACAAGAGATTCGCGTCCGATGCGGCCAAGATGGCCAGGGCCAATTTGGCGCGTTCACCACCCGACAACGTACCGGGCATCTGATGGGCCGCGGAACCCTTGAGTCCGAACGCGCCCAACAGCGCCCGCCTTTGTACCTCGGTGACTACGGTGGCGTTATCGAGGTGCGCCAGAACATTCTTAGAGAAGTCCAGTTGTTCGTGTTCCTGGGCGAAGTAGCCGACCGTCACGTTGGCGCCGAACTTGACCACGCCGCTCTGGGCTGACTGAGTACCGGCGAGGCACCGCAGGAGTGAGGATTTGCCCGCGCCATTCTTTCCGACGATCACGATGCGGTCTCCGCGGCGCGTGATGAAATTCACGTCATTCAAGACGGTCAGTGAGCCGTAGCGTACACCCACATTCTCAACGGTCATCGGGACATCGCCACTTCGCGGGGGCGGGGGAAGGCGAAAGGTGACCTTCTTCTCCTTCTTGGTGACCTCGACACGATTGTCTTCGAGTTTTTCAACTTTTCGGTCTAGTACCTTGGCGAGTCGCGCCCGTGCCGCTGTCTGGCCACGCATGGAGTCCGCGAGGGTCTTCATTCGATCGATTTGTTCACCCTGGTGCATCGCCATCTTCTCTTCCGTGAGTCGGCGCGTCTCCTCTTGCTCGAGGAACTTGGAGTAGTTGCCCTTGTACTCGCGCAACTGGCCGTCACGCAACGCCAGCACACGGTCAATGGACTTGTCGAGAAGTGGTAAGTCGTGACTGATCACCAGCACCGTGCCACGGAATCGGTCGAGTTCGTCGAACAACCATCGCTTGGCCGCCTTGTCGAGGTGGTTCGTCGGTTCGTCGAGAACCATCGTCTCGGGCTGTTCGTACAGCACCCGCATCAAATCAACACGGCGTCGCTGACCACCCGAGAGCGCGTCGAGATCCTCCAGCAACAGGTCTTCAGCGAGGCCCAGCCCAGCCGCCAGTCGAGCAACCTCCGACTCCGCCTCGTAGCCGCCGCGTTCGCGAAAAGCCTCCTCGAGCGCGGTGAATCGCTCGATCGTCTCCTCGGTTGGATCAGCTGCGAGTTGGTGGCGGGCGTGTTGCATATCGGCATCCAGCTGATCGATGCCCCGTGCGGACAGCACGTGGGAGAGTCCAATGGGCTCGACCCCCAGGCCTCCAGGCACTGGTTCTTGGGGAAGATGGCTGACGCGTCCCTGGTGCTGCACGTTGCCCGTGATGCGCAGATGCTCGGGGGTGTATCCCAGGAGGACCGACAAAAGAGTGGATTTTCCAGCCCCGTTACGTCCAACCAGCCCCACCTTCTCTCCGTTGCCCACCGTGAAGGAAACCGGCTCGAGAATACGGCGTGCGCCAATCTCAATTCCCAAATCTCGGACTATTAGCATTTAGCGCCCCAGGGACTCGGCGCAAGCGGAGAGTTCATCTCGGAAATCGGGGTGGGCAATAGCCACCATTGCTTGGGCGCGCTCACGCACGCTCAGCCCGCGAAGATCGGCGCTGCCGTACTCGGTGACAATGACCCCGGCGAGGTGCCGGGGTGTCGTCACGACAGCGTGGGGATCCATGACTCCAATGATACGGCTCTTACGCACGCCGCTCACCAGCGCCGTCGACTGCAGGCAGATCAACGACGTGTGTTCGAGCGACAGACTCGTTCCCTCGACGAAATCCATGTGGCCGCCGACGCCGGAATATTGTCGAGCCCCCAGCGTGTCCGCGATCATTTGTCCCTGCAGATCAACCTCGAGCGCGGAATTGATCGAGACCATTCGAGGGTTCCGCGCAATCACCGCGGGGTCGTTGGTATAGGTAACTGGCGCGAAACCGACGAGAGGATTGTCATTGAGGTATTCGTACATCTCGGCTGACCCCAAGGCGAAGGTCATCACCGAGACGCCGCGGTTTTCAGTCTTGTGCGAGTTAGTGATTTTGCCCGCCATCGCCAAGGCGTACAGGCCATCGGTGAACATCTCAGAGTGCACCCCGTAGTCACCGCCTGAACGCTCCACCAGTGCCTGCGCAACCAAGTTCGGAACGGCCCCAATCCCGGTTTGCAGGGTTGAGCCCTCGCGAATGAATGCCGCCGCGTTCTCGGCCATTTGAAAATCTTCGGGGGTACCAGTCTCTCCCGGCAACACTGTCGGCCGCGCCTCGGTGAACACGATCACGTCGACCTCGTCAAGACGCAAGGTGTGGGCGTGTCCTTCCAGTGCGCGAGTGCGCGGAAAGAATGGTGAACATTCGAGGATCAAGAGACGATTTGGATCGGCCGCCGCACGGCGACATTCTTCGAAATGTGCCCCGTTATAGATCGATAGGCTCACTTCACCATTTTCGTCAGGCATCGAAGCCTGCATCATCATCACGCGGGCACTGAGATGTTGGATCAACAGCCCGTAGTGGCGAAAGAACGACGGGATGAATTGGATATCGGCGCCACGTTCACGATAGAAGCGTTCCGCGCCCCCATAGAAGGTGGCTCGATAGTGGACGTTGGGGTGGGTGAACAACTCCTGGGTGCCAAGAAGCAGTCCCCCACTGATGGTCAGGTCCTTCCAGTCATGACGAAGTGAGAGTTCCTCGAGCAGGGTGCGTGGTGTACCCCCCACGAGACCGAGCCCAATGGAATCAACCTCTTTGATCAAATCGGCGGCTTCTGTCGCACTCAATATTCGCGCAGGCATCGAGACATTCTGTCTGAAATGTCGCTGATGTGCCACGATTATGGGATGTCGTCCGAAATATTCGTTGATGTCTGGAGCGACGTCGTGTGCCCGTTCTGTTATTTGGGATTTCGACAACTCCACGATGCACTCGGGCGATTCGAGGGCGCCAGCGCCGTGATCGTGCGCCATCACGCATTCGAATTGGACCCGCGTGCGCCCCTGGCCCTCGCGAGCTCCCTCGATGCGCTGCTCGCCACCAAGTACGCCATGCCGATTGAACGGGCCCATGCTCTCAACGAACGGGTGAGCAAAAGCGCGCGGGAAATGGGAATGACGTGGTCGCTCTCCGCCGCCCGCCCCGCCAATACCTTCGACGCCCACCGCGTTGTTGCCCACGCGGCGACCCAGGGGCGCCAAGACGAGATGTTAGAGCGCCTTTTTCGGGCCTACTTTAGCGAAGGGCGTCTAATCAGCGACGCGAAGACCCTCACGTCACTTGCCCTCGAAGTAGGCGTCGTGGGCACTGATCACATGCTCGCCGGCATCGAGTTCGCCGAGGCGGTGCGTCACGATGAACAACTGGCATTCAAACTCGGCATCACCGGGGTTCCGGCGCTGGTCTTCAACGGCTCCGTTCACGTGTCGGGAGCACAGGGTGCTGAGGTGATGCTCCAAGCCCTGACGACTGCGGCGATAGAACCCATTGAGCAATCAACCTAGATTTCCTCACCCGCGGGGACTACGGCCGCGGTCGCGACAGAGTGTCCCTCATCAAGGTTCATGACCCGCACTCCGGTGGCATCGCGGCCCTGGGAGGACACTTCCCTCGCCGAGGTTCGAATCAACACGCCCCCACTCGAGGCGAGTAACAGCTCATCATCGAGTCGAACCATGAAAGACGCCACTACGAAGCCACGTGCCGCCGAGAGCTTGATTGCCCGCACGCCTTGACCACCTCGCCCCTGACGATTGAATCGCTCCGTCTTAACGCGCTTACCAAAGCCGGTGTCTGTCACGAGGAATAGATCGGCGTCATCTCGGACAACGTCGAGTGAAATTGCTTTGTCGTCTGCCCGCAATTTGATGGCGCGAACGCCCGTTGCATCGCGACCCATTTCTCGCACTTCGCTCTCGCTGAATCGAATGGACATACCACGGAAAGTGACGACCATCAGGTCGTCTTCGCCGCCTGTCGGTACGACACGCACGACCTCATCGCCCTCTCGCAATTTGATGGCAATCCATCCTTCGCGTCGCGACTTGTCGTATTCCGAGAAGGGGGTCTTCTTCACCGTCCCGTTGGCGGTCGCGAAAACAAGAAACTTGTCGTCGGGGAAATCATTGGTCGTAACAATCGCCTGAATCGACTCATTGGGCTGAAGATTCAATAAATTGACGATCGCCGTCCCCTTGGCGGTGCGCTCCTTGATGGGAATCTCGTGGCCGCGCAGGCGGAATACTCGACCAAGGTTCGAAAACAGCAGCAGATACGCGTGGGTCGTGGTGTGGACAATCTGCTCAACGAAGTCCTCCTCCTTGAGCTTGGCCCCCTGCACTCCGCGACCACCTCGGGCCTGCGTGCGAAACGCGTCGGCTGAGACGGACTTGATGTAGCCCGCTTGCGTCATGGTGATCACCACGTCCTCATCATCGATGAGGTCCTCCATACCCAGCTCACCCGGGTCATTGACAATCCGAGTCAAACGCGCGGTGGCGTATTTGTCGCGGATCACCGTGATCTCGTCGGCAATCACGGCGCGCAACTTCACGTCATCGGCCAGTATCGACTGCAGATCGGCGATCGTCTCACGCAGCTTGCTCATCTCTTCTTCGAGTTCTGTACGGCCCAGACGCGTCAAGCGACCCAACGTCATGTCAAGGATGTGATTGGCCTGTTCCTCTGAGAAATCGAAGGGGCTTGCCATCAACGCAATGCGCGCTGCGCCGCGGTCATCAGAGCCGCGAATGGTCGCGATGACTAGGTCCAGCATGTCGATTGCCTTCAGGAGGCCTTCTACGATGTGTGCGCGGGCCTCGGCTTTGCGGAGTCGAAACTGGGTGCGGCGAGTGACCACCTCGACTTGGTGGGCGATGTAGTGGCCCAATGCTTGCGCCAAGTTGAGTGTGCGTGGTACGCCGTCGACCAGCGCCAATTGGTTCACGGCGAAGGTCGTCTGCAGTGAGGTGTTCTTGTAGAGCTTGTTCAGAATGACGTTCGCGTTGGCGTCACGCTTGAGTTCAATGACGAGACGCGCCTGACGTCCCGCCGAGTCGTTTTGAACTCCGGAGATACCGTCGAGCTCCCCGATCTTTACCAGGTCGTGAATCTTCTCTTCGATCGATTCCACCGAAACCTCGTAAGGAAACTCAGTCACCACGATACGACTGGCGCGTGTGGTTTCCTCAATCTCGGCCACGGCACGCATTTTGATCGAACCACGTCCCGTGCGGATGGCGTCCAGAATCCCTTGACGCCCCAAGATTTGCGCTCCAGTGGGAAAGTCCGGACCCTTCACGAACGCCATGAGATCGTCGGGGGTCGCCTCGGGGTGCGCGAGGAGGTGTAGCACGGCATTAATGGTTTCGCCCAGGTTGTGAGGAGGAATCTTGGTGGCCATCCCCACTGCGATGCCCTGCGAACCATTGACCAACAGATTGGGGAAGCGTGCGGGGAGCACGGTGGGTTGCTGAGTGGAGTTATCGTAATTGGGCTCGAAGTCGACAGTTTCTTCGTCGATGGAGTCGAGGAGTTCCAGCGCCAGCGGAGCCAGACGACATTCGGTGTAACGCATTGCGGCGGCTCCTTCATCAGGACCAGTTCCACCAAAGTTGCCGTGGCCACTGATGAGGGGGTGACGCATCGCGAAATCTTGGACCATGCGCACTAGCGCGTCGTAGATCGCACTATCGCCATGGGGGTGATACGTACCCATGACTTCACCAACGACCTTCGCACACTTGGTATGGGGTCGGTCGGGCCGCAGGCCCTGGTCGAACATTGAATAAAGGATGCGACGGTGCACGGGCTTCAGACCGTCGCGTGCGTCAGGCAACGCCCGCGACACAATGACCGACATCGAATACTCCAGGAAGGAGCGCTCCATTTCAAGGTTAATCTCGATCGGTTCGATGTAACCGAGGACTTCATCACCCCCGCCGGCGTTGGAGGTGTCATTGCTATTTGATCGAGCCATAATTTCCTTCTCTCCTAGATATCTAGGAAGCGAACGTCTTTCGCGTTGGTTTGGATGAAGTGACGACGTTGCGGCACATCGTCACCCATGAGAATTGAGCAGACCTCATCGGCGAGTGCCGCTTGCTCGACAGTGATTTGCAGAAGTGCGCGCTTGGATGGGTCCATCGTGGTGTCGCGCAACTCGTCGAAGTCCATCTCGCCCAAGCCCTTCAGACGCTGGAAATCATTCTTATGATTGGGGTTCTCCCGCAAGAACACCTCTTTGGCGGCGTCGTCGCGCAGGTACACCTTCTCCTTGCCCACCAGTGTCGAATAGAGCGGGGGTTGCGCGACGTACACGTGTCCGTTGTTGACCATCTCCGTCATCTGGCGGAAGAAGAACGTGAGTAGAAGTGTTCGGATGTGGCTTCCGTCGACGTCGGCATCAGCCAGAAGAATGATTTTGTCGTAGCGGACCTTCGAGACATCAAAGTCCGCCTCGACGCCTGCACCAATCGCAGAAATCAGCGCTTGAATCTCCGTGTTCTTCAGAATCTTGTCAGTACGTGCCTTCTCGACATTCAGAATCTTGCCGCGGATTGGAAGGATGGCCTGGTACCTGGGATTGCGCGCGTCCTTGGCGGAACCACCCGCGGAGTTCCCTTCAACGATGAAAAGTTCGCACTCGCGCGGATCCTTCGATGAACAGTCCACGAGCTTGCCGGGCAAACCCGCTCCGTCCAACGCACTCTTTCGCCGAGTGAGATCACGAGCTTGACGAGCGGCCATTCGCGCTCGTGATGCTTGCACTGCCTTGGCGACGATCTGGCCACCCTCTTTGGGGTTCTCTTCGAGCCACTCAGCCAACTTCTCGTTGGTGGCACGCTCTACGAGTGAGCGAATCGAAACGTTGCCGAGCTTGCCCTTCGTCTGTCCTTCGAATTGTGGTTCGGCTAAGCGCACTGAGATGATCGCCGTGAGACCTTCGCGAACATCATCACCGGTGAGGTTCTCATCCTTCTCTTTGAGGAGATTGCGCTTTCGCGCGTAACGATTCACGACGTTGGTGATCGCCTTGCGAAATCCCTCCTCGTGCATGCCGCCCTCAATGGTTGAGATGCCGTTGGCGAATGAGTGAATGCTTTCGTAGTAACCCGTGTTCCACTGGAAGGCAACCTCGACCTCTTGTCCCTCCTCGGACTGCTCGTAAGAACCGACCTTGCGGAACAGGGACTCTTTGGAGTTGTTGAGGTGGCGGACGTAGTCGATGATGCCGCCGTTGTACTTGTAAGTCTCCTTGTGTTCACGTCCTTCACGCAGATCCTCAAAGCGGATCTCCAGGCTGCGGTTCAAGAATGCCATAATCTGCAGACGCTCGAGGATGGTCTGGGCTCGAAATTCCACGTCGTCGAAAATGGTGGCGTCCGGGGCGAAGGTCACTGTGGATCCAGTGCGCCCGTGAGGTGCCGGTCCGGTGACGTGAAGCTTGCCCTGGGGCTTTCCACCGTCAGCGAAATCGAGCTGATACCGCTGATTGTCGCGATCGACTTCGAGAGTCAGTGACTTCGACAGCGCATTGACTACCGACACCCCGACTCCATGTAATCCACCCGAGACTTTGTAGCCCTCGCCTCCGAACTTGCCACCAGCGTGCAACACCGTCAGTACGATCTCCGCCGCGCTCTTACCGGGATATTGCGGGTGCTCATCGACAGGGAAGCCACGTCCGTCGTCGGTCACCCGACAACTGCCGTTAGCCAGAATCGTGACGTCGATGCGCGTGCAGTAGCCCGCCATCGCCTCGTCGACGGCGTTGTCGACGACCTCCCAGACAAGATGGTGCAAGCCGGCGGGACCGGTCGATCCGATATACATGCCCGGACGAACCCGAACCGGTTCGAGGCCTTCCAGAACGGTGATGTCACGAGCCGTGTAGCTCGATGACCCCTTGGACTTTTCAGCCACGGAGAAATCCTTTCAATCGTCAGATTTTCGGCGCGCACGGCGCTGCCGCGTTCACTAGAAACTTGCTTCCATCCTACTGGTTGCGCACTGACATTTAGACCGTCTGTGCGCTCAAAAAGCCTATTATTTTAGGCTTTCTGGACGGTTTTTAGTGATTGCGGCGCCTTATTTTTTAAGACGGCGAGACCCTCCAAAATCGACTCCTGTTCGAGAAGAATCTGTTGAGCGAAAGCACCAGACGGCACGCTAATAACGAGCACGTGATTCTTAACAAATTCAGGGTGACACACCTGTGCGATGACTGGTTCAACCAGAGTTGGCCACAGGGTGTGGATCTCCTGCATCACGTTGAGGTCGACCTTCTTCACGCGCTTCGCTACGGTGCGCAGTAGGTCACCGAGCGGCGCCGGTTGGTCTGAAAATCTCGTCACGTCGCTACCGTAACGTCGATCACTACGGCCGGTGTCATCGCCTTGGGCAACGGTGATGCGGTGGTTACGAGCGTTTGTCCCCCTGGAAGGAGTTGAAGCAGTCGATCACTTCGCACGGGGTCAAGTTCACTAAAGACGTCATCCAACAAAAGCAGTGGTGCAACACCGCGTTCGTGTTGCACTAGTTCGTGGCCGGCCAGGCGGATCGCCAGGGCCAGCGAACGCTGTTCACCTTGAGATGCCTGTCGGCGCGCATCGCGGGTGTCAAGTTGCAGAACAACGTCATCACGGTGGGGGCCGATAGTGCTGTAACCGCGGTGGATGTCGTCGGACAGTGATGCCTCCAGTGCGCTTTTTAGGACTCCTGACCAGGATATTTCATAGTCTGCGTTCACTGCTATGTCGTTGTGGGCCAGCTCTTGATAGAAGTGGGTTATGAGTGGCGCCAGGCGTGTTAAAAGTCGTTGGCGAACCGCGATTAGTTCTTCGGCAGATTCGCAAAACTCAATGTCCCAAACTTCAAGTTCCTCTCGTTGCGTTGCCGAGGGTCGCATCCCCTGCAACGCGCGAAGCAGCGCATTGCGTTGCTGAAGAACCTTGGCGAAGCGCTCAATATTGTCACTGACGTGGGGCCATGCGTCGGTTAGCAGGTTGGTGATCAGCGTACGCCGATGGTCCGGTCCTTGGCGTACCACGTCGACCCCTTCTGGAGTAAAGACAGTGAGGGGTAAGACTTCGGCGATCGTAGCCCGAGACTTTGGTCGTTGACCATTAACCAGCATTCTCTTGGTGGTATTACGTAAACCCCGTTGAAGGGTGAGGTCGATTTGTACCCGTCGTTCGTTTTGGAAGAGGACACCGTGCACTTCTGCGAGATCCTGATGTGAGCGAATCATGTCGCTTGCGGAGGTGGTGCGAAAGGAACTGGCAGTTGCGAGAGCGTAAACCGCCTCGAGGACTGATGTCTTTCCCGTCCCGTTTGGTGACAACAACACCGTTACGGCATCGCGGTCGGGTTGAAAACTGAGTTCGTTGAACGGCCGAAAATTGCGAAGGGTGAGTTCGTGGAGTCCCACGAG
>VFSW01011913.1_pt1 | contig 12179 bp, 12 predicted proteins | sample 5358111 | NCBI WGS metagenome assembly VFSW01 (sample SAMN11554181, study PRJNA540505) | mine drainage metagenome | isolation source: sediment from site ElyBrook_90M | place: USA: Ely Copper Mine, Vershire, VT | collected 2017
ATGGCAAAGATTGAATCGCCGACTGGTTCCGGTAAAAAATTGATTTTTTGTTTATTTCGCAATTAAATTGTTTTTCATGAATGGAAACAGGTTGATGCAACAGCTAAATGCCATCTTCTCAATATTTATGGCGTTATTTTATCTGGGGGTGGGATGTTTTTTTATTTTCTTTTCCGATCGCAGTTATCTTGATAAGCCTGTCAGGGTAATAATGGGATCGGCTTTTTTATTGTATGGAATTTATCGGGCATACAACGCTTTTACAAAAATTGCCGGAGCATTTTTCGGAAATAACAAGCAGGATTGAATACTCCTCAGCGGTGTAAATGCTTTTATATTCAACGATTATCTGTTTTTTGTTCGGAGTTGGCATACACTTTGCAGTAATTTTTAATGGAAATAATGTACAACTGCAAATATTTAAGAATATGAACAAGGTATCACTTAACCAAAATTTTATTATTATTGCGTGCCGTATTAAAAATTCCATGACAAAAATGATTTGGAATAAAGATATCACTCATAACTATTTAAGGATCGCCAGAATCCTTTCTGTTTTTACGTTGTTGATAACGGTATCTTGTGCAGGTGGCAGTAACAGGGCTCTTGAGGAATCCCCTACCAGGGGCAATATCAAGATTTCTGTTGATGAATCCTTTGAACCACTCCTTGACACTGAGGTTTTTACCTTTACTCATTTATATAATCATGCGAAGATCACTCCTATGTATAAACCGGAGTATGATGTTATAAATGATTTTATGAATGATTCGGTCAGAGTAATTGTCACAAGCAAAAAGCTCACCGATGCTCAGATTCAATATCTTCGTGATACCCTGGTGATTGCAAGAACAACCACCTTTGCTTATGATGGAATTGCACTTGTCACCAACAAGGAAAACAATGACACCCTTATGAAGTATAACAGTATCAAGGATATTTTCCTGGGGAAAATTAATACGTGGAAGGAGATTAACCCGAAATCGAGGCTGGGAGGCATCAGGGTTATTTTTGATAATACCAAATCAGGGAATATCAGATATTTTAAAGAGCTGTTCGAGGTAAAAGACACATTGCCAAAAAATTTCTTTGCAGTCAATAATAACAGGGAAGTCATTGATTTTGTTTCAAGGAATCCGGATGCACTCGGGATTGTGAGTGTCGACTGGATAAGCAATAAACGCGACTCCCTGAGCATGAGTTTTATAAATAAAGTGAATGTTGTTGCTGTTTCCCAGCAGTTTATCAATGACGGAAGTTATTACCGTCCATACCAGGGATCGATCTATGATAAATCATATCCCTTTACCAGGGAGATTTATTTTATATCACGTGAGACTTTTGTGGGGCTTGGCTCAGGTTTTATAAACTGGGCTTGCGGAGAGCAGGGACAGAGAATTGTGCTGAAATCAGGTCTGGTACCTGCAACTATGCCAATAAGGCTTGTACAGATAAAACATTAATGAATAATATAAATATCAAAAAAGGAAGATAATCAGAAATCATTTCAATAATTGACTCAAATAATTGATGCTATGAAACGTTTACTTCTAAAACCAACTGTTATCCTGGCAGGTTTACTGACAATTTTCGGGATAAAAATTAATGCGCAGGACTTAAATTCTGCTATACGTCTTACCAGGAGCGAACAGTATGACAAGGCTGAAGCGATGTTTCAGGAGCTGATTAAAAAAGATCCGGCCAACAGTAAGGATTACTTCTATCTTGGAGAAAATTACCTGGCCGATTATTTTTCTGATACCATCTCCAATTCACTTAACGTCTCGGCAAAAGCTGCCAGGGAGGCCTATACAAAGGGCGTCCAGGCAAATCCTAACGATCCCCTTAACTATATAGGTCTTGCCAAGGTTGCTTTTTATCTTGGCGATAACAAAACAGCTGAGGAGATGAGGGCCAAAGCCAAAAGCTTCCTGCTACCTTATAAGAATTTAAAACGGATCAATCCACCTGCCCCGGAGTATGCTTTTACCCTGGCAAAGATTGCTGAATCATACATCATAGACCAGACCGTTGATACATCAAAGGCACTGCCTCTGATAAGAGAGGCCATTTCAATTGATAACAACAACAGGGACGTCTATCTGATTGCAGGCGATATTTATAATCTTCTGAATGACGGTTCCAAGGCAATCTCATATTATAACCTCGCCCAGACAGCGGATCCGAGTTCTCCCACCGCAAATATGAAAATAGGTAACATATATGTCAAAGGCAGGGCTCTTCAGGCAGCAATTCCCTACTATGAACAGGCTATCGAGCTGAATGCAAATTATGCTCCTGCTTATCGTGAGCTGGGACAATTATACTCTCTTGCAGGCAGGTATGAACAGTCTAAAGAGAATTTCAAAAAATATCTTGATCTCACATCAGGTAATATTCCGGCCAGGATAAGGTATGTGAACTCTCTTTTCTTTGCAAAGGAATACGGGGAAGTGATCAAAAATGTCGAGGAGATTTTTAAAGTTGACAAATCACGTACATATCTGAACCGTATTGCCGGTTATTCATGCTATGACATGAATCCCCCTGATTACAACAAGGCCCTTGCTTACATGGAGACCCTCTTTAAAACCGTAGCGCCCGAACGTATAATACCAAAGGACTACCTTTATCTTGCAAGGATCCTGACAAAAAAGAACCAGGATTATCCAAAACTGGCTGATGATCTGGCTGCCCTTAAGGTACAGCTTGAAAAGGAAAAATCAAAAGCCGGATCAGGCACAGCTGCGGATAAGGCCAAAGCAAAGGCTTCAATTGATGCACTGACAGTCAAAATGGATACGCTTACAAAAGAGGTTGCTGAAGCTAACAGCGAACTCGACAGGGCATATGTAGCTTATGAAAAGGCACTCTCCTTCAAACCTGAAGATAAAAATCTTCTGAATGAAATTGCCAATAGCTATGCAATCAACAGAAGATATGACAGCGCAGCAAAAATCATGACCAGGCTGCTTGAACCGGGCAAGGATAATATTGAGGAACTGATGAGAATCGGAAGGGCATATTATAATGGAGAAAGCTACAAGACTGCCGATTCCGTTTTTACAGCTGTGACAAAAAAATCTGCTGACTATGTTCCCGCATATCTCTGGATTGCGAGGACCTACTCCAAGATGGACCCTGATACAAAACTGGGTCTGGCCAAACCAAAATTTGAAAAGCTCATAGATATCGCAAAAAGCGACTCTTTAAAGAATGAGCCTGATATGATGGAGGCATTCGGATATCTCAGTTATTACCAGATGATGAATAATAACTATGATGCTGCAAAAAATTATTACAACAGGATGATCAACCTCGATCCGTCAAAAAAAGAGTATCAGATAAGAGGATATAACGGTCTGGGTTCACTTGAGACAAAAATGGCGGGAAGTGAAAAGACCCTTGAAGGAAGACTCTCCTATCTCACAAAAGCTGAGGAGGACTATTCCAAAATCCTGACTATCGATCCCGCTAATACCTCTGCAAAAAGTTCACTTAATTATATCCATGAATATCAGGCTCAGGTTAAGAAGGGGATAAATCCGAACGAGATCAGGGGTGTGGTAAAAAATGCAGCCGGACAGCCGATTGCATATGCATCAATAAGGGTTAAGGATACCGCTGCTGAAAACCTGACAAATGCCAAGGGTGAGTTTAAATTTGAAATCCCGCAGGAGTCACAGGTACTTATTATTAGTGCAAAAGGTTATAAAGCACAGGAGATCCCGATAACAAAATCAAGAGTTTATAATGTAACACTTGTTCCATAAACGTTGCTTCCTGAATATTTTTTTTAAAATAAATAAACAAAAGTGCAGGGTAAAATGTTGGATAAACGGTCTTTATGTTAGAGAATTATTCTAAACAGTGACAAAATTTTAACATTATTCTTTGCTCACTTGGAAAAAAACAATTCATAATATATATTTGCAAGTCGTTAAATCTTAAACCTAAACAAATCGATAAAAATGAGTAAACAAGGAAGTTCGTTCAAAGATGCGTTGCAGAATGTATTTGCAACAAGCGCTATTTTAATAGCATTTATAGTTGCCTATCTGTTGTTCATTAACATTATGGGTAATCCGGTAAACTTCGAAGGTGGAAATCCAAAAGGACAACCCCTGGAAGGCAACTATCTTGGAATCATCTATAAAGGTGGTTACATAGTTCCGATTCTGATGACATGCGTTCTGACTCTTTTCGTATTTATTTTCGAAAGAATCATAACCTTATCAAGAGCAAAGGGAAAAGGCAGGCTAAATACTTTTGTCAGCCACCTTCAGACTCTTCTTGCAGAAGACAAAATTGAAGAAGCAATGGAAGCATGTGACAAACAGAGGGGTTCCCTGGCCAATGTAATGAAAGCAGGTCTTCTCCGCTACCGCGACCTTCAGAAAGATAAGGAACTTGAAAAAGATCAGAAGATCCTTTCAGTTCAGAAATCTTTCGAGGAAGCCACAGCTCTTGAACTGCCAATGTTATCAAAAAACATGGTTATCTTTTCAACTCTTGCTTCAATTTCCGTGTTGATTGGTCTTATTGGCACAGTGCTTGGTATGATCCGTGCATTCGCTGCCCTGGCCCAATCAGGTGCTCCCGATGCACTGCAGCTGGCATCCGGAATCTCTGAAGCTCTTGTAAATACTGCTTTCGGTATTACCGGATCTACTTTGGCAATTATAGCATTCAATTATTTTTCATCCTCAATAGACACTTATACATTCAAAATTGATGAAGCAGGTTTCAGCCTGACTCAGAATTTTGCTGCATCTCTGAAGAGCAATTGATATAAATTTATCTTTTGGTTCAAATAAATTAATAAAAAAAGAAAATGCCAAAGATTAAATTACCAACGAAATCGCCCAGAATCGACATGACTCCCATGGTGGACCTGTTTGCAGTTATTCTGATATTTCTTATGCTTACAACTACCATGAGACAACAGGAACCTGCTACTGTCGATACGCCTTATTCCATATCAGAAAAACCGACACCTGATTTTAATACAATGACCCTTCTGTTATCCAAAGATGACAGGGTATTCATCAATTTTGACAATGGACCGGACACTTTACTTAAATACAGACCTAAAATTCTTGTCGAAATGGGTAAAAGGTATGGTATTGACTTTACACCTGCCGAACAAAGGGAATTTGAGAAGTATCCTACCTCCATTGGAGTACCGATGGACAAAATGAAGGAGTTTCTTGATGCAAAGGACAATGCTTCAAGGAGCAAACTGCAGACTGGCATACCGATTGATTCAACGGATAATCAGCTCGCATTGTGGGTACTATATACACGTCAGGTGAACCCGAACGTACAGGCATGCATTAAGGGAGACTCAAAAACGGAATTTCCGATAGTGAAGAAAGTCCTTGATATTCTGCAGGATAAGAATGTGAACAGGTTTAACCTTATCACAAGTCTTGAAGCAGCTAAAATAAATATAGCAGAAATACAAAAGTGATATGGCAGAAATAATTTCGGCAGAAAAGGAAAAAGGCGGGAAAAAGAAGGCCAAAACACATGCCCCGCATATAGACATGACACCGATGGTTGACCTGATGTGTCTGCTCATCATATTTTTCATGCTTACAACTGCTTTCAGCAAATCGAAAATCATGGAGATCGTTCTTCCTGAAAAAATTAAGGATCAAAAGGTACAGCCTCCTAAGATTTCAGCGAGCCGTACTCTGAACATAATTCTGGGTCCAAATAATAAAATTTACTGGTACCCGGGATCTGTTAAACCAGAGGATTACAATAATCTGCCTCCGCTTCAGGAAACAGATTTTAGCCCAACAGGTATACGTCAGCTGCTTCTGGAAAGAAACAGGGCTCTGTTCAAAAAGATAGATGACTTCAATAATGAGGTTCTTTCAGGCAAAATTATTATGCCTCCGGACTCTGTCCAGGCAGCAATAAAAAGGTTGAAATCCGATGACGATACCGGCCCAATTGTTCTTATAAAAGCGTATAAGAAAGCAAATTACGGAGACTTCGTAGACATTCTCGATGAGATGAATATTTGCGGAATTGCCCGTTATACGTTTGTTGATATTGCATGGTATGAAGACAAGATGGTGGAAGCTGCAGCAGGCATAACACCAGAAACTGCCACATCCAAGAAATAACCGCTAAACCTGTAATTAGATGGCAAACGAAAAGAAAACAGTTCCTGCCTTTGATGATATAGTATTCGAGGAAAGGAATAAGGAATACGGAGCTTATAAACTACGTAAAAAGTACAATCGTAATGTGCTTATTTCATTGGGAATAGGAGTAATCATACTTGCTACTGCAGTTATTACACCTTATCTGAATGCAAAAGCACTGGAAAACCGGAATAAACGTGCCGAAAGACAGGTAGAGATTAAAATGGAGAATCTGGATCAGCCTAATGAAACGGTTGCTCCTCCTCCACCGCCTCCTCCGCCTCCGGCAGACGTTGCAGCACCTCAGAAATACGTTCCGCCTGTGGTAGTTGACTCAGTAAGACCTGAAGATAATGTGAAGCTTATGACAGCTGACCAGGCCCAGACTGAAGTTAAAGACCAGGAAGTCGTTGAGGTTAAGGAAACAAAAGCAGAAGTACAGGAAGCAGAACCTGAAGAAGTACCTTTCGTTGTTGTTGAGGAGATGCCACAGTTCCCCGGCGGTAATGATGCACTTCTTAAATTTATTGGCGAACATACAACCTACCCTGAAATTGCAAAAGAGAACAATATCCAGGGAAGAGTTATTGTACGCTTCTGTGTAACTGCAAAAGGTGGCGTCAGCCAGGTCAGTATCCTCAAGGGTGTTGACCCCGAGCTCGATAAAGAAGCTATCAGGGTTGTAAATACGTTGCCGCTGTTCAAACCGGGTAAACAGGGTGGTAAACCCGTACCTGTGTGGTATATGGTGCCAATTACTTTCGCCCTTAAGTAAAAATTAATGTAATAATAAAAAGGCCGGATCTATATGACCCGGCCTTTTTTATTTAGTTAAAATATATTCCGACCTGAATATTGTCTAGACCGCCAGTTCCTTCCTGAGAAGCGAAATAAAACCCTCAATATCCGCCCCGGATGTATCCCAGCTTGTCATGAGCCGGTACTCAGAAATCCTCTCATTCCATGGATAGAAGAAATAATGATCCTTCATTTTCCTGGCAACAGCCTCAGGCATTATAACGAAGATCCCGTTCGATTCAACCTTCTGGGTTATCCTTATCTCACTGAACTGACTTAGCTGCCCGGCAAATACTGATGCCATTCTGTTGGAGTGTTCCGCACATCTTTTCCAGAGATCATTCCGGAAGTAAGCAGTATACTGTGCTGAAATAAATCTCATTTTGGAAGCAAGCTGCATGCCCTGTTTCCTCAGGTACTTAAAATCTCCGGTAAATACCGGCTTCAGGAAACATATTGCCTCGCCAAACATCATCCCGTTCTTTGTTCCTCCGAATGAGAGAATATCAACACCTGAATCAGTAGTAAAGTCTTTAAAAGGAAGCCCCAGCGAAACGGCAGCATTGGCAATCCTGGCCCCATCCATATGAAGCAGTAATCCCTTTGAATGCACAAACTCCGAGATTATTTTTATCTCAGAGGCTGTGTATACTGTGCCCATTTCAGAGGCCTGGGTGATTGAGACAACCTTCGGCTGGGAATGATGTTCAAAATCAAATCCGTGCAGGTGAGTCTCAATCTGTTCAGGGCTGATCTTACCATCATCCGTATCACAGGTAAGAACTTTGCATCCAGCAAACTTTTCCGCAGCCCCGCACTCATCCTGTTCAAGATGAGCAGTGGAGGCTGTGATTACGGAATTCCACGACCGGGTTACCGCAGATAACCCGAGAACATTAGCCGCAGTTCCGGTAAAAACAAAATACGTTTCAGTCTGATCTCCGAAACACTCTTTAAAAAGAGCCTGAGCGGCGCCAGTATAAACATCTGCCCCATAACCCAGGGCATGTCCCTTATTAACAGCCATCAGTTCCTGAAATATTTCAGGATGAACCCCGGCATTATTGTCGCTGGCAAACCCCCTCCTGTTGATTTCACTATTCATGATCTTCAGATGAATTACATATAACCCCGCTGTCGGTACTCATTGCAGTAGCAAACTATTTATTAATAATATTTGCCATAAACTCCCTGGCAAGGCTGACCTGTTCATGTACATATTCCACACCTGCCGGATTATGATCTTTATCAAGCAGCGGATGGCAAAGCTCAAACGTAAAATAACCATTATACCCTATCTCATTCATAAGACCAATATAGTGTCCGTAGTCAGGAAACGCTTCACCAAATGTATAATCGAGCACTTTTTGCCTGACGGCTTTATTTTCATCACGGTAATATTCCCCGCCATAATGTGAATGGACCTGAAGGGCTCCAACTGTCCTTACGGCATTTGCAACGTATTCTTTGTCAAGATTTTCAAAGATAGGCAGATCCAGGCATACCTTAAGCCACGGGGAATTAACCTGTTTAACCAGGTCGTATGTGTCTTTCCAGTGCCTTATCAGGGGCGAATGATTCTGAAGGGCCATTACTACACCAAATTCCTCACCGATCTGAGCGGCCTCTTTCAGACCTTCTTTTACAAAGTTCCATCTGTCGATATGGGTAACATAGGGATACTGCCGCATGAAGGTGTAAAAGCCATCGTGACCGTGGACAAAATCATAGGTGCCGGTTCCCTCATGAATCGGAACTCCTGTCCAGGCTGCAAACAACCTCACAACCTTTGCTCCCATATCCTTTGCCAGTCTTGCTGTCTCCCGCACCATCAGGATCTGGCACTCCCTGTGTTCCGGTATCGGACTTGAAAAGTCGTTGTTGGCGGCAATACATGGAATTTCGAGGCCATATTTTGAAAGTGAGTTGTGCATCTCATCCCGCCTGCGCTCATCAAGGTCCATTGGGTTTCCCATCGGGCGCTTATTATCCAGTTCAATCCCTTCAAAGCCATACTCCTTTGCCCTGTTGCATAACTCGTCGAAGGAAAGAGCTTTGCCCTTGTACCAGATACCGCCATATGATATGGAATAGAGCCCGAGTTTGATCTTTCCCTTATTCAATGGTTTTGATCCGGTTTTGACATCGCCTGCCCGAACATCCGGGGCAACGCTTCCAAGCATGGCAGCTCCGGCTGCTGCGCCGGAGGTTTCAATAAATTTTCTACGGTTCATCGGGTAATTGTTTTATAAAGTTATCACTAAACCTTTTTCTTCCGTTGTGAGAAAAAAAGCATTAAAAGACCGAATACAAGCATCAGGATGCCCATAATGATATTCACATTGATGCCGAGGGAACGCTGATACATACCGGCATCTGAAAGAGTAAAAAAACCGAATCCGGTGATTAATACACCGAGTATTGAAAACATCAGACCTATAGGGATTCTTATATCTACCATTTTAATTTCCTCCTACCAAAAAATTATAGTTAATACCAGACAAATTACAGAAACAAGTATGGCGAGACCAACAGGACGCTCATACCATGGAAGATGCTTATCACTCAGTTCACGCGGAGTAAGAGAGTATACAAGACCTTTCAGATCTTCGTCAGATTTCTTCCGTTTTGTCAGAAAGGTCAGTACCACAGTCAGTGTCGAACTTACTGTGAAGGCAATTATTGCTGTCCAGAAGTTCTGAGCCATCTCTACAGGATAAGTATGAAGAGTGGCTATCCAGCCTCCCTTGACAAGTGTGGTGGCGCCTGCAGGTATTGTAAGGCCATGATGCAGAAGTGCCATAAGAAAGCCTGCGAGTAATCCCGTAAAGGCAGCATGACCAGTGGTCCTCTTCCAGAACATGCCGAGGAAGATAACTGCAAAAAGCGGAGCATTTATCATTGAGAAAATGGTCTGCAGGAAGTCCATTATATTACCGAATTTACTGGCAATATAAGCCGAAGCTATACTCAGGAGAATACCAACAACCGTGGAAATCCTGCCGACTTTAAGATAGTGTTTCCCGTCAGCTTCCTCATCATCGGTGCGGCGCCTTATATAACTCTGGTAAATATCATATGTCCAGACGGTATTGAAGGCCGACACATTTCCGGCCATTCCCGACATAAAAGATGCCAGAAGGGCAGTTATTCCAAGACCCAGAACCCCGGCCGGCAGGTAATGTTTCAACAGCATGATTATAGTGTAATCATAAATTGGCTTGCCTCCGGCATCCAGCGGTAAGGTAAAGCCTCTGCCAAGTTCCGGATTATTAAAGAGGGCAAGCGCTATTATCCCCGGGACAATTATCAGGAACGGTATGAACATTTTAGGAAGGGCCCCTATAAGCGGGACCTTTCTTGCAGCTGCCTTTGATTCTGCGGCAAATGCTCTCTGAACTATAAGAAAGTTAGTGCACCAGTATCCGAACGATAATACGAATCCAAGTCCGAAAAGTATTCCAAACCATTCAACGCCAAGAGGATTTGAGGTAGCTTCACCTGCATATTTCCAGGTTGTCGTAAAAGTGTCGGGCGCAAATCCCCTGGATGTGGCAATAGGAGCAAGTTCACTCTTCAGTCCTGCCCAGCCGCCAACATCTTTCAGGCTCAGAACCGCCAGGGGCAATAATCCTATAACAATAATAAAGAACTGCAAAACCTCATTATAGATAGCTGATGAAAGTCCTCCAAGGTAGGTATAGCCCAAAACAATCAATGCCGAGATCCAGAGACTAAGATTGAAATTCCACCCCAGGACATTCTCCATGAGAATTGCCAGGGCGTACATGGAGATCCCTGAGGCAAGGATTGTCATAACCGCAAATAGTATAGCATTCAGACCTCTCGTTTTCTCATCATACCTGAGTTTAAGGAATTCCGGAACAGATCTGGCCCTGGAACCATAATAGAAAGGCATCATGAACAGTGCAAGGAAGATCATGGCGGGAATAGCGCCAATCCAGTAAAAATGGGTGGTAAGCATCCCGTATTTCATTCCGGAACCCGTCATACCCATCACCTCAAGAGCGCCCAGATTTGTTGAGATAAAGGCCAATCCAGCAACCCAGGCGGGCATGGATCTTCCGGCTTCAAGAAATGCATTGGCGTTTTTCATGAATTTTCTCAGGAACCAGCCAATGCCAAGTACAAAAATAAAGTAGATTATCATAATCAGATAATCTATCCAGCTGAGGTCAACTTTCATAGGTAAATGATTTTAGGTTTTAATTCATTACTGCCTGCGGTTAAATTTCATTCCAGGGTATCTGCCATAAATCGGCAAGAGTAAAAATACATTTTATGATCGGTTTTCAAACAATCCTGGAGAGTTTTTTAGATCCGGCAGTAATAGATCCTGAATTCCCTTATTGGTTATATTTGCAGAAACAGATTTGTGAAAACACGCTATTTCATATATATCTCTTACAGGGGTACCTCCTATCATGGCTGGCAGGTTCAGCCAAACTCTGTTACCGTGCAGAAGATCATCGATAATGCACTGAGCGTTCTCCTGAACGAAACAATAAGTACCACCGGAGCAGGAAGAACCGATACAGGTGTACATGCACTGGTATTCTGCGCTCATTTTGACAGTATATCGCCTGAGCTCGCTGAAAGAAAAAACCTGATATTCCGGCTTAACAGTTTCCTGCCGGCAGATATTTCGGTCAATTCAATTAGAAAAGTCCATGCAGATGCAAACGCCAGGTACAGTGCGGTATCCAGAACCTATAAGTATTTTATTTCCACAATAAAAGACCCGTTCTTCAATAATTCCAGCTGGTATCTGCACGGAAATATTAATATCGATGAGATGAATAAAGCCTGCAGCATATTAAAAAATCATTCGGATTTTACCAGCTTCAGTAAACTTCATTCCGGGGCTAAAACCAATATCTGTAAAATCTATTATGCTGCATGGGAAAAGAGTGACAGCCGCCTGGTTCTTACGATAAGGGCAGACAGATTTCTCAGGAATATGGTAAGGGCAATTGCAGGAACTTTGATTGAAGTTGGCTACGGGAAAATGAATACGGAGGAATTTGAAAAGATAATAGTCGCAAAAAACCGGAGTATGGCAGGAAGATCCGCTCCTGCAAAAGGATTATTCCTGACTGATATTGAGTATCCGGAGGAGCTCTTTATCTGAAGTAAGCAACCCGCTTAAATGATAATTATCATATTATAATAGTGTTAAACCTTTCACAATAAATAAAT
>VFSW01011914.1_pt1 | contig 12179 bp, 12 predicted proteins | sample 5358111 | NCBI WGS metagenome assembly VFSW01 (sample SAMN11554181, study PRJNA540505) | mine drainage metagenome | isolation source: sediment from site ElyBrook_90M | place: USA: Ely Copper Mine, Vershire, VT | collected 2017
CGGTCGGCGGGCGGGGCCCTCGCCCCCGCCCGCTTTCCCATTGGGAGAGCGGAGGGGGGTACGCGCGTATCCGACACACGACGACACACGACGACGCCCGCCCAGGTGAAGCTGCCTGAACGGGCGTCACTGCATGCGTTGAGACTATGCCTACCGCGGCTTATGATGCGCCTTCCAGGCCATAGGCCGGGGCAACATCGGGCTTGACGCTCTCCGCCGCGCCATCGGCTTCGACAGTGAAGGCCGCCTCAGCGCCTTCGGCCATGGCCGCGCGGGCGCTGCCGATCAGCGGCACATCCTTCAGGAACAGCGTGATGATGACCACCAGCACGGCAACGCCAACCGCCACCAGAAATGCGGTATGGATGCCGTTGGCCAGCGCCTCTCTGCCGATGGCAAGCGTCTGATCGAACGTGTTCTTCGCCTGCTGCGGCACAGTCGCCTGTACCTGCGCCGTGACCTTCGCGGTGATCTGGGCGATCACCTGTTGATAGTTCGGCGTGCTCGGCGGTACCTGAGCCGTCGCCTGCGCCACCGCCGCCTTTGTCGCCTGCGCCGTCGCCGCCTGCTGTGTGGCGGTCAGCGCCTTCTGGCGCAGGTTCTGATCCGTGAGCAGCGGCTGCAACGCCTGCGAGTTGGTCAGCGTTCCGGTGAAGCGGCGCAGCCCATTCACGAGCTGCGTCCCGTTCTGCACGCTCGACAGGCGCGGATTCAGGTACGGCTCCGACGCGTTGGTCACAATCGAGCCGACGATGGCGGTGCCGAGCGTCGAGCCGAGCGTGCGCAGGTAGGTGACAGCGCCCGTGCCTGCGCCGAGCCGATTGCGCGGGATCGCGTTTTGCACCGCCAGTGTCATCACCGGCTGCAGCAGTCCCAGCCCTACACCCAGCACGATCATAAAGATCACGACTGTCTGCTGCTGCGTGTTCACGCCCATCGTCGAGAGCAGGTACGTACCAGCCACCAGCACCACCGCGCCGCTTATCGCGATGAACTGGTAGCGACCCACCCGCGCGATGACGAAGCCGATCAGCGCGGCGGCGATGGCCAGTGTCACCACTAACGGCGTGATCTCCAGGCCAGAGTTGGTCGCCTTGACGCCCAGCACGCCTTGCAGGTAAATCGGCAGGTAGATGACGACCGCGAAGAGCATCAGGCCCACCGTCAGCGAGAGCAGGGCGCCAGCGGTGAAGATCTGGTTCCTGAACAGGTCGAGCGGCAAAATCGGGTCAGCGACGCGCGTCTCGGCGATGACGAACACGATGAACAGCACGCCCGCGCCGACCAGCGCGCCAATCACCTGCCACGAGGCCCATGGGTAGGTCGCGCCGCCCCAGGTAAGACCCAGCAGCAGCAACACCGTGCCGCCAGCCGAGGTGATGGCGCCCCACCAGTCAATGCGCGCCAGCGCGTTGCGTCCGGTCGCCGTGCGAATCGAAATGTTGGCGGGCAGGAAGAAGAACAGCAGCGCCAGCGCGATGATCCCCAGCGGGATGTTCACATAGAAGACCCAGCGCCAGGTCGTGTTGTCCGTGATCCAGCCGCCGAGCGACGGACCGATGACACTGGCGAGTCCGAAGACGCCGGAGAAGAGCCCCTGCCAGCGCGCGCGCTCCGCCGGAGTGAAGATGTCGCCGATCAGCGTGAAGACCAGCGAAGCGAGCATGCCGCCGCCGATGCCCTGCAGCGCGCGGAAGCCGATGAGCTGATTCATCGACTGCGACGCGCCGGAGAGCGCCGAGCCAATCAGGAAGATGACCACGGCGACCAGCAGGAACCACTTGCGGCCAAACTGGTCCGAGAGTTTCGAGACCATTGGAATAACAGTGGTCGAGGTGAGCAGATAGGCGGTGATGACCCAGGTGTAGCGGTCTACTCCATTCAACTCGGCGATGATGGTGGGCAACGCGGTGCCGACAATCGTCTGGTCGAGCGCGGAGAGCAACAGGGTGATCATCAATGCGGCGAGGACGCTTGCCAGCGCCGCGCCACGGATCCGCTGTCGCTCTGGTAGCGACGCGGAGGCTCCGTTGGCGGATGGATTCGCTTCCACGGGATGCTGGTCCTTTCATGGACGGGTGGACGCTTGAAACGCGGCGCTGCCGCGAACGGTATCGAGGTCGAAATTGGGAACGCGCTAGCGGAGACAGGCGCAGTTGCGCGACGCCAGCGCGACGGACAAGCAGTGGATCAGGCGCGCTCCTCCCTCGCTACGGCGACCGCCGTCGTAGCCGGAACGGCCGGTATACGCGAGGCAGGCGTGGCAGGCGGGTCGCCGGGAGCTGCTGAGGCAGCCGACACGTCAGCTGGCGCCAGCAGCCCGCGCACCCATGAATCGGCGATGAGCGCGGCAACCGCATGTGGCTGGTTTTGCAGGCGTTCGGTGTCGTGTCCCCAACGCACACTCGACACAACGCCTCCCACTAGAAATTTTGCGACTACCTCAGTATCCACCGGGCGCAGTCGCCCCAGCGCCACCTGCCGATCCAGATAGTCGCGTACTGCGCCAACCACCATCACGATGGTCGACTTCACCTGGAGCTTGCACTCGTGCAACGGACCAGCGCGCCAGTCGGTGTGCGCCATCGTGTGCATCATCAGCCGACTCATGCTGAGCACACGCGGTGAGTCGAGCGCAGCGAGGAAGCGGCTCAGGAACTCGGTCAACGCCTGCTCTGGCAGCTCATCGCTCTGCGCGATGCTGGCGACATCGAGTCGTTCGAGCGCGCGCTCGAGCGCGTATTCAAACGCGGCCTTGAACAGTTCCTCTTTCGACTTGAAGTAAAAGTAGATCAGGCCGTGCGTCACCTCAGCGCGCTCAGCGATGTCCTTCGAGGTCGCGCCCTCCAGCCCCTGCTCGGAGAAGAGGTCGAGCGCAGCTTCGAGAATCTGCTGGCGACGGTCACTGCCCGCTGGAGCCGGTTTGCGCGCCATAGCGTTACACTCCCTGACACTCCCTGGGGCGACGCAGAGACGCCCCAGGACTTACATCTCGCTGGGATGGGAGAACCCCGAACCGCTGGCGCGGCGGCGCTGGCGCCCATGGCTGGGCGGCGCTGGCTGGTCGCATGGCTCGTGCTGGCTCCCGCGCGTGGACGTTGCGCTGGCCCGGGCCACGACGACGCTGTCTGGCGAGGACGGACAGATGATCAACAGTAGATCACAGGAATTAACTGTCCGGACAAATAATATCGCACGGCTCAGCGCGACGACAAGAGGAAGTCGCGCGCGCTCACATCTCTCTTACACATCTCTAGCACAGCCGGTGATAGAGAGACGCTGCGTGGTGACAGGTGGTGACAGGTGGCGACACGGAGGCCTACCATGGCAGCGGCATGACCAGCAAGGTCAGTGTGGCGGCGGCTGCCATGAAGACACCGAACGGAATGAATGTCCGTCGCTCGCTCGCGCCGCTGGCGAGCAGCAGCACACTGAAGATGGCGGCGCCTACGGACATGGCGAGCAGCGTTAGCGTCAGGCCAGCCCAGCCGACGGCTGCGCCCACCAGCAGCGCCAGCTTCACATCGCCGAAGCCGAGCGCCTCCTGCCGGTAGATCAGCCAGCCGAGGCCATAGAATAGCAGGAAGACGCCCCCGCAGAGGAGCGCGCCCACGCCGACGCCGACCAGCCGCGAGCGGTCAAAGACGCCGGTGAGCGCGAGCAGCGCCAGCAACAACGGGAAGATGGAGAGATCGAAGATCAGGCGATGTTCCAGGTCAACGACAAAGACGAACGTGAGTGCGATGAATGTCGCCGCCGCCATGCCAAAGAGCGCCCATGTGGGCAGCGCTCCGCCAGGGGGCGTGGCGAGGGCGCGCCAGAGGGCGAGGGGCATCAGCAGCGTCACTGCGAGCTGCGTCAGCGGTCGCCGCAGTGACGCGCGCTGTCCGCAAGCGCCGCACACCCGTCGCGCCGCTGGCGATAGCTCACGCAGCGCCACCGGACTGGGTGTGGACAGCGGCGCCAGACATTTGCGACACTGGCTGGCGCTCCAGATCGGCTCATCTACCCCGACTACACGGTCGGCGAGCGCATTAACGAGCGCGCCCGCCAGCAAGCCCAGGCCCACTGCGCCCAGGCCCGCCAACGCCAGCAGCGCCAACGCTGCGCCAGACCCAGACCCGCTCGCCATCTCCCAGCCTTTCACGCCACACGACTCCGATGACTCCCACAGTGGCGTGGCGCTGGCCATGCTACTCGGCAGGAGCCTCGCCAGCAGCCTCGGACGGACGATTCGCCGTCTCGGTCGCTTCGGCAGCCGTGAGCGGCTGCTCCTCGCCCGACGCCACCGCCGTCTCCTCTGCAGTCTCGATACGCGGCGCCTTGACCATCACCACCGGCTCATCGGGCGCGACGAGCACACGCACATTCGCAGGCGTCTGGATGTCTTTCGCCGTCAGATTGGAGTTGAGCTCAGTCAGACCACTGATGTCGATCGTCAACGCGTCGGGCAGATTCGCCGGCAGCGCCTCGACCTCGACAGACTCCATCAAGTGCAACAGGACGCCATTATAGACCTTGACCGCAGGCGCTTCACCTACAGTATGTAACGTGACACGCGCCTTGATCGGATCCGTGAGGACGATGCGGCGGAAATCCACATGTAAAATCGCCGTGCTTACCGCGTCGCGCTCGACCCGCGCCAGCAGCGCCGTATCAACGCCAGCGCCTGGCTCGACGGTGATACGCAGAATCGGCGCGCCTGCCGCCTTGATGATGTCGCGCAGCGCCACCTGGTCGAGCTGGATCGCGACGGAGGGCTTGCCCCCACCGCTGATGTTGCCAGGGATCAACCCCTTCGCGCGCAACTGCTTCACATGCTTGCCCGTTACCTCGCGTGTCTGGGCGCGCACTTTGATCTCATCCGCCACAATCACTACTCCTTCGCTTTGACTCGCTTCGTCTCGTTGCGTCTCGCTGCGATCCACCTGCCGCCATGCCTGCGCGCTGTACCCGACGCCAGACACGGCTTCAGCAGGCGCCCCAGCGCGTCAGCGGCTGTCAGCACGCATCCATGGCGCCATCCGAGTCTGCCAACACGCCGCCAAACCGACTGATCGGTCCAGATGCGCGGAGAACAAGAGCGCCATCGAGGCCTGAACGCGATGGTGATCACGTTCAGGCCCCGATGGCGAACGGTACAACCACGTACAAGGACACTGCTACTTCGCTTTGGTTGTGGCTCCAACCTTCTCGAGCGCGACGATGCCCTGGGCGCGCAGGAAGAACTTATTGGTGCCCAGGTCGCGCACCGTCTTGATGCCAAACGCCTTGGCGAGCAACTCGGCGTCGCCCTTGGAGACACCCTCCAGCGCGTCTACCGGAGCGTCGGCCAACTCGCTGAAATCCTTCGACTCGAACGCCTTGTCTACTAGATGCGTGATGTCTGCCATGTCCAGATCCTTTCACGTGGCGGGCCAGATGCTGCGTTGCGTCTATCTGTTCGCTGCTCCGCATCGAGCCCAAACGACACCTGCAGTGTCGCTTATGAGCAAGACTTCAGCTTGCTCCGGTGTATTGTATAGCAAAAGCGCTGACATTGCGCAGTGCAGTGTTGAAGTGATTCCGCGCACAGTGGACGACTCAACGCGTTTCCCGAACCTACCTGACACCTCGCGCGTATCAGAAGCACAGGAGGTACCTCACTATGCGTTACGTCATCCGCGAGAAGTTCTTTCACATCGGCGAGGATTCGCAGATCACCGACGAGAGTGGCCGCCCAGTCTACGAGGTAGATGGCAAGGTGTTGAGCCTGCACAACACGCTGGTGGTGCGCGATATGAACGGTCAGGAGGTGGCGACGATCAAGCGCCAGCTGATCTCACTGACTCCGACCTACACGATTGATCGCCCGGGGGTCGGCGAGGCTCAGGTGCGCAAGCACTTTATCAACCTGCTCGGTGACCACTACACGATTGACATCCCTGGCCCACATGACCTGGAGATGGACGGCAATCTGCTCGACCACGAGTATCGCGTGAAGCGTGATGGCGCCGTCGTGGCCACCGTCTCGAAGCGCTGGATTTCGCTGACCGACACCTACGGCGTCGAGACCGCGCCCGGCGAGGACGATGCGCTGATCCTCGCCAGCGTGCTCGCGCTCGACCTGGCCGAGGACCGCGAGCATCGCGGGTAGCCCGCAGCCAGGAACCTTATGTCTGCATGCCACCGCATGCGTTACAGCCCTGACTGGCGCGACCCCTTCGAGGTGGGCGCCAGTCAGGGCTGTTTGTTGCCTCTATCCACGGAACGCAACTGACCGCGCACGGCAACGAGCGCGCCCCAGTCGCCGACGCGCCGCAGCCACGTCGATCACGCGCCCGCATCTTCACCGCTCTCGTCGCGCTCTGCGTCCTCGCGCTGGTGGGCGCCATTACACACGCCGCATGGTCGCGCGCGAACAGCGGCCCACAGCCTTGCGACGGCGCGGGCGCGTTTTGCCCGGCGATATGATGCGCTAGATGCCCATCACGCCGACCAGCTCTTTCACCGCATCGGCGGAGCGCTGGAGGGCGGACATCTCCTCTTGCGTCAGTTCGAGCTGAATGATCTCCTCCACGCCCTTCGCGCCCAGCTTGGCTGGCACGCCGACGAAAAGGCCATTGACGCCATACTCGCCTTCCAGGTAGACCGAGCAGGGCATGATCATCTTCTTGTCCAGCAGAATCGAGTCCACCATCTGCAGCACCGACGCTGAGGGCGCGTAGTAGGCGCTGCCCTGCTTCAGCAGCGCCACGATCTCCGCGCCGCCATCGCGCGTGCGCTGGACGATCTGCTCCAGCCGCTCGGCAGGGATGAGCTCGGGCAGCGGCACGCCCGCCACCGAGGAGAGGCGCGCCAGCGGCACCATCGTGTCGCCGTGGCCGCCAAGCACGAACGCCTGCACATCACGCACCGAGACGCCCAGCTCCTGCGCGATGAACGTGCGGAAGCGCGCCGTGTCGAGCACGCCCGCCATGCCCAGCACGCGCTGCTTGGGGAAGCCACTCACCTTATAGGCAAGCTGAACCATTGCGTCCAGCGGATTGGTGACACAGATGAGGATCGCGTTGGGCGAGCGCCGAGCGATCTCCTGCGTCACCTGCGTCACGATACCCTGATTGGTGCGAATCAGGTCGTCGCGACTCATGCCCGGCTTGCGGGCGATGCCTGACGTAATCACGACGACATCCGAGCCTTCGGTCTCGTCGTAGCCATTCGAGCCAATCACCAGCGAGTCGTAGCCCAGCACGGGGCCAGCCTCGAGGATGTCGAGCGCCTTGCCCTGCGGCATATCGGGGATGACATCCACCAGGGTGACATCGGCGTAATCGCGCTCGGCGATTCGCTGCCCCACGGTGGCTCCAACGTTGCCGGCTCCGACGACGGTCACTTTACTGCGCATCGTTGCAATCCATTTCTTAAGAGACACGCTGGCATGTAGTTCGACCGAGGCGCGCAACGCCATCTGCGCTCGCGCCCGCTCTCCAGCGTGCTGACAAGCGTTCCACAGGCGATTGTACCATCTGATTCGCCGTGACTGACGGCTATGCTACGATAGCCGCGACGTGAGACGGCATCCCTGTGAAGGAGACGACCGTGGGCCAAGTGATCGAGACACGTCCCCTGGCCAACAGCACGAGCGCTCTGCCCTTGAGCGCGCCGATCTGCTATGGGCATCGCGGAGCGCGCGGCCATGCGCCAGAGAATACACTGCTCGCGTTCGCGCTGGCCTTCGACCTGGGCGCCGATGGCATCGAGTGCGACGCGCAGCTCAGCGCCGATGGGCAGCTCGTCATCATCCATGACGGCACGGTGAACCGCACAACGAACGGGCGGGGCTCCGTACGCAGCCTCAGCGCCGACGCACTGCGCCAGCTCGACGCCGGGAGTGGTCAGCGCATCCCCACGCTTGAGGAGACACTCGCGCTCACACGCGGGCGTCGCGGTCTGCTCAATTTGGAGCTGAAGGCGGAGAGCGATGCCGAGGCAATGGCGGCGGCCATGGCCGTAGCCGCGCGACTGACAGACCTGCCAGAGGACGACTCGCTGCGGGCGAACATCATCGTCTCGTCGTTCAACCTGCCAGCAGTGGAGGCGATCAAGCGGCGGCTGCCCTGGCTGCGTGTCGGCGCGCTGTACGGTGGCCGCGCGTGGACGCGCCAGGCGATGATCGAGCGCGCGCTGGCGCTGGATGCGGAGGCGATTCACCCGCACCCGCGCATCCTGACGGCGGAGACAGTGCACGCGGCGCACGAGGCGGGCCTGCGCGTCAATGTCTGGACGGCGAACCGCTGGCAGACGATCCGCACGCTGCTCGCCTGGAGCGTGGATGGCATGTTCAGCGACTTCCCTGAGCGCGTGGTCATCGCACGGCGGCTGGCCAGCGCCACAAACGAGGCGACTGGAGCGTAGCCCGGCCTTGCGCACAGCACGCCAGCCCGCCTACACTCCACTGTGGATACCGAGAACGCCCCCAATAGAAAGGACAGCACACCTATGTTTATCGCCGTCAATCGCATCACGGCGCCACCACAGGCGATGGAGCGCATGGTCGAGGGCTTTCGCCGTAACGCCGACTCACTCAAGAGCTTCGCGGGGTTCATCGCGTTCGAGCTATGGCGCGGCGAGACGACGCTCGAGGCGGTCTCGAAGTGGAGTTCGCGCGAGGCATTCGAGGCATGGGCCAACAGCGATTCGTTCCTGGCGAGCCACGGCTTCGCGCGCGGCCAGAGCGGGCAGCAGGGTAGCGGCCAGCAAGGCGGCGGCGCGACGGTCGCCTACTATGAGGGCGAGGTCATGGCGCAGCAGTAGCGCTACGTCCTTCACGCTCGATGGGTAGCGCGGGCCAGAGGGTCCAGGCGAGACAGATGGCGAACGTCAGCCCGATGGGGCCTGACAGCCCGAAGAGCGCGGTGTCGAGCGTGGCGCCCGCGCCACCCCAGGCGGCGAGCAGCGGCTGCGCCAGCAGCGATCCCACGCGCAGCAGCGCCGCGCTATTCCCCAGCCAGAGCAGAGCCGTTACGAGGCGTGGGCTGGCGATGTCATGGCCTGAGAATCCAGGGATCATGCGCACTGAGACACCCGCGAGCAGCAGCGCGATGAACCCCACCGCGATACTATGGCGCGCGGCGTCGAGTGTGCAGGGAACGCTCAACCCCAGAGCCAGCGCCCCGCCATCGAGGATCAGTAGCACGCCCGCCAGGAAGGCCCAGGCATAGGCGCTGCCGATCAGCGCGACGTACGGCCCGTAGCGGGCGCGCTCATCGGCGATGTGCCGCGTATAGTTGCGCGCGATTTGCGCAGGCTCAGTGGCGAGCCGAGACACCTGCTCCGGCACATGCCCGCGCCGCGACATCATGCGCCCGATCAGGGCAAGAAAGCTGACCAGCGCCAACCCCATGAGGGCCAGCCCAAGTCCGTAGACACGATCGAGGAGGACACTGGTGTTCAACCCTCCACGCCCTGTCAGCGCAATGAGGTCACTGACAAGCGCCAGCGCCAGCCCCGCGCCGTACACGAACGCGACCGGCCAGAGCGCCCGCTTTGGCAGCGCTTCGAGGCCTGCGTAGAGCGGGAGCGCGCGCGCCGACATCGCCAGCGCCAGCGGTGTCAGAAAGCCGAAGAGGCCGAGCAGCACACTCGCGTCGTCGCCCGCCGCGAGCACGATACCGCTGGAGGCCATCACGACATTGACCAGGTTGATGAGCGCCCCCAAACCCAGGCATGTGACCACACAGACCAGCCATGGCCAGATGCTCCAGAGCGCGAGACGCTTGCGCAAGGCCGGAGCGCGCGGCTGCAGCGCGGTTCCCACCAGCAACGTCACGGCGGCGCCGAGTCCCAGCGCCTCCAGCGCACCGCTCGCGATGAACAGCGCACGCCAGAACGACGCCTCCGGCGACAGGGCAAGCAGGGGCTGGCTCACCGCTCGCAGCAGCAGGCCAGCCGCCAGGGCGCCAAGCGTCCACGGGACGGCCCGTGGCCAGCGGAGCGGCGCGCCGCGCAAGCGTGGCAGGAAGTGAAAGGCGACGCCCAACGCGAAGAGCCCCGCCCAGCCGTAGACCTGCAGCCGCCCGTGCGCCTGCGCCAGCGCCTCCCACCATGCGCCCAGCGGCGCCCCCAGCGCGAGCGAGAGGCTGAGCGCGCTGGCAAGCACGAATCCGCCCGCCGCGCCCAGAATCAGCGCCACCCGCAACAGCGGCGTCACCAGCGCAAACGGCTGCTGGGCTGCAGGCTTCGAGGACGCCGCCGTCGGCGTGAGCGAGGCATCCATCACGTGACCCTCCACATGCGCATGATTGATTGCCGACTCAGCACCCTGTTTTGGACACAGGGAGCGCGGCGACATTGGTCATATGCCTGCGAGTCCCTGACCTTGACGTGTCGCGTCACCGACACTGGGCATGATACGCTTTTGGGAGTCGCCTCTCGCCATTACGATGGCGCGTCACTGCTTACCAGCTCGACGATACGCGGCGGGAATGCTGGGAAGCGAGCGTCTTTCACAGCACTGTTGCGCCAGAAGTCAGGAGTCTCAAACATGAGCGAGCAATCGCTATCAGCAGAGGAGCGCTTCGCCGACCTCGTAGATGAGTTGCGCGGCGAGCCGACTGTGACCCCGCCAGAACTGAGTGCCGCTGGGCGCAGGCGCTTCGGAGCGAATGCGCTCAAGACGCATGGCAAGATCTTCGCCATGCTGACGGGCGGCAGGCTAACGCTGAAGTTGCCTGCCGCCCGCGTCGAAGCGCTGCTCGCCTCAGGCGCGGGCGCGCGATTCGATCCGCGACACGATGGCCGCCAACTGCGCGAGTGGGGCGTCCTCGCGCCGGACTACACGGGCGACTGGCTGCCGCTGGCGCAAGAGGCGCGGGCGTTCGTCGCGGGGGAGGAAGGGTAATACTGCTAATGCTCTACAAATGGTTTCCTCATCCGTCCGCGAAATGGATGCAGAGAAGAGTGGAGAAGAGCAGCTTATGGCAAGCTGCTCACGTAAGATTGCGGGTCTGTTATCGAGTTGTCGTTGTATCCCGTTGTCGAGTCATGCAAATACAACTCGTCAACTCCGCCTTCCTGGATGGTTGCGCCAAACGCGTTTGTACCTGAGAACGACCCAGCCCCTTGTCCCCAGACTGTAACTGTATCGTTCTTATTCATGCCCTGAACGGACAAGTTGGGCGAAAACTCAATCTGGATCACGGATGAGTAGTCACTAGGATCAGAAACGTTCGCCCCAGCTGTATTACCACTACTATCCTGAACGAAGTTCAAGATTATCGCCTGAAATTTGACACTTTGTCCTTTGTAGGAATTTGGATCTTTGGCCACGTCAGCGACTGAAATGTTCTTCGCCGAATTGCGGTACTCGTTGGCGCTCTCGGTCGGTACAGCCGTGGGCTGCGGCGTAGACGTTGCAGTCGGTTCAGGTGTGGCATTTGGACTGGAAGCAACTCGAGTCGAAGGGCCGCCGCCATTGATACCAGCTGTGCTACTACCACCCTGAACAGTGCTGATAATGGATGCGCAGATTCCGCATACAATACAAATGGCCACGATTGCCGCGATTCCAGCCAATATCGGCCGCTGGCGACGAAATCGGTTTAGCCGACCAAGCGTATTGTTTTGCATTGTTGGTGGTTGTTGATACGGCTGCTGATACGTGGGAGGCTGTGGTGGTTGAACTGGTTGACAATATGGTGGTTGACCATACGGTGGTTGACCATACGGTGGTTGACCATACGGTGGTTGACCATACGGTGGTTGAGCCGATTGCTGGCCGCCAGAAGAAGGATCTTGCGACTGCTCGTCAGGAGACGGATCCCGCGGGAAACTCATGGCGATTCTCCTCGTCAAACCACACGCACTACATCCACCTTTAACACATCACTAGGTAGAAGTATAGCAGGTAAGCGCTCAATTGTCATCTGGCCATTCAGCGATCAAACACTTTTGAAAACGTGCAGGCAAGCCGTATCATGCCACAAGGGCGCCTACACTTAGCGACCTATGGTACTCGTCGAAAGTCAAATGCAGAAGCGCGAGATAAGCTGGACATAGAGATGAGGCTGCATTAGAGGAAGGAGCAACTGTCGTAGAGACATTGAGCGGTTTCCAAGCTAGCGAGGCAGTGAAATGACCAGTCAGCGAAGCGTCATCTCGATCGCAACACCGACTCGGAGCAGCCCCAGGCGACGACCGAT
>VFSW01011915.1_pt1 | contig 12179 bp, 14 predicted proteins | sample 5358111 | NCBI WGS metagenome assembly VFSW01 (sample SAMN11554181, study PRJNA540505) | mine drainage metagenome | isolation source: sediment from site ElyBrook_90M | place: USA: Ely Copper Mine, Vershire, VT | collected 2017
ATTTCGCAGACGCCCTGGAGTGCTCCGGTGATTTCAATGCGGAGCAGGGTGGCGGCTTCACAGGCTGCGGCTTCACACGTTGAATCAGTGGGGGCGTCGGAGGCTTCGGCGGGAGTGCAGGGCGTGGCCTGGAGGGCGGCTCCGGCGATCTGCGAAAGCACGGCGGAGGCGGCCTCGGCGAAATGTTGAAGCAGGGCTTGGTGAAGCGGGCCGGAGGCTTGTTCCTGGGCGTCACTCATGAATGATCCTGCTCGTCCTCGACCGGAGTTGGCAGTGGCTGCGCGATTCTGGATGCACGCTGGTTTCCAGCGCGCATTGGAAACGCCTCATAAAGAGCGCGTCCGGCGACGGTTCCTTCGATGGGGGCGGCGGCGCGATGGGGGAAGGCGAGGACGTCTCCGGGAGCGAGATTGAGCAGAGTGCGCACCGGAAGCTTGGTGGATGGCATTCCGAGGACAAACTCAAAGGGAAAGGCGAGCGCGTGTTCGGTCATGCGTTGGCGGGCGGCGCTGGGGCCGCGATGGCGGCTGTAGCCTCCATCCTGATCGAGTCTGCGCAGTAAGGCATTGGAGGCGACGGCGGGGAAGGCCACATTCATGACGCCGTGCGACTCCGGCATATGAATCTCAAAGCTGAGGCAGAGAGTTTTGTCGCCGGGCGGCATGAGGCGCTGTAGCTGGGCGGGCTGCAGACGCTCTTCAAACTCGAAGGTGGAGTTGAGCGAGGACCAGGCGGTTTGCAACTCTCCGCAGAGAATGCGGACGACGCCTTCCATGATTCCTTCTTCGATCTCGGTGATCTGGCGCTCGACATCGTTCATGCGTCCAACGCCGCCGAGCAGCAGGTCGATGATGGGGAAGACGAGCGAAAGTTCGAGGTCGAGGGTGGCGGTTGCGCCCATGGGATTGACCTGAAAGGTTGCCAGATAGGCGAGGTCGGGGATGCGCTGGAGAAACTCGCGGAAGGTGAGCTGCTCGACCGAGACCAGGTTGACTTCAAAGACGACTCGCAGATAGGCGCCGAGCGCGTTGGTGAGGTTGCGCGCGAAGCTCTCATGAAGATTGCCGATGGCGCGAACCTGGTCTTTTTTGATCTGCCCGGCCTGTTTGAAGTCGCATGGCTGAAAGGTGGCGGGCATCTGGGCGGCCTGGCCGCGTCCGAGCGCGGCACGGAACATGGCATCGATTTCATCCTGGTTCAGTACTTTTTCCATGTGTTCTCCAGGGTGCTGCGGACGGCCTGTTCGGCCAGGTGCGGCGGCATCTGTTTACCGGCGAGCAGGGTTTGAAGGCGGGTGCGGAGGCGGAGCAGGGCGAGCGAGTGAATCTGCGAGACGCGCGATTCGCCGACGCCGAGCACGGCCCCGGCTTCCTTCATGGTGAGCTCTTCGTAGTAATAGAGCGACAGCACCTGCTGTTCTTTTTCGCTCAATTCCTGAATGGCGCGGACGAGGAATGCGTGCAGCTCGGACTTCATGGTGAGGAAGTAGGGACTCTCCTCGGGATTGCCGGGCAGGTACTCGCAGAGATCGTCGTCGTGCTCGCGGTCGCCGCCCTCGATGTGAAAGCTGCCGAGATCGAGGCCGTCGAGTTCGGCGAGCAGGTGCTGGAAGGAGTCGAGGGTGAGGCCGAGTTCGGCGGCGAGCTCCTGCTCGGTGGGAGAGCGTCCGCGCTCGTGGCTGAGTCGGGCCGAGGCGATCTCGATCTGGCGCGCTTTGCGGCGCAGATCGCGCGGGCTCCAGTCGAGTTCGCGGAGACTGTCGAGAATGGCGCCGCGAATGCGGAACTTGGCATAGGTCTTGAACTGAACCTGACGGCCTTCGTCGTAGCGGGTCAGGGCGTCCATGAGGCCGAGGACACCGGCGTGGACGAGGTCCTCGATGGGCACGTGCTGGGGCAGGCGGTCATGGATGTGGCGTGCGATATAGCGCACCTGCGGCATCTGTTCCATGAGGATGCGGTTGCGCACTTCCTCGTCGAGGGTGGGCGGAACGTAGTTGTTTTGCGACTTCTTCATGGTAGGCCCCGGGGATTGATTCGTCCTGTTCATGCGTTGAGGGTTCCGATGGAATGCACGGGAGTGAGAGCGGGAATTTCGCCGTGCGAGATGACGACGATTTTGGGAAGAAACGGCTCCAGCAAACGGCGCAGGTGGAAGCGCGTGTTGACCGAGCAGAGAATGACTGGAGTGGCAACGTCGACGTTTTCGCCGACCAGTTTGCGCAAGGCTTCCAGCAGGCGGCGGATGAAATTGGGCTGGAGAGCGAGCGAGCCGGAGGCGGGCATCTGCGGGGTGAATGCCTGGTTGAGCTCCTCCTCGACGCGTGGATCAAGGGTGACCACGCACAGCGCGCCTTTTTCGTCGAGCAAGGGATTGATCAGGGAGCGTCCCAGAGCCTGGCGGCAGGCTTCGACGAGCGAGATCACGTTCTTGTTGATGGCGGCGGCCTCGACGAGGGTCTCGAGGATGGTTCCGAGATCGCGGATGGAGACCTGCTCGCGCAGAAGCTGCTGCATAACTCGCTGCACCTCGCCGAGGCTCATGAGCTTGGGCACGAGCTCGTCGAGGAGCTTGGGGTGGGAGTCATTGAGGCGCTCGAGCAAGCGCTTGGTCTCGGCGCGGGTGAGCAACTCGTGGGCGTACTGGCGGATGATCTCCGAGATGTGGGTGGCCATGACCGAGGTCTGATCGACGACCGAATAACCGGCGGCGATGGCCTGCTCGCGCAGCTCGGGTGCGATCCAGCGGGCGGGCACGCCGAAGGCTGGTTCGCGGGTTTCGGCGCCGGGCAGGCGGGGCGGCTCGGGGTCGGAGCTGATGGCGAGGACGGAGCTTTCCGGCATTTCCCAGCGGGCGATTTCGACCCCGCGCAAGGAGATCACGTACTCGCGCGGCTTGAGACGCAGGTTGTCGGTGATGTGGACGCTGGGGATGATGAAGCCAAGCTGGCTGGCGAGATGTTTGCGCAGGGCACGGACGCGGGGCAGCAGCTTTCCGCCCTGGTTGGCATCGACCAGTGCGACGAGGGCATAGCCGACTTCGAGCGAGAGATCGTCGAGTGCGAGCAAAGCGTCGAGCGAGTCGGACTGAATGGTTCCAGGCTTGTTGGCGTTATCGGCACCGCGTGCGGCTCCGGGCTTGGTGGATGCTTTGAGATCAGTGGCAGCGGGTGGGAGTTTTTGCAGTCGCCAGGCCATCGCCGAGAGCACGAGGAACATGAGCAGGAAGGAGAACTTGGGCATTCCGGGGATCATGCCCATGGCAAACATGGCGGCCCCGGCGATCCAGAGCACGCGCGGCTGGGCGAAGAGTTGCTGGCCGAGATCTCCGCCGAGCGATCGGTTGGAGGAGGCACGGGTGACGACCAGGCCTCCGGCGATGGAGACCAGCAGGGAAGGAATCATCGTGACCAGACCGTCGCCGACGGTGAGCACGGTGTAGGTCTTGAGCGCGTCGCGGAAAGGGATGTCGAGTTGAAAGACTCCGATGAGGAAGCCGGCGACGATGTTGATGGCGGTGAGAAGAATGGTTGCGAGCGAATCGCGCTGGCTGAAGCGGGCAGCCCCGTCCATGGCACCGTAGAACTCGGCCTCGCGAGCGACCGACTCGCGGCGGGCGCGGGCCTGTTGCTCGTCGATGAGCCCGGCGTTGAGGTCGGCATCGATAGCCATCTGCTTGCCGGGCATGGCGTCCAAGGGGAAGCGCGCAGTGACCTCGGCGGTGCGCACCGCGCCGTGGCTGACGACCAGGAACTGAATGGCGATGAGGGCGATGAAGAGCACGAAGCCTACCACGTAATTTCCGCCGACGACGAACTGTCCGAAGGCGGCAATGACGTTGCCGGCGGCGGCGGTCCCTTCATTGCCGTGGAGGAGGATGCGGCGGGAGCTGGCGAGGTTGAGCGCCAGGCGGAAGAGAGTGAGCAGCAGCAGAAGGCTGGGAAAGACGGAGAACTGCACCGGACGAAGAATGTAGACGGCCGAGAGCAGGACGATGACCGAGGCGGTAATGCTCATGGCGAGCAGAAGGTCGAGAAGAAAGCTGGGCATGGGCACCAGCATGACGAAGACGACCGAGACGGCGGCGGCGGGAACGATCCAGTCGAAGTTGGCATTTTTGAGAAATGACGCGGGCTTGGCTGCTTCCGCCATCAGGAGTTCCTCCTGGCCGTCTGCTCGGCGTTCATGCGGGACGCGTTTATACGGAATACATAGGCGAGGATTTCGGCGACGGCGGCGTAGAGCTTTTCCGGGATCGCCTGACCGACCTCGACGGTGCGGTAGAGGCTCTGGGCGAGGGGCGGATTTTCGATGATGGGAATGCCATCCCAGCGCGCGATTTCCTTGATCTGCTGGGCAAGCAGATTCTGTCCCTTGGCGACCACGGTGGGCGCGGCCATCTGGTCGCCGTACTCCAGGGCAACAGCGAAGTGGGTGGGGTTGGTGACTACGACGGTGGCGTTGCGGGTGGCCTGCAACATGCGTTTGCGGCGGGCCTGACGCTGCAGTCGGCGGATGCGTCCGCGGGTGGCGGGATTGCCGTCGGTCTGCTTCATCTCTTCGCGGATCTCCTGCTTGCTCATGCGCAGACCGCTTTCGAATTTCTGGCGCATGGCGATGTAGTCAACCACGGCCCAGGCCAGCAGGACGAGCGAGGATTTCCAGAAGACCTCAAAGACGAGGTTGAAGATGTGGGCCGAGATCTGGCGTGGCGAGGCCCATAGACCGAGGCCAAGACTGGACCACTCGCGGCGGAAGATATCAATGGCAATGTAGACGATGGCAGAGCCGGGAACCAGGGCCTTGAGAACCTGCACGAGGGTCGTAATGCTGAAAATCTGACCGAGCTTCTTGGCCGGGTTGAGCTTGGCGATATCAGGGGCGAGAAGCTTGGGAGCAAAGACGATTCCACCCTGTGCGAGCGAGACCAGAACGGCGACGGCCCAGGCGGCGGCCAAGGGCTTCCACGTCCAGTTGAATAGCAGTTGCGCGGTCCAGGGGAAGAGCGGAGTGACAATGGAGAGTTCATCGCGCACGGCATGATCAAGGACGGCACGGAAGAATTGACGCCAGAGTGCGAGGCCATTGGGTTGCTGTGCGACCAGGACGAAGATGGCGGTGAGCATGGCGGCGGTGGCGCTGAGTTCGCGCGAGCGGGCAACCTGGCCCTCTTCGTGGGCCTTGTGGCGGCGATGCTCGGTTGCTTTCTCGGTCTTGTTGTCTTCGGCCACGGTTGATCTTCCTAGTAAGTCGTCTAAGTCGTGGAAGTAAGTTCGTCTAAGTCGTCAGGTGAAGCACTTGCTCGCTCCAGCGAATGGCGTTGGCGAACTGGAGCGAGAAGAATCGCGGCCACGCCGACATGACCGCAATCGATACGAGCATTCCTAAAACCGATTTAACCGAGATGCCGACAAAGAGCACGGGCAATTGCGGTGACGCTTTCCCGATAAAGGCGAATACAAAATCCGCAACCACGGTTGCGATCAGAGCGGGCGCGGCGATTTGCAATCCGAGAACCCAGATGGCGGAGGCGGTATGAAGGACGGTCGAGACGCGCCCGAAGGTGAGCACCGAGTGTCCGGCGGGAAGGTAGTAGAAGCTGGAGACGAGAGCGCGCAGAATCCAGTGGTGTACGTCAAGGGAGAAGAATATGAGCAGCACGATGGTCTGATAGAAAACCGAAAGCACGGCGGAGTCGGCTTGCGATTGCGGGTCCATCATGGTGGCAAGCGAAAAGCCCATCTGCATGCCGAGGATTTGTCCGGCGAACTGCGCGGCGTCAAAGATGAAATTGAGCAGCAGGCCGACGATGACTCCGATGCAAAGTTCGTTGAGCGCAATGGTGGCGAAGCCGAAGGGCGATGGGTGCATCTGCGGGATGGGCACGACCGGCCAGAGAAGCGCGACGCCGACGACGACGAAGGCGATCTTGGTGCGTGCGGGGACGGCGTTATTGCTGAAGCCGGGAGCAAAGAGCAAGAGGCCGGACAGGCGCAGTCCGATGAAGACGGCGGCGGTGAGAATGGACTCGAGGGTGAGGGGTTGAGTCATTGCGGCATCGCTCATTGGAGCAGGCCCCGGAAATCGGAGAAGAGTTGAATGGTGAATGCGGCCAGATGGCGCAGCATCCAGGGCATGAGAAACATGGCGCTCAGGGCAGTGGCGAGCAGTCGCGGAACGGTTGAAACCGTCTGGTCCTGAATGCTGGTGAGCACCTGGAGGATGTTGATGACAATGCTGACGACGGTGGCGACGGCGAGCAGCGGCAGCGCGGCGAGAATGGCGTACTCCAGGGTGGTGCGTCCGAGTTGGATGACCTGTTCGAGAGGCATGGAATCACGCAAAGCTGCGCATCAGGGAGCCGACGAGAAGATTCCATCCATCGACCATGACGAAGAGAAGAAGCTTGAGTGGAGTGGAGATCACCACGGGCGGCAACTGCATCATGCCGACCGAGGTGGTAATGGAAGCGACGACCATGTCGATGACCAGGAAGGGGAGAAATAAAACGGCGCCGATCTGAAAGCCGGCCTTCAACTCGGAGAGGATGTAGGCGGGAACGACGACGCGCATGGAGAGATCTTCCGGAGCTTTGGGGCGCGGCTCTTTGGCGAGTTCGAGGAAGAGCGCTACGTCCTTCTGACGGACGTAGTGGAGCATGAAGGTCTTGACCGGACGCGAGCCAGCCTCGACGGCGGCGATGGGCGTGATGTGTCCGGCTTCAAGAGGAGCGATGGCCTGCTTCTGAATGGCGACGCCGACTGGCTGCATGAGAAAAAACGTGAGCACCAGAGCCAGTCCGATCAGGGTCTGATTGGTGGGCGTGCTCTGGGTGCCGAGCGCCTGACGCAGAAAATGAAAGACGATGAGCAGGCGTACGAATGGCGTCATGGAGAGCAACAGAGCGGGGATCAGGGTAAGAAGAGTAAGCAGGACGACGATGGTCCAGGGAGCTTGTCCGCCAGAGAGGTTCGCCAGCGGCGTGGTGAGGCCGTCCTGCGGCAGATCCATAGGCAAGGGGCCGGCAAAGGCCACAGATGCCGTCATCAGCACCAGCATCACGATGGCCGTCAAGCGGAGGAGACGCTTCATGCGCTTTCCTGGCCGCGGGAACGAGGGGCAAGAGCCGGGGTGCGGCGGGTGTCCACCTCTGCCAGAAGAGAGACGGACGCTGCGGCCCCGGCGATGAGGAATTGCTGTTTATCGACACGGAGAATGGCGACAAAGCGCTTTTCGCCGAGTTGCTGAATCTCTACGATGTCGAGCTTGCGCCGGCGGCCGCGCTGCTTGAAAAGCCGCTTGCAGAGGCGCTGAATTCGCTGGATAAAGCCGCGTTGGATGAAACTGCATTGGATGAAACGGGCATAGAGAGCCTGGAGCCGCGACGGGCTGGAGGGGGCGTCGGCTTGCTGCGCCGCCGCCAACTGGTGGGCAAAGGCGACGGGGTTACCTTCGCCGGAGAAATGGCGGTGGGCGATGGGGGTGAGGCCGCTTCGACTGCGAATTTTTCTGGGTTCGTGATTCTGTTTGCTCATGCGATTTGGGTCAGGCGTGCCGCCAGATGGTCGTCGATGACTTCGAATTCGGTCCAGCCGATCAGCTTTCCGTTGGCGTGCAGTGGCAGATCCGATCCCTGCAGCCAGTGGGTGCTTATGACATCGTTGGGTGCAAGCCGCAGGAGCGCGGAGACGGTAAAGCCGGGAATAGGAATCTCCATCGAGAGCTGGCAGGGGAGCAGGAGAAACGCGCTCCAATTCTTCGGCTTCTGCAAGGCCAGGGCGGTGCTCTCCGGGGTGAGTGCGATGGCGCTCTCTGCTGCTTCGTTCATGCGGCCTCCGCCGTAGAAATACAAATGCCACATGGCAAGCAGGTGCAATCGGCTGGCCGCAGCGGGGCGGAGGTGATGAAAATGCTCTCAGAGAAAAGGGGACAAAGCATCCGTCTCGCGCCTCGCGATGTCCGCCGACTACGACGGCCACGGCCTCGCGCCGGAGAGACGCGAGGCCGTGAGTTCAGACGGGTTCAACGAATCATGTTGATGGTGTCCTGTGCAATCTGGTCGAAGGTGGTCACCGACTTGGCGTTGGCCTGGAAGCCGCGCTCGGCGATGATGAGGTTGGAAAATTCGGTGGACATATCGACGTTGGAAAGTTCCACCGCGTTGCCGGTCAGGGTACCGAGGGAGGTGGTTCCCGGGGCCCCGATGACGGCAGAGCCGGAGGAGATGGAGGCAGAGTAGTTGCTGTCTCCCTGCTTGGTGAGGGCCTGGAGATTGGCGAAGTTGGCGAGAGCGACCTGGCCGAGAACCTGGCTTCCGTTGGTGAATGCGCCGGTAATGGTGCCGTCGGAGCCGATGGAGAAACCGGTCAGGGAGCCACTGGTGTTGCCGTTCTGGGTGGTGGAATTGGTGCTGCTGGCTCCGGCAACCTGGGTGATGAGGCTCTTGCCGGTGGAACTCGCCAGTTTCCAGTTGAATGCCAGAGTGCTTGCTCCGTCGGCGAGATTAGGGATGCTGAAGGCAATCGGCGTGGTGCTGGTGAGGTCCCCGTTGCTATCGAATGCGAGGGTGCCGCTTTGTACGGTGGTGGTGGCGCCGACGCCGCCGGTGATGTCGCTGCTGGGCAGGGTGGCGTTGTAGCTCCAACCGCTGCCGGTGTTGGTGAAATCGACGTTGAGTACGTGCGAGGTGCCGAGGGAATCATAGACCGTGACGCTGGTGTTATACGTATCTCCAACGGCGGCACTGGCGCTGAGGTTGGCCTGCATCGAGATGCTGGTGGTTGGAGTGGCCGGACTGGTCATGCCAATCGGCAACTGAATGGGGGTGAGCCCGCCATTGGCGTTCACCACTCCGTTGGTGGCGGGGTAGCCCATGACCTGGTAACCGTCGGCGGTGACCAGATAGCCGTTCGAGTCCTGAGTGAAATCTCCGGCGCGGGTGTAATAGCTGTTGCTGCCGTTCTGCACCACGAAGAACCCGTTGCCGGTAATGGCGACATTGGTATCGACTCCGGTGTTTTGCACGCTGCCGCCGCTGAAGTTGGTGCCGATCGAAGCGACCGAGGTTCCGGAGCCGAGCTGGAGCTGATCGCCTGCGCCGTTGGTGCCAAGCAACTGGTAGAACATGTCCTGGAAGTTGACGGTGGTGTCCTTGTAGCCGGTGGTATTGAGATTGGCGAGGTTGTTGGAGATGGTGGCGAGCGCCGTGTTGCTGGCGTCCAATCCAGAGAGTGGGATGGAAAAGTTCGGCATTAGTTGCCTCCCGGAACGCTTGTTGCGGATTGGCTTGAGTTGGCGGCAACGGAGCTGGCGGCGGCACTGGCCGGGCCACTGACCGCGTTGGTTGGGCCACTGCGTACCGTCGCGCCACTCTTTGCCGGGCCACTGCTGGCCGCGACAGGGCTTGCCGCTGCGCTGCTTGCCGGGCGACTGGTGCTGGCGGCGGCACCACTACTACTAGTACTGCTACTGCCGCCTCCCTGCAGAATCGAATAAATACCTGCCACGTCGTTGAGCTGGTTGATCTGTACCATCTGGGTCACCATCGTTGTGGGATCCATGGTCTGCGTCGGATCCTGCGACTGCAACTCGGTGGCTAACAACTGCATGAACATCGAGGTGTAATCGGTGGCAGTGCTGGTTGTGCTGCTTGAGCCGGTTGTGCTGCTGCCGGTGCTCGTCGAAGCGTTGGCTTGGGCGGTTGCCGCCTGTACGGGATAAATGCTCATGTCGTTGCGTTCTCCTTGTTGAATTCGTTCTCCTTGAACTCAAGCGCGGACGCTGATGCTGGAGTAATCGGGGAGCAAGCCGGAGCTGCTGGCTTCGGCGGTGGCGGAGGTTGTTGCCGGAATCGATGCGGCGCCAGAGGATGGGGCGGAGGTTTTAAAGCTCTGCTGGCGCTGTTGTCCGCCAGAGTGGCCCTGGGGGTGGGAATCGAAGGAGCCGAGAACCACGTCGCGCGATTTGAGCGCCTGCTCAAGTCCGTTGCGGCCGGCGGCGAGTGCGGGTAGCGCGTCATGACGGAACGCTGTCAGGTGCGCAGTGGTGACGTCATGCGCAGTGACGGCGCGCACTTCCACCTTGCCGAGTTCGGGGAGCTGGACACTGATTTTGAGTTCGCTACTGTTTGGTGTCACGCGAAGCTGCCCGGAGTCCACCATGCGGAGCGGATCGGGAATCGGGCTCGACTGGAGCTGCGCGTGGGCCGGGGCTGGCGAGGACTGCGCGAAGGGTGGTTGCGCGAAGACGACAGCGGTGGACTGGGGTGCGGATTGGGTTGCTAATTGCGCCCCGGATTGGGTCGCGGATTGGGTTGCCGCTTGCTTTGCCGATTGTGCCGCGGCTGTAATGGCCGACACCGACGCTGGGGCGGCAACAGCCTGCACATGCGCGCTGGCGGAAGATAGGGCGCTAGGGCTGGAGTCGCGCTCGCTGGTTGCGGCGGTGCCGTTGGTCTTTTCCTCTGCGGCGGATGATGTGGCTGCTTGCGTCCGAGGGTGGGTTGTCTGGTCGGACAAAGCGCCGGTGCGGAGCGCGGGGTGAGAGATGGCGAAATTGTGATTCGCAAGAGTTTCCTGGGCCAGCGCGGGATGCGAGCTCAGGAGGTGCTGGCTTGCTATGGAAACCGATGCTGCATCGCTGGTGGTGCTGGACGCAGAGACGGCGGCGCTAGGCGGTGGAGTTGAGGAGGAGGCTACGGTTTGCGGCTTTGCTTTTGGCGCTGCCTGGGGCTGGGCCGCAGGGCTTGAATCCACATTGGAGCGCATGGCGGAGCTGACCGGCTCGGTGGCGGCCGGGTCAATCCGAGTGGCGTGGAAGTCTGCCGGGAGAGCAGAGAGTGCGAGTGCGATTCGCTCCGCAGCCGTACTCGTCGTGACCGGCTCGGAGGGAAACGCAGCGGGCGGGTTGAAGCGAAGCTCCGCTGTCTGCGTGATGGCGGATTGCTCCGGCGTGAAAACCGAATCTGCCGGGAGAGAGAGGTTTGAGAGCACGTCCGGTGCGGCTGGCGTTGCGACGGCAACGATCGGGGCGACGGTCGCACCCGCAGCGGCAGTAGAGCTCGCTCTGTTTTCTTTCGCGCGATCTTCTTTTGCTTCTTTTGCTTTTGGTTCTTTTGCCGCAGTCGCTTGCTTTGCATCTTTTCTTGCGGCGAGGGAGCCGGTTACGCTGGCTGTTTCTTCCTTCTCTGGCGGGCCGGGGACGTTGCTGACAACGCCGGGTGAGGCTGGCAATGAGTTTACGGAGGGGGGCAGACGTACTCCGGGACTTACGCTGGAAGTTACCTCTGAACTTACTTTTGGTACTGCGTTACTTACTGTTGAACTTACGCATGGACTTACTGCTTGAGTTACTTTTGAACTTACTGCGTAGTTTACGGAAGGACCCATTTGCTGCAGCACTCGTTGAAAGCTGGAGTTGTCCGCCGAGGCGCTTTGGCTGACGCCCGCCGTTGAGGGGGACGAGGTGGCTGCGAGAATGGGCGACGTGTTCATGCGCGAGGACTGAATGCACTTTGGCGGCCAACCACGCAGTTTTCAGGTTAGATTCCTGTCATGGATTCGGTTGCGGAGTTGCGGGAGTGGACCAGTTTGCCGAGAAAGATTTCATCCAGCTCAGATTGCCGGCGGCGGGATTGTTCGGCCTGGAAGTGGCGGAGAGCATTTTCGCGCAGGGTGCTCAGGGTTTCGCGCTCTCGACGCGCATCCACATAAGCGGCGCGAAGGCGGGAGGCACGCTGCTCCTCCAGTTGCTTCTGGCGCTGCTGGTGATGGATGGCTTCCTGGGTCTGTCGCAGAATGAATTCGATGAACTGCACTTCGGCGGCAGGGAGTAGCTTTTCCGAGGTGCGTGCTCTGGCGGTCCTCTGGCTCCAGTCGGCGGCCTCGGCGAGGCTGTGCTCAAGCGCGCGAATGTGCATCATGGATTCGTCGAGGCGCTGGCGCGCCTGATCTTCAAGCAGGCGGCGCACCCGAAGAAGTCCTTCGAGCTGGAAGCGGAATGACATCACTCGGCCATGGTCAGCAGCGCCGAAATGGTGCGCTCCAGTTGTGGAATATCGTGCGACGCTTGCCGGGAGAAGGCGCGCAGGTTGGGCATGACCTGCATGGCGCGATCGAGATCTGGGTAAGAGCCCTTCTGATAGGCGCCGATGCGAATGAGGTCTTCCGCGTGGGGTTAGTC
>VFSW01011916.1_pt1 | contig 12178 bp, 7 predicted proteins | sample 5358111 | NCBI WGS metagenome assembly VFSW01 (sample SAMN11554181, study PRJNA540505) | mine drainage metagenome | isolation source: sediment from site ElyBrook_90M | place: USA: Ely Copper Mine, Vershire, VT | collected 2017
GAAGCCGCATCGATGGGCGCCGTACAACTGCGCACTCGAAAGGGGTTCAGTTTACAGAGGCTTGGCAGTTTGTCCAATATGGCGTCTGTAGTAAACTCGCACTTAGTGAACCTTCATACAATTCCCCCCCTCTCTTCAGACAAACAGGTCTCCGATGCATGGCATAAGGCGCTGCAAGCCCGCCTGTCCGCCCGGGAAAAGATCCATGCCAGTCTGGAAGCCAATCTGGATGAGCAGTTGAACTACGCCAAGCGCCTGATTCTGCTCACCAACCAACGACTGATCGGCTTGACCTGGCCCGCCCTGGAATTTTGCGAATACCCTCTGGGTGAAGATTTGGCATTGAAGCAGCGTGATCATGCGGGCATCGGGTGCATCGAATTGTTTGCCGCCGGGACACGCTTGGCCTGGTGGCGCTACACCATGGCACACGACCCGGAAGCCACGCGCTTCGTCCGGCAGTTTGAACAGGTACTCGGGGGTTTTCTGGGCGGTCATCCCGTCGTTGATGCGCAACCGGTGTTGTGCCCGCAGTGCCTGATGCCGCTGGCGCCAGGCCAGGATGAATGCGCGTACTGCGATGTCGAAGCGGAGGCACCGCCCTCGAGTTGGGTGTTGCTGCGGTTATGGCGATTCGCCAAACCCTACCGGTGGCAACTTCTTGCCGGTTTTCTGCTGATGCTGGCCTCGACCGCCGCCACGCTGGTTCCTCCGTATCTGACCATGCCCCTGATGGACAAGGTGCTGATCCCTTATGAAAACGGGTCGCCCATCAATACCGACATGGTGACGCTGCTGCTCGGCGGATTGTTCGGCTCGGCATTGCTTGCGTGGGGGCTGGGCTGGGCGCGGACATACATCCTTGCCCTGGTCAGCGAGCGCATCGGGACCGATCTGCGCACGATCACTTACGACCATCTGTTGCACTTGTCGCTGGAATACTTCGGCGGCAAGCGTACGGGCGACCTGATGGCGCGCGTCGGTTCGGAATCGGACCGCATCTGCCTGTTCCTGTCGCTGCATCTGCTGGATTTCGCCACCGATGTGCTGATGATCGCCATGACGACGGCGATCCTGATCTCGATCGACCCCTGGCTTGCGCTGGTGACCCTGTTGCCGTTGCCATTGATCGTGTGGATGATCCACTCGGTCAGGCAAAAGCTCAGCACCGGCTTTGAAAAAGTCGACCGTGTCTGGTCGCAAGTCAGCAATATCTTGGCCGACACCATCCCGGGTATCCGCGTCGTCAAGGCATTCGCGCAGGAAAAACGCGAGTCGGCACGTTTCCATCAGGTGAACCAGAACAATCTGGCCGTGAACGACCGCATCAACAAGATATGGTCGCTGTTCTCGCCCAGCGTGACCCTGCTCACCGAGATCGGCTTGCTGGTGGTGTGGGCATTCGGCATCTGGCAAGTGACGCACAACAAGATCAGTGTGGGTGTGTTGACCGCTTTCCTGGCCTACATCAGCCGTTTTTATACGCGCCTGGACTCGATGAGCCGCATCGTTTCGGTGACGCAAAAAACGGCTTCGGGTGCCAAACGCATATTCGACATTCTCGACCGCGTTTCCAGCGTGCCCGAGCCGACCAGGCCGCAGCACCTGGACAACATCATTGGGCGCATCGAAATACGCGAAGCCGGGTTTCGCTACGGCAACCGCGCCATCATCAAAGATTTGAACCTGGTTATCGAGCCCGGAGAAATGATCGGACTGGTGGGGCACAGCGGCTCCGGGAAAAGTACCCTGGTCAATCTGATGTGCCGCTTCTACGATGTCAGCGAGGGCTCCATCAGTATTGACGGCGTGAACATCCGCTCGCTGCCGATTGCGGAATATCGCCACAACATCGGTCTGGTGTTGCAGGAGCCCTTCCTCTTCTTCGGGTCCATTGCCGAGAACATCGCCTACGGCAAACCGCATGCAACCCTGGCCGAGATCGTCGCGGCTGCTCGGGCTGCGCACGCCCACGAATTCATCCTGCGGCTGCCGCACGGTTATGACTCGCTGGTGGGCGAACGGGGGCAGGGTCTGTCAGGCGGAGAACGCCAGCGTATTTCCATTGCTCGCGCATTGTTGATCGACCCGCGCATCCTGATCCTCGATGAAGCGACTGCCTCCGTCGATACCGAGACCGAACAGGAAATACAAAAGGCGCTGGATAATCTGGTGCGCGGTCGCACCACCATAGCGATCGCCCACCGTCTGTCCACCCTGCACAAAGCCAACCGGCTGGTCGTGATGGACAGGGGAGAAATTGTCGAAACGGGCAGCCACGATGAACTGATGCAACGGGAGGGAGCCTACTTCCGTTTGTATCAGGCCCAGGCCCGCAATGTGGATGCCGATCTGGATGATCAAAGCGCCTCTGCTCCGGAAGAGGACAAGGAGTCAGCCGAATGAACGATCAGGACTTCACATTGGCCAGAAATGCAGCCGGTCGCCTTGTGCTTGCCGGTACTGTAGGCGATGTTCACGAAGGCGTAGTCCCGGTGCGCGCCTTTCCCATCAGCGCACCGGAAGAAGGGGTGTCATTGCTCGGCGAAGATGGGCACGAGCTGCGATGGATAAGCAGGTTAAGCGATCTGCCCGAAGCGATGCGCGCGTTGATCGAAGCCGAACTCGCCCTGCGCGAATTCATGCCGGAAATCACCCGCATCAGGCAAGTCTCCAGCTTCGCCACGCCGAGCAAGTGGCAAATTTCGACCAATCGCGGCGATACCGAACTGCTGCTCAAAGCGGAGGACCACATCCGCCGCCTCACAAATTCAACGCTGCTGATCACCGACGGATACGGTGTGTCGTTCCTGATCCGGAATATCGGCGTCATGGATCAGCATAGCCGAAAACTGCTGGATCGATTTTTGTAGCGACGGTGCCGGGTTAATGCCGGGACTTGCTACATGGCAGAGAAAGAGTTTGGTCCGGCCTTAGAATTGTTCCGACTCAAAGGAAATGCGAATGAGCAATCCTTTGCCATTGCCGGGGGTGTCCAAATTAACCCTTGCACTGTGAATGCGCGCGATCTCGCTGACAATCGCCAGTCCCAGCCCGCTTCCGCTTCCATTCGCATTGCGGCCGCGGAAAAAACGCTGAAGCACTTTTTCACGATCATCCTCCGGGATTCCCGGTCCGTCATCTTCCACTTCAAGGATTGAAGCGTGCCCCGAGGTAAACGTTCTAACCGTTATTCGGGCGTTCTTGCCAGCATGCTCTATGGAGTTGTGAATCAGATTTGACAGCATCTCTTGCAGAAGAACGGTCTGTCCATTCACAAAGGCAGTATCCAGTTCAAATCCCAGATCGACACCCGACATGATCGCCTGATGAGACCATTCATTTGCAGCCCAGGAGGCAATTTCCTTCAGGTCCACGGGCGCGAAATCCGACTTTATCTGAACGCTCGGATCGGCGCGGGCGATGGTCAAAAGCTGGTTCGCCAATTTGGTCGCGCGAGTGGCCGAGCGATTCAGGCGTTCCAATGTGGAATGCAACGACTCGGGATGGGGCTCCAGCAATGCCAGTTCCGATTCGGTCTGGAGAGCGGATAGGGGTGTGCGAAGTTGATGGGCTGCGTCGGCAAGAAACGATTTTTGCGCTTTGCTTGCCTCGTTCAACCGATGGAACAGCTGATTGAGTGCGGTCACCAAAGGCTGTACTTCACCCGGGATTTTGGGAACGTCCAGCGGACGAAGGTCGTCGAGAGAGCGTTCCGCAAGCTGGGCGCGAAGTTCCTGCAGGGGACGCAAGCCGTGACGAACGGCAACCAGTACTACTGCCGCAGTGGTCAGACCCAATGCGACAATCGACAAAAAGGTTGCGATGAGTGCCTGAAGATGAAGCTTGTTCCGCTTGACCAGCGTTTCCGCGATGCGCACTTGACATGTATTTGGCCCGCAGGCCACGCCATATATCAGCATGCGGATTGATCGGCCGCCGATCTGGCGATCCACGTATCGTGACTCCCCCGGGGAGATTTCCTCTTCGAACGTGTTAAGCCCCGCATCTCCCGCAATGATTTTTCCCTCGGGGCCGATTACCAGAAAGAATTCAGTATCCAGTTGGTCCGTGCGCAGCAGGTGTTCGGTTTGCGGCGTCATGTCGAAGCGGACCTGGCCATCTTCCACTTTCAAGATTCTTGCCACTGCGATGGCGTAGTCCCCGAGTTGATGGTCCATCTCCTGTTGTGCAGGTATGAGCACCAGCCCGTACTGGACTGCTGCCACGATGGGCATGATGACAAGCAGCGGCACCAGCAGCCAGAGCAACAGCTGCCGTTTAAGGCTGGGTGTCATGGGCCGACTCCTCCACCAGGTAGCCAAAGCCGCGAATCGCCCGAATGGAAATACCGGTATTGGAAAGTTTGGTGCGCAAACGCGAAACATAAACTTCAATTGCGTTGCCCGATGGCGTTTCATCCCATCCCGAAATCGCCTCCAGAATTTGTTCCTTGCTGACCACCTTGCCTATATTATTCAGAAGATATACGAGCACTGCCCATTCCCGGGGCAACAGCTCTATCGGCTTGTCGGCCAAAAAGGCCCGTTTGGCGATCAAATCCAGCCGCAATGAGCCAAGGTGCAATTCATTATGCTGGCGCGCATGAAAGCGCCGGGTGAGCGCCTGAATGCGCGCCAGCAACTCGGTCAAGGCAAACGGCTTCACCAGGTAATCGTCAGCGCCCAACTGGAGGCCATGCACGCGATCTTCTACAGCATCCCTTGCCGTAAGCATCAGGATGGGCATGCCCTTGCTTTCACTGCGCAGGCGCCGCAACGCCTCGAAACCATCGATACCGGGCAATCCCACATCCAGCACCACCAGGTCGTAAGTTACCAGCTTGACTGCATTGGGAATGGACTCCCCGTTACTCAGCCAATCCACAGCCCAACTCTGGGAGCGTAACGCCCGAGCCGTAGTCTCTCCCAACGATGGATCGTCTTCCACCAATAATATGCGCACTGACAACTCCGTCTGGTTTTTTGCCTGCTACCTGCTCTGGTTCCGTCAATAGTTTACCCGTGCAACTTCGGGAAAATACATCATAAAGAAGTTGTTTACAAAGAAACCCGGCGTTGTCAGCTTCCTGAAAGGTTGGGTACAGCATCCTGCAAGGTTGCTCATTTAGACTGCTGGACGTTTCCCAATTCAGCGCCAGCGGTTTAGCGCGCGCCAAACTCCAGAAAAAATAACATGACCAGTCACACTGACAAACCCGCCAACAAAATCATACGCAGGGCACAGGGCTTGCCTCAAAAAACGCAGATTCTGATTGTCGTCGGCATGGCGCTGTTTCTTTTTGCAGGGGTTTACGGAATCAATTATCTGACCGGCAAGCAGGCACCGCATCCGGTGCTTCCGCCACCACCCGGCACTTTCATCGCGACCAAGTCGCAGATGGAAAATCTCAAGATCGCTCCTGTCCAGACGATGAGTTTCCGCAGCGAGCAAATTACCGATGGTGTCATCGCCTATGACGATGACACCACGACCCCGGTATTTTCTCCGTTTTCCGGCCAAGTCACTCGTGTCATGGCAAAACTCGGCGATGCGGTCCGCAAAGGCGATCCGCTCATGACCGTGGCCGCTTCAGAATTTGCACAGGCGCGCAGCAATCTGATCAATGCCCGTGCGCAGTTAAACCTGGCTGCCGCGACAGAAAAGCGCCTGCATGGGCTCTATGAGGCGAAAGCGGCGGCCCTGAAAGACTGGCTGCAAAGCCAGGCCGATCTGACTGCCGCCGAAAGCAATCTGCAGGCTGTGCAGAATCAACTGCGCATACTGGGTAAATCGGATAGTGAAATCAACGCACTTGAGAATGAGAAAAACGCATCCGGTGTCAGTCCGGAAGTCCCGGTACGTGCGCCGGTGTCCGGTACCGTCATTCAACGCCAGGTCGGACTCGGGCAGAACATCCAGAGCGTGTCTGCGGGCGCAGGCAACCCTGTATTTACGATCGGCAATCTGTCCACAGTGTGGCTGGTTGCCAATGTGAGAGAGGATGATGCGCCGCTGATGCGAGTCGGCCAGGCGGTGGAAGTGCATGTTCTGGCCATGCCCGAACGGATTTTCAGGGCAAAAATCTCATGGGTCGCTCCGGCGGTCGATCCGAACACGCATCGGTTGCCGGTGCGTGCCGAAATCAGGAATAGCGATGGTGCGCTGAAGCCGATGATGTTCGCCAGTTTCAACATCGTCACCGGCAATGAGGTGAGCTCGATAGGAATACCCCAAAGCGCAGTCGTGTACGAGGGAAGCGAGGCGCATGTATTTGCTGCAAACGACGACGGCACTTTGGTCGTACGGCCAATTCGTGTGGGAAGAGTGACCGGCGACATGCTTGAGGTAACTTCCGGCCTGACGGCCGGGGACAAGATCGTCACTCGTGGCGCACTATTCATCGACCGCGCAGCCGAGGGGAACTGACAATGAATCGTGTCGTTGTCTTCGCGCTCAAGCAGCGGATTGCGGTCATCATCATGCTGGTGTTCCTGCTTGCCGTGGGAATCGCCAGCTTTATCAGGCTGAATATCGAGGCGTACCCGGATCCTGTTCCGCCGCTGGTCGATATCATTACCCAGAGCAGCGGCCAGTCTGCCGAAGAGATTGAGCGCTACATCACGATCCCGCTCGAGATTCAACTGGCGGGCATCCCGCACGTAACGACGGTACGCACTATTTCGTTGTTCGGACTTTCCGACGTCAAGGTGCAATTCACCTACGACCTCACCTACAAGGATGCCGAACAGCTGATCCTCAACCGGCTGTCCCAATTGCCGCCGCTGCCCAATGGCGTCATGCCGCAGATATCACCGACCAGCCCGATAGGCGAGATACTGCGCTACCGCGTGTATGGCCCGCCGGGATACTCGGTGCAGGATTTGAAAACGATCGAGGACTGGATGCTGGAGCGCCGCTTCAAGGCTGTGCCCGGCGTGATCGATGTCAACGGCTGGGGCGGCAAGACCAAGGATTACGAGATCACCATCGATCAGGCCAAGCTGGCCCGCTATGGACTGACCATACCGCTGGTACTGCAGGCGCTCAACAACAGCAACATCAATGTCGGTGGACAAACCGTCAATTTCGGAGCACAGGCAGCGGTGGTGCGCGGTGTCGGATTGATTCATTCGATGGAAGACATACGCAACACGATGCTGGTGTCGAATAACGGCGCACCTGTGCTGATCGGCGATATTGCAACCGTCAGCGTCAACAACCTGCCGCGCTTGGGAATTGCGGGCAACGATAACGATGACGACATCGTGCAGGGCATTGTCCTGATGCGGCGCGGCGAGCAAAGCACCCCGACAATCCAGCGCGTGGAAGCCGAGCTTGAAAACATCAACAAATCGGGAATATTGCCGCCGGGCGTGCATATCGAGCGGATCTACGACCGCAGCGAGTTGATCGGCATCACCACGCATACCGTCCTGGAGAACCTGATATTCGGCATCGTGCTGATATTTATTGTGCAATGGGTGTTCCTGGGCAACCTGCGCAGTGCGATTATCGTCAGCGCGACGATTCCGTTCGCCATGTTCTTTGCGATCATCATCATGACGATACGCGGCGAATCGGCCAACCTGCTGTCGGTGGGAGCGATCGATTTCGGGCTGATCGTCGATGCGACGGTGATCATGGTGGAAAATATTTTCCGCCATCTTGCGGAAAGCAAAGAAGAGCGGGAAGCGGGTACGCCGCTCTTCATGCAGCACATATTCCCGGACACTTCGCTGCACGGAAAAATGGCGCACATTGCCTATGCCGCCACCGAAGTGAACCGGTCGATATTTTTTTCCGCAGCCATCATCATTGCCGGATTCATCCCGCTGTTTACCCTGAGCGGTGTCGAGGGACACATTTTCGGGCCGATGGCCTCGACTTATGCCTATGCCATCGTCGGCGGCCTGATCGCCACTTTCACGGTATCGCCCGCATTGAGTTCCCTGCTGTTGCCGGCACATGTCACCGAGACCGAAACGATCGCGGTACGGTGGATGCGGCGCGCCTACACGCCGCTGATCGAGTTTGCCCTGCTTAACCGGATACTGATGCTGTCCGGCGCTGCGCTGCTGGTGATTATCGCGGGTTTTGCCGTGCATTCCTTGGGGCTGGAGTTCTTGCCCAAGCTCGAAGAAGGCAATATGTGGATACGCGCATCGATGCCCGACTCGATTTCGCTGGAAGAGGGTAACGCCTACGTCAATCGCATGCGTACCTTGCTTAAAAATTATCCCGAAGTGAAAACTGTCATTTCACAAGATGGACGACCGGATGACGGTACCGATGCGACCGGTTTTTTCAATGCGGAATTCTTCGTGCCGCTGAACCCATTCGACACATGGCCGAAAGGCGTGGACAAGGAAAAGCTGACGGAGGAAATCAGCTCAAGGATGCAGGCGGAATTCCCCGGCGTTGAATTCAACTTTTCGCAATATATCGAAGACAACGTGGAAGAGGCTTCGTCAGGGGTCAAGGGACAGAATTCGGTCAAGTTGTACGGTAACGATTTGGCAAGCCTGGAAAAAACCGCGCAGCAGATTCAAACGGTGATGTCTACGGTGCCAGGAATTACCGATTTGTCGATTTTCAAAGCGCTCGGTCAGCCGACCGTCAAGATCGACATTGACCGTGGGCGTGCGGCACGGTACGGCTTGGCTCCGGGAGACATTAATGCAACGGTGCAGGCAGCCATAGGCGGCCAAGCGGCGGGGAATTTGTACGAGGACGGCAGCGACCGCAACTTCCCGATGGTGGTACGTTTGGCGCCCAATTATCGCCAAAGCCTGGCCTCGATCAGGCGCATCACCATAGGCGCGCCAAATCCGAACGGCAACGGAGTTGTCCAGATTCCGCTAACCGATGTTGCCAAGGTGAATCTGGTTTCCGGCGCATCCTTCATCTACCGGGAAAAACAGGAACGCTACATACCGATCAAATTCAGCGTGCGCGGCCGCGATCTGGGCAGTGCGGTGATGGAAGCACAACGCAAAGTGGCGGAACAGGTCAATCTTCCGAGCGGTTACCGGCTGGAATGGGTGGGTGAATTCGGTCAGCTGGAAGATGCGATAGCGCGCCTGAAAATTGTCGTGCCCCTGAGTCTGGGGCTCATCTTGTTGCTGCTGTTTTTCAATTTCAATTCGATTGCCGATACCTTGCTGGCTGCCAGCGTGATGCCGATGGCATTGATCGGCGGAATTTTTGCACTCTATTTGTCCGGCACCTCGTTCAGCGTGTCCGCGGCAATCGGATTTATCGGCTTGTTCGGTATCTCGGTCATGGAAGGGATCATCGTGCTGACCTATTTCAACCAGATGCTGGAAGCCGGGATGGGGCGCTCGCAGGCGATTCTTCATTCCTGCCATACCAGGCTGCGTCCCGTGATGATGACATGCAGCGCGGCATGCGTCGGTTTATTGCCGGCAGCTTTTTCAACCGGGATAGGTTCGCAGGTACAAAAACCGCTCGCGCTTGTGGTGGTGGGAGGCATCCTGTTGGCGCCAGTGCTGATCTTAATCATCCTGCCTTTGCTGATTGATTTGTTCTCCAGGCGTAAATCTTTGCCTGAGATCAAGACTGCTGTGGATTCGGGAGAAACACGATGAAAGCCGCATCTCGGCCTGAGTGCTGCAAATTTCCGTTGTCTGGCGATACCGGCCGACTCTGCCGGTACCTGGCTTTGCTACCCCTTGTTCTGGCAGCAGGCTGTGCCGTAGGTCCCGATTTCAAGAGGCCGGATGCACCCCGTGCCAACGCTTATGCACCGACCGGTGCAGTAACCGAAGCAACCGCGTCCGCACCGGTGCAGGCAGGTGAGTCGCAACGCTTCAATACCCAGGCGGATATCCCGTTTGACTGGTGGACGCTGTTTCAATCTCCCCGGATCAATTCCTTGATCCAGCGCTCATTCAAAGCGAATCCCAATATAGAAGCTGCCCAAGCGGCACTGAAACAGGCGCAGGAAAATGTCATTGCGCAACGGGGTTTTTACTATCCCACTGTCGGTGCCGGCTACTCTCCGTCCCGCAACAAACTTGCCGGGAATATGGGTGGAAACTCGCCGGGAGTGCAGGGCAATGGCAACGTTATTCAGACCTATTCGAATCCCGCCGGTCCTGCCCCGTACAACGGACCGGCTTACTACAACTTCCATGTCGCGCAATTATCCCTGGGCTTTGTGCCGGATGTATTCGGCCTCAACAAAAGACTGGTTGAATCTGCCGAAGCGCAGAAGGATATGCAGAAGTTTCAGTTGGAGGCGACCTATATCACGCTGGCTTCAAATATTGTGGCTGCCGCCGTGCAGGAGGCTTCCTTGCGCGCCCAGATTGCAGCGATGGACAAGATCGTCGGCATCAACCGGGAAAATCTGGAAATCGTGAAGAAACAACTCCAGTTGGGAGATGTCTCCGAACTGGATGTTGCGCTGCAGGAATCTGCGCTGGCGCAGACCGAGCAAGCGCTGATTCCGCTCAAGAAGCAGTTGGAGCAAACGCGTGACCTGATCCGCGCCTTGGCGGGTAATTTGCCGAATGAAGATGTGGAAGAGAAATTCGAACTTTCCGAATTGCATTTGCCGCAAGAGCTGCCGCTGAGTTTGCCTTCCCGGATCGTCGAGCAACGTCCCGATGTCCGTGCAGCGGAAGAACAGCTGCATTTTGCAAGCGCACAGGCGGGGGTGGCGATTGCCAACAGATTGCCGCAGTTCGCGGTGACTGCCGATGTGGGCGGAATGGCAGACACCCCGAGCTGGATGTTCCGTAGCGGGGGCGGATTCTTCAATCTGGCCGCCAGTGTCAGCCAGACCATTTTTGACGGCGGAACGCTGCGTGCCAGATCGCATGCGGCAGAGCAGGCGCTGATCCAGGCCGGTGCCCAGTATCGCGGCACCGTCATCAGCGCCCTGCAGAATGTTGCCGATACGCTTTACACCATACAATCGGATGCCGACACGCTGAAGGCTGCATCGAGGACGGAGCAAGCCATGCTATCGGCCCGTGATCTCACCCGCAAGCAATTCGAGGAAGGCAATGTGAGTTATCAAACGCAGCTGCTGGCCGAACAAAATTACCAGCAGGCCGTGATCAATCTCATCCAGGCTCAAACCAGTCGCTTCGGCGACACGGCTGCGCTCTATCAGGCATTGGGCGGAGGCTGGTGGAATCGTAAAGATGCAGGCACTAAAGACACGGCATGTGAGGACTGCAAGCCGGGAAAATGAACTGCGCGTTGCGAGAATATGATTAACCGGTGCTGACAAAGTACTGCCCAACATGCTTTGCATAAGGGCGACGCTCGATTTCGGAAAAAATATTCCTCCATCCGTCAGGAAGACCTTGAGCTATATGTTCATCCACTCCAGGCCATGCGCATCGCCGCGCAGGATGGCTGCCTTGCCGCTGTCCCAGTCTCCCAGCACCCAGCGTTCGCAGGTGTGTCCGTCCGGATGATGCAGATGTTTTGCCGGACGGTGCGTGTGGCCGTGGATGAGGCGCGGGTAGCGGTGCTCGCGTAGCAGGTTGTCCACCGCCGCCACGTTCACATCCATGATGTCCATCGCCTTGAGCCTTTTCTCGTTCTTGCTTTGCATCCGCATCTGTTCGATCTGGGCTTTGCGTTGTGCCAGCGGCTGTGCGAGGAATCGGGCTTGCCAGTCATCCTTGCGCACCTGTTCGCGGAAACGCTGATATTCGGTATCGTCGGTACACAGTGCATCGCCGTGGGTGAGCAGGGTGGGAGTGCCGTAGAGGTCCAGCAGGGTCGGGTCATTCAGCAACGTGGCATGGCAGGCAGCGCCGAGTTCCGCGTCCATCAGAAAGTCGCGGTTGCCGTGCATGATGTAGATGCGGGTGCCGCGAGCATCCAGTCCCCGCAAAGCATCGGTGATGCGCCGATGAAACGGGTCGTTCAAATCGTCATCCCCCGCCCAGTACTCGAACAGGTCGCCCAGAATGTACAGTGCTTCGGCTTCGTGGGCGATACCGGTAGCGAAGCGCAGGAACAGCTCCGTGCTTTGCGGATGATCCGGGCTCAGGTGCAGGTCGGAGATGAACAGGGAATGGGGCATTTCAGGATTTGGGACTTGGGACTTGGGATTTGGGATTTTGGATTTGGGATTTGCCCCTAAATCCCAAATCCCAGTTCCTAAATCCTATTTAACTACTTCAGCGCT
>VFSW01011917.1_pt1 | contig 12178 bp, 9 predicted proteins | sample 5358111 | NCBI WGS metagenome assembly VFSW01 (sample SAMN11554181, study PRJNA540505) | mine drainage metagenome | isolation source: sediment from site ElyBrook_90M | place: USA: Ely Copper Mine, Vershire, VT | collected 2017
TGATCTACGTGCCCATCCTGGTCACGATGCGCCAAATCACGAAAAGAGACGATCAGCGTCTTCATCAGATGATGATGCGGCTGCGCATGAGGTTGCGGCATGGGGCAGGGCGGGACCTTTGGGGCGCAACGTCGTTTGGCACCATTCGATTCAAGAAGCGAAAGGCGCCGTGAAAAGCAAAGCAGAGCTTGTTAAGACAGCCGCCGCGCAGATTCCCGTCGGCGACCATATTCCGTTGGGCTCGCACATTACGGATGACGTCATCCAACTGAAGCGCACGGGCGATTACATCGCGACCTGGCGACTGGATGGAGTTGCGTTCGAGACGGCTTCGATGGATGACCTATCCAGTAGAAAAGAAGGGCTTTGTGCCTTCCTTCGGTCGCTTGGCGGCGGCAGTTTCGCGGTCTGGTCCCATCGCGTCCGTCGTGTGGTGAAGGAGCGGCTGGACGGCAAATACACGAATGATTTTGCGCGTGAACTGGACGAACGGTATTACCGCACCTTTGATTCCGTGCGCCAGATGGCGACGGAACTGTACATCACTGTGATTTACAGGCCTACGCCGACGCGGGCGGCGCGCCTGATTAAGCGCATGGCGGTGCGCAGCCGGGAAGAAATTAAGGCCAAGCAAACCGAGGCCTTGGACGTGATGGATGACCTAGCCAAGCAGCTCGAAGCAGCGCTTGGAAAGTATGGACCGGAGCGCCTGAAGACGTACCCGAAGGGCACGGTGCTGTGCTCCGAAATGCTCGCGTTCTACGGCTTCCTGGTCAATGGCGTGTGGGAGGACGTACCGCTGCGGCATGCCGAGCTGTCGGAATATCTGCCCACCTCGCGGCTGCATTTCGGGGATCGCAACGGAATGCTCGAAATCTGGCATCCGACGGGCAAGAAATTCGTGGGCTTCCTCGATCTCCAGGAGTACCCGAAGAACTCAGAGCCGGGAATGAACAACGTCATTCTATATGGCAATTATGAATACATAGAGACTCAAAGCTTTTCCATTAAGGGCAAGCACGACGCGAGAACAGCCCTCGAGCGGCAGCTTGGGCAAATGGTCGCGGCCGAGGACGCCAGCCCGAAAGAGTTGGAGGACATGCAGCTGGCGCTGGAGGACCTGCACGACGGCGAGATAGAGATTGGCGAGTACCACTTCTCGCTCGCAATTTTTGGCGACTCTCTAGACGACGTGGCGAAGAATATGTCCTTCGCTCGAGCCAAGCTGCAGGATGGGCCAGGTTTCAAAATGGCTGTCGTCGACGCGATACCAGAATGTGCATGGTTCGCGCAGATTCCTGGAAACTGGTCGATGCGACCGCGCGAGGCGAGTATCACCAGCCGAAACTTCGCGTGCTTAAGCCCGTTCCACAACTTCGCACGAGGCAAGCGATCAGGCAATCCTTGGGGTGAGGCGCTGGCGCTAATGAAGACGCCGAGCGGACAACCCTATTACTTCAACTTTCATGCGTCGCCCGAGGATAAGGATTCCACGGACGAGAAATATCCCGGCAATACGTTCGTATGTGGAACGACGGGCGTCGGCAAGACCGCGCTGGTCATGTCGCTCCTGGCGTTCGCGCAGAAGTACGCGGGACTGCGTGCGGTCTTTTTCGACAAAGACCGTGGCGCCGAGATTGGAATTCGGGCGATGGGGGGCAAGTATTTCGCCCTGAAACGAGGAGAACCGACTGGCTTCAATCCGTTTCAGTTCAAGCCCACCGAAGACAATCTGATGTTCTGTGAGAAATTGGTCCGTCAGCTGGTGAAGTCTCAAGAGAGCGACCTCGGACTGACCGCAGCAGAAGAAGCGGATATCAGCCGCGCCGTCCGAACTGTTATGAGTGACCATGTGAGTTTTCACGTGCGGTGCCTGTCTGCAGTATCGCAAAACCTGCAAGTCACGGGCGATAACAGCTTGCGCGCCAGGCTCAGGAAGTGGGTGGGGGAAGGGCCGCTGGCCTGGGCTTTTGACAATCCACACGATATGCAGAACTTCGAGGGCAGTAATCTATTCGGGTACGACTATACGGAGTTCCTGGACGATCCCGAGGTGCGCACGCCCATCATGGCCTACCTGCTGCACATCACCGACTCTTTGATCGACGGCCGCCCATTCATCTTCTTCATGGACGAGTTCTGGAAGCCGCTCCAGGACGAGATATTTAGCGACTTTGCGCTGAACAAGCAGAAGACGATTCGCAAACAGTCCGGGCTCGGTGTGTTCATGACGCAGTCGCCATCGGATGTGCTGACGCACCGCATCGGGAAAACGATGGTGGAGCAATCCGTCACGCAGATATTCCTGCCGAATCCAAAGGCGGATCACGACGACTACGTGAATGGATTCAAAGTGACGGAGGCGGAATATCGGATCATTCGGGCACTTCCCGAGGCGAGCCGTAAGTTCCTGGTGAAGCAGGGGCATCGTGCGGCAATCGTCACGTTCGATCTTGGCGGCATGACAGACATCTTGAACGTCATTTCGGGAACCACGGACAACATCGAGTTGTTGGACGCGATCCGGGAAAAGGTGGGAGACGACCCGAAAGTATGGCTCCCCATCTTCCACCGGCAAACAGCGCAACGCCGCGCGAAGTCGAAGATATCGGAGACGCCATGACCAGCAAGTCACGCTACACCGCCCTAGTCGTGCTAGGGCTTTGGACCCTATCCGGCTGCGGGCGGCAGGAGCCGGTCGAGGAGCAGCATACCGTGTCCTGGTATGTGGAACACACGCCGGAGCGCTCGGACACAGTCAAATGGTGCAGTGACGACGCAGGGCGCGCGGCGACACCGAACTGTGTCAATGCGGAACAAGCCGTCGAGCAGATTGCGACTCGGCCGAATACGCCCAATACATCCACGGGCGTCCGGATTCCGTAGAGGAGAGCGACCGTGAATGTGACGGGAGGACAGTAGCGTGGGAGGCCTCGGTACAGGGTTGGAGAACAAGATCAATGCCTTGCTCGCAGCATGGGTCAATGGTGTTAGTGCGCAATTCTGCCTCGCCTTGGCGGCCCCGGCTCTTGTGGCCTTCACGATATATATGATCTTGCTCGGCTGGCAAATCATGCGCGGCGAAGCGACAGAAGCAGTCAATGTGCTCGCGAAGCGCCTCTTAATGATGGCGTTTATCGGGGCGTTCGGCCTCACGTTTGGTATTTATCAAAACTATGTAATTGCGGCGGCCAACGCGGTCCCGAGCGGACTGGTGCAGATCATTGGGGCCTCCCCAGTTGCGCTGACAGCAACGGACGCAAATGGAAACCCGATTGCGTTTGCGGCGAATGGACAGGTGTTGTCGTTGGGGGCGCTGATAGACGCGATTCAGACGACCTATACGAATTTGTGGCTGTTGCTATGGGCGCATTCCACCACGGGAATCGTTCCGCACTTCTCGATCATTGTCTCCGCATTGCTTGTCGGGGTCGCGCTGGCCGTCGTGGTGTTCATCTGCCTGGGCTTCTACTTGCTCGCGAAGGTAGAGCTGGCTCTATGCCTGGCGGTGGGGCCGGTTTTCATTTTGCTGGCGATATTTGAGCCGACGCGGGAATGGACCCGGAGATGGATCGGCCAGCTTTGGCACTACGGCATCCAGATTGGTCTGATGGCCGCGTGTATTTCGATGTTGCAAGGAACGCTGATTTTCTTCGCAAATGGCGCGACCAATAATTACGCCAATAACGGCGGTACGTCCATATTCGCGGATGTGCTCGTGTTGATACTCGTGTCCCTCTGCGTGTGCGTCATCGTTTGGAACATTGGCCGACTTGCGACCGCGCTGTCTGGCGCCATTGGCGCCGGACATGCTGGCGAGGTTAGGCGTGCCGGTCAAACGGCCGGGCAGGCGGCCTCATGGGGGGCTCAAAAGGGCTGGGGCGCGATGAAGTGGACCGGAAGCAAGTTCCGCGGCGGCGCCGCCAACCAAATTGCCGCCGCTGCCAGTGGAACGGCGGGAGGGGGTGGTGGATCGGTTCCGGCGGCGCAGGTTGCGGTGACCGACAACCTGTAGACGTGACGGGTTGGGACGATTGGTGTGCATACGACTATACGGAGGCTACGGCGATGAAAGGAAAGAAAGACATGTTCGCTGCGCTCATGCTGTGCAGTGGATTATTCGGCGCGTCAGCTGCGAATGCGGGCATCCCGGTGATTGACGCGGCGAATCTTGTGCAAGCGGTCCAGCAGGTGATTGCATGGGGCCAGCAGCAACTGCAGATGGTCACCCAGATTCAGAACCAAGTGTCACAAATCCAGAATCAGGCAACCCAGATTGCCCGAATCACGGGAACCCGCAATCTTGGGCAGGTCTTCAACAATCCCCTCCTACAGCAAGTAGTTCCGGCCAACGTCTACACGGTCATGGGCAACGTAGGAACGCAGGGCTTTGCAGGACTCACGAATCCCGCGCAAGCACTCCGCACGGCGTCGATGATCTATAACTGCATGGATGTAGCCCCCGGCGTTGCACGAACCGCGTGTCAAGCGCCGTTGAGTACCAACGCGCAAGCGCAGGCCTGGCAGCAGACGGGCCTAACCACGGTCACGAATCGGGTTCAAGAAATCCAGAACATGCAGCAGCAGATCAATACCACTGCGGACCCTATGGCGATCAATCAGGTCCAGGCGGCGCTGACGGCCGAGAACGCGCAAGTGACGAACGATCAGAACCGGATTGCCCTAATGAATATGCAGATTAACGCGGTGCAGGCGCAGCTGGTTCAGGCGGATCAAGAGCGTTTGCGGGCAATGATGGTCAAGAACTCGCCGAACATTTCGACGAACGTAGTCATCCCGTAACGGCTAAAGAGTCCTGAGAGCAATCACTATGCGCAACGCTGCTGCAGCATTGAAGGTAGGGGCGGAGAAGGACTTCTTCAAAGCCTCAACGGATTGGGAAGCGGATCGGGCGAGCCGGGCGGAACGGTCGGAGCGCCGCGCATGGATTGTGGCTGCGGTGGCGACCGTAGCGGCACTTATGGCGGTCGGCGGCATGGCGCTCCTGGCGCCGTTTAAGCGCGTAGTGCCGATGGTGTTTGCGGTGGATAAGGCCTCGGGCAACACAGAACTGGTCAACGCGGCGGATGACCGGAATGTCGCGCAGCTCGGATATCAGGAATTACTCGATAAGCATTGGGCGTCGCAATACGTAGTTGCGAGGGAATCCTACTTCTACCGGCTCCTGCAGACCGACTACGACGCAGTGCTGATGCTGAGCGCGGATGACGTGGGTCGCGACTACGCACGACTCTTTGAAGGCGCGGACCCGCGCGACAAGAAGCTCGGGCCGATGACGGAATGGAAAGTCACGGTGTTGAGCGTAAGCCTCCAACACGACGGGGTAGGCGCCAAGGCGGTCGTGCGCTTTCAGCGTGAGCAACGCCGTCTCGACGCAGAGCGGCCGGAGCCGGCGACGTACTACGTCGCGACGATGGCCTACGAGTACAAGCCAAGCATGTTTGGGAAAGAAAAGGATCTGATCATTAATCCTCTCGGGTTTCGCGTGACGAGCTATCGGGTCGATGCGGAACTGGCGCCCGTCTCGGATGCGACGGCCGCGGCGGCAGCGACGCCGAAGTAACGGAGAGCGTATGAATACAAGAATGACAGGGGTGATGGTTGCGCTCTTGCTGAGCTGGGGAGCCGCATTCGCAGCGGACGTGCCTAAGCCGAGTGGCTTCGACGCGCGAGTTCGGTACGTGGATTACCGGAGGGACGATGTAACCGTGGTCTATGTCCGTCGCGGTGCGGTGACACGCATCGTGCTCGCGGAGGACGAGAAGATCGTGGCAGCGGCGACCGGATTCAGCGCCGACTGTTCCAAGGATTCGGCTGAATGGTGCGTGAGGGCCGATGTCGGCTCGAATCAGATATGGGTCAAGCCGCGTGACGGGGCGACCTACAACAACCTCGAACTGAAGACGGACAAGCGGGACTATTCATTTGACTTTCGAATTCTGCATGACGTGAAAGGCGCCGGCGCGAACTTGGAGGCCGACCGGCTGGCAAGCGAGCCGATGTTTCGTGTGATCTTTCGGTATGAGCCGCCGTCCCCGCCAGTGACGGCGGCCTCGCTGCTGTCGATGGAGACAACGGCGCCGGCGGAGACCGATCGGGAGATTGTGGACGCGAGGGTAAGTGAGTCGAAGCCGGTGGTCCGCAACACGAAGTACAGCATGCAGGTGTTGAAGGGAGCGAAGGACATCACGCCGTCCCTGGTGTTTGACGATGGGCGGTTCACGTATTTCCGGTTCGCTAATAATCGTGAAATTCCGACGATCTTCTTCATATCGCCGAATGGCGAGGAGGCGCGGATTAATTTCGAGATGGAGGGCGACCTGGCCGTGGTGCAGCGCATGGGTCGGCGGTTCGTGCTCCGGCTCGGAAAAGCCGTAGTCGGCATCTGGAATGACGCTTTCGATCAGGACGGGGTGCCGCCGATAGAAGCGACGACAGTAAACGGCGTCGAGAGAACCGTGCGCCATGACTTGACCGGCACGGAGAGTCAGCCATGAATGTCCCAAACGATCAAATGCCGGGCGGTACGCCGGAGGCGCCTGCGACGGGGATTGTGTCTGTGAACAATCGGGGCAGCGCTGGTGGCAACCCGTTGGGTAAGGTCTTTTTTGTCGTAGGCGTGCTTGGCTTGATTCTTGTTGCGGGGTTTTACGGGTTCAACAAGTACCGCGCGAATGAAGCGGAGAAGGCAGCTGCCGCCAAGCAGACGAACAAGAATGAATCGAAGCCGGCCGCGGCCGGCATTGTCCGTGATTTTGACAAGGAACAGGCGGCTGCGGCAACGCCGGCAGCTGCCGGGACGACGGCCGCAGCCGGGCCGTGTGCCGACGGGTCTGCGGGCGTTGATGCAGTGGGGCCGAATGATGTCCCGATGCGGACGCAGGACGGGGCGTTGCTAAAGGTGTGCCCTGATGGGCACATTGTCGTGCCGAACATAAACGGGGCACAGCCGATCCCTGTCGCGGGGAACCAGGCGCAAGGGACGCCGCGACCGAGTCGCTATGCAGGCGATGCCATTATTGCCTCAAGCGGGAGCGGTGCCGTGCCGCTCGCCTCGCTTGCGACCGACTCCGCCGCGCAAGCCGCATACGTTGCCAGTTTGGTGAATCAGGGGCACGGTGCAGTGCCGGGCCAGCCGACCGGCGTCGCGGTGGGAACCTACGCTCAGCCACCAGGGTCGCCGGCAAGCGGATCATTGGGCTCGCAATTGACGCCTTCGTCCACGCCCCGGGTACAAGCAGCAATGCTCGGGGATCGGAACATGATTCTGCCGAAGGGTCGCAGTATCGACTGTGGTCTGTCGATGCGTCTGGTGAGCGACCTGCCAGGGCTGGCCTCCTGCATCGTCACCCAAAACGTGTACTCCGATAACGGCAAGGTCCTGTTGCTTGAGCGTGGGTCTGAGGCGACGGGCGAGTACAGCGCAGGCATGGCGCAGGGTCAGAGCCGCGTGTTCGTGTTGTGGAGTCGAATCAAAACCCCAACAGGCGTGGTCATTAAACTGGACTCTCCGGGCGCCGACGATCTAGGTACGAGCGGTCTGCCGGGAATGGTGAACAATCATTGGTGGGAGCGGCTGGGCGCTGCCGCCTTGTTGACGATTGTTCAGGATGCGATTGCCTATAAGACGGCCGCGGCCTCGAACAGTGGTACGGGTTCTCTCGCCGTGTATCAGAACACGGGACAGACGACCAACAACATGGCCGAAACCATCCTGCAAAGCACCATCAACATTAAGCCGACCCTGTACAAAAACCAGGGCGATCGCAGCACAATCTATGTGGCGCGCGATCTGGATTTCAGTTCCGTCTATGCACTCAAGCCCCGCTGAAGCCATCGCGCCCCCGAAGACACTAGCGCGCGATGCGATGGTGCGCGAACTTATGCGCCCGCTGCGGGACTATCTCGCGGAGGACGGCGTCACCGAGGTTGTAATCAATCGACCGGGCGAGGTGTTCTTGGAGAACGGGCCGGAGTGGCGGCGCATTGCAGCGCCGCACCTCACCCTGGCCCGATGTCTGTCCCTCGCCAATGCGATTGCGACCTACACAGAACAGTCCATCGACGCGCAGAAGCCAATCCTGTCGGCGATGCTCCCGGATGGCGAGCGGGTGCAAATCGTGGTGCCCCCGGCCTGCGAACATGACACGGTGTCCATGTCCATCCGCCGTCCAAGTTCATCCATTCGAACGCTGCACGAGTACGAGGACAGCGGCGCCTTCGATCGGTACGTATGGGCACGATCGCCGGAATTCGCACAGCGGCAGGCGGATCTGGATAGCGTGGATCGCCGCCTCGCGCAGCACCTGGACCGGAATGAACTGGCGAAGTTCCTGACGCTCGCGGTCATCGAGAAGAAGAACATTGCCTTTGTCGGCAACACCGGTTCCGGCAAGACCACGTTGATGAAGACGGTTTGTCAGGACATCCCGCCGCACGAGCGCCTAATCACGATCGAGGACGTCCGCGAATTATTCCTGCCGAAGCATCCGAACCGTGTGCACCTGCTGTACTCGAAAGGGGGGCAGGGGCTGGCGAAGGTGACGCCGTCCGACCTGATCGCCAGCAACATGCGTATGAAGCCGGATCGCGTGCTCCTGGCTGAGTTGCGGGGAGGCGAGGCGTTCGACTTCCTAAAGCTGCTGACCACCGGACATAGTGGCTCAATCACCTCCTATCACGCGGAATCCTGTGCCTTGGCGATGGAGCGGTATGTGTTCATGGCGAAGGAGCACGACCAGGCCGCCATTTACGATGCTGAGGCGCTAAAGCGCCTGGTGGCCCTCACAATAGATGTGATCGTGCATGTCGTTGCGCAAACCGTCTTCGACGCCGACGGCAATCCCGCGAAGAAGGAGCGATTCGTCGCGGAGGTGCATTTTGACCCCATAGCTAAGTTGCACGCGCGGTTTGGCAACGCCACGGTGCACAGGGCATAGCCGGATGTCGAAGCGCAAGCAAATCATCATTGGCTGCGTTATCGCGTATCTTGTTGGCGCGGTCTTCCTCATTCAAGTCCTCGCTGGCGCGCTGTACTTCCTGGCGAACAAGAAGTTCCCGCATGACATTGGTCTGGGAACCTGGGCGGCGTACTGGCACAACTACGCGGACAGTCCGACGCAGCGCGGTCGGCTGCAGTTCGCGATGGCGGCGGCGATCTTCCTCGTCATTGGGGTCCCGCTTCTGATCGTCAATGCGCTGACGCAGAAGACGCGCTCGCTTCACGGGGACGCGCGATTCGCAACGACAGCCGAGATTCGCAAAGACGGGATGCTCGGAACCGATGGCGTGTTGATTGGGAAGCTCGGGAGTGACTACATCACGATACCCGGTACAGCCCCGATTCTTCTGGCCGCGCCAACACGCCAAGGCAAGGGCGCCGGCGTGGTGATTCCCAATCTTCTGAATTATGCGGACTCGGTCGTTGTCCTGGACATCAAGCTGGAGAACTACCAACTAACCTCGAAGTTCCGCGAGATGCATGGGCAAAAGGTCTTTCTCTTTAATCCATTCGACGAGGAAGGGCGCACGCATCGTTGGAACCCAATGGATGCCATCCGCCGCGACCCGAATCTTCGGGTGGTGGATGCAATGTCAATCGGTGAAATGCTCTACCCGCGATCGAACGATGATAGCGGAATGTGGAATGACCTTGCCCGCGATCTGTTCATGGGATTCGCCCTATACCTGATCGAAACACCGGAGCTGCCATGTACGTTCGGTGAAATCCTTCGCCAAATCTCGGGGAAGGGAAGGGGCATTAAGGAACATGTGCAGCACATTATCGAACAGCGGTTGCGGGGCAACGAGGCCCTGAGCGATCCCTGTTATCAGGCCTTCAGTCGATTCTGCAGCGCCCAAGAGCGGACCTTGTCGAGCATCGTCACCACAGCGACGGCTCCGCTGCTGATCTTCCAGAATTCCTATGTGGATGCAGCCACGAGCGCGACTGACTTCGACGTGGCGCGCGTTCGCAAGGAACGAATGTCGATCTACGTCGGTATTCCGGCGCCGATGATGTCCACGGCATCGTTGATCGTGAATCTGTTCTTCTCACATCTGCTCAACCAGAACATGAAGGAGCTGCCGGAGCAGAACCCGGAGCTCAAGTATCAGTGCTTGGTGCTGATGGATGAGTTCACGACCCTGGGACGAGTCGGGATCATCGCCAAGTCGATAGGCCAGATCGCCGGGTTCAACATGCGCCTGTTGCTGGTCATTCAGGGCATATCGCAGCTGATAGCGGCCTACGGAGAACAGGACGCGCGCACCATTGAAGATATGTGCGTGGTGCAACTGCTGTACCCGCCCCGCGCGCAGAAGGACGCCAACGAGTATTCCGAAATGCTCGGCGCCTATACCGCGAAGGCAACGTCTACAGGAATCAGCCGGCCGCGCGCGTTTGGTAACAACAACGGGTCCGCCAGCGAGAATGTGTCCGATCAACGCCGGTCGCTCATGCTCCCGCAGGAGCTGAGGGAACTGCCTTGGGAAAACGAAATCATCATCAAGCAGGGCATCAAGCCAATTCTCTGCAATAAGGCCTTCTACTTCACCGATCCGGTGTTCCTGAAACGACTGAAGGCGGTGAGCCCGATGCTGGCCGGGGTTAAAGGGATGCCGACCGAGAAGCAAATCAAGGAGGCCGCGCTGACGCGAGGTGATTTATCCACCTCCTTGCCGAAGCACGACGTGAATCTGCATATGGCACGGGGCGAGAAGCGCGAGCGGGTGGTCCGGCTGGGAGAGGCCGTGGACGTGGCGGCGCTGTCGATGGATCAAACGAAAATCCCGCGCTTGACCCCAGGGGAAGAGCCGCCGGAAGCCGTCGTGGTGGACATGACTCTAGGTATCGTCGAAGCCATTGGAGGGCGGAACCCGCCTCCGGTGGTAGACGATGGTTTACCGACCGTGGACGCTGAAGATCCTCCTTTCGATCTGGAAGCAATGCAAGCGGCATCGGGAAGGCTGCCGCCACCGGGGGCGGTGGCGGCGGGAATGACTTCGGACCCAGCACAGGGACCACCCGTCCGCCCGCAGCTGCCGAAGCGGCGCAAAGCGTCCCGTATTGACCTGTCGGCGCTACGTCGGAACGCGCTCGACTCGCGCAAACGGGCGAAGGCGGAAGGAGTCACGGCCAATGGCTGAGGGAATCCAGACGGGGTACCCGTTAATCGACCCTGCACCGTGGCCGCCACCGCCGGCGCTGCTGAGGAATGGGGACGTAGATGAGCATGCGGTCCGCGAATGGACCGCCCGGTGGGTGTTTGCGAATGGCGGCACGGAATGGGCCCGCCGGCAGGGCGCACGTCGCGACGTGCATTGACCAGGGGAAAATGATGAGCGTTAAAGTAGAAGTGCCGGCGTTGCTGGCAGTCGCAGCCAAGGCGCGATGGTGGCCGATTACGGACTTCGGGATGGCAGCGGCGGCAGGCCGGTATGTCGGTCCGGTGTTCCAACGGGACGGGTGGCTTATTCAGCGCACCGGCTCGTCGCGGGTGGTCGTCCACGATCTAGAGGGCATGGACTTTGCCTCCTGCGAAACCCTCCGGCGTCGCGCCGCCTGCGGCCGGCTGAATGATCTGGTTCTCTCGATCTATTGCGTCAACGGCGCAAGGACGGCTTATCTCCGCTCGATTTACGGTGCCTCATGGCAAACGCGCCCGCCGACACCCATCGTCAAGATCGTCACGAAGCGAGCCGTGTCGGGCGGTCAAGGGCGAAACGAGCCAGCGCGGATAAGCGTCACCGTCGCAGCCGCCGTGGCGGCGAGCCTGGCTCTCGCGGCCTGCGCCGCGAAGAACAAGTTGGTAACGCCGGACGGCTCGAATCGGGTCGCGGTCAACACGCCGGATTCACTCAGTCGGTATCAGGATCTCGTAGCCCGCCAGGATGCGATGGCGCTGGAGAAGAGCGATCTGCAGCGCAAGTATGATCAGCTGAATCAGCAGGTGGAGCGTCTGAAGACGTACATCCTGGATCAACAGCGCAACAGCAAGCAAGGCGAAGTCGCGCCGGAATCCGTGCCGGCGCCCCGTGGCGCGCCGGCCGCACCGATCTCATCCCCGAGCGCGCCGCCAGGCGGCACAGCAGCGGTCGTCATAGGCCCGGATAGTGTGATGTTCCGTGTCTCACACGATGTGGGTCACACGGCGGT
>VFSW01011918.1_pt1 | contig 12177 bp, 6 predicted proteins | sample 5358111 | NCBI WGS metagenome assembly VFSW01 (sample SAMN11554181, study PRJNA540505) | mine drainage metagenome | isolation source: sediment from site ElyBrook_90M | place: USA: Ely Copper Mine, Vershire, VT | collected 2017
GGTTTGGTGAGCTTCATTGATGAACATACCTTCGGCGACCTGAAGAGCTTTCGCGAGCAATTTTCCAGCGTCAATCAGGAGCAGGTGTTCCAAACGCTCAAGGCACGGCTTAAGCCCGTTTGTCATCGCACCCTTCGCCGCCAGGTCACCTCGTACATCCCGTACACCAAGCGCCTGCCCTTGGTGGAAGAGTTCACACCGGAAGAAGGTGAAGACCGGCTTTACCATCTGGTTTCCGACTATCTGCAAAGAGATAACCTGCAAGCCCTTCCCGCCAGCCAGCGATCCTTAATGACATTGGTGCTGCGCAAGCTTTTGGCCTCATCCACCTTTGCCATCGCAGGGGCGTTGACCACTATATCAAATCGGCTCAAGGCAAAGCTCCGCAAACATGAGCTGACCGATTCGCTCCCAACTGAATCACTTCAAGACGAGCTAGATAAGGACTATGAAGCCCTTGATGAAACCGCCGAGGAATGGACTGAAGACGAGCCCGTCGAATTCCTGACTGAATCCGATCGCAAGGCCATCGAACAGGAAATCGCCGACCTCGATGCTTTTGCCGCGCTTGCATCTTCCATTGACCACAATGCCAAGGGCAAAGCCCTGCTCAAAGCCCTGGGTATCGCCTTTGCCAAGGCCAAGGAAATCGGCGCAGAGCAGAAGGCGATCATTTTCACCGAGTCGCGCCGCACTCAAAGCTACTTGCTGCGCCTGCTTGCCGACAGCCCATTTGCCGAAGGCATTGTGCTGTTCAATGGCTCCAACACAGATGAACGTTCCAAGCTTATCTATAACGAATGGCTCGAACGCCATCAGGGCAGCGACCGCGTCACCGGCTCGCGCAGCGCAGACATGCGCTCGGCGCTGGTGGATTACTTCCGCGAGCAGGGGCACATCATGATCGCCACCGAGGCGGGAGCCGAAGGCATCAACCTCCAGTTCTGCTCGCTGGTGGTGAATTACGACCTGCCCTGGAACCCGCAGCGCATAGAGCAGCGCATCGGCCGCTGTCACCGCTACGGTCAGAAGTATGACGTTGTAGTGGTGAACTTCCTCAACCGCAAGAACGCAGCCGACCAGCGCGTCTTCGAGCTGCTGTCCGAAAAGTTCCAACTCTTCGAAGGTGTATTCGGTGCTAGCGACGAAGTGCTGGGCGCCATCGAGTCCGGCGTGGACTTCGAAAAGCGCATCGCCGCCATCTATCAAAATTGTCGCAAGCCGGATGAGATCCAGAGCGCCTTCAACCAGCTCCAGCTTGAACTGAGCCTTGAAATCAACGAATCCATGACGCGTACACGCCAGCAATTATTGGAGAATTTCGACGACGAGGTGCGCGAAAAACTAAAAGTGCGCGACGCAGCCTCCAAGGCTTATCTCAATCGCTACGAACGCCTGCTCATGCAGCTTACGCGGCATGAACTGAACGGCCAGGCCGAATTTATGGGCGACGCCTCGTTCAGCCTGAAGGTGCAGCCCTTCCCGGAGCAAGCCGCCGTCATCCCGCTGGGGCTGTATGAGCTGCCACGCCGTACCGGCGAGGCGCATCTTTACCGACTAAACCACCCGCTCGCCGAAACCTTGGTGGCACAGGCAAAGGGCCGGGCGCTGCCGCACGCCGAGATTCATTTCGACTACGGCCAACACGATGGAAAAATCACGCCACTGGAACTACTCGTAGGCAAATCCGGCTGGCTCACCCTCACGCTTTTCAGCGTCGAATCTCTCGATCAGGCGGAAGACCATCTGATCTTTGCAGCAACCACCGACGAGGGCGAGACGCTGGACGAAGAAGTCACGGCACGCCTACTGACGCTACCCGCAGCATCACCCCCTCTCCCTCAGGGAGAGGGCCGGGGTGAGGGTGGGGTCGCGCAACAACATGAAACCATCACCCAGCAACGCCAAGCCGCCATCCAGCGCAACATTTCCGAGCGCAATGCCCTTTTCTTCGAGGCCGAAGCCGACAAGCTCGACGGCTGGGCCGACGACCTTAAGCTGGGCCTGGAACGCGAGATTAAGGAACTTGATCGCCAGATCAAGGAGGCGCGCCGTGCTGCCACGACCGCATTGACGTTGGAAGATAAGCTCGCCGGACAGAAATTGATCAAGTCGATAGAAGTGCAGCGCAATCAGAAGCGACGTTCGCTCTTTGACGCGCAGGATCAAGTGGACAAACAGCGAGATGAACTGATAGCAGCGATAGAAGGCCAGATGAGCCAAAACATACGGGCTGAACAATTGTTCTCAATACGCTGGGCTATTTCGTAGCGTATCTGCGGGAGAGAAAAAGAAATGACTGAACCAACTATCATCTGTCCAAGCTGCAAGACGGAAATCAAACTCACCGAATCGCTGGCCGCACCGCTGATCGCTGCCACACGCAAACAATTCGAGCAGCAACTGGCGCAGAAAGACAGTGACATCGCCATGCGCGAACAGGCCATGCGCGACAAGGAAAAGCAGCTCGTAGAAGACAAGCGAAAACTTGACGATCAGGTGGCCGATCAAGTTGCCGCACAGGTGAAAGCGGAACGCGCCCGCATCATTGCCGAAGAATCCAAAAAAGCAAAACTTGCCAGTGCAGCCGAACTGGAGAACAAGGCACGTGAACTGGACGACTTGCAAGAGGTGCTCAAGGCGCGCGATGAAAAGCTCGCCGAAGCGCAAAAGGCGCAAGTGGAACTCATCAAGAAACAGCGTGAACTCGATGATGCCAAGCGTGAACTGGAACTCACCGTTGAAAAGCGCGTGCAGGAAGGACTCGACGCTACCCGCAAACAAGCCAAAGAAGCTGAGGACGAACAGAAGCTCAAGGTAATGGAGAAGGAGCAGACCATTGTCGCGATGCAGAAACAGATCGAGGATCTGAAGCGCCGGGCCGAACAGGGTTCACAACAATTACAGGGCGAAGTCCAGGAGCTTGAGCTTGAGAACCTGTTGCGGGCCAAATTCCCGTTCGATGCCATCGAGCCCGTGCCCAAGGGTGAATATGGTGGTGATGTTTTGCAGCGGGTTGCCGGCACAGGCGGCCAGCCGAGTGGTACCATTCTGTGGGAGTCCAAGCGCACCAAGAACTGGAGCGATTCATGGTTGGTCAAGCTGCGGGAAGATCAGCGTACCGCCAAAGCGGAAATCGCCGTGATCGTGAGCCAGGTATTGCCGAAAGGGGTAGAGACCTTTGAGATGGTCGCTGGTATCTGGGTCACACACCCCCGTGCTGCATTGCCGGTGGCGGCCATCCTGCGCCAGTCATTGCTGGACATAGCCGTGGCGCGACAGACATCCGAAGGCCAGCAGACCAAAACAGAAATGATCTATCAATACCTCACCGGCCCGCGATTCCGCCAGCGCGTGGAAGCCATCGTCGAGGCGTTTTCCACCATGCAGGAAGACCTCGACAGGGAACGCAAAGCCATCATGAAACAATGGGCCAAGCGTGAAGAACAGATTATGCGCGTAATGGGTGCCACGGTGGGGATGTATGGGGACTTGCATGGGATTGCAGGTAAGTCATTGCAAGAAATCGAAGGCCTTGAACTCCCTGCCCTCGACGGCCCGGACTCAAGTCAATTGACGATCTGATGCTTGGATAGGATAAGGAGCTATGACCATAAAAAATAACCCGTTGGAGCGCGGTTCGGAATGGCGGCAGTGGGATCTGCATGTTCACACGCCAGCGTCGTTCCATTGGAGCGGGCAAAAGTTTGACCCAGATCCAAACTCCAAGGCTAATGAAGCATTGGTTGACGAGATGATTGCAGCCCTAAATTCGGCTGAACCGGCGGTCTTTGCCTTGATGGACTACTGGACGTTCGATGGTTGGTTCGCGCTCAATCGTCGCCTGAGTGAGCCGGGGGCGCCAAAGCTGACGAAGACTGTATTTCCAGGGATTGAGTTGAGGCTCGCAGCACCAACAACTTGTCGTCTCAATGCGCACGTTCTCTTTTCCGATGAGGTGGCAGACCAAGTCCTTCACGACTTCAAATCGGCGCTGCAAGTTGAGATTGTTTCACGGCCACTATCAGATGTGTCGCTTATCGAACTCGCCCGCAATGTTGGCGAAGATAAGTTAACGCATCATGGATTCAAGAAGGCGGACGTCGATTCAGATGATAATCTAGCACATCGCGTGGGTTCAACGATTGCCGAGATCAATTGCGAAAGTTACAAAGCTGCGATAGAGCGGGTACCCAATGGGCAAGCGATTGGGTTCATGCCTTATGACACCAGTGATGGGTTAGCTGAAGTCAAGTGGCAGGATCACTATGCTTATTTCCTGGGTCTCTTCAAGACTTCTCCAATCTTCGAGTCTCGAAATCATGACCTAAGGGGCGCGTTTGTTAATGAAGAGACTCCTGACAACGCAAAGTGGATTAAGCACTTTCAGGCCGGGCTCGGCAACGTTCCGAGGCTCGTTGTTTCCGGAAGTGATGCGCACCGCTTCACCGGGGTAAAGGGAGATAACGATAAGCGTGGTTATGGAGACTTCCCATCTGGAAAGGCGACATGGATAAAGGCAGACCCTACGTTCCGTGGATTGCTTCAAGCAATCATGGAACCTGCAAAGCGATCCTTCATCGGTGAGCTGCCACAGAAGCTCTCCGAGGTCGCCGAAAACAAAACCTACTTCATAGACACGGTCGAGGTGGTGAAGAGCCCAGGAACAACGAGTGCCGGAACATGGCTTGATGGGAGCAAACTAGCGCTGAACCCTGATCTTGTTGCCATCATTGGGAATAAGGGCAGTGGCAAGAGCGCGCTTGCGGATGTCATTGCACTACTCGGGAACTCCCGACAGAAAGCCCACTTCTCCTTTCTCAAGAAGGACCGATTCAGAGGTAAGTCGGGTGAGCCAGCTAAGCACTTCATCGGTACACTAACCTGGTGCGACTCAAGCAAAGAGCAACGAAACCTCAACGATGACCCACCTGAGGACAAGGTGGAACTCGTTCGATACATTCCACAGGGTCATTTCGAGGAATTGTGCAACGACCACGTTTCGGGACGCTCAAATGCCTTTGAGCGCGAGCTAAGGGCAGTGATCTTCTCGCATGCTGGAGAATCGATCCGTCTCGGGGCGCTTGACTTCGATCAATTGATTGAGCAGCAAGAGAGAAGCTACCGCGATCAACTGGGTGAATTTAGGAAAGACCTGAAGAGGTTAAATCAAGAGATCTCCGGGATCGAGGATCAACTTCAACCAGAAGTGAAACGGTCTTTGCAGGAGTTTCTGAACCTCAAGGTCAGACAGATCGAAGAACACAACAAGATCAAGCCCGCAGCAGTGCCTAAGCCAGCGGACGAACTAACAGAGGAGCAAAAGGATGCGGCTATAGCATTGGAAGTGATATCAACCAAGCTTAAGGCTCTAGAAGATAGGGCTGCCGCAAACGCAAATGCCGAGTCGTTACTCGCTGGGAAACTCAAGGCGGTCCAAAACGTGCGCGAGCGGATGCGTCTATTGGAACGGTCGTACAGGCAGTTTCAAGATGACACTGCCAAAGACTTGGAAACCCTTGGCCTGAAGATCACAGATCTGGCCACGCTGACATTGAACAGTCAGCCGCTTGATCAATTGACGACAGCAATTCCTGCGGAGCAGGAAGCGTTGAAGACTGTCGCTAACACCGACGTGCAAGACAAGGCAATACTGCTAGTTGAACAGACAGCGCTCAACGCAAAGCTCAACGCCCCACAATTACTCTACCAACAGAACTTGAAGGGAATAGAGGCATGGGAAGGCAAGTTGAATGAACTGGCAGGCACGCCCGATGCCCCCGAAACTCTAAAGGGGTTGCAGGCTCGGATCGCTCAGCTTGAAGGTCTCCCCGCAACTCTCGCCGAGCGTCGTGATCAGCGATTCAAGTTGGCAGGCGAGATTTTTGACATTCTGGACGCGCAAAGACAAGCGCGAGAACAACTGTTCAAGCCTGTACAAGACCTGATTCAAGGGAACAGTCTGATTCGCGACGAGTACAAGCTTCAGTTTCAGGCAACGTTAGGCGGCTCATCAGATTCGGTAGCAGCTTCCCTATTTGCGCTTATCAAGCAAAACTCAGGTGACTTCCGTGGAGAAGACGAGAGCTACAGCACGGTGAGAAAGATTGCGGAACAGTACGACTTCAACAAACGAACCGACATTCTCAGCTTCGTCACGGAGCTTCACGGAAAGATCGTTGTTGCCGCCGCAGGTGGGGGCAAAGGCGCGATTGGAATTACCCCCGTTCTGAGAAAGGACAAAACTGCGAGCGATGTCTATGACCTGCTGTTTGGGCTCTCGTTTCTGGAGCCTAGGTACTCACTGCTGTTTCAGGACACGCATATTGAACAACTCTCGCCAGGTCAAAGAGGTGCGTTGCTCTTGATCTTCTACCTTTTGGTGGACAAGGGGCGTAATCCGATCATCTTGGATCAGCCGGAAGAGAATCTTGATAACGAAACCGTGGTGAGCTTGCTCGTGCCAGTGTTAAGTGAGGCTAAGAAGAAGCGGCAGATCATCATGGTTACCCACAACCCGAATTTAGCGGTGGTTTGTGATGCCGAGCAGGTGATTTACTCTAGTTTTGATCGAAAAAATGCATCGCGGATCACATACCTAGCAGGTTCGATTGAAAACCCTGTTATCAACTTACACGTTGTCAATGTGCTGGAGGGTACTAAACCGGCATTCGATAACAGACGTGTTAAGTATCACTGAGCGACTATGACTAAGCAAAAACTCGAACTCACCTGGATTGGGAAGGATAACCGGGCGAAGCTGGAGCCGCGGATTTTGCTGGAGGGGCCTTCGCTATCGTATCACGCGGCGCATCGGGTGGCGGAGAATGACATCTTCGACAATCGGCTGATCTTCGGGGACAACCTGCTGGCGCTGAAGGCGCTGGAGCAGGAATTTTCTGGCAAGGTGAAGTGCATTTATATTGATCCTCCCTACAATACTGGTCAGGCATTTGATCACTATGATGATGGTCTAGAGCACTCCATCTGGCTTGGAATGATGAGGGAGAGATTTGAGGTTCTTCGGCGTTTGTTAACGCCAGATGGGACGCTTTTCTGTCAGCTTAACGATGATGAGATGGCTTACGGGAAGGTCTTGCTTGATGAGGTGTTTGGCCGGAATAATTGCTTGAATCAAGTCAGCGTAAAGATGAAACAAACCGCCGGAGCTTCTGGTGGCGGAGAAGATAAGCGTCTCAAAAAAAACATCGAGTACATCCTTATTTATACGCGCGATAAAGATGGGGATGGTGGCTTCAAAAAATTCAATGACGTCTATGATGAAGAAGACTTGTTTGAAGTGATCGACGAAATGCGCGAGAACGGGAAAAGCTGGAAATACACCCGGATTCTCAAAAAACTTGGGAGGCGCGAATTCCTTGTCACGATTAAAGATGGTTCAGGTGAGCCTATTAAGATATATGCTCACACCGACGTAGTGATGGAGCCAATTCCAAAGACTGCAAAGGATGAAGGGATTTCCGAGGAAGAGTGCTACGTTAAATATTTCGATAAGATATTTCGGGATACAAACGCTCAAAGTTCAATCCTAACAAGAGTTATGGAGGCGACTGCCGGGAAAGGCGACTTCTTTAGTATCGAGTATGTCCCCAGATCGGGGAGAAATAAAGGGCGCCCCGTAACGCTGTACTACAAGGGTGCAAATTGTGACCTGGTCGCATGGCTTCGTGATGTCGCAGTAAAGAAAGGATCCCGGCTTTTGAAACTGGAAAAGACGGGAACCTACTGGGACGGTTTTCCATTAAACAATTTAACCAAAGAGGGTGGTGTGCAGTTTCCGCAGGGGAAAAAGCCAGAAGCATTGATTGAGAAAGTTTTTGAACTGGCGACAGAACCCAACGACCTCGTCCTCGACTCCTTCGCCGGTTCCGGCACTACCGGCGCTGTCGCCCACAAGATGGGCCGCCGCTGGATCATGATCGAGCTGGGCGAGCACTGTCACACCCACATCATTCCGCGTCTGAAAAAAGTCATCGACGGCGAAGACCCCGGCGGCATCACCAAGAGCGTCGATTGGAAAGGCGGCGGCGGGTTCCGTTACTACCGGCTTGCGCCCTCGCTTCTGGAAAAGGACAAATGGGGCAACTGGGTCATCAACCACGACTACAATGCCGCCATGCTGGCCGAGGCGCTGTGCAAGCTGGAGGGTTTCACCTATGCGCCGTCGGATTCGGTGTACTGGCAGCACGGCCATTCCACCGAGCGGGACTTCATTTATGTGACCACCGCCAGCCTGACCCACGAACAGCTTCAGCAGTTGAGCGACGAAGTAGGACCGGAACGGTCGCTGCTGGTGCTCTGCACCGCCTTCCGTGCCAAGGCCGATGCTTATCCCAACTTGACGGTGAGAAAGATTCCCAAGCAGGTGCTTGCGCGCTGTGAGTGGGGGCATGACGACTATTCGCTGCAGGTGGAGAATTTGCCGAAGGCGCCTGAGCTTGACGAATCCTCGAACCCTCACCCCGACCCTCTCCCGGAGGGAGAGGGGGAAGAGCAGCAGCCGAGCCTGTTCGGAGACGATCCCGTATGACGACGAAGCGGATCATCATCATCGCGGGGCCGAACGGCGCAGGCAAAACCACGTTTGCCACGGAGTTCCTGCCCAACGAAGCGGACTGTCCGGTTTTCATCAATGCCGATCTCATCGCCGCGGGGTTGTCGCCCTTTCGACCGGAGCAGGCCGCGATCAAGGCGGGACGCTTGATGCTGCGGGAGATGGCCGAGCACGAGGCCCGGGGCGAGAGTTTCGCCTTTGAAACCACGCTCGCCGGTACGCGATATGCCCGCAGCATTCCACGCTGGCAAAAAGCTGGGTATCACGTGACGCTGATTTTCCTGTCGCTGCCGAACAGCGAGATGGCTATTGCACGTGTAGCGGAACGGGTGCGTCAGGGTGGCCATTCCGTGCCGGTAACGGTGATCCGGCGCCGCTTTGCCGTGGGGCGCAGGAACTTCGACCGGTTGTATCGGAATCTGGTTGATGACTGGGTGGAATACGATAATTCCGATACTGAGCCGAGGATCATTGATTGGAAGGGCAAACCATGAACACGAAGAGTATTACGCAATCGAGCAATCCAGTACTGGCGGGCTCCCTGCCCGCACTGCGGCGTTCGGCGAAGCGCGCGAAGAAGATCGCTGCACAGACCGGAACGAGCCTGATCGTGGCACAGAAAAAAACCGCGCCCAGAGTCTCGCGAACGTCCGGTGCGTCCAAGCGATGAATCGAAACGTCAACGCCATTGCCGGCCGGTTGAGCCTGCGCCCACCGCAGCGCCGGTCGCTGGAGATTCTGGATCGCATTACGGAGATCGCGCCGCCCAGCAAAGGCGCGGATGTCGTGGCGGCGCTGGAAATCATCCATAGCGAGTTCCCGTCCGTCACCGACTTCGAACGTGAGTTTCCGTCGCTCTGCTTTGCACTGGCGACCGGCGTTGGGAAGACCCGGCTCATGGGCGCCTTCATCAGCTATCTGCATCTCGCCCACGGCATCAATAATTTCTTTGTGCTCGCGCCGAATCTCACCATCTACAACAAGCTCATCACCGATTTCACGCCCAATACGCCGAAATATGTGTTCAAGGGCATCGCCGAGTTCGCGGTCAATGCGCCCGCCCTTATCACCGGTGACAACTATGACCAGCGTGACCCGGCCAGCGGTGCGCTATTCGGTGGTGTGCGCATCAACATATTCAATATCTCCAAGATCAACTCGGAGGTACGCGGTGGGAGAGAGCCAAAAACCAAAAGGATGATTGAAATAATCGGACAAAGTTACTTTGACTATCTTGCCGGATTACCAGACTTAGTAATGATTATGGATGAGTCTCATCGCTATCGAGCAAGCGCTGGTGTACGCGCGATCAACGAACTGAAACCAATTCTGGGACTGGAGCTGACGGCCACACCGTTGGTGGAAACAGGCAAGGGCCCCGTGGCGTTCAAGAATGTGATTTATGACTACCCGCTGGGTAAGGCCATGGCCGACGGTTTCGTCAAGGAGCCGGCGGTGGTCACGCGCAAGAACTTCAACCCAGCCGGCATGTCGCCGGAGGAGATCGAGCGCCTGAAACTGGAAGATGGGGTGCGCCTGCACGAGAGTGTGAAGGTGGAGCTGGAAACCTATGCCCGCGAAACCGACCATCCCATCGTCAAGCCGTTTTTGCTGGTGATTGCCCGCGATACCACGCATGCCGGGCAGCTTTTGGCCCTGATCCAGTCCGACGGCTTCTTCGCGGGACGCTACCAGGGCAAGGTCATCCAGGTGGATTCCAGCCAGACCGGCAAGGACGAGGAGGAGATGATTGAGCGACTGCTCAAGGTGGAACAGGCCGAGGAGCCGACGGAAATCGTCATCCACGTCAACATGCTCAAGGAAGGCTGGGACGTTACCAATCTCTACACCATCGTGCCACTGCGCGCGGCCCATGCCCGCATCCTGATCGAGCAATCCATCGGCCGCGGCCTGCGTCTGCCGTATGGCAAGCGCACCGGCGTCACGGCGGTGGACCGCCTGAATATCGTCGCCCATGACAAGTTCCAGGAGATCATTGACGAGGCCAACAAACCGGATTCTCCCATCCGTATGCAGGCTGTTGTGCTCGACGCGGCCGAGCTGAGCCAGAAGACGGCGACAGTCGTTTCCCAGTCACGACTGGCAACCCTGTTGGGTCTGCAACCCTCGCAGGTTACGGGGAGCACGTTGGTAGCCGGGAAAGATGTGCCGCCGGCATTTGCCAGCCCGGCGGAAGAGCATATCGCGCAAATCGCCCATGAGGTCATCCGCACGCTTGAGAATCAGCCCCAGACGGTGCCGACGGCGGAATACCTGAAGAAACCCGAGATTCAGGCCGCCATCGTCAAGGCGGTGGAAGCACAGCGCCAGGTTCCACAACTTGAGCTGGAGGGTATGGCCGAGAAACCCGATATCGGAGCCATCGTGGCCAAGACAGTCGAGCTGGTGATGCAGCAGACCATCGACATCCCGCGCATTCTGGTGGTGCCGAAGGGTGAGGTGAAGTCAGGTTTCAAGCCTTTCACTCTCAAGCTCGATGCTCTGAAGTATCCGGCGGTGTCAGAGGAATTGTGGGCGCAATACTTGCGCACGGGCGGCACAGAGACAGTTTTGCTTGGCCGCGGTGGATTGGAAGAGGTGCGACTTGAGGACCACATCGTCAGCGGCCTGGTGGATTTCAACGATATATCCTATGACGACCATGCGGACCTGCTGTACGACCTTGCCAAGCAGACCGTAGCGCACTTCCGGAGCTATCTCACCGAGAGCGAAACCCGCAACGTGCTGCGCTGCCATCAGCGCGAGATTGCGCGGTTCATCCATGCCCAGATGCAGGATCACTATTGGGAAGATACGGCCGGCTACGAGGTCAAAGTGAGCAAGGGTTTCACCGAGCTGAAAGAGAGCGCGTACACGTACTCAGTCAATGAACCACCCACCGATTACCGCATATCCCCCGACGACAAGAGCAACATGGCCAAATACGTGTTTGGTGGATTCGCGCACTGCCTTTACCCTGTACAGAAATTCAGCTCTGATCCAGAGCGCAAGCTGGCGGTGATTCTCGACCGTGAAACACTAAAGTGGTTTAAGCCTACCAAACAGCAGTTCCAGATTTACTATCAAGGCGCCGATCAGCCGGAATACCAACCTGACTTTGTCGCGGAAACTGATGATTACAAGTACATGCTGGAAGTGAAGGCCCGAAACCAAATGACTGACGCCGCAGTGCTTGCGAAGCGTGATGCGGCCGTCAAATGGTGCAGGCAGGCAACCGAATACATGGCTACCTATGGCGGTAGGCCATGGAAATATCTGCTAATCCCGCACGACGTGATTGCAGAAAACATGACGCTGGAGTGGCTGGCTCAACAATTTGTACAGAATTAAGGGGTGCAGTCTGTACTCCCAACATATAGGCCCGGATTCTTTCTGCTGTGCCATAGTGCGCATGCAGTTTGGTGCCCGCACCCGCAAACTGAAATTCAAGCGAGTCATGCGCTTACGTGCATCGAGATGCGGCAGACTGCACAAATCGTGCTTTTTTGAGTCCCGCGCGTCAGCGGTGAGATTGCTTGGGATTATCGGTGGTGCCCAGGAGAGGACTCGAACCTCCAAGGTGTTACCCGCTAGTACCTGAA
>VFSW01011919.1_pt1 | contig 12177 bp, 9 predicted proteins | sample 5358111 | NCBI WGS metagenome assembly VFSW01 (sample SAMN11554181, study PRJNA540505) | mine drainage metagenome | isolation source: sediment from site ElyBrook_90M | place: USA: Ely Copper Mine, Vershire, VT | collected 2017
GCGCAGGGATCGCGATCACTTGCCGCCCGGCGCATGCTGCCTTGGCTTCAAGGATAGTACGGAATTGGCCCCAACCTGCATCCGAGATGCTCTTGGCGAGATGCGTATTCCGTACCATATTGGCGACCTGCAAATCTTCCAGATAGATCGTGTCGTTCTCGCGTACCAGTTGAAGGGCAACTTTGTGGTGAAAGTCCCGCCGCTGGCGCTTGATGTGCTGGTAGGCTTTGGCCCGACGCGCAACCGCTTGCTTGCGCCCCTTACTGCCCTTCTGACAACGGGCGACGTGCTTGTCTGCCTTGGCGATCCGGCGTTCGCTCGTTCTGAAGTGGCGCGGGTTCTCGGCGACAAGGCCATGGGCAGTCACCAGGAAGACCTTTAATCCCACATCTATGCCCGTCTCACGACCGGTTGGTGGCAAGGGCTGCATGGGGACGTTGGCGCAGGAGATGATCGCGTACCACCCATCGGCCTCATGCGAGATCGTGACGGTCTTCGGTGTGCCTTCCAAGGGGCGATGCAGGCGGATGGCGAGACGGCCAATCTTGCTCACCACGAGAAAGCCGTTATCGAGTTTGGCCCCGTTGCCATACTCCTTGTAGGTGAACGAGTGGTAGCGCGAGCGCCCCTGAAAGCGGGGGTAGCCTGCCTTCTGCCCCGCCTGCGTGCGCCGAAAGAAGCCCTGGAACGTGCGGTCAATCCTGGCCAACACGTCTTGCAAGACATGGCTGTGGATGGCGTCATACGCTGGCATCTCGTCGCGGATGTCCTTCAACTCCGCTTCTTGTTGGTAGCGCGTCGGGCTTTTGCCTTCGCCGCGCAGCCACCACAGTTTGCGTTGCTCTAAGGCAACGTTGTAGAGCGTGCGGCAGCGCCACAAGGTCGCGTCCAACGTTGCCTCTTGCTGAGGCGTTGGGTGCAACTTATATTTGTAGGCTTTCCGTCCGCTGTACTCGCTCACCTGGGCTAGTCCTGACGTTTCTGCTGACGCTGCTGCCGTGCAAGATACTCGCGCAACGCCCTCACAATCTCCCCATTCAGGGAACGGTCGTTCGCCTTGGCGGATGCTTTCATGCCGCCTGCGACATCAGCGGGCATGCGTACCGTCAGTTTCGTTTCATCACGAGCTAGGCCAGCGTCCCGTGGTGTATCCATGCCACTAATATACCACCATATCAACGGTATTGCATTGGCAAAGGATTTCCGGCTAAAGCCCGCACACGCCTCACCGCAGGGGCTGAAGCCCCACGGCTTGCGGCGGGCTAAAGCCCTGTTCTGTCATGGCATCGCTCATCTGGGCTTCGTCTAGAGTGTACTGTATCGCGCACAAGCATGCCAAGGTAGCGGGCTACTCGTCTCAGTTGGCGCCAGGACTGTGCAGTGTTTCCCGTGAAACGTCGCCAGTCGGGAGGTTACGACTCTGCCCCAACGCGGCGAGCGCCCGTCTGGCTGTACGCCACACCGCGTTGCGGGCAGGCGCCCAGCGCGCACGAGTGCGCCACAGGCCCCACAGCAGATACGCCCAGGCCGGGCCAAACACAAAGAACGACCGATAGCCATAGATGAACGACGACTGCAACGGCAGAAAGGCATAGAGCGTCAGCGCGCTCCCCGCCAGCAGCAGCGTCGCCACGCTGAGCCGCCCCCACGGCAGCAAGGCTACCACCGCCACCACCCAGGTCACATACCACGGCCAGAACCAACCGCTCGCCACCAGCGAATACCAGAGCAACACCCAGCCCCAGGCCAGCAAGACGCCCGGCGCGAGGTGTTGCGCCGGGAGCGCGCCCGCCTGCCGCGCCACCGCCTGCCGCGCCACCCCATCCCGAGACTCCACGGGCATCGGGCGGCGAGGACGCCGCCACGAACCGTGCGCGCCAGCCACCGCCCGTAGCCAGCCCATCATCCCTGGGATGACCACGTAGCGGAAGCTCCACAGCCAGAGCAGGGCGAAGGCGGCCAGCGCGCCCAGCTTCAGGCTCGTCTCCACCACCGTGCGCGCCTGCCCCAGCGAGAGTCCCGCGCCCTGCGCCAGCCAGCGCAGCGGCCACGAAAGCGATTCGAGCAGCGAGTTATCCAGTTGCTGCGCCGGGGGCGAGTAGAGCAGCGCGCCGAAGGTCTGCGCGCCCGCCCAATACGGCAGCGCCGTCACGATCAGCGTCAACGCGACGACGCCCGCACGCCACGTCACCCCCAGCGCCACGCGCCACCCAACGCGCCGCCACACTGCCCCAACATCCTGCGCGCCGAGTCGTTCCCACAACGCAAGACGCGCCGCCAGCCAGAACGCGACCGCGACGAAGAGCGACGGCAGCAGAATCAGCGGCGCGTACTTCGTGGCGACCGAGAGGCCAAACGCGACCAGCGCCGCCACTTCCCAGGCCAGCGACCCCCGCAGCAGGCAATAGACGCCCAGCAACAGTAGCGTCAGCATCACGGCGTCGTTATGCCCACTGGCGCAGAACTCCAACAAGCAGAGCGGATTCCAGGCGTAGAACAGCGTCCCCGAAAGCTGACGGCGCGGCGCAAGGCGGCCCAGAATGCGCCAGACCAGCAGCGCATTGGCCAGATGCGCCAGCAGTCCCAGCAGCTTGAAGAGCGCCACGTAGACGGCGAGGCTGCCCCCCAGCGCCTGCGCCAGCAGCGAGAGTCCGCCGGAGAGCAGCAGCCAGACAGGGCCATAGACCGAGCGCGTGTTGCGCCAGAAGACCAGCGGCAAGAAGGGATCGCTAGTGAAGGTGGCGGGCGTCGTGATCAGCGGATTGGCGTGGTGAACGGCGCTGATCCGCCCGTAGAGGATATAACTGAAGATGTCGTCAGAAGGCAGTGATGGGGAGAGGACGAGCGTCAGCCCCAGGATCGCCGCGACGCCCAACACCAGCCACCGCCGCCAGCGTTGCCGCCGCGCGTGGGCCGCTGCATCGGCGGCGGGCTGGGCGCTCCCCGGCACGCTCCCCGCCACCAGCGCGTCGCCAAACAGCGCGCGGCTCGGCGCCAGCAGCCACGGCCACGCGCGGGCCAGCGGCGAGACGCTCTGCGTGACGCCGCCCAACGGCGCGACGACATCCACCGCCAGCAGAAACGCCTCGATGATCAACGCCGCCCAGAGCAACCCCCGTAACACGTCGGATGGCGCGCTCACCTGAGGAGTGAGCGCGCCACGAGTGGCACGCGCTGGCGCATCTTGTCTCATCTCGCTCGTCTCTATGCGGTCTCTGACACTAGCTAGCTCACCACCGCCGTCCGTCCGGCGAAGGCGTCGGCGAGGCGTTCGCGGTGGGTTTCGAGCACGTCCATCGCGGCGATCTGCGCCTGCGTGAAATACCCGTAGGCGAGGGTCTCATCGCTCAGGCGCAACACGCCGCCGGTCAGCTCCACCGCGAAGCACAGGCCGATCAGATGATAGCGGTTTCCATCAGCGTATTCGAGCAGGTAGTCAGGATTGGAATAGACGCCGATCAGATGACTGATGCGCCCCTGTGCGCCAGTCTCCTCCAGCAGTTCGCGCAGGCAGGCCTCGGCGACGCGCTCGCCCGCCTCAAGCTGGCCACCGGGCAGACACCAGCGCCGATTGTCGGCGCGCTGCGTCAGCAAGACCCGTTCATGGGCGGGATCGTCAGGGTCAAAGACCACCGCCGAGCAGCCAACCATCACTCGTCCAAGCCGCCCCACGCGCTCGCCCTGGATGATCTTCATAAGACATGCTCACCTGACGCTCGAAGCGCCATCACTGACTGGGCCAGAGTTCTTCCGGCGCTTGCCGAGGACGACGGGGTGATTGCTCTGGCGCAACTGGCGACACTGGGACGGCTGGCTGGGGCGCCCCGCTAGGCCCGCTCCGTGGGTCGGCGGGCCAGATCGGCGCCGGGGTGGAGGGTTGTGGGGCGCGCGACGCTGGCGGCTGTGCGCCGCGCGCGTCCGGCCACTGCCCGCCCTGCCCGGCGCCTGTATAGCCATCGTAGGGGCTATCCTCGAACGTGGCGCGGCGACGGTCGGCGCGGCGTGGTGTGCGGTCGTCGGCGTAGGGCGCATCAGTGGGTAGGGCAGGAGGCGGCAGGTTAGCGCCATCCGACGGGCGCGGCGCGCCCCAGCGGTTGGCGCGCATCTCGCCGCCAGCTCCGGGCGCCTGGAACGCAGGCGGCGGCGCGCCCGTTTCCCCTGGGCCATAGAGCGGTGGATAGGTCAACGGCGCGCCAGAGTCGGGCGGGGCAGCGGGCGCGAGCGGGCGCGCATTCGTCTGCCATCCCGACTGGCGGTCGGCGCTTGGCGGCGCGGCTGGCGGCTGGGGCGTGCGCCAGCGGCGACTGGTGGCGTCGGGCGCGCCCATGTTCTCTGCTGCGCCCGTTGGCTCAGCTGGCGGCGAACCAAAGACATCCATATTCATCCCGCCGACGGCCAACTGCGCCGCCGCACGCAGGCCACCGCCAGAGCCGCCACCTGCGGCGCCATCGCCACCGGGCGCCACCTTGCGCGCCTGCATGCGCAACCAGACGGCCACAATGAAGCAGAGCATCGCGCCAAACTCCAACACGCCGACGCTCACGCGATCTAGCGCGCCGACGCTGCGCAGGCCGATATACTGCGAGAGGGTCGCCGTCACCGCGACGTAGCTGACCGAGAGCAACGGCCAGCGCCAGACGCCCGCGCGCCGGTCGTGCATCGAAGCGAACTCCCAGATCAGAATGAAGATAAACGGTTCAAGATAGTAGTACGGCCAGTTGGTCTTGCTGAGCATTGGAACGGCCAGCGTCGCCATCGCCAGCACCGCCCACGCCTCGCGCCCATACGCCGAGACGCCCAGCCGCCGCACGGCCAGGAACGCGATGATCGCCACCACCACGATCACCGAATACATATCGAGCCGCCGCGCCGCGCTATCAATCAGATGGCGTATGCCGCCCGGATTGCTCGAAGCAAACAGCGTCCAGATCGAGTTGCTACCAATCGCCGCGCTGCTCCGCCAGGTCAAGAAAGAATAGGTCGCGTCGGCGCGGTCGAAGACGAAGAACGGCGCGACGCCGACTGCGGCGATGGCCGCGCTGACGCCACCGAACTTCAGGAACGGACGCCACTGGCGCTCCGTCAGCAGCAGCACGCCCAACGCGATCAGCGGGATCAGCGCCGTCGTGCGCGAGAGGAACGCCAGCCCGGCCAACACGCCCGCTAACCCTTCGCGTCGCTGCTGCAAGAGCAAGACCGCCGCCACCAGGAAGCAGAGCATCAGCGGCTGTTCAACGTGATACCACGTCGCATAGGTCTGCCAGGTGAGCGGCCCCAGCGCCACCAACGCGAACGCCAGGAAGCGCAACGTCTCTGGCGCGTCTGGGTAGAGATAGCGGATCGCGCGCACCACCAAATAGGCCAGCGCTGGCGCCAGCAAGATAAACGGCAGCGCGACGAAGGTGATCACCTGCCCATAGTTTGCAGCGAAGCCCAACAATTTCGCCAGCGCCAATAACGGCGCCATCAGGAAAATGCTCAAGGGCGGGTTATAGTTCGGATAGGCGCTGGTCAGCCCGCTGCCACGCACGGCGTACATATGCCAGGGATCGCCTTGCAGAATGTAGCTCGCCGATTTGAGGAAGAAGTTGGTAAGGTCGCTATCCTTGATGGAACCGATGGCCGAGGTACCGCGCACGATCGCCGTGGCTCCCACCACCAGCGAGACCAACGTCGTCGCCTGATACGCCCACGCGGGCAGGTGGGTAGCCGACGCAGCGCGCTGGCCGGGCCGTTGCGACGCATCCGACGACCGGGGCGCCGAGTTGGGCGGAAAAGGTGATGGTGGTGGGGCTGAACGCACGCTTCTGCTCCTCGCTCTGGCGCCGCCGGAGGGGTCTGGGCCAACGTCTGATGGTTCCAACTGAACGGCGCGGTGACGCCGCTACACCGGGTAGCGCGCCCACTCGCGGCGCGCAGCAGTGACTAGCGATGGGTGTACACCAAGGGCTACTAATGCGTAAGGGAATGGTGAGGGCGCTAGTGAGCTGGAGCGCCTATCAGGGCGAGTGTAGCATACTTGACGGTCTGCGCCTACTCCCCCTGGGACCTCCTGGCCAAAGATTGCAAATTGTTAGCGGGCAAGTCGGCGATTGTGGCTGCCCACTCGCCGCACAAACAGACGCGCCAGCGGCTAAACCACTGGCGCGTCTGTTTCGCTGGGAACTACCAAAACTGCGGTAGGCGCGCGACCAACGCGCGGCGCCACTCGGCGGAGGCGTCGGCGCGGGCGAACCAGGCGACGGCGACGAGCGCCACGACAGCCCCAGCAACCCAGGCGCCCCAAATGATGGCGTCAGGGCCGGGCGTCAGCAGCCACTGCTCCGCTGCGCCCAGCAGATGCGTTGGTTCGAGCTGGCCGAGCAGCGCCAGCGCCGCCCCCTGCCCAAACGGCGCGGGCCAGACGAAGACCGCCAGCGCCAGCAGGACGATCGCCAACGTCGCGCTCGACCAGCGCCAGGAGGGCTGCGCGGTTCGCCAGCGCCGCCACGCCATCCACGCCGCGCTCTGGCGCGCCCAGTCTAGCCAGACCAACCCAATCGCGGGCGCCGAGGGGCGCGCGCCATAGTGGGCGCCAGCCGACGCGCGCGGGCGTAGGGCCGCGCGACGCTTCGCCGCGACGGAGACGCTGGCGACCCGCCGCGCCCGCACGCGCTTGCCCGTCCGCGCCTCGGCGGCGGACTTCTCCACCTCATAGGCGGCGACGCGGCTCATGATGCTGGCGGTCATCTCCTCACCATTCAGTTCGGGGATGGGGCCGACATCAGCGTCGGCGACCGATGCGCGTAACGTCTCCAAGAAGGCTAACTCCTGGCGACAGGGATCGCAGGTTCGCAAGTGGCGTTCGAGGCGCGTATAGCGCGGCAGGGAGAGGCGGCCATCAACATACAAGTTGAGCCACCGCTTCGCATGAGCACACTTCATACCTCACTCCCCCCACTGAGTGGTTGGCGTCCGTGGTCAACGTGGTCGAGGACGGTGCGTATCCCCGCCTCAAACCCCGCCGCCAACTCACCCGCCCGCACGATTCCCTCGTCGCGAGCGCGCCCCAGATCCTGCCCCAATCCTTCCAGGCGTTCTTTCAAGCGCGCCCGCGCCCGGAAGAGATGCGTCTTGCCAGTACCGATCGGCACACGCATCACCTCCGCCATCTCTTCGTAGCTCAGTTCTTGTAGGTGGCGCAGCACCAGCGCCATGCGATATTTGGGGGGCAGACCAGCGATCTCGTCGCGCACCAGATCGCGCACCTCATGCTCGGCGACCTGCGCATAGCGGGCGCTGTCGCGGTGTTGCGCGCTCTGCTCGCGCGCCGACTCCGCCGCCAACTCGGTACGCACGGCGTAGTCGCGCTTGCGACTGGCGGCGACCTTCAGGCAGTGGCGATACGCGATGCGATAGAGCCAGGTGGCGAAACGCGCCTCCTCGCGGAAGCCGTGCAACCCCTGCCAGGCGGCAAGAAAGACCTCCTGCGTGGCCTCGGCGGCCTCGTCCTGGTCGCGCAGCATGCGGAAGGCCAGCGCATAGACCTGGCGCTGATGCAGCCGCACGAGCGAGCCAAACGCCTCCTGCTCACCCGCCCGCGCCCGCGCAATCAACGCCGTCTCCTCGGCGCTGGGCGCAGCGGTTTCGCTCGCCGCGCTGAATGGCGCCGCGAGCGTGCAGCTATCTAATGGGAGGGCTGCGCCGCTACTCCAATCGCTCATTTCGGTTTGGAGCGGCCCCGACCCGGAAAAGTTTCGTGTATTCACTTGCGCCTCCTGACGCGATGTCTTGTCCTTTGTATCCTACACCTTCCTACCCAAAAGGACAACAAACTATCCCAACTCACACGATCTTCACATCCAGGCCACACGTCGGGCAGGCGCCAACTCGCCACCACTCGCCCTTCCCGCAGGGCAAAGGGACAACCACACCAAAGGCGGGGCAGCGCGAGGTCTGACGCCATACGCTAGGGCTTACGCGCCGACTGTTGGCCAGTGCCCGGAGCCAGCAGAAACTCGATCGGGCGGCGCGGACGCAACCCCGCCGCGCGCTCCCAGCCCGCAATCTCGGCGGTGGACCATGTGCCAGCCTCGCTGGTGACGGCGAAATAGAGGTCGGACAATGCGCCAAGCTGCCCCGCCTGGCGCGCTGAGGCCGGGCGAAACACCTCCTGCACGACGAGGTAGCCGCCGGGGCGCAGCGCCCGCGCCGCACGCACGCAGAGCGCCTGGCACGCCGCCGCGTCGAAATGATGCAGTAGTGACGAGATGAAGACCAGGTCGTACTGTTCGACGCCCAACTCGGCGGTGAGGGCGTCACCAGCCCAATGGGTGACGCGGTCGCCCATGCCCTCTTGCGCCAGGATCGGCGCCGCCTGCTCCACCGCCGCTGGCAGATCGAGGCTCGTCGCCCGTCGGCCGGGGTATCTGCGGCAGAGCGCAACCGAGAAGTAGCCATGCGCGCCGCCGATGTCCAGCATGGCCTGCGCGCCTGGGGGGACGGGCGTGCGGCGGGCGACCTCTGGCGCGTACAGGTTCGCGCCCGACCGCATGCCCCGCTGGTAGACGCCCCATTGCCCTGGCGTCAGCGTGGTGTGCATGTTGACCGGGCGCCCCGTCACCACAAACGCTTCATAGTGTTCGATGAGTTGCGCATCAAGAAACTGATGCAAAACCCCATCGCGGAGCGAGCGCGGACTGCTCGCCAACAACCAGCGCCGCGCTACTGGCGCCAACGCATAGCGATCCGGCGGGGCTGCGCTGGTCTGTGGCGCCGAGGCTGGCCCAGTCGCCGGGGCAGGCGCGTCGGCGCCACTAGCGGAGCCAACCGACGCAACCGACGCAACCGACGCAACCGACGCAACCGACGATGATGAGCGGGGAACGCCACGCCGCTTCGCCGCTGGCAGCGCACGCAGATACTCGGCGCCCGCCAGCGCAAAGAGCAGCTTCTCCGTGGCGCGCGGGTCGGTCTGGCAGCGCGCCGCCACCTCTGGCGCCGTTAGCGGCCCGCCCTGCAACGCCTCGAACACGCCCACCTTGACGCCCACCATGATCGACCGCGCCAACCACATCCCCACAATCGTCTGCGCCAGTGGCGTCGGGATGACGCCAGCGAGCAACGCCGCAGCCTCCAGCGGATTCTCTGGGATGACACCGATCTTCACGTGAGCATCCTCTCTGCCGCCGGGGGGCCACATTCGACCCGACACTGGGCCTCACCATGCGCCTATGGCAAGCGATAGAGTGTAATGGCGGCTGTCTGCGAGATATAGTACATCGCCTGGCCGCTTGGCGTCCATGCCAGTGCGGCGCCGGATTGGCTGCCACAACCACCCGTCTGCTGGGCAAGCGCATTGCCCGTCGCGGTTGAGAACACCACCAAGGTCGTCGGCGCGCCCGCCTGCTGGCCACTGCGCTGGCAGACCGCCAACGCCGACGCGCTGGGCGAGAACCACAGCGAGGCGTCGGGCGCCTGGACGCCTAGCCTTGGCGTCTGGGCTTGTGCGCTCTCCAACAGCCGCTTCGCCACCAGCACGGCGGCTGGATCGGGTGGTGTCAGCCCACTCGTGGCGGTCGTCGTGGGCGCGCCCGACGCCGGGGCAACCGCAACCGGGAGCGCCAGCCGCCCCCAGACGAGATACTGCGCGTCGGGCGACCAACTGAGGATGTCGCCTTGGCCGGTCGCATGCGCCAAATCGTCGCCGACCAGCACTCCCACCTTGCCCGCCGTTCCCGTCGCCACTGTGGCGAAGAGATGAACGCTGCCAGTATGCCACGGACTGACCAACGGGCCATCCAACGGGGCTACATCAGGCGCCCCCGCCGCGCCGCTGGGCGCAGGAGCCAGCGCGCCATTCGCCCCCCACTGCGCGAAGGCGCTTGGCGCAAACAGCGCAGTGGGGTCGGGCTGGGCCAGGATGGCGCCGCCCGGCGCACTGTAGACCAGCATCGCTTGCCCGCTCGGCAGCGGGTCTTGCCAGAGCAGCGTATTCTGCGCAACCGACCAGACGAACAGCGTCTGCCCATCCACCGCCGCCAACGTCTGCCCATCCGGCGACCACGCCAGCGTCTGCGGCGGCGAGCCATTGGGCCACGCGACACTCTTCATCATCCGATCGGTCGTGGTATCCCAGAAGGTGAGCGTTGCGTGCGTACCCGCCTGGTTGGCGCCGATGATCTGCCCAGCAGCCAACGTGCGCCCATCCGGCGAGAGCGCCAACGCGGCGGTCGTCATCGCCTGGGGCGAGAAGGTCGTTTGCGCGCGCAAGAGCGGCGCCGCCGTAGCCACCGCCGAGGCGGCGCCCGCATGGCCACCCCCACCGAAGAGCCGCGCCAACGCCACGCCGCTCCCCTGCGTCAACGCCAACGCGGTGATCTGCCCCAGCGCCAGCACCCCCAGGATGAGAATGATCAGCCGACCACGCCGCGAAAACAGCGATTTGCCGCCACGCACCCGTTTCAACTCACGTTGGGCGCGTCGCTGCTCGGTCTGCGCATGGCCCAACCCCTCGCGCTGGCACTGCGCGCACAAGTCAATGTGCGTCTCGATGGCGACGTTGACCTCACGTGGCAGGCGGCCAAAGTGATAGTCCACCAGCTGAGCGACGACCTCCGCATGGGTGAAACGCAGCGGGGCAGCGGCGGGGCCACGCGGGCGACGCCCCCCCTGCCGCTGCTGGCGTGGCGCCTGCTGCCCCCCACCTCCTCCACGACGCTCACCCATGTGTCCGTCCCTCATCCTTCGCGCGTCACGGTCTATCATCTGACCGAACATTCTAGTGATTTGTTGCTGTTATCGTTCGTGATTGTGAGCGGCGCTCACGTTGACAGTATACACTTCATGGCCGGACGGCGTATAGCCCCACAGGCGAAATGTCGTCGGCGCTAGACAGGATCGAGCGGCGGCCAGATGCGGGAAGGCAGAGGTCCCGGAACGTTGCGTTGCGGCGGCGCTCAGGCTATACTGCGGAACACAAGCTATCATCGACGCAGCACGCGCGTTGTCATAGCGCACACAGGCAAACCCGCCGCATTCTTGGTGTGCGTGATATGCATAATAGGCAGGCCACTCCCTATGGAAAGACGCCCAGACGTTCCCTTACCCAATATTCCCAGCGGGCCAGCGCAGCGTCCCCGCGCCAGCGTTTCGAGTCCGCTGGCCGACGCCATCCTGTATCGGCCTGGCCCATCGTTTGCCCTGATCATTCTGCTGATCCCTGTCGTGACGGCGCTGGTCGGCGGCGCGCTCTACCTCACCAAACCCGGCCCGCTGCCAATCTGGTCGCCCTTCGTGCTGCTACTGTGGATTCCGGCGCTGGTCGGCGTCTGGGCGGCGATGAAGACGGTACGCATCTCATCATTGGGGCTGGCCGTCGGGCGCCCCTGGGGCCGCTGGATCGAGATGGAGTGGGGCGCCATCGAACGGGTTGAGCAGCGTGGCCCGTTGATCGTCGTTTTTGATACCGCGCATCAGCGCGTCTCGTTCGCGCCTGCTTTGCTGGTGGATGGTCTGCGGCTGCGGCGACAGATGCTGCTGCGGCTCCAACCGCAGACGCTGGGTGGCTCGCTTCGCCAGGAGGCGCAGAGTCTGATCACCGGCGATCTGACCGATCTCTCCTCTGGTGGCCTGACCGGCGTGATGCGCGCTCGCCCGCTGCCACTCTGGGCAACGCTCGCCGCGCTGGTCGCCGCGCTAGCGCTGGCGGCGGGCGTCCTCGGCGTCCTCGCCCTTCCGTTGCCGCTCGCGCTTCCGCTGGCGTTCGTTGCGCTGGTGGTCGCTGTCATCGGCGCGCTGCTGGCGCTCTGGCTGCGGCAGCAGGTCGTCGTTGACGAGAAGGGTATCGCGGTCAACGGCTGGCCCAATCGCCGCCCGAACACGATGCCCTGGGAGGCCGTCGAACTGCTGGAGCTAGGGCCGGGCGAGCTAGCGATCCGGCTACGCGGCGAACGCCGACTGCTCTGCCCCGGCCCACCACTCTTCCGCGCGGCGGAACGCAACCGGATGCGCGCCTTCATCCACGCCTATTGCCTGGATCGCGGCACCCCACACGCCTCGCGCCTCTGGCTCTTGTAGCGCGAACAGGCCCCACCCTGGCTGCGGCCCTCCGGCCTGCGCCTGTCCCTCCCCCGCTGCGCGGGAGGGGGGGCCGGCGTTCCAGGGTAGGTTTTTTCAACCGAGAAAGCTGCGCATCCC
>VFSW01011920.1_pt1 | contig 12177 bp, 23 predicted proteins | sample 5358111 | NCBI WGS metagenome assembly VFSW01 (sample SAMN11554181, study PRJNA540505) | mine drainage metagenome | isolation source: sediment from site ElyBrook_90M | place: USA: Ely Copper Mine, Vershire, VT | collected 2017
TTAATATGTGGTCTAAAGATGTACATTAGGCAGTCGCATAAGAGGCAGAGGCGATGGTGAATACCTTGTCATTGAGGTAGCCTTCGATTGTTTCAAGTTTCCGTCCCACCCATCGATCGTGAAGTCCTATTCTTGGTGCAATCTCTCTGCGAGACAAGCCTTGAGAGTGATATTCCCAGATCAAACGATCAGTTTCTGATCTAAAGCGACTCTCTTCAAGCTTGTTTCCCACCCATTGGTAATAATTGAATGGTTTATTCGGGAACAATGAAACGGCGTCTTCTGGCGGGGAGAGATAGTTTGCGGCTTCAAACAGGCTTGTATCATCTGACTTCTTATCTAACTTCTTTTCGATATCATTGAATCCCAGAAGCTCCAGATGGCTGTACCACTCCTTCTTCAAGCGGCTGCAAGCTTGGCAGCTCTCCTTGATGATCGAATGTCCCCTCTCGCATGTTACCAAGACCCTGCTCCTTTAGTTTCTCTTGTAGCTTAACCTGAAGCTTCATAATTTCAAGACCCTTTAGGCCATTGGCTATATTGTTAATATCAAGCCGTCTGGCCACATTCACGTAATGGCTGTACGGCTTTCTAACGCTTGTTGGTTTAACAGAGCACATCTGGCCAAATACCGCGGTCCAAACTTGCGGCTCATCTTTTAGACCAAAGTGCTGCACCAATATAGTCTTTAGTTTGTTTACTTCCTCTTCTGATCTTGGAAGAAGTCTAGGATAGTGTGCGGTTAGTCGATAGTACGCCGCCGTTAAGCCCTGACTCATGTTGCGCGCAATAGTAGCCACATATCCTGCAAAGCCTGTTGTTTGCTCCTTCACTTAAAAACCCCCTGTTGCATTTTAAGCAATGTCTTTTCTTAACCTTGATTCTTGGAAGTCCCATTTGCTTACGAAAGCTCTGTGATGCCGACGTTACTGCTTTCTTGATCTGATTCGGTCCAATCTTACGATAGCCCATCAAAAAACTCCTTGATGGAATCTACTACGAAGTCTTGCTGATCGTGGTTAAGGTGCTCATGAACGGGAAGAGTGATGATTCGGTCTGACTGATCATAAGCCTTAGGGAAATCTTCTCTGGTGTGGCCGGCTAGGTCCAATGCTCCTTGAAGTGGAATGGGGTAATGAACTCTGGCTTCAATGTCTCGCTTGTTCAAGAACTCAACGAGAGCGTCCCTTTGCTTTGCCTCTACTTCTATGAAGTAAAGATGGTAGCAGCTCTGCGCATATTCTCTTCGCGGTATTGTATGAACACCAGCTATGCCTTCAAAGCGCATGTCATAATATCCGGCATTTCGTCTACGCTTCTTGGTCCACTCAGGGGCAAATTGAATTAGATAGTTGAGAAAGATAGCCTGGATAGTATCAAGCCTAGAGTTACAGCCGAAACTAGCAATATTGTTACGTCCAACCAGACCATGATTACGGTAAAGTCTAATTTTCTCAGCCATAGTGGCATCATTGGTAAGGATGAGACCACCATCACCAGTGCCGTTAAGCACTTTAAGAGGATGTAAACTAACAGCACCTGCAAGGCCAATCGTTCCACAGAACTTTCCCTTGTATTCTGCCATAAGAGCCTGGCAAGCATCTTCGATCACAGGTATACCATATTTGTTTGATATTTCCATGATCGGGTCCATCTCACATGGCTCTCCCGTAAAATGTACAGGGACAATGGCTTTAGTTCTCGATGTGATCGCTTTCTCTATTAACTTCGCATCAAGGACGTAATTATAATCCATATCGACAAACTGAGGCTTAGCAAAAAGCTCATCAGCACAGCCTGCCGAAGCGATAAAGGTGTTGGCTGCGGTAATGACCTCGTCACCAGGACCAACACCAGAGAGCCTAAGAGCAATCCTGAGAGCGTCAGTGCCGTTAGCCACTCCAATAGCGTGCTTAACATTAAGTAGTTTCTCCACTTGTTTCTCGAACTCACCAACCGCTTGTCCGAGAGTAAAGTCTCCGGTTTCCATGAGACGCTTGAGGTTCTCGTAGATTGGGTGCCCAACATCCATAGTCCCTTTAAACTTAGAGTCAAGATAACTAAATTGTACATTCACGCAGCCCCTCTTTTATCATCTTAATGTTATGGTACTTCGATGCCTCAATGTCCCCTATTAGCCCCGAAGCGAACGCATCTTTTAGCGAATAGATGGCCGACTTCAAGCCATGGCTAGGTGCGAAATCGAGATCTTTCTTAATCTTCGCCGAGTCCACCCTGTAGCTTCTAACGTCCTTCGTGAGTTCTCTGTTTATCTTTGCTCCCATGATGTCTTGGACCATGAAGGCTAATTAATTTACAGACTTGTTCTCATCGCCAACATTGTAGGTCTTTCCGTTTACCTTACCCTGCGGTGCCTTAAGAACAGTGACGTAAGCCCTGACCATATCAAGGATGTTTAGGTTAGGCCTAATCTGTTCTCCACCGTGGACAGTAATTACGCCCTTGGCTAAAGCACTCGCGGTGAGTGCGTTGATGATAACATCTAATCGCAGTCGTGGCGCGTATCCACAGATCGTAGCGGGCCGTAGGATAGTCCATGCCGTGTCTTTAAGATTAGCGTCCTTGATCATATCTTCACACTGGAGCTTGTATTTTGAATAATCTGTCAATGGCTTACATGGTGCCGATTCATCAACCTTGTCTAGCTTGCTCACTCCGTAAACGCTTGAGCTAGAGGCATAGATAAACTTCATTGGTTTATTCTTCCTCACAGCGCTAATGGTGTGATGGAAGCAGTCTAAGTTTATGCCCTTAGCAAGTTTGGGCTGAAGATCAAAGCTTGGATCATTAGAGATGCAGGCTAGATGAATAACCGCGTCCATTCCGTCTGTGGCCCAATGAACGTCGGTTCTGTTTCTAACGTCTCCCTTAATCATCTTAAGTTTAGGATGACTTAAGAGATAGTTGCCGTAATAAAAAGAGTCCATAACCAGCACTTCATGGCCGGTTTTCAGAAGCTCGGGAACAAGCGCAGCGCCAACGTATCCCCCGCCGCCTATGACACATATTTTCATGACAATGCCTCCATCCAAGGAGCGGTTGCTTCTGCAATGCTCTTCTCATCCCACAGCGGGCTTTCTTTATACTCAGGGATAAGACTCTTCATAATCGCACACCCGCGCTCGATTGACATTTTAGGCTTATATCCAAGCTTAGCCTGTGCTGCTTCAATCGAAGCCCATGTGATCTCTGGCTCGCCCGGTCTTTCTGGGATGCTAACGGCCCGGGTGCATCCAAGCCTCTGCGCTATCTCTTTCACCGACACAGACTCACCTGAGCCGATGTTATAGACCACGCCCTTGTAGGGACTCTTCATTGCTAGGATAAAGGCATCAACCACGTCTGAGACGTAAGTGAAGTCTCTCCGCTGGTGCCCGTCTCCTACAATCGTCACCGGCTTGTTATTCGCCAGCTGAGATAAGAAAACGCCAAACATCGCTCCATAAGAGCCATTGGTTCTATGCCTTGGTCCGTAGGCATTAAAGAGCCTAAGGCTAATCACTGGGACTTTGTACACCTTGGCCCAATGGAGTGCGTACTGCTCGCCGACGTATTTCGTAAGGGCGTAGGGGTATTGTGGTTTACAGTCGTCCCATTCGTTTGAAGGGATGCGCGGGTGATTGCCGTAGCAAGAGCCACTCGCCGCGTAAATAAATTTAGCCTTAGTTCTTCGAGCGTGTTCGAGCATCGTGATGGTTCCATTGACGTTCGTCTCATGATAATCCAGTGGTTTTTTGATTGAAGGTACAATATCTGCCTTAGCTGCTAAGTGAAAAATAGTATCTGTGGGAGGCATCTCCCAATACTTATCGTTAATGTCTGCTTGTCTGAGTGTGAAGTTGGCGTGCTTCGCAAAGCCTCTGATGTTCTCTAGCTTTCCGTTGGACATATTATCAATACCAAGAACCTGATGACCCTCCATCAGGAGTCTCTCTGTAAGGTGTGAGCCGATGAATCCGCAACATCCTGTGACTACTGTTTTCATTGTTCCCTCAAGAAATAAAAGGGTGTTCTCTTGTTGGGCTCTAGCTCTGCTGCGGTCAGCTCGTTAGGCGTATTCTCTCTCCAAAAGATGTTAGAGTCTCCTGGAAAGATCGGAGGAACATTCTTGTGCTGGTCGGTAATCTCAACAATGAACGCATCCTCACTCGAATTCGCGTAAACTCTTCTGCCCTGTGGAATAAGCATCTTGCTTGACCATATGTGGTCGAATGATCCGAAGCTGATCTGTGTTTGAAAGAAATCTAAATCCGCAACTATGAATTGCAACAGATAGGGAGACGGTAGCATGTGGGTGCCCCTGATGTTATGGTTCACGTATTCCCACTGTACGCCACCGGCCCGAAAGTTAAACCCCTCACGCCCAATCATGGCGTCGCTCCAGGACTTATGCAGGTGCTTCCATGTCAACTCGACTAGTTCGGCGTTATTCAGTAGAGTGAAGTCGTGATCAAGAATCGAGGGCAGCACTCTTGGGTGAGCAACTGCCACACAGTCGTTATCCTTCTTCACTGCCTTTAGTAGTCCTGGTATCGTGCCATTGCCAAAGATCGTATCCGGCGGGGCTAGTATGACCTTGCTCTTGTTCTTAATGGCTTCCTTGATCTGCCAAATAGTGGCCGACTGGATGGGATCAATGTAGTCCCTCAGATCAGAGCGTGAGATGAAGTTTAGCTCAAGCTCAGGAAAAAAAGCGTCAATGGTCCGCCTAAGGAAATCAAAAGCATTGTCATCAGTGCAAATATTCCAACGAGTATTCTCATCATAGAAACACTTCCTATTTAGTGGTTGTGCAAGGGACTTCATCGCCGCCTTGCGGAATAACTCGATGTGTGGGGCTCCGTACACAATCGTTAGTAACTCAATCATGGCCTAAACTCGAAGTTGCCGAGGTGCGAGAGTATCACGTTAGCGTTAATGTAAATCGGTATTTTATTAGCCCTTGCAAGCTCCATGAACCACCAATCTTCTCCCTTGTAGTGCCCCTTCTCCCCACTCATCTTGAAGTACTCTCTATGTTTCACTGCTGGATTGTTATCGAAAGCCGAGTATTCGTTAACTTGATCCTTCAAAATGTTAAACACTTCGCGGTCTATCATCACGAAGCCGGTGCCTACGTGGTTGACCTGAATGTTGCCAAGCTTATCGGCCTTAGCCTTAGCGAACTCTATGAACTCAGGCATTCCCTTGTTAACGAGATCCTTAAAGAAGTGCTTATCTTCATCAAGGGGCTCGAAGTTAAAGTTAATGGGAAAACGCTTGTGCGGAGTAATGCCTCCAATGATCATGCGCGGTGACTGCATAAGTCTGAAGATAGAGTCCTTGTTCCAACCCTGGTCAGCGTCCACCATTAGTAATCTCTGGCAGCGGGACTTCATGAACATATCAACCAGGCTGTTGCGGGCATGCGGCAAAAGAGAAGATCCGCAAACTCTAGCTAACTCAAAGTAGATGTTGTTCACCGTCATTGCCGTAGCTGCATCACTAAGGCCTATGGCATAGTTCATGGACACTTGATGATCTTGAGAGGGAGTCGCTATCATGATGCCAGTCTTGGGCTGGAGATCTAAAACTCTCTGTGCGTCGGCTTGAGCTGACTCGTTAATCCACTTCTGAAACGCAGCCCGGTCACTCTCCCAAAGGCCTCCAACGGGATTAGCAACTGTGAAGTCACCATCTCCGTTAATAGCCTTGTACGTATCGTCACGCTGTGCCGGATCCTTATACGCATTGTCATGATAGACACATACGTCCATTAGGAACTGAGCGTTCTTCGCATGGTTAAACAAGAATCCCCATGCCTCGTCTGAATAGAGATGCTTGATCCCAGGCGGGAACATCCATCCTAACGCTCTCAAGACCCCACCGCTGAACGTAATGGATCCACATAGCCTGTGAGGTGCGTTCCATGGCGTAGAGGGCTCAGGTCCGTCATTAGTGGCTATAACGTTGGTCCCAGTGATGGCGGTAAGGATCTTCTTGTCCCACTCTTCCGTAATAAGCACATGATCATCGTTAAGGATGCCTACGTAATCGAAATCAATCCATCTGTCTTGGACCTCTGCTACCTTGTCTCCCATTGTACGAGAGTTGGTAAGGGTAAGCGTGATCTTGTCAGGGTATTCTAGAGCTAGATACTCAGCCTTCTTAGGGTCATCCTTGTCAACCAACACCCAGATAGGAACGTTGCTCTTGGTCTTGATGTAACTCTTGATGAATCGCTCAAGTAGATGTGGCCTGCCCAAGCTTGGCAGAAGATATGTCCCCTTCAGAATGTCCCCCTAAGTATGAATTCAGGGCTAATTCAACATCAGAGACACTACGAGCTACAAGATAAAACCCACCGCGTAATTTTATTTCTTCCCCGAAGATCTTCTGCACAAGACTTAGCTTCCCTGTCTTGGTCTTCACCTCAATGCAAAGAATAGTCCCATCATCAAGGCATCCCATTATATCCGCTGTGCCACGCATAAACCACGGACCAGGGGTTCTAAAGCGCCTAAGCTTCTGATCATAGGTCCCACTACTCTTATTCTGCCATGCGAAAATACCACGGAACTTCAAGTAACCCATAATCTGGTTCTGAATAATAGCTTCCGGCTGTCTCATTAATCCCCCAAGACAGTATACAATAATAGTTTAGAACTTCAAAGACAATATCCGGGGCTTGATCGTGCTCTCCCCGCTCCCCTGCCCATGGGTATTCCCTCTTCAAGCTCCCCTACCCCTCGGGACCATTACTAGAGAACCAAACTTCTCTTCTACTGAAGTTCGGTCATCTAGCACTCATCCCAAGATAGTGTGTCCCGTCCCCCGTTGCCCGGTTACTGGATAGAATCACTTGCCGTATATGGAAGAGCCATCTTTCCCAACGCTTGACGTTATCTCCATTGGAATATAACTCACTTCGCCCCTGTTTTAGATGTTTCTGGCTACGCCTCTCATCACCAGACTTGCGATGAGCCGAGAATGTGTTATTCTCTGGACAATCGGTTCTGGTTGATTCGATTATGGCCGGGCCTGCTTAAGAGGTCAAACTCTTTTCAGGCCTTTCCTTTCCCCTCCCGATACGCTGCGAGCTTCTCCGCCAGCGTATTAAACGAACACTGCCTGCCAATGTAATTCTCCACCGCCTCGGCGAGAGCGTCGGTCTTGAGCTTGAGGGCCGCTAACTCGTGTTCAGCTTTACGGGCGCGTTTAACTTCGCGTGCAATTGCCGAGCGCAAGTTTCTAGATGTCGTGGTCACTTCTCCCCCTCTCCCGCGTGGGCTTTGAGGGCGTTGTACGCGAGGAAAACATTGCGGTCAGCCCAATCAGTGCCGAAGTCTTCAGCTATCTTCTCAAGCGCCGCCGCCAACGCCTGGGATTTGGCGTTCGCAGCGTTTATGTCCTTATGGTAGAGAGTGTAGAGTTCTTCGTATGCTTTCTCTGCTTTCTCCGCACGTTCGCGCTCGGCGGTGAGTTCGCTGAGGACTTTAGAAAGCGTTGGATCAGCGTTGTCTTTGTAGAATTGAAGCTTCGCGGCCTCACCCTCAGCCCTATCCGCTCGGCTACGCTCGGCGGAGAGTTTTCGTTCTAACGCTTGCTTATGCGCAGTGAACCCGTCAGATTCGTTGATGAACATTTCCTTTTTAGCCTCTAACTCAGCCTCGGCTTGAGAGAGCTTTTCTTTCTCGGCTTGAGAGAGCTTTTCTTTCGTTAGCGACAATTCCGTGATGCGTTCATTCAGTCGCTCAAAGAGATTCGTCTTCTCGCATTTCAGTTGGTTGAACTCAGTGTTAAATTTCTCTGTCGACGTTCGCAAAATTGAATAGCGTTCTTTCCACTCATCCCTCTCAGCAACGGCGGCGTCGCGTTCTTTCGTCGTCTCTAACAATTTACGTTCACACATTCCCTTAAGAGCACGCACCTGCTCAAGCTGCGCTTTGAGTGCCTCGTATGCGGAGTGATCAACAAAGTACTCCGGCAGGCCAATGTCGTCGCCTGTCCGCACGCAGCGGGATATTTCAGTGCTCAGCCAGACTCTCGCCTCGCCAGCGCTAGGGGAGGTCATCATAAAGAAACCAGCCTTTCAAACTTCACTGGAATAACTCGAAGGATTAAGCAAATTGTCATTAGCGAGGGTTCGCGCTTTCCAGAGATAATCTGAGAGACAGCCGCTTGGGTTATCCCGGCATTTTGCGCTAACTCAGTTTGCGACATGTCTAATGTTTCTAGAATGTACTTTAAGTTTTTTCCGAATTTCTCTGGGTTCATCAGCCCACCCCAATCCAAGTTAAGAGTTTCATTTGATTTTATTCTCAGGCCATCGACCAGCGCGCACCATCAACTCAAACAATTTCCATGAGCCAAGGACGTACAATAAAATTGTCGACGCCACGTCATACCACTGCATGCTCAAGTAACAACTTTCCATAGCATCTCACTCCTTATTCGCTTCGTCCTTGTCTAAGATATCCACGCCACATCGAATGCACCGGAATTTTCTGTAATCGAAAAATCCATTATTTCCGAAGCCGTAACATGTCCACTTGTGGCCGAACCACTTGCAAAGCCATTTCCATTTCACTCCCCACCTCCAACCCGCGCACGGTGCTTGGCAATTGCTTGCTTAATTTGCTCATGACCACAGCTGCATGGGCATTCTTGCACTAGAGCCCACGAGCACGTATCGTTATGTCCAGCGCCTAGCCTGCGCTCCAGCGCCGCCACCAACTCCGCCGACTGCGCACGCTCATGGGCGATACCGGCGAGGAAAGCAGCGTGAGCCACGAGCCAATCGTTGTCGCCAAGTCCCTCGGCATATATTTTAGCCGCTTCCATGGCGCGGTCGGTGGGGGTCATTCGGGTTTCCATGATTTGTCCTCCAAAAGAGAGTGGGCCTCGGCCTTCATCCTTTCCCAGTCGGGATGAACATGCCACTCGTTTACGTAGCACTTCTCCGGGCGCGTTTTGTCGTTCAGCGTAAGGACAAGTCTCGCGACTAAGTCCTCAAGAGATCGTATTCTCGCTTCCATGTCTGTTTTTTTCACACTCCCCCCTCATCCAGTCCACAGCTATCGAGCGCTTCCTCAAGATCCTTAAGCGCCTCGTCTCGCCCGCTCTGCTCATTAAGAGAAATCGCGCAATCAACGAGAGATTGAAACAGCGGCTCAATGTCCGCGTCGATATTGAGTAGTGCGTTTAGTTTCTCTGTGAGGGTCATTCTCATTGCTCCTTCTTAATCAGCCCACCATCTAACGAAAGTTGTTGATGTTGCGCGAAGTATTCTTTCTCAATAACTGAGAACTTAAGTTTATGAAACTCCCACACAGCTTGAAGCCTGTTCACTTCAACGTTGAAGTCACGCCACTCTTTTGTAGCCATAGCCTGAGTAAGCTTCTCAGCGTGAGACTTACCAGCTGCCATCGCGATAAGAGTGTTCTTCGTGTAGTCCCTTAGAGCTTCCTTAGCTAGGTAAGCATCTCTGGCCTTCCCCACAGCGTTCGCGTAGCTGTGGAGCATCTGGATAAACGGGAATAAGGGGTTATCGACGGGGAGTCTCATCAGAAAGGGATATCTTCTTCGTCCCACTGCCCAGGAGGGGCCGAATCCCCTTGCGTGCCCTTCGTATGATCCACATAGGCAGGCTGTGACTTCGCTACAGCCGGGCCACGAGGCGTAATCCCCTGACCTGATTGTGGAGACTGGTTACGGGGAGAGAAACTACCGCTCTGCTGTGGGGGCCTTGGCTTGTCCTGGGCCTTGGGCTTCTCACTTAAGTACATCACATGAGAGGGATCTTTATCATCCTTCTTGTACGAATTTTCGTAAATTCTAACCGTACAGTTCCCGAACGGACCCTCTAAGAACCATGAACCATCTTGTGCTTGCTTGGGCCAGAACCCACCTAACCTAATACCCTTCATTTCGCGTTCTCCTTCTCAATAGTTTGCAAAGTCTTATGTAATCTTAAAGCAGCTTCGAAGCCGTTAAAATCCACATCGAAATTCTTAAACTGCTTAGCCTCAAAAGCCCCCGTCTTCTTATCAAACCGGATAATCCACCTTGAGGGGTATTTGATGCCTAGTTCTTCCTCTAAGGCCTGCTGATAGGCAGCAGTCTGGAAACGGGCTTCATTGTAGATCCCAGAGCTAGTCTTAAAGTCTCCAACTGCAAGCTCACCGTCGATCTCAGCGATTAAGTCACAGGTACCCGCAAAGTAGTGATCTTTAGAGAAGACCATTCTCTCACTAGCAATTAGCTTCACATGATGCTTATCGAACCACTCATGAAAAGCACCAACACAACGCTTGGCCTCATCAGTGAGAAGCTCAGGGAGAGGTAGGCCCTTAAGATGGCATTCAGCGTATTCATGAACATTAGTGCCGATGTTCCCAGCCGCCTTCATCTTCTTATTGCCAGCGACTAAGCTACTCTTGTGGATCTGAGCGTAGTCAGTGCGGCCAGAGGTCACGCTATCTAGCCAGTAGTCCCTTACCTGGTTCTTAATCCAAGCCTCTAAGTAAGGGCCTTTAGCTACAACCTTAAGAATAGTGGTCACTCCCGGAACTGGAACACCGTCATATTTATAGAGATGGTTCTCATCATCGAAGATTAGCTCTTTGCCGTGGATTAGTTGGTTCATTCTTCCTTCCCTTCAAGCCACGCAGAAACATTTTCTTTGCTCCCATGACAAGCCATAGGCAGCGCCCACATGCAGAATTGAGCCCACTGAACAATATATTTCTGGTTAATATGATCAGCGTTAGCGACGGCACCCTTGAGATTATTCTCTAATACCGAAGTCAGAAAACTTCCAGGTTCCACCCGGTCCAACACATACCTATAAACAGCATCTCTCATGTGCTCAGGAAGTATATCTATGTGCTTATCTAAACGTCGACCTAGGAAGTTTCTCAATTCATCGTTGTTCATTTCTTCACCGTCAATTGCAGATTGATTGAAATATATTCGTTCTCAAGGCGAACAGTTTCCTGGGCGTTACCGCAATAATCCTCAGCCATTTGATAGGACTTTAGGGAAACCTGAGATTCAGTAAGAAAAGAAATCATTCTCCTTACGAACTCATCCTTAAGACTATTGTGTTTTTCGTTTATCCCAATTGTCGCAATGGCTGTGCATTCTTGGTTGCTCATTATTCCCCCAACCGATATTGAGCAGCCTCTAGCTTATTAGCCTCAACTTCGCTAAACAGGCACTCATACAAGGCCTTCTCGTCTCTTGTGGATAACTCTGTGGGCTCCCAAGTCTTGCCACGAGTGTCTATGATCTCAAGGATCACGTCTTCCTCGTGGTAAACGGTAGCTCTCGTAACCGTATCTATGTCTGTGTAGAGATCCTCTAGATCAATTGAAAACTTCTTTGTTCCCATAACCAGCTCCTAGGGAAGATGATGGACCTACTCAGCGGTACTGGTAAGAATGCCTTTCGGCCCATCCACGATTTATATCAATTTAAGTCTTGTTCACCAGTACAACAGCAGTTTAGTCTATGCGCGTTGCATAGTCAAGAACTCTAGGTAATAATCGGCTATTTTCTCAGCTCTATCTATTCCGTTTATAATACGTCTGGCGTTTATAGGATCTTCGGTATGATCATTGAAGTATTGTGACAATTTACGGCCTGTAAAAATTCCCTTAGTCATTCCATCGATCATTATATGGGCCGCAAACTCAGGATCTAAAGCCTTCTCAGGGGTAGCGGCTATTCCATATTTTTCATAGTTGGACTTCCAAGTAAGCTGAACATAGCCGCGGCCAATATAAGGCCAATACTTCTTAGAGCGTAAATACTCCTTGCTTCCATACTCAGTCACCGGCTGCATAGTATGAGCAGTTTCGTGATAAGCCGTGGCTAACATGTACGCAAGCCATCTTGCATCTTCATGGGGAGACTCATCCCACTTCTTAACTATGAAGTCATAGCCTTGCTTCTGCGAAGCTGAGAGCTTCATCGGCATCTTTCATTAGCAATATCAATCAAAGTTTGGATATATTGTTCTTCTTTTTTATAATCATCGGCGGAGAGGCACTGAGCCGCTTCCATCTTCACATCATCACGAGAGAGATTAAAACACTCTTTCGTATTCGTATTACAGCTACGGAACTTGTTAAACTTAATCGTGTAGCCGCACTGGTAAACTTCAGGCCCAGG
>VFSW01011921.1_pt1 | contig 12176 bp, 9 predicted proteins | sample 5358111 | NCBI WGS metagenome assembly VFSW01 (sample SAMN11554181, study PRJNA540505) | mine drainage metagenome | isolation source: sediment from site ElyBrook_90M | place: USA: Ely Copper Mine, Vershire, VT | collected 2017
TGATTGTCCATTTCATTCCAAGAGACTAACCCACCCCACAACTTTGCACACTCTCATGGCAGTCATGGTGAGTACCAGTTTGGGAGCCACGAATGGCATTCTGTTCAAGAACGCATCAGCCCTGGAGGACGCCACTAAGCTCAATGTGATCGTGTTCGACAAGACCGGGACCCTCACCATCGGCCAGCCGGAGGTTGTGGCGATCGTGCCAGCAGACGGAGTGACGGAGGACACGGTACTGACAGCGGCGGCAGCAGTTGAGCAGGGCTCTGGTCATCCACTGGCGCAGGCGATCCTGCGCCGGGCAGCCAAGCTCACGGTTGCGGCACCGACAGGATTCCAGAGCATCGACGGCATGGGTGCGCGTGCCGAGACGGCCAATGGAACTGTGTTCCTCGGCAACCGTCTCTTGATGGATACGCAAAAGCTCGCGCTCGGTCCTCTGGAGGCCGAGGCCACGCGCCTGCAGGGAGACGGCCGCACCGTCGTCCATGTGTCTCAGGCTGCTCGTGTGATCGGCCTCATTGCTATTGGCGATGCCGCCCGACCCATGTCCAAGGCTGCGGTAGCAAAGCTGCGAGAACGTGGCATTGAGGTCGTTATGCTAACGGGCGACAACGCGGCCACGGCCAAGCGTATCGCGACGGATCTCGGCATCAATCGCGTGTTGGCCGACGTTCTTCCCGCCCAGAAAGCCGAGAAGTTGAAGGCGTTGCAGGCTGAGGGGAAGAAGGTCGGGATGGTGGGCGACGGTGTCAACGACGCGCCAGCACTGACGCAGGCGGACGTAGGGTTTGCCATTGGCGCAGGAACCGACGTTGCGATGGAAAGCGCCGATGTCGTGCTGATGAAGAGCGACCCGTATGACGTTGTCGGCGCGATCGAGCTGTCCCACGCGACATTGCGAAAGATGCACCAGAATCTCTGGTGGGCAGTGGGTTACAACGTGATCGCATTTCCGCTCGCTGCGGGCGTCTTGTACCCATTCGTACTGAGTCCGCAGGTGGCGGCACTGTCAATGTCCGGTAGCACCCTCATCGTTGCGATCAATGCGCTGATGCTGAAGCGCACCAAACTGGCAGGTATCCGTCGGTCGGGTAAGACTGAGGTACCCCGCGACGCCCCAGTGGCGGCGACCAGCAAAAGCAAGTAACAGCGACCAAGCATCAAGGCATGGAAGAACATTTGTGCTGCAGCTAGTCGACCTTCACGGAGGCGTTAGCTGCTTTGCAATTGACCTTCATCGCCGTTGCATGGCTTCACATATTGACGAGGAACTGGGACGGCGCACCGAACGGAGAAAATTCATGACATGGCTTACGGCAAACTGGTTCTGGGTGCTCATCTTCATCGCCTTTATTGGGATGCACATGTTCTGCCATGGTGGGCATGGTACCCGCACCGGCCATGCCTGACCCAAGAGATGTTTCGGTCTCGAAGCTGCTATCCAATGATTGTCTGCGCGTTGGTTGATCGGCCCGAATTCGTGATCATCAAGACGCACTTAGCCGAAGAGGGCGCAAGTTTCGCCATCGAGGTCCATCCGGATGATACTGGCAAGATCCGCAGTACTCACCTCAACCTTGACTGTGATTCCTGCCATCCTTGCGGTCTCTTCAACCAACTTCACCACCGAATCGATGATGACCTGCGGATCTGTGTCGATTACCCGGGGTGGAGCTGGCCGGCCGAAGTCCAGCACGCTGCTCACTAGGTTCTTCAGCCTTCCAATTTCACCAGAGGCCAACTCTCCAAACTCGTTCCTGGTCGCGACCGGTAGCTGTTCTCTGCGAAGGATTTGCACTGCACCTTCGATCGCCCCCAGGGGATTGCGTATTTCGTGGGCTAGGCCTACAGCAAGTTCCCCAAGGGCTGACAAGCGGTCGGCTCGGCGAAGCTGCTCAAAACTATCCGGGAGTTGCTTGTAAACTTCGCTTAACTGCCGCGCAGTGGCCTCCGCCTTATACCGCTGAGCCCGTTTGTGGTCCGACAGCACGCCAATCGTAAAGCCGATCAGGAAGAACATCCCAATCTCAATGTACTGGGATTCGCTGAACTCTGGATGCATGTTCCATGCCATCCGGATGTGCGGAATGTACACGATGCCACAGAAAGTCGCTACGGCTATCCCGCCACGCCAGCCGTACCAAATCGCGAAAAGGGACACTGGAATATAGTAGGCCCGCTAAAGAAGCTGGTGGATCAGCATGTGAGACACAGCGGTGTAATAGTGGAGCGCGGAGATGCCGATGATTACTGCTCCCGCGATCAGTATTCGCACAGCATGTCTGTTCATGACGATGGGCCGATTCTAGCACCGCATGACCATCACCAAAGTCCCAGTTGTTCGCTTCCCGGCTAATGCGGCACACAGACCACAGACAATCTCCGGAGCCGCTACAGTAGTTCCGCCGGCCGAGAACCACGGAGAGGATGAATTAAGGCATCGATTGCCCGATTTAAGGCAGTAGTGTTGAGCGTTTGTTCGAATCTATACGCGAATGCGCGGAATTGTGTCGCCGGGGTTTGGCATCACAATTGCACTCAAGTGTTCAATTGGAGCGGTTTATGAAAGGAACGCGATTATGAGGATAGGGCGCTCAAGGCCTCGCCCCTGACTACTGGGGACAGATCAGGTTCGTGACTTCCTTGTGAACCGAATCGCCGCCTTTCGCACCTCTGATCGTTTGAGGCCAGCTACAACTGCGAATGCTGAGAGGATAACAACGAATGTACCGAACAGCTCAGAAGTTCTTTGCGCAGGCCACAATAATGACATTGGATCAGCCCAATAGGTTCGGCGAGATGCTCATGCCCGATGCAGCCATTTACCCTTCTGTTTCAACAGACCCTAACGACCTCCCGATCTTAGCCGCCGACAATTCATCGCAACGAGGGATACTGCTCGTCGAACCAGACAGCACCATACTCACGACTCACGCTCTTCTTCTTACCAACTCCGACTACTGTGTGGCCACAGCTTTCAGTGACCGGGAGACCTTCGTCTTGCGCCACACAAAAGTAGTGACGGTTGCGATTCTTAGTGCCTCTCTGGGTTACCGCATCCTTTGTGCGGTCGCGGAAGCTGTCAGGAGGCAATGGCCACTCGCACGGATACTGATTCTAGGACGCCCCGCATCCATGTTGGAAGATCATCTTTATGATGACCAGATTGATCATTATCCCGCTCCGAAGCAGCTTCTCGACGCTCTCGAAAGGCTCTCTAAGGATTCATGGAACCAGTGTTCAAACAGCTTTGACTGGAGTACCGGACGCTCAGGTGCCGGCGCCGCTCGGTCGCCCATACACGAAAGCGATCCCACTAAGTCGGCCCTTTCGGGGGCGACTGAGAACAAGAACTGTCGCGATCGGCCTTCTAGATGCTGTTATTGAAATCTGTACTTGAGTGATTCATTTCCAGGGTTTGCTCTCTGTCTAGCATGGAAAGCATGACGAGTGCATTCAGAATGAGCACCGTGCAATCGTGGTGACTCATAAAAAAACACCGGGCTGTGGTCGATACAGGGCAGCAAGCAAGCGCTCAAGCCTACCGGTCACAGATCACGGCATGTGACCTCCACCTGAACAGGAGCGCCGTCTCCCACACCCCTGATCGTTTGAGGGCAACTACGATTGAGAACGATTGAAAGGAGACTGACTATGCTTAAGATAATGGCAGATGAAGCGGGCAAGCAGATCGGCATCGATCTGACGGAAGAGCGGCTGGCTAAGATTCGTCAGCGTGCCCATGAACTGTATGAAGCGCGAGGACGGGAAGAAGGTCACGACCTCGATGACTGGCTACAGGCTGAAATCGACAGCGAAGAGCCCACAACGGGTGAAACTAAGGGGTAGTACTTGATTGAATCCCTGGTTAGCTCCCTACCCCATGGGTGCTGCTTCCTCAAGGTGACGTGGTTAAGTGGGACCCAGAAGATCGGTGTCCATGGGATTGCAAGGAGATGGTGTGAATACAGATATAAAAGATCCGGTTTGCGGGATGGTTGTCTTGCCCGGAAGCGCAGCGTCAACGGTTTGGAATGGTGAGACAATCCATTTTTGCTCGGATTACTGCCGGAACAAGTTTCAACAGAACCCTGTACGCTACTCCTCGACCGTCGTTTCCTCTAATGTAGATGACTCGAAAGAAATCAGGCGGGTCGCATACTTTTCGATGGAAATGGCACTCGATGGCGCGATTCCGACCTATTCCGGAGGTCTCGGCGTTCTCGCTGGGGACATGGTACGGGCTTGTGCGGACCTCAACGTTCCACTTGTTGGAGTCAGTATCCTCTGGCGGAAAGGATACTTTGATCAATCTCTCGATGAGAATGGAAGGCAACACGAACAGCCGGTGCAGTTCGAACCTGAGAAGCAGTTGAGACCTCTCTCCGGCGAGGTCGAAGTTTCGGTTGAAGGCAGATCTGTCCGTATTCATGCGTGGCAATACGATGTGGTCGGAGCCTCAGGTTCTCAAGTACCCGTCATCCTGCTGGACACGAATGTCGAAGGCAATGGCGACTATGATCGTACGTTGACGAATTGCCTCTATGGAGGCGATCAGAATTACCGGCTGGCGCAAGAGATCGTCCTCGGAATCGGCGGCGTCAGAATGCTGCGTGCTTTGGGCTATCGTGGCGTTCAGCGGTTTCACATGAATGAAGGCCACGCCGCCCTCCTGGCTTTGGAACTCATGAACTGGCAAGGAGGTTCCGAGCCGACAGAGTGGGATTTTGAAGGCGTAAGACAGCGATGCATCTTCACTACACACACCCCAGTCCCTGCGGGCCATGACCAGTTTGACTACGAGTCAGTCAAGCGTATCGTGGGACCGATCGTTCCACTAGACGTACTCCAGATGCTTGGCGGTCGAGAACGCTTGAACATGACGCTGCTCGGATTGAACTTGAGCCACTATGTGAATGGCGTTGCACAACGACACGAGGAGGTTGCACGCGAGATGTTCCCTGGCTATCCCATTCAGCACATCACGAACGGAGTGCATTCGGCGACCTGGACCTCCAACAGCTTCCGGAAGCTTTATGACGAGTTCATCCCCGGCTGGAACAAAGATCCTGCAATGCTCCGTAAGGCCTTGAGCCTCCCAAACGAGAAGATAGAAATTGCGCATGTGGAGGCAAAGAAGAACCTCCTTGCGTTCGTGGAACAGCGAAGGGGTCGCACACTATCGGCCGAAGTGCTTACGATTGGCTTTGCACGAAGGGCAGCTACATACAAACGCGCCGACTTGGTGTTTGCGAACATTCCGCGGCTCCTTGAAATTACATGGCATGCGGGGCCGTTGCAATTTATCTTCGCTGGCAAGGCACACCCACAAGATGAGGGCGGCAAGCAGTTGATCGAACATATCATTGCTTTGTCGCGACAACTCGGGCAAGACATCCCTGTCGTCTACCTCGAGAACTACGACATGGAAATGGCGAAGCTAGTCGTGTCCGGAGTTGATTTGTGGCTCAACACGCCACAGCGTCCGCTCGAAGCGTCTGGAACCTCGGGCATGAAGGCCGCTCATAATGGAGTTCCAAGTTTCAGCACTCTCGACGGGTGGTGGATCGAAGGCCATATCGAAGGCGTGACCGGCTGGTGTATCGGGGCTCCCGAAGATAGCGCGGCAGACAACGATGCCGATGACCTGCTTCACAAGCTTGAAGAGGTCATACTCCCCATGTTCTACGGGGCTCATGAAAAGTGGATCGACCTAATGCGGCACACCATAGCGTTGAATGCCTCATATTTCAACACGCACCGTATGGTGCAACAGTACGTCACCAACGCATACATCGGATAAATGTTGCTACCGGATGCCAAGTTACGTTCTGCGTTCGGACGAGTTGGCGGTGGCGGCACGGAAGGGAGCTCAATGCGGGATTGGTACACCCATGAAGGATCTCCGTCACCGCTCGGGGTGACCTGGATTGCGGACGAAGCTGCTTACAACTTCGCGCTCTACTCGAAGTACGCAACGGCGGTCACGCTACTGCTATATTCCGAGTTGGATTTATCCATCCCGACATACGAAATAAGGCTCGACCCTCTAGCCAACAAATCCGGTCGCATCTGGCACTTCAGGGTGGCGAAGGGTTCGATTCCGCAAGCTCGCTACTATGGCTATCAAGTAGCGGGGACGAACACCTACGAACAAGGCTACCGCTTCGACCCCCGAAAGGTTCTGCTCGATCCCTACGCGAGATGTGTATGCTTTCCCACCCGGTTCAGTCGTGAGGCAGCATCGAAACCGGGTTCGAACGCAGGCAGGGCTCCGCTCGGCTTGATCGCTTCTGAAGCTCACAATGAATGGAACGGAGACCGACCGACAGCGCATACATCCGACCTCGTAATTTATGAGCTACATGTGAGAGGCTTTACGCAAAGGGCGAATTCCGGTGTAACGGCTGCTCATCGCGGAGCCTTTCTTGGAGTAGTCGAGAAGATTCCATACCTGAAAGAGCTCGGCATCACCGCCGTGGAGTTCCTTCCTGTCATGCAGCAGGATCCCCAGGAAGGCAGCTACTGGGGATATATGCCGCTGAACTTCTTTTCTCCGCATCACGAGTACGCAAGCGCGGACAAGCCCTTTGGTGCATTGAAAGAGTTTCGCGTCATGGTCAAAGCCCTGCATGCTGCGGGGATCGAAGTACTGCTTGACGTTGTCTACAACCACACTGCCGAAGGGAACGAAGTTGGGCCCGCTTACAGCTTTCGCGGAATCGACAATACGACGTACTATCTGCTCGATGACGATCGCGGACGTTATCGCAACGATACCGGGACCGGCAACACGTTGAACTGCGGCAACCCTTATGTTCGCAAAATGATTCTTGATAGCATGCGGTTCTGGCGGAACGAAATGCGCGTCGACGGATTTCGATTTGATCTGGCCTCGATCTTCACACGCAACCATAACGGGTCAATCAACTTGAAAGACCCGCCGGTGATCGCAGAGATCGGCGGGGCGCCTGAATTGGAAAGCCTACGCCTGATCGCTGAGGCATGGGATCTGGCGTCGTATCAGTTGGGCCGAAGCTTCCCAGGGACTTCCTGGATGCAATGGAATGGACAGTTCCGAGATGACTTACGCGCATTTGTGCGTGGCGATCCAGGTATGGTCTCAAAGTTGATGTCTCGTCTTTATGGAAGTTGTGATCTGTTTCCGGATGACGCCGCCAATTCATACCGACCCTATCAGAGTGTCAATTTCATCACTTGCCATGATGGCTTCTGCCTTTACGATCTTGTCTCGTATAACGAGAAGCATAACGAGGCCAACGGCGAAGCAAATGCTGACGGGGCAGATCACAATCTCAGCTGGAATTGCGGGTGGGAAGGGGATGAGAACGTTCCTCCCGGTGTGCTGGCGCTGCGAAAACAGCAAGTCAAGAACTTCTGTGCCCTGCTGTTTCTTTCAAACGGAACGCCGATGTTCTGCGCTGGGGATGAATTCATGAATACCCAGAGAGGAAACAATAACCCCTACAACCAGAACAACGAGATCACCTGGCTCGACTGGGACTTGCTTGCGAACAATCAGGATGTATTTCGATTCTTCAAGCACATGATTGCCTTTCGGAAAACACACCCATCCCTCTCGCGCAGCCGGTTCTGGCGCGACGACGTACGCTGGTATGGGGCTACTGGCCAACCGGATATGTCCGATGATTCCCGTTCCCTGGCATTCTTTCTTCGCGGTGCGGCGCAGCAGGACAAAGACATCTACGTCATGATCAACGCCGACCGCAAGTCCGTCCCCTTTTGCCTTCAGCAAGGACAAATGGATGAGTGGCACCGCGTAATTGACACCAGTCTCTCGTCTCCGGAAGACTTTTGTGAGCCAGGAGCGGAAGTGCGCCTAAAGAGTTGCGAGTACATTTTGGGTCCACGATCCATCGTAGTTATGATCCGAAAGTGAGACGAAGAGGATTGCACGATGTCCGCCACCCGGCGCACCCTCAACCGGCGTGATACATCTCGATTCAGATCGACCTGGCACTCCGACCAAATTCCCAGCAAACACGGTATTGTAGCGCATTTCTCTAAGCGGTTTTCTGAAGCTACAACGCCAGAAGGCTGACACTTGACAACGACCCTCCTTCAATCCTTCCAAGTGACTGCACGTATCATTCCATTCACGATCCTGCGTCATGGACATAAATGAGGTTGTACTCATGATCAAGGCCCAGAGCGATAAGTGTGGCGTTGGTTCTCTTGTGCCAAATGCGCCAGCGGATGGACGAAATCAGGCAACCTAGCACGTTGCATGTATAACTTACTGAAGACTGCTTATACCCTGGACGGTAGAACGGCAACTGCCTCAATCGCCCGTCAGATCTCATCCAGAAGCGTACACTGCTCACCAAAGCTGGTCGGTCGGTGCGGCTCTTAGCAGGATTGCAGCTTTGGCATCACGATTGCACCTTGTCACAGCGAGGCAGCCGAATGACCATCACCGTACCGTCAGCAAACGTCATCGCCGTTCAGACTGAAGTTGGCTTTGAACGTACCCTCGATTCATTGTGCGTCGAGCTGCCTCGCCATGAGTTTCGCGTTCTTCGGAGAGTGGACTTCGGCCGCGAGTTGGATAGTCACATTGGATTAACCACTTCGCAGTACACCGTTCTGATTGTGTGGCATCCATTCTCGGCCTACCAGGCGCTTCTCAGCAATCCCAACGGAGGACTGATGGTTCCGTTCAACCTGGCGGTGTATCGGAGCGGTAATGTCACCACCGTGTCAGTTCTCAGTCAGCCAACGCTGGCACCGGAAGCGTCACTGGGGATTCGCGTCCTCGGCCAAGATTTGAATCGGCGGATGCGGGATATCCTGCTCCACGTTGGAACGCACGAGCGACAAGGCAGCCAGAACGAGTCAAGCGACGCTGCGACGGCTGAGAGGGGATGAAGATGGCGACTGGGAGTACAATTGGCCGCGTATCAAAGTCGTGCAGTTCCGGCGGCCTCTCAGGCAGAAGAAGATTCCACTCCGCCCGACCGCGAGTCGCGCAGATACTCCCGGTCGGTCCTCTGCACCTTCCTGATCTATCCCTTTCTCAAAGCAGCGCGCCGTCAGTATGTATTGCTGACCCGATATTGCACCGTCCTGCCTTCGAAACGAAGGAGTCGAAGCTGCCAACCAACGAACAAGCACACCTCGGTGTGTAGCATTACTTGCTGGAGGTTAAACTGTGAATCGAGAGCGATTGAAGAAGTGGCGTGCGTTGCCTGTCCTGGTGTTTGCCGCCAGCCTGTGGTCTTGTCTGCCGGGGGCGGGTGCGGAGATCGCACAAGCGAACAAGCCGGCAGGTTCCGAGAAGATTTTCCTGTCCTGGAAGTCGCCTGCAAAACTGCGCCACGTTGCCGGGGGAGAGAAGGGCGATATCAGCATTGGCACCGACGGAATCGAGTTCCGGTCCGCGAAGGGACGCACCGTGAAAGTTCCCTACCTGGAGGTGCAGACCTTCCAGATCTTGCCGCACCGCCTGACTATCGAAACTTACCAAAACCGGAAGCTGCACATGCCTGGGATCGAACGGTACAGATTCAATCTGACCGAGATTGTTTCTCCAGAAGTTGCGGCTGCATTGGCCAGAGAAGTCCAACGGCCTTCACAAAACGCTGTCCCAGATACAGCATCGCAAGGCATTACTATCCTTGCTCACCATCGGACCCTCACCGGCGGCACAAATGGCGTGCTGCGGTTCCGCGATGGCGGCATCGACTATGTGACAGAGGTTGCCGGCGACAGCCGCAGTTGGCGCTGGGCTGACCTGCAAACCTTGTCCACCCCCGATCCTTATCACTTGCTTGTGTTCGGATACCGCGATACATACACCTTCGACCTGAAAGAGATACTGCCGCAGTCGCTGTTCTACCGCCTGGTTGATGCACTCGATTCACAGAATGCAGCCGAACCGGGAATGAATACTCCATCTCTCAAGGGTTCGGAGAAGCATGGACTGGGAGTTGGAGATGAATAGATTCGGTACCTATCGATACGGACTTTGGCTGGGATGGATTCTGTTAGTCCCTTTCAGCCTATGGTCCCAGGAAGCGGCGAAGAGCCCGGCCATCGGTCTCGAAGTCCAATCGGCAAACCAATCGAATGCCCAACCGGTGCTGTCGCTCGACGATGTCATCGAGGAAGCCCTCAACAAGAGTCCCGAGGCACAAAGCGCGCTGCACGCGGTCAATGCTCTGGAGCGGCGAGTGCCGCAAGCGAAGGCGTTGCCTGACCCAGTAGCTTCTGTCGGATGGGCTGGCAATCCTGCTCCGTTCAGTGTACAGCAGGGAGACCCGTCGAGTTATCGAGGACTCACCGTCTCAGAACAGTTTCCATATCCCGGCAAATTGAAGCTGAGAGGCGAAATCGCCAGCAAAGAAGCCGACGCGGCGCAAGCCGACTACGAGGCCGTGCGGCGAAGAGTGACGGCTGACGTCAAGGCTGCGTACTACGATTACTTCTATTTCGATGAGGCTCTTCAGACAACGAACCGGAACAAGGATCTCCTCGAAAAGCTATCGAAGATCGCCGAAGCGCGCTACCGGGTCGGAAAGGCAATGCAGCAGGACGTACTGCGGTCCCAGGTGGAGATTTCTCTGCTGCTGGCGAAGCTCACGGTGCTCGAACAGCAGCGAGCGACGGCACAGGCGAGGATCAATGTGTTTCTGGTGCGTTCACCGGAATCTCCTCTGCCGCCTGCCGCGAATGTCGATCCCGCACCCATCCGGTACTCCCTCGATGAGTTGTATTCCCTTGCCGCAACCAATGACACTGCCGTTCTGAGGGACCAACGGATGGTGGAGCGCGGACGGCTGGACATAGCGCTGGCTCAGAAGGAGTACCGACCCGACATCGGCGTGAGCTATATGTACCAGCAGCGCCCAGAGCTGCCGGATATGAACGGCGTTACCTTCAGCGTGAATATCCCCGTCTTCTACCGGAGTAAGCAGCGCCAAGGCGTTGCGGAGGCCGCGGAAGACCTGGTGAGCGCGGAAAAGACGCGCGACAACCGTCTGAACGAAGTCCGGTTTGAACTGAAACAGCAATTTCTCGCGGCCAAGGCATCGGAACGGTTGCTGAGTCTCTACTCCAAGGGCATTGTTCCGCAGTCCTCCTTGGCTCTGGAATCTTCGATGGCCTCGTATCAGGTTGGCAACGTGGATTTCCTTTCGCTGATAGCCAACTTCACGACACTCCTCGACTACGAAATCGACTATTACCGGCAACTTGCCGATTACCAGACGGCTCTGGCTCGCATTGAGAGTCTAACGGGCTCTGATATTACCGGCCCACCAGTCCCCGCGCCTACGGAACCGACCGTTCACCCCGAAGAGGAGGCAAAATAGATGCCCGCCCATGACACCGGTATGCCGTTGCCTCCCTCGATTCATGACGCAAACCTTCGCGGAAGATCGATACTCCGTTTAGTCCTTCAACTGCACGGCTTCCTCTCTGGGAAGCATAGGAGCTTCGAGCTATGAAGATCTCTCTGAAAACGGTTGTACTTGGCAGCCTGATCGCAGTGGCGCTCGGACTGGTGTATGTCAGTGCAACGCATCGTTGGTTCTTCGGCAACGCGGGAAGTGCCGCTGCAACGACCGCAAGCGCGGACGGTGAGCGGAAGGTCCTCTACTGGTATGACGCTATGAATCCGCAACACCACTATAACCAACCTGGCAAAGCTCCGGATGGGATGGACCTTGTTCCCTTGTATGCCGAACAGACGGCGAAGCCTGCAGAGCAGACAAGCAGTTCGTCGCCCTCGAACATGGCCAAGATGCCAATGGGGACGGTGACGATACCCCCGGAAAAGCAGGTGATGGCTGGCGTACGCACGGCGATCGTCGAACGCAAACCGTTGGTTCGGGACATTCGCACCACGGCGCAGATTGTCGTCGATGAGACGAAGATCGCCCATGTCCATGTGAAGGTGGCTGGATATATCGATCAGGTGTATGTCGACTTTGTGGGGCAGCTTGTGAAGAAGGGGCAACCGCTGTTTACGCTCTATAGCCCGGATCTAGTTTCGACAGAAGAGGAGTATCTCATCGCAAAACGCGGGAATGCCACTCTCGGAGATGCGCCGTTTGAAGAGGTATCCCAGGGTGCCCAATCGCTCTTGCAGTCCACCCGTCAACGGCTGAAGCTGTGGGATATATCGG